>ENA-OPGG01000002-OPGG01000002.1-human-gut-metagenome-genome-assembly--contig:-NODE-2-length-170532-cov-3.664213_pt1 | contig 170532 bp, 144 predicted proteins | sample MGYA00241643_ERZ501583 | MGnify/ENA primary metagenome ERZ501583 (study PRJEB25962, sample SAMEA2042386) | human gut metagenome | biome: human gut; feature: human-associated habitat; material: faeces...
AAAATGATAGTTTTATTTTACATTATTTTGCTAGGAAAAAAGTGTTTTATTATAAAGATGTAATTATAATTAATAAAACAGAAAATGAAATTTTATTTGTTAAAAATAAAAGAATTTTAAAAACTAATGCATTTATGATTAATCATCACATTTTGATTAAAAAAATAATTGAATATAATAAATATGAAAATATTATTTATTGATTTAAATTTATTAAATATATAAATATTCTAAACATATATGAAAAAATATATAGGATCTAATGATGCTAAGAAAACAGGTGGATTAACCAAAGCTATTATGAAAGATTCTAAATGGATTGGAAATATTATTTCTGATAAATTAGCTGGTTCAATTTTTGGAGGTGCAACTTCTATGGGATATGGCTATTTAGTTGATAAATTTGGATTATTTATCTAAAAAAATTTTAAAAGAGTTTTTTAAATGAGTAAAAATAATTTTTGGGCATTTTTAAAATGGTATTTTAAATATACTAATAAAGAGTTTTTTGATAATAGTAATTCGAATACACCATCATATGTAGGAAATAAGGAGAGGCTACCTTTTATTATAATTTCATATTTCATATTTATATCTTCATTTGTTATTTTGTTTATTCATATTAATGGTATTTACTGGTTTTCCATTTTTGGATTTATAATTTCAATAGGTTTTTTATTCCTTTGTCGTTTTAGTATTATTAATTATTTGTATATATATTTTAAATTTGTGCGAAAGAATAATTCATTTAATAGAAAAATTATTTTCGAAGAATGTATATTAAATAAAATGAATAAAAAACTAAGAAGATTAATTTCTAATTATTATAAGATTGTTAATTCTAAAGGCAATGCGTTAGTTTTTAAAATTTATTTACAAGAAAGAAATAAAGAAACAAATAATAAAAAAGAGAAAATCTTAAAAATTAAATCTAATAAAATTATATTTGATGGAAAGATAATATTTGGTGAAATCTTTGATGAAAATCAATTATTAGAGCTTTTGGATAAAGAAAGAACAATAACGTTAAAATGATAAATAGCTAGTTAACTAATAAGTTGACTGGCTTTTATTAATATCATAAAAATACTTATAATTTTATATAATTATACAAAATAGATATTGTAGCATTTAGTAATAATAATGACCAGATACTATAATTTGACCTTTTGTATTATAAAAGCTATTACTACATATACTACTAATATACTAACAACTTGACAAATTTAAAAACATATGATATCATATGTATGTAAGAGGTGATAATATGTCATTTAATCAAAATGAATACATTTCAAATTTTAATAAGAATAATTATAAAATGTATCAATTTAGAGTAAAGAAGTCAGATGATAATATAATAAAATATTTAGATAATATTGAGAATAGAAATGGTTATATAGTATCATTAATTAATACTGATTTAAACAAATCTATATATACAATTAAAGAAATTAAAACTATAATCAAACCTATTCTTAATAAATATGGCATTAATGAAATTTATTTATTTGGATCATATGCAAGGGGAGAAGCAAAAGAATCAAGTGATATTGATATATATTGTAATAAAGGAAATATTAAAACATTTATAGACCAAGGATTACTCGAAGATGAATTAGAAAAAGCTTTAAATAAGAAAGTAGATATTGTTTTTGATTCATCTTATATTGATGACTATTTTAAAATGCAAATTATGGAGGATATGATTAAATTATGTTAGGAGTTAAAGATAAGGGTATATTATTACAAATTATTAAAAGATGTAATCGTGTAACTTCCAAAGTGTCAAATATTACGGAAGCAGAGTTCTCAAGGAATGATGACGTTAAAGAAGTGGTATGTTTTAATTTATTTCAAATTGGTGAATTAGCTAATGGTTTGTCTTTAGAATTTATGAAAGAATATAATAAGATACCATGGAAACAAATTATAGGAATGAGAAATAAAATAGTACATGGATATGATACAATTAATTTAGAAATTGTATTGAATACAGCTATAGAAAGTATTCCTGAATTAAAATCATATTGCGAAGAAATACTAAACTAAAAATATTTTTGTTTTAAATTCTGATAATTCAGTTTCAACAACTACAAAGAGAGGCTCTTATGCCAAAGCGGATTTTGAAATTGTCAAATATTTCTTTGAAATTGAAGCAAACGATGAGTATGTGATTTGGAAAAAAATATTTAATTTCATAAGAAAAGAAAATAAACAGTTTCCAAACGAAAATGATTGATTGTATAAGAAAAAGATATGACCTTGAGTTTAAAGATGCACAAAAATATAGCAATTTATTTAATGAATAAAATAATAAAATGAGCATTATTACATATAATACTATTGATCATACTTTAGATTATTTAGGTGCTAAGGTTTTATAAGATAACATTGATTTTTCTGTAAAAAGATTGACAAAACATAAAATTAATATTATAATATTTATGCCTATGGTATAGGTAAATCTTTTGTGGATCATACTCCGGAATCCTTCGGGACCGGGGTTTTTCTTTTACAAAATTAATTTGGGTAATATATGCATAAACATTATATGACAATTGATGAACAAGTTAATTTCTTAAAAAATGAAAAAAAATTAAAATTTAAAAGTGAAAAATTAGCTAAAAGAGTATTACAAGAAGTAGGATATTATAAATTAATTAATGCATATAAAATTCCATTTATAATTAATAATCAATATTTAGATAAGGTGTATTTTGAAGACATTTATAATTTATATAAATTTGATACAGAATTAAAGACTATTGTTTTTGAGGCAGCCACAAATATTGAAATTAATTTTAAATCTTTATTATCGGAAGTAATTTCTAGTCAATATGGAATAAAAGAAAAAATATATCTTAAAAAGGAAAATTGAAGCTTTTTCAATAAATATCTATTAATATTTTTAAATTCATGATATAATAAATATACTTTTGGTAGTTTCAACCTACCTGTAAATGTCAATTAAAAATTTAATAAAAAAGTAAAATAATATTTCATAAAAAAAGATAATATTATTACTGCTCATATTGAAATTGACTCTCTTGATTTAATGAAACAAAACGATTTAATACGTACTATTATTAAAAAATCAATATAGGAATGTAATGTTTGATATTATTTGTGAAAATATTTTTATTGATGGGTAACTTATATTTTTATGAATAAAGCTAAAGAAATAATTAAAAGGTATTTCAGTTAATACTGAACCTTCAAAAATTCAGCAATTTGGGAAAGTTTCAAGGGTTGATTCTATTCCTTCTGAATTAAAATTTATTAAAACTGGTGGTTCAAGTCATTATAAAATTGTTCCTAAAAAAGCAATGACATTAGAAAGGTATCAAGAATTACTTGATCAAATAATATCTACATATGTTTAAGGAGGACTTTCATGAATTATATGTTGAAGATAATTCAAAAAATATGCAAGATGAATCATTTCAAAAAAAATATAGAAATGATGTTTATGTTAAAATAGATAACAACTTCTATAATTTGTCTATTATAACAATTGCTAGGCTAAAACAAGAGGTTGAAGAATCCTTTGAAAATGAAATTGTTTTTTGTACGCCAAATAATGTAATTATTGTTAAAGAAGTGACAAATGATTGTATAATTGATAGTATTAAGGTACTATACAAAAAGAATTATTTTTTTGGATGCAAAGAATGTGTAATTAATGATAACAACATAATTTATAATTTATCAGAAGAAGTAAAAAAAGTGTATAAAAAAAATAATTTTGATATTTCTTTTCCAATAAATAAATTAAAGCAAATATTATAAAAGGAATTTAAACAAATAATGAAAAAGAAATGGATAATAATATTTTCTTTACTAATCTTTATTATATTATTTTTGACCATTAATGTAACAAAATATTCATCAACTAAAAAGTTGATTAAAGCAATTGATAATAAAGATTATGAAACAATTGAAAGTATTTCTAAAAAAAGGAATTTTAATATAAATAGAAGGCCATATTTCATCAAATTTTTTGCTACCGCAACAGAACAATGGAATCTTCCTCCATTACACTATGCTTGTGTAAGAGATGATTTAAAGGCTGTAGAAATACTAATTAAATATGGAGCAGATGTCAATTTAACAATTGATGATTATTCTCCTATATTATATTGTGTAAGAGGCTCTGATGCTTCAAATTATGATAAGATAATCGATGTATTAATAAATAATGGTGCGAATGTTTCATATAAAACCAAGAATAATTTATCTGTATTAGATTTTTTATTATCAGGAGGATCTGATTATAATGAAACATATGTAAACAGTCAGTTTGAAGTTTTCAAAAAAATAATTGAAATAGACAATACGTTAGCATATAAAGAATTATTAAGGAAAGAATCAATTGGCTCTGGCAATTATTTGCATCGCGCAGTTTATTTTAATAACGATAAAATTGTTGATTATTTAATTAATAAATTGAACTTTAATGTTGACGAAATAAATTTGAATAATGAAACTTCCTTAATGATTGCTGCCAAAGAAAATAATATTGAAACGGTCAAATGTCTTTTGAACAACAATGTAAATGTTACATTAAAAAATAATGATCAAAAAACAGCTTTAGATCTTGCAAGGGACAATGGTAACTTTGAAATTGTTGAGTTATTAGAAAATATAAATATTTCAAATAGCAAGTAATTAGTCGTATAGTAGAACAAGACGATAATGGAACTGCGGTATATTATATACAAGAAATTATAAAAAGGTGTGGTTCTATTGGAAAAGAAAAAAAAGAAAACTAAAATATTTTATCTAAAAATTTATAAAGTGTGATATAATATAGTTGAACCATGGGAAGGCTTTGGTAATGCCTGAATCCAAATATTCCATTTATGGGGAAAGTAGGTTATATATCCTACTTTTTTTGTTTTATTAAAAGCAATAAATGAAAAATATTAAAAAATATCAATAAAGTTAATGTTAATGATATGTCATTTTACTACTATATTTATTATGATACCGATATACAATTTGTTTTAAATTTATATCTTAGGTGCTAACTAATATTTATAAAAAAATTTATAAATATGTATTAATATAAATATACATTTGGTGGACTTATAAAATATTTTTAACGAAGCTGATATTTTTCTTATAATATAAAAATACTACTTTTTGAAAAATATATTGAAAGTAATGCAAAGTATTAAAATGCTTGTTATTTTAGAAACGCTTTAGTTCGTGCAAATTATGATGATGTCAAAAATAGTATTTATGAAATACGGAGTTTTTAGAAATATTTTTACGTAATTTATTGCTAAATGAGAAAAATGAACTTAAAAATAGAACTATGCTTATCAACCCTACTTCAAACGAGTCATCAAAAGCGAACATTGAAGCTAAAAAAGCGAACATTGAAACATCAATATCTAATAAAACTTTAAGTCACATAGTAGTACTTTACGAAGAATTTGACACTGAAAGAATTTTTGGTAGAAGCAATGTTGAAATGATAACAGGGTTAAAATCAACAAGAGCATATGAACTAATTGTATTAATGCTTGAAAGTGATATTATTGAACCCGTGATAGGCCATGGTAAAGGTAAATATCATTTTGTTAAATAATTTAATCTATTCATAATATTATAATAAAATAAAAAGTCATTCTGACTAATTCTAAATGTAAGGTTAGTTAGGATGATTTTTTTAAATTAATAAATAGTTAAAATTAAAAATTTAACTTAAAGTAATAATACATTAGAAATGAATGTATTTATGGATATTAGAGTTTCAGAAAATGTCAAGAGCTTAAGAAAAAGAGATTAAATAAAAAAATAGTATAATAATATTGGAAAACTATCGAAAAATTTTATAACTTTTGCAACTATATAAGTGAAGAGGTAAAAATTATATGAATAAGGAAGAGTTAAAAGAAAAAGTAGTGGATTATGCTGATAAAGTATTTTTCTATTGTATAAAAAGATGTAATAACAGAATGGATGCAGAAGACTTATCACAAACGATTCTTTTAGAAATAATTCAAAATATTGATAAAGGTGCACAGATCGATAATATGGATTATTATGTATGGGGTGTTTGTAAGAATCAATATAATATGTATCTAAGAAAAACTATAAAAAATAGAAAGAATATAGAATATAAAGAAGATATTGATGAATTAGATAAATCCTTATCACCACTTGATAAATTACTTGAAGAGGAGAAAATAAGGAGAATAAATCAAGCTATTAAGCTACTAAGTAAAGATTATGCAGAAATACTTTACGCTTATTATGTAGAAGATAAAACTCTAAAGTTCATAGCAGAAGAATTAAATTTACCTCTTGGAACAGTTGGTAGAAGACTATCAAATATAAGACAAAAGTTAAAGGAGTATTTAGATGTGGAAAAACTAAATGGTAAAAAAGCTTATGTTCCAAAAAACTTTTCAGTTTCTTTTGGAATGATGAAAATGGGTACGTATAATCCAAACAATTATGTTAATACCTTGATTAATAAAAACTTGTTATATCATTCATACAATAACCCTTGTTCAATTGAAGATTATTCCATTGAACTTGGTATATCAAGACCATATGTAGAAGACATTGTCAGTCAGTTAGTTAGTGTGACTTTACTTAAAAAACTTGATAATAATAAATATATTACTAATTTTCCATATATTACAAAAGATATCTTAAGTTCAAATGCGCAAATTCTCATAGATAATTATCAAGGTTATACAGACGAATTAATAAAATTTGCAAAAAAACATATTGGTGAATATAGAAAACTAATTACTTATGCTAATTTGACCAATGAAGAAGCAATGTGGAGTTTTTCTTTATATTTAAACTATGAAATCCTAAATGATACTAAACCAATGTTTTCATATCATAATCGCCCAGGTGGTGGTAAATGGGATTTCTATATGACTGATTTACAATATAGTAATGAATACATAACTAATATGGGAATTAACACGTATCAAGATGGTATTAATAGAATAAATGCCTATACCTTTCAAAACGCCTCTAATTCAGGAAGACTTGCATTTAATAAATCAGCTAATGGAACTGAAAATTATGAGTTATTAAATAAACTACTAGATAACTGTAATGCTACATATGAAAACCTTATTAATAGAACTATGTCGGATAAAAAAGAACAAATCAATGATTATATTAATAAAGGCATTTTAAAACTTGTTGACAATAAAATAAAATTTAATTTCCCATTTTTCACTTATCATGATTTCAAAAAAGTAGAAGAATTAACAAAATCGAGTGAATTAGAAAATGCAAAAGAAAAACTAAAAGATATTATTAAAAAGTTATCAGATAATATGAAAAATTACTTACCAAATTATTTAGAAGATTATACTAATTCATTAATAAGTAACCAATTATGGAATATCCAAGGTTTAGTTTTAAAAGCATTTGATGAAGCAGAAATTCTTGACAATAAAGAAAAAGAAGATTATTTCCCATATAATTTGATTCTGATTACATCAGATATAGATAAAACTTATAAAAAGTAAGTTATATAAAACGTAATATTTATACTATTTTGAATATATCATAAGATAATCAGATTTAAAATAATATTTTCTTTAAATGCTTGCATTATTTTACATATTATGATAAACTTGAAAAGTAATGTAATGACACTTCTCAAGTATACTTGGGGGACACGTTTAAAACTATATATTAATAGATAATAAGTTCCCTCAAAAAAGGGAACATTTTTATTTTAAAAATAAATTTAAATTCATACAATAATACAAAAAGTCATTAATTAAACTTTTTTAACAAACATAAGAAAGGAAAACGAATATGGAAGACGCATCATTTGGCTATTTGCCAGGAAAATTTAAACTATCAAAAAGTAAAATTAAAGAATTAATTGAAATATTAAATTTAGAAAAAAGTGAAATTAAGCAATTAAAAAGAAATAAAAGAAAAGTAGCTAATGCGTTAAAAGATGGAGATACACAAATAGCTAAAGTAATAAGTCTTAATCCGCTTTTAATATCTTGTTATTCAGATGAGTTTGATAGTGTTTTAATATACAAATATCCAACCAAACTTGTTGAAATGTATAATTTAAAAGAAAATCAATTATTAATTACATCAAATTTGTATTGGAATATGGATTGTTTTGAACTAGAAGATGACATATTAAAAAAAGAAAATATGAAATATTATTATCGTGATGCTATCACTTTTATACCACTTTTCTTATGTGAAAATGATGATGAAATTTTACTACTTACAGAAATGAGAGCTATAGATGAGATGGTTGATAGATTAAATATAAATACTGAAGAGTATTTAGAAAAAAAGCCAAATTGTATAAGAGATGGTTTTAAAACGCTTATCTATTTTTAGGAGGAAGAAAAAATGAATTATAATAAAATAAAAGAACAAATTTACAATGCAGGTTATTGTGATGAGAGAAGACTTATATGTCACAGCAACAGAAGCTATACTAAAACAAGTAGTTATTTAGTTGCAATGAAATATACGACTTATCAAACTGATTTTCCAGTTCCAGCCTTCTTTATTTTATCAATCAAAGATGATAAACTATATATTAGCTATGCCAAAGCATTTGGTGGTTTTAAAAAGTACTATGCCTCAATACTATTAAATAAATTACATTATGTTTCATGTGAATTGGTTAATAAAAGTACTATGGTTTATCACTTTACTATAAATAGAGAAAGTGAAGGAAAAGGTGGAAATAACTTCTATATTATTGCTACTAGAAACAAAGATGATGCTAAGTTATTAGTTGATGCCATCAAAGAATATAATAATGAAAACTAGATACATTATAAATATCAATCAATGAAATGTTTAATAATTGAACTTGCAGAAATTTATAGAATATTCATAAGTAATTAAATTATTAAATATATAATGTCATTTGCCTAAAAAGATGAGGTAAATGACTTTTTTATTATTGTTTTTAATGTTTTAAACAAAAATATATAAATAATAGTAAAAATATGCTATAATAAAAGTGTTATATGATAATTAATAAGAGGTAATTATAATGGCGTCAAGTAAAGAATATTTAGAGTTTATTTTGGAACAACTTTCTGAATTGGATGATATAACCTATCGACCAATGATGGGTGAGTATATTATTTATAATCATGGGAAAGTAGTTGGTGGAATATATGATGATCGTTTTCTTGTTAAACCTACCCCTTCAACAATCAAAATGATGCCAAACGCACAAATGGAATTGCCATATGAGGGCGCAAAGAAAATGATACTTGTTGATGAGGTTGAAAATAAAACTTTTTTAAAGAAATTACTTGAGGGAATCTATGAAGATTTTAAAAAGGAAAGATTTGGTGATTAGCTATACAAGATGAATCACTAAACTTTTGACTTTAAGATGATGAATTAGTTTTTTTGATTAGTCTAAATTTATAATTGCTTAACAATTTGTTGCACCTCCTTGTTAGTAATTTTGTCGTGCTTGTTAAGAACCTTGAAGTTTTTACAATTTATTCGTTCTTATAAAACAGCAAAGTGTCACTAACTATTTGCAATAGAATAAAGGTGTTGCAAGATTTTTCTTAAATGGTTAAACATAGGAATGACTTAAATGAATAGAGAGTATAGTTAAATTACAACATAATTAATTATGCTTATATAAAATATGTAGAAAGGAATATAATATAAACTCACGACCTATTATACGGTTATATTATACAAGATAGAATGAAAAAAATAACATCAGTCACTTATATTCACAAAATCTTATTATTAATGATTTTTTTATTAACATTAATGAGCTTTTTTTCCATAAAAAGTCCTACTAAGACTAGGGCAATAGCAGCAAAACGTGGAAGCGATTTTATTGAAAAATCCGACAATACAACAATAACTGAACAGATTGGTAGTGAAAAAACAGAACCTTTTTATTCATCAACAGAACAGATTATTACTCTAACAAAATTTGATCCTCGTGGAGAATTAACGCCAACAAAAGATCAAGGTAGCACTAATCTCTGTTGGGCGTATGCAGCAATTAGCGCTTCTGAATCATCAATATTGAAAAGTAAAATAGGTGATAAAAATACTTTAAGACTCAATCCACAAGCACTTGCTTACCGTAAATATGTTCGAAGTATAGACCCATTAGGCAATAATGCAAACTACGTAAGTAATGATGCGGGGGAGTGGACACAAAAAGCTGGAAGTATTGAACAAACAGCCCCTTTATTTAGTATGTGGCAAGGACCAATAGGTGGAGATAAACCATCTGCAGACGTGTGGGAAAATTCCACATATCGGTTAGAGAGTGCTAATTTAATATCGTCGGGGCAAAGCAATAAAGACAGAATAGTTGAACTAAAAAGTGCTATTGCTAAATATGGAGCGGTTACAGCATCGTGTTATTATGATGGTGGTACAAATAAATATTTCAATGATAACGCAGTTACTAATGGCATACCACATGCAATAACTTTAGTAGGGTGGGATGATAACATAGATAGTAGATTGTTTTCACCAGGTAAGGTTTCTACCAATGGTGGATGGCTTGTAAAAAATAGTTACGATGATAATGGTTATTTTTGGTTGACATATGAGAGCAAAATTTCTGAAACAACTTCTTGGACATTTACCTATGCAACAAAAGAAGAATACGATTTTAACTATTATTACGACAATAGTGAATTTGATTTTGGAATTATTAAGCAAAAAAAAGTTGCTAACGTTTATCAAGCCAAAAAGGGTACAAAAGATCAATCAGAATACCTCAAGGCTGTAAATGTTGGTTTTGTTGGTAATGATGTTAGTGTTACAATAAGGGTTTATACAAATCTTGATGGCAGTGGACAACTCCAAGTCGAAAGAGGAATTTTGTCAGCACAAAAAACTCAGATTTTTAAATATGGAGGTTATAACACGATAAAATTTGATAAACCGCTTAAGATTGATAAAGATTCATATTTTTCGATAGTTGTAGAAGTATCAAATCCTACAGGCAATGCCTATGTAAGAGTTGTTCAATCCGATTCAAAAAAGCCATCATATTACAATAATGAGTATTCTGGTTACGATTATATTTTTAATGGTGGTTGTGTTGCCAGAGTGAAAGCTTATACAAAGCTGGTAGATTCCGAGGAAAAACCAGATGATACAACGGTTTCTTCATATGGTTGGAATGAAAAAAGAGCACCATTATTCTATGGTGCCACTCAGATTTTTATAGACAAGAATGTTTTTTTGGGGTCAAAAGAAGAGTTCGTAAAAGACAGCAGATTTAGAGTTTTTGCAAAAGACTTTGAGGATGGAGATATTACACACAAGATTAAAATAAAAGAAAACAATGTACAACCTAATATACCAGGACAGTATAATATTGTTTATGAAATTGTGGATTCACACAATAATGTAAAAACATTAAATGTACCTGTAACAATTAACGATAAAGTAGGCGGTGATTGCCGAATAATTCGTACAATCTATGCCGTTCCACAGATGAAAAATCTTGTTGATATGGAGATAGGAAGATGCGATAGCAACAATTCTCAAATATTAGGAATATATCTTCCTAAAGGAGGATGTGCAAAAGTCAAATTTATATCCAATCTTAGTAGCGAGGTAGATGATTTGTATGTAAATCCAACTATCACGTGTTATACAGACACTGGAAGAATAAGAACTTCAACGTATTTAAATGTAAAAGAGCAACAAGAGATTGAAGTAAAATGTGAAATTGATGATATGAGTTACGATGCTGTTCCATTAATAAATGCACCTAGACTCAAAGATGAAAAAGTTGATGTCACGTTTGAGATAGAATTGGTCTTCAATGCTTCGGACGCTAAACCGCTTACCTATTACCATTATAAAGATTCTACTGATGATGAATTTTATCAAAAATGGAATAATTCAAATGATACATATGCGGTAATAGATGGTAATTCCTCTATTATAGTGCTGCACATATATTATCGTAATTATTTGAATGGTGCTTGGAAATTTGACAATCCTATTGGTTCTCTTGATCAAGTATTAGAATACTACGATGAGGTCATATCTAGAATGGATAAGATGATAGGCTTAGAATTGAACGCCAAGGATACTTTAAATCAAAATTATCCTACAAAATTTACTATTGTCGAGGATGAAAAAACGGCAAGTGGTGCATATTATCTTAACTCATCTCTGATAAGTATAGGACAAAAAAGTATGCAAAGAGTCTTTTCTTATTGGTATGCAATTCTTCATGAAATAGGCCATGGTTATCAGGGAAGACTTGGCAACGGCGGTAATATGAAGTTAAAAGAAACAGGTAACAATGTTTTTGTATATTACATAATTAAAGATTCATCATTATTTAAAGGAAATTCTAAAGAAAACCACTTGGGCGGAACACTTGAAGAAACCGAAGAAAGATGGAACCAAAAAAGGATTGCAGGAGAAGAAATCTTTATAGAAAATGATTCTGGATGGAATCAGCAAACTCAGGGATATTATACTAATACCCAAGAAAAGCTTTTTGCTCTAGTAAATTTATTTGATGCTTTTGAGGGAGATAAAACCTATGGAAAACTTTTTACTTATTATCGAGAATTAATAAAAAAAGGACAAAATTATCAGTTATTAATTTCTGAAATATTTGCTACATTTTTTGCTGATGAATACAAAGCAGACATTATATCGTATTTTGAGAGTTGGAAAATAACTGTTTCTCCAGAAGTAAAAAAATATATAAAAGACCAAAATCTTAATGAATGGGTAATTTTTTCGGATATAATAGATAATGAAATTATCAACAAAATTATTGAAATAGAAAATTCTTCAAGAAAATATGGGCTTGTGAATATTACCAAATATGCTCAATATCACATACATGTATGGGGTGAGCCTACGTACGTTTGGAGTTTCGACAATGCACAAGTTACAGCGAGCCAAGTATGCAAGTATGATAATACACACATTCAAACTGAAACTGTGTCAACAGTAGCAACTACGATCAAGCAACCTACCTGTATAGAAAAAGGTAAAATTAAATATGAAAGTGTCCAGTTTAAAAATTGTACTTTTGTAATTCAAGAAAAAATTATTGAAACAAATTATGATGAACACCAGTTAGGAAACTTAGTACCAGAAGTTTTTTCCACTTGTACTAAAAAGGGAATGAAGGCACATTATAAATGTTCAATTTGTGAAAATTATTTTGATATAAATAAAACTAAGATAACGCTTGAATCTTTAGAAATTCCTATTAATGAGAATAATCACGAATTTGGCATTTGGAAAGACGAGGTTCCCGCAACAACTACTGAAAATGGTGTAAAAGGACATAAAGATTGTATCGAATGTAAAAGGCATTTTGATATCGACGGAAATGAGCTAACCAATCTTACAATTGCTAAAATTGATACGTATAAAGTGACAATAAATGGTAAAAGCAAGTTTTATGCAAACGGAGCAATTGTTAAAATAATTGCTGATGAACCAGAAAAAGGTATGATATTCAAAGGTTGGATAAATGATAATGGCGAAATTGTAAGTAAATACAGAGAATATAACTTTGTGGTAAATGGCGAAACAAATTTAACTGCTTTATATGAAAATGATTCATTGAGAGATGAAATTGGCACTAACACCAACAAGCACGGGTTATCTAATGACGTAATTGTTAGCAATGTAATAGGTATAGTCGTAATATTAGGATTTGGAGGCTTTGCTATATTATTTTGTACAATTAAGAAAAAATTTTTCAGAAATAAATAGATAATTAAAAACTTTTGGAAAAAAGTATATGTTAGAAGATTATTCGTCCGTAGTATTATATAAAGAAGTGAAGAGATATAAGCAGAAAAATGATTTGTAAAGGTATATCGTGATTTGTGTGCTTCGAAAAATAGTTTTTTTGCTTTCCACTTTTAAAAAATAAGTTTAAATAGCAATATGCTTAAATACTTGGTACTTAGTAGTACATATTTGTCACTAATAATAAAAAACAAAATTATCAAGGAGTGTTAATATGATTTTTCTTCCATCGAAATATTATTTAGTCGTAAATGATCGATTTGAGTTATTTTTCAGAGGGGTTATTAAAAAACATAATCCCTATCAATATTATGTAAAAGCCGAATGTGAAAAAGGCTATACTTACAATCGATATTTTACCTTTACTCCAGAAAAAGAAGATATAGGTGAGTATAATTTAACAATCAAGGTAATTGACGATGATGGTTGTATCATTGAAAGTAAATCAACCATTTTAGTAGTTAATGATGTTAGTGAACCGGTTAGAAAACTAAATGTATTATGTGTAGGCGATAGCGAAACAGTAAATGGTGTATGGCCTAAAGTAGGATATGAAAAATTTGAAAAAGTGTATCCCAATATGCTAAATTTTATTGGCAAAATGCACAACGAAAAAGTTGGTTATGAAGGATATGGTGGCTGGCAATGGAAAACATTCTGCGAATATGAAGCAGAAAGTAGGACTTCATCTGTTTGGGTTACGTTTGAAAATGATATGAGTAATATTCCACAACATAGTAAGTGGCTTAATAATAATTTAGAATGGATTGTTGAAACGGTTGATGGTGAAAGAATTAAATTCAAGAGAGGTAACAATAATTGTAGCATTGTTAATCCTAAACTTGATTCCATCTTTACCAACTATAATAAAAATAGTGAACAAATAAAAATGGTAAGTTACGAATATTCTGATGCTAATCCATTTTGGAATCCTGAAAAAAATGACATTGATTTTAAATATTATATTGAAAAGAATAATCTAGCAAAACCAGATTTGTTATTCACATTTTTAACGGGAAATGGTTTATATGTCCCATATTCTAATGAATTCATAACCCACGAAAAATATGCAACTAAATTCTTAGAACAGTTTCATAAAGATTTTCCCGATGCCTTAATAGGGGTAATGGGAATAGAATTACCATGTTGCAATGGCGGAGTTACCGCTTGTTATGGTGCTCAAGGATATTACCATGATTGGTATGGCGATACTGTGACAACTCTTAATTACGATAAATGGTTAGAAAATTTCACTAAATTAGAAGAACATGCTTCATATATGACATATTTTGATATAAAGAGTCAATTCGATAGCGAATACAGTTATCCTGTTGAATTAGTGAAAGTTAATAATCGCAGCGAAATATTAGAACGAATTGGTACTAATGGTTTACACCCATCAATAGATGGTTATAAACAAATAGGCGATGCTTTTTATCGTTTCTTAGTTGAGATGGTTAAAAAAATTAAATAACAAAAAAAGGTTTGAGATTTTGTAAAATCTCAAGCCTTTTAACTATAGCTTAAACTGTCAAATCACCATCGGCAATTAAGTTCGATTTTCTAAACAATAAATCAATGAAGAAAACTAATATTCCGGGTGCTAATATTTGTAATCCAAAAATACCAACCCAAGTTTGCCAAGTATTTCCCATTGAGGCAAAAGTACCAATTTGACCAACTAGACCAGCTGTTCCCATGCCAGCACTAGAACCAATACATACTAATTTCAATAGTGTTGTAGATATTGGCCCTAATATTGCGCTTGCTATGATTGTTGGTAACCAAATTATTGGCTTTTTCAAGATGTTTTTAAATTGTAACATTGAAGTTCCAATTGCAATGGAAATTACCATTCCAATTTGATTGTCTTTTCTTGATTGTACCGCAAAACCAATCATTTGACATGAACAACCTACAACAGCAGCTCCTGATGCTAGAATCAATCCTGAATATTCTTGCATATGCATTGCTTCACTAAGTGGTACACCATTTAAGTGAAATACCATTGCGGCAATAGCAGCACTAGAAATTGGCGCCGTTAAAGCCATTCCCATTAATACCGCAACTATTGCTCCCATTATTAATGGTGCAGCATTAGTACCATAGTTGACTAACCATTGAATAGCATATGTAACATAAATCAAAGGGTATCTACATAGTAGAGATATGATAGTACTTACAATAACCCCAAGAAGAGGAATAATTAATATATCTACAGGTGTTTTTTTCTTGAAAATTAATTTAATTACTAATGCAGTACAAATACAAACAATATAGATTGTAAGGGGATCGCCGATTTTAATACCATTTGAAACTATTTGTTTAGTTACAAAATTTGTTGTTAGTGAAAAATAGGCACTTATTTCGCCTGCCCCCGCAAGCACAATGGTTTCAAGTGGTTTCATCTTTAACATTAAAGCGATACCAACCCCAATACCAGCGCCAGTCAAAACTTGAAAGACATAAGATGCTCCTGTTTTACCATCGCCTAAGGCATTACCGACTAATTGACAAAAGGGATTATTGCCTTTTAAAAATAGCTGTCCAATAGTTGCAATTATAGTTCCGATTATTAAGGTTGAAAATAAACCATAGGCCATTCCATTTAAAGTGGTAATGAAGAAGTCTAATACTTTTTTCTTTTCTTCTTCAAGAATTTCTTCATCAGCATTCTCTTCTTTAATATCAATGTTTTCTTCTGTCATAATAACACTTCCTATTATAATATTTGTTACATTATATCAAAAAAATTGAAAAATTACTAGTCTATTGATTATCATAATATATGAATTGAAAAAGAAACCTTAAAATGTTATAATAAAATAACAAGTCAACGCTAAGTGTACAAGTATTATGTTGTAAAAAAAATGAATGTACTATATAATGTAATTGTATTTGAAGGAGACAATATTTATATATGAAATTTTCGCAATATATTAAAAATTATCGCAAAAAAAATAATTTGACTCAACAAGAACTTGCCAATAAACTTTATGTAACCAAGCAAGCAATTAGTAAATGGGAAAATGATAAAGGTATTCCAGATGTTAGCTTATATCAATCAATTTCTAATTTATTAGATGTTTCAATTGATGAATTAATGGGTAATGAAAAAAAGTCAGTTAAGAAAAAAAACTATTTAATAATTAGTTTAATCGGTGTAGCAGTATTGTTATTATTGATAACTATTACTATTGTTATAATAAATAATAATTCTAAAACTATTACAGATAAAAAAATTATTGAAAAAACTGAAAATTATTTAGGCACTAAATTACCAAAAATTATTGAATATAATTACATTGATTTTGAATCTTGGCAAAAATATAATAATAGTTCATATCCCAATGAATTATATTATTTTGTATTTAAAAATGAAATCATTAATGTTGATCAAACTTGGATGAGTGAATTACCTGAAAATATTAAAGATAATTTGCCGTTAATTGCAACTGAATATCTTAAAACGAGTGATTATTATAAAATTGTTAATACTAAAAATAAAGATATTAATCATATAGAGATAGAACCAAACAAATATAATAGCTACATATTGTATTGCCTTCAAATTTCAAATAAACGCTTAATTGCGATAACATTCGAGGTGTAAAATGAGAAAATTATTTATTAACGTTTTTATAATTTTATCGATAATAACTTTATCATCTTGTAAAACTAAGGTTTCTAATGAGGATGTTAAAACTGACTATCAAGTACAAATAGATAACTCGCAAGTAGTTTCAGGCAAAGATGATATGAAGGCATTTTATGAAAAAACTAAAAGCAATATAAAAGCAACAATAAAAATAATACGTAATGTTACAGATTATCAAACGGGAAATACAGTAAATAAGATTAAAATAGTTGATTATAAAAATAATGAATATAAGGTAAAAAATGATGATGGCACAGAGAAAAAATTTAAATATTTAAATTATTCAATATATAATTATGGTGAAACTGCTAATGCGATAAGTACGGAGGCTTATTGTTTAGCTGATAATGAAGAAGTAGATTATGCGTTTGTAATGCGACAAATGGTCAGTTCATCATCCCTTCCAACCGAGTGGTGTGACTATGACATTGTATATGACGATACTTTATATAAAGATTTGTGCTTTTATAATAGTAGTGTTACTGAGTTAGTATATGAAAATAGTAAATTTGATATTGATAAAAGCTACTATAGTATTTTTAATTTAATAGATCCACTAAACTGGCAAGTAATGACGGAAGAAACATTTAATAGTCTAGGAATCAACCATTTGCGTGAAGATTTGTTAATTAATACAAAACGTAGAGTTGTTAATGATAAAAATAAAGTATTAGCAAATTCATTACCAGGTAAAGATTTATACATTTCTTATAAGTTTTACTTTAAGGCAAAAAAGGTAGTACTTTCTGAGAATACAACACCATCAAAATTTGTTGTTGCAGAAATATCTGATGATAATATAAAGAAAATAGGAAGCATTATAAGAAATAGCATATATCATAATGCCAGTGGTACAAACATTGGCTGGTATGTACCAACTAAAAATGGGTCTAGATTTATGGATAGAGTAATATCAATAGAAGATAATTTCCAATTTTCCATTGGCTATGTTTCAATAACTTTTTCTTATTTAAATCCGCCACATGATTCACCATCTACTATAATTATGAAAAAAACAATAACCTATACTACAATTGAAGTAGGTACATATTCAATTTTTGATTGGAAGTTGCATCTTACAACAAAAGACAATTATGAATATCTATTTGAATTAAAAAAAGATGGAAATGGCTTAAGTGGTTGGTATTACAATGCAACTGCTTCAAGACCTAATCCGCTAAATGCTGAGTATTTACTAGACAATCCATTCTTTACTTATGTTGGATTACCAGTTGATGTAATTTATGAAAATTAAAAAGTTAAACCAGTTTGATTTTGTTAATCAAATTGGCTTTTATTTTGGTAAATTTTAACTTTTAATAAATCAAAGAAAAAGGACATAATACTATTATGAAGAAAAAAATCATTTTAAGTTTAATAATTATTATGCTTCTTTGTTTTACAAGTTGTAAAAAGAAAGAAAGTGAAAAGTTAGAGTTTTTAGAAAAACCTCTAGAATCGTATGTTGTTAATACTAGTACTAACCAAGCATTAGAAAACATTAAAATAAAAATAACAAATGGTAAAAAAAGCATAATAAAGAAAGCAAGTGATGCTAGTATAAATGTTAATGGCTTTGATTTATCGATTATTGGCGAACATATTGCTAAATTTACATATGGTGATAAAGAACTGACTTGGAAATATTTTGTCCAAAATTCAGTTTGGAATAAAAATGAAAATACTCTTTGGTATAATGAAGAAAAAAGTGTCTTTAAAATCAATAATGCTGAAGAATTAGCTGGTCTTGCAAAATTAGTTAATACTGGCAATGATTTTAAAAATAAAGTAATTCTTTTAAATAGTGATATTGATTTAGGAGGGCACGCATGGACTCCTATTGGAACATCAGGAAAAGGCGTTTCAAAAAATAATGAATATTATTTTTCAGGGGTGTTCAATGGTCAAGGACATCAAATAAATAACTTACATATAGTAGCTGAACATACAAAAATAGGTGAACACATTAGCAGCGAAGAATCTTATTATAATGCAGGGATATTTGGACAAACTCTTGACGCAACAATTAAAAATGTTAAAATTAATAATGTTACCATTGTAAATGGAATGATGAACGAAGGTGTAAGGTCTTTACAAGGAACAGGTGCATTAGTTGGCTATGCAAAAGGCAAAAGTATATTTACCAATATAACTATAACTGGTAAGATAAATATTGATGGCGAATATAAGGTTGGAGGAATTATTGGAAATATAAGTGGAAATACGCCAGTAATCCAAGGGTTAAAAATCATAGGTACCGATGATAGCTATATTTATGGAACTGATCAAAAGTACAAAGATACTAATAATTTTGGTGGTATAATTGGCTTTGGTGATGTTACTAATGCCATAATTGATGATTGTTGTACGGATATAAAAATAACCGGGGTAACTAGTGGCGGTATAATTGGTTCGATCGTTGGAAGTAATATTACTATTTCAAATTGTGTAGTTTATAACGATGTCGAAGATTTGGAATCTACCATAACAGGAGGAATTATTGGAGCCAGATTTACCAATTTTACAATTAATAATTGTTATTTTCTAGGAAATGTGATAACTGGTGCTAATAATGATTATGGTGATGTAATTATAGGTAAATATGGTAAAAATGTCATAATAGATAGTAATAATATTTTCTATGCTAATAAAAATGATAAAATATATAATAGTTTAAATGCAATTAGACAAGATTATCAACAAATAATAGATATGCTATCAGACAACTTAAAAATAGATGAAAATGACTAACCAGGAGTTAGTTATTTTCTTTTGCTATCTAAATGACAAAATAAGATAATTCTAGTATAATAGCTACTTAGAAAAAGGAGCATAATATGAATGCTGAAAAAGATTTAACAAAAGGGCCACTCTGGAAACAGATAATTTTATTTAGTTTACCATTAATGTTTTCCAACATCTTACAAGCGTTGTTCAATATGTCAGATATTGCGGTAGTTGGAAAATTTGCGGGAAACACAGCCTTAGGTGCAGTAGGATCAACAACAATTTTAGTATCACTATTTACAGGTTTTTTAATTGGACTTGGAAATGGCGTTAATGTAGTTGTTGCCCGTTTTATCGGCGAGAAAAATCACAAAAAAATCACTGAATCGGTTTTAGCAGCACTAGTTACATGTTCGACGATTGGTATTATTCTTTTATTTATTGGACTATTTTGTTCGAGATTCTTTTTAGAGTTAATTAATACCAAAGATGATTTAATTGATGGAGCTACACTATACTTAAAAATATATTTTTTTGGTATGCCAGCAATGGCAATCTACAATTACGGTAATGCTATTTTTAGTGCAAGTGGTAATACCAAAAAACCTATTGTGTATTTATTGATTGCGGGAATAATTAACGTATTATTAAATCTTTTCTTTGTTATTGTGTGTCATCTAGGTGTTGCAGGTGTTGCAATTGCCAGTGCCGCTTCACAATACGTTTCAGCAATTTTAATTGTCATATCTTTAACAAGACTTAAAACAAGTTGTAAATTACGCATAAAAGATAATAAATTTAATTTTGAATATTGTAAAATGGTTTTAAGACTTGGAATTCCATCAGGATTTCAAAACTGTATATTTGCCATAGCTAATCTATTCATCCAAAAAGGTGTCAATAGCTTTGATTCAATAATGGTAGAAGGTAATTCTGCCGCAACAAATTTTGATGCTTTAATATATGATGTAATGGCAGCCTGCTATATGGCATGTTCAAGTTTCATAGGTCAAAATTTTGGTGCACGCAATAAGAAACGTGTAATTAATAGCTATTTAATAGCAATGCTTTATGCTTTCTTGTTTGGCGCTTTATTTGGTGGCTTATTAGTAATATTTGATAGACAATTATTAAGTATCTTTACTTCATCAGAAGAAGTAATAGATGCGGGGGTTAAACGTATTCAAATAATGGGATATTCGTATGCGTTTAGCGCATTAATGGATAATACGATAGCAGCTTCAAGAGGTCTTGGAAAAACCATAGTTCCAACCATCATCGTTATTTCAGGATCTTGCATATTCCGTATTGCTTGGATATATACAATTTTTGCCCATTATCATACAATTAAATCATTATATTTATTATACTTTTTCTCTTGGATGATTACGGGTATCTTCGAATTAATATATTTTATATACGCATATAAAAAGACGTTTAAAAATGACCAGATTTTAGCAACTAATTAATATAAAACCCTATCTTATAGTTATAAGATAGGGTTTTTAATTACCATGTTGTATAACTCTTTGTCAATATCAGTGAGTCTTTTTATAAAAAATTTGAAAACATATTTTGGGTATGATATAATGATTTATAAGTTAATGAAGTAATTTAGGAAACAATTAAATTTGAAACTTATGGATTGAATCTTTAATAAGGTAGTTTGTTTTTAAAAGATAAAGAAGTAAAGAGGTAATTTCAATATGAATATAGGAGAAATAATTACAAAAATGGGTTTTGGTAATCAGGCGGTAATAACAGCGTTTAAACACGAAGATGATGATTCTGATTATGCGGTATGGAAAATAGAAGATGGCAATGTTATTCGCGTGCTCAAAAAGACAAGTAAGCAAGAAATAGATATTTATGATACTTTTTATCTTTTGCCAAATTGGGAGTTCCACGTTTTTATAAAAGTATTGAGTATGATGGTGAATTGTTTATTCTTATGGAATACCTAGATGGAAATAACTTGCAAAAATGCGATAGGAAATCATTGACAGCCGTTTTGGATTCATTGATTTATTTACAAAATATGTATTGGGAAAAGCGTGAACTTGAAGGTATTGGTCACGGCTTTGAAGCGAGTTTACCAGGAAGGCAAAAACGGGGAAAATATCTCAATGACGCAGAACTTGAACAAGCCTATGAAAAGTATTTGCAAATTTATTCAAATATTCCTCGGACACTTTGTCACGATGATCTTCTTCCTTTTAATGTTATATGTACAAATGGACATGCGGTTATAATTGACTGGGAATATGCGGGTATTTTACCTTATCCTACATCGCTTGCCCGTCTACTTGCCCACTGCGAGGAAGACGAATCAGCCTTTTTCTATATGAGGCAACAGGATAAAGAATATGCCATTGAATATTATTTTGAGCATTTATTGAAAGAAAAGGGTATAGATTACTGTGATTATCGCAAAACTTTAGATTATTTTTTACTATACGAGTATTGTGAATGGATTATGCTCGGCGTAGAATATAATAATACAGAAAATGAAAGATTCAAAAAATACTATGCAAAAGCAAAAGAGCATATCAAGAAATTAATATAGTTTCTAGATGTAAAGTTTATCTCTTGATATTTTGAAGCCAAAATCCTATGGGTTAAATTATAAACATCCGTGAAGATATTTCATAAACAGTAATGAAAACATTCTTGACATTATCATAAAATAAACAATTGATTTATATATCATATAAATTTTTTTGACAAATAGCCTAAAAAGTTGTATAATATTTAGGCTTATGTATCAATCTTATTATGTTGGGAGAATTAACAATGGAAAATATAATTGAAATAAACAATTTATACAAATCCTATAATGACGTACATGCCGTAAATAATCTTTCATTTAGGGTTAAAAAAGGCGAATTATTTGCCTTCTTAGGTGTAAATGGAGCTGGTAAAAGTACAACCATTTCTATTATGTGTGGAACCCTTACTAAAGATAGTGGTGAAGTACTAATTAATGGTAAAAATATTGGTCATCAATTAGTAGATATTACTAAAGAATTAGGAGTTGTATTTCAAAACTCAGTTTTAGATAATAATTTAACGGTAAAAGATAATCTTTATTCTAGAGCTAGTTTATATGGCATTTATGGCAATGCTGCTAAAAAAAGAATCGAAGAACTTGCGGAAATATTAGATTTTAAACAAATAATGAATAGAACAGTTGGTAAATTATCAGGCGGTCAAAAAAGAAAAATTGATGTTGCTAGAGCATTATTGCATAAACCTGAGATTTTAATACTTGATGAACCAACAACTGGGCTTGATCCACAAACTCGTAAAACTTTGTGGAGTGTAATTGAAAAATATCGTAGAGATGAAAAAATGACCGTATTTTTAACAACTCACTATATGGAAGAAGCAAGTGATGCCGATTATGTAGTAATCTTAGATGCTGGTAAAATATCTGCAGAGGGCACACCACTAGAATTAAAGAATAACTATACTGGTGACTACATAACTATTTATGGAGTAAGTGAAGAAGAAGTAAAGAAATTAAATCATAAATATGAAAAAATCCGTGATGCCTATCGTGTGTCTGTCGCAAATACTGAAGAAGCACGTGATTTAATAGTAAATAATCAAGAGTTATTCAAAGATTTTGAAATTACTAAAGGTAAGATGGATGATGTATTTTTATCAGTAACTGGTAAAAAATTAGTTGGAGGTAATTAATATGCAAACTTTTTTAGCTTTGACAAAAAGAAATATAAAGATGTTTTTTAAAGATAAAGGACTATTCTTTACATCATTAATTACACCAGTAATTTTGCTAGTTCTCTACGCAACATTTCTTGCTAGAGTATATCATGATAGTTTTGTAAGTAATATTCCTGATTATTTAAATGTTTCCGATAAATTAATTAATGGTACTGTAGGAGGAGAATTATTTTCATCACTACTTGCGGTATGTTGTGTTACTGTTGCTTTTTGCTCTAATACACTAATGGCACAAGATAAATTAACTGGTGCTCGCAAAGATTTTATGATTACTCCTGTAAAGAAATCAACTCTTGCAATATCTTATTATGTTGCTACCCTTTTAACAACCCTAATTGTTTCGTATATTGCAACTGGTGCATGTTTTATTTACATAGCAATTGAAGGATGGTTTTTATCAGTAGGTGATGTTTTCTTAATTCTTATTGATGTATTCTTATTAACTTTATTTGGTACTGCCATTTCTTCAATAATTAATTCGTTCTTATCTACTCAAGGGCAAATATCAGCTGTTGGTACAATTGTTTCAGCTGGCTATGGATTCATCTGTGGTGCCTATATGCCTATTTCACAGTTTTCACCTTTCTTACAAAAAGCAATTGCCTTTTTGCCAGGTACTTATGGTACATCACTTATAAGAAATCATGCATTAAATGGTGTTTATAAAGAAATGGCAAATCAATTTCCTGCTGAAGTTATTGAAGGAATAAAAGATAGCATAGATTGTAATATCTATTTCTTTGACAATAAAGTATCAATTCCTGCAATGTATATTATTTTAATTAGCTCAATTATCGTTTTAATTGGTGCATATGTATTAATAAATGTTTTGAAAAATCGTAAAGCACGTTAAATATGGAGAACTAGATGAATTACAAAATAATTGATATGGAAAAATATTACCGTAAGGGAGTATTTGACCATTTTTCAAAAGATTGTAAATGTCGAATTTCAATGACTGTCAAATTAGATGTAACAAAATTAGTTGAATATTCAAAAGAGACTAAAACAAAATTTTATTTAAATTTCTTATATCTTTTATGTAAAACCTTAAATAGCAAAGATGATTATAAAATGTATTATGAATATCACCTTAATGAATTAAGATGTTATGATACAATAAATCCCATTCAATATGTCTTTTTTGAAGAAAGTAAAACATGTAAGCCAGTATATTCTACTTATTATGAAGATTATAATACTTTCTACACCAATGCTTTAAAAGATCTTGAAGAAGCCAAGAAAGATCCTACTTATAAACTAGAAAGTAGTACTCATCCTAACTGGTTTGATGCTTCATTTATGCCATGGGTAAGTTATGATAGTTTTAGCGTAGAGTGTCCTGATGGCTATTTATACTTTCCACCTATTGTTAACTGGGGAAAATATTACTTAGAAAATAATAGAATTATGATGCCTGTTACATGTGGGTTAAACCATGCTATTGCGGACGGCTATTTAATGTCAAATATATTTGTTACATTAGCAAAAGAGATAGAGACATTTACTAAATAATGCTTTTAAGAGAACCAAGTTGATTGGTTCTTTTTTCTTGCAAAAATAATAAAACATATAATTTGCATTTTTTTGAATAATCACTATAATATAATAGTGTTTAGAATTACTAAACAATTTGTTTAAAATCTATAAACCAAATAAAAGGGGGAATGTAGGTGCAAATTGGCAAAAAAATTAAGAAATTAAGAAACCTTTGCAATTTAACTCAAGAAGAGCTAGCGAATAGAACTGAATTAACAAAAGGTTATATTTCTCAGCTTGAAAACGATTTAGTTGAACCATCAATTTCTACACTTGAAGATATCGTCAATGCTTTAGGAACCAATTTAGGTGATTTCTTTAAAGATGAAAAATTAGAACAGGTTGTTTTTACTACCTCTGATTATTTTGAAAAAGAATCAGCTGGATATCAAATTAAGTGGTTAGTTCCTAATGCTCAAAAAAATGAAATGGAACCAATCTTAATAACCATTTATCCTAATTCACAAACCGATTTGGATATACCTCATGAAGGTCAAGAGTTTGGATATGTTTTAGAAGGAGAAATTCTTCTTTGTATTGACAATAAAGTATTTAAGGTAAAAAAGGGAGAAACTTTTTATTATGATTCTAATAAAAACCATTATTTGAAGAATAATAAAGATAAGCAATGTCGCATCATTTGGGTAAGTAGCCCACCAAATTTTTAAAGAGGAGTTAAAAGTATGAACAAACAAGATATTATTTTGGAGTTAATTAATGTTAACAAAAAGTATGATGACAGTTATGCAGTAGAAAATTTCAATCTATATGTTAAAAAAGGTGAATTTATCACTTTCCTGGGACCTTCAGGATGTGGTAAAACAACAACCCTTAGAATGATAGCAGGATTTGAAATGCCAACAAGTGGCCAAATATTATTAAATGGAGAAGACATTGCTCAACTTCCTCCTCATAAGAGACCACTTAATACCGTTTTCCAACGTTATGCATTATTCTCTCATTTAGATGTATATGATAACATTGCATTTGGTTTAAAATTAAAAAAGGTTCCTTATGAGGTTACTGATAAAGCTGGTAATAAAGTAACAAAATATCGAAAATACCGTAGAGATGAAATAAATGAAAAAGTAAAAAAAGCTTTAAAAATCGTTGATCTAGAATCTTTTGAAACAAGAAATGTTTCAACTCTATCAGGTGGTCAACAACAAAGAGTTGCAATTGCTAGAGCAATTGTAAATGAACCAAAAATTCTATTATTAGATGAACCTCTTGGTGCATTAGATTTAAAAATGCGTAAAGAAATGCAACTAGAATTAAAAGAGATGCACCGTAAATTAGGCATTACTTTTATCTATGTTACTCATGACCAAGAAGAAGCTTTAACAATGTCTGATACTATCGTTGTTATGAAAGATGGTCAAATTCAACAAATTGGCACACCTATGGATATTTATAATGAGCCTAAAAATGCGTTTGTTGCGGACTTCATTGGTGAATCAAACATTTATGTAGGAACAATGATTGATACAAAAAAAGTGCGTTTCTTAGGTGCTACTTGGGATTGTATCGATGATTTTCCTAAAAATGAAAAGGTTGATGTTGTTGTAAGACCGGAAGACATTATTATTCATCCTAATGGTGAAGGAATGGTAAAAGCCCATATTGTTAACAAAATATTTAAGGGAATTCACTATCAGTTTACCGCAATGGTAGGTAATAATGAAGTATTAATACAATCTACGTTAGATCACAACATTGATCAAGATGTTTCGTTAACTATTGAACCAGATTTAATTCAAATAATGAAACGTGAATATGATGCAAACATTTATCAAGATGCTTATATAAATAATAAGAACAAAGTAGTTTTTGCGGGAGCAACTTGGGATTGCGATGTCACTCAATTGGTTGAAGGTTCTTCATTAGATGAAGAAGGATATTTCCATACTAAAGAAGGTAAAACATATGATTTAAACGATATTGACGTAGTAGCTACAGTAGGTATGGATGACGTTGAAATAAGTGATGATTTAGAAGATGGCAACATAACTGGTCAAATAATCCAAATGGTTTGGAAAGGCGACCATTACCAATTAATTGTTAGAACTGAAGATGAAGAAGATTTTGTAGTTGATACAGTCTGGACTTGGAACGAAATGGATACTGTAAGTATAAAGATTGATCCAAGTAAAATTAAATTAAAGTTAAAGGAAGACTTGTCAAAATATGAAATTTAAACGTAAACATCTATCAATACCTTATGTTTTATTTCTAGTATGTTTTGTTGTAATACCTGTCTTCTTCATAATTTATTATGCATTTACTAATAAGGGCGGAAGTTTTTCGTTTGATAATGTACGCAAATTCTTTTCTGATTCAACCAACGTAAATGTATTATTGATATCGTTTGTTTATGCAATTTTAAATACGATTATTTGTTTATTAATTGGCTATCCACTTGCAATGATACTTGCAAATCGTAAATATAATAAATCATCGGTTCTTGTAATGCTATTTGTAATGCCAATGTGGATTAACTTTATTATTAGAACTAGTGCTACTCGTGATGTATTAAACTGGATAGGCATATCAACTGGAGCTCATTCAAACTTAACAACGATGATTGGTCTAGTATATAACTATTTGCCATTTGTTGTTTTGCCACTTTATACAACAATGTTAAAAATGGACAAATCACAAATTGAGGCAAGTTATGATCTTGGTGCTAATGGCTTTTATACATTCTTTAAAGTTATTATCCCTATGACAATGCCAGGAATTGTTTCTGCCGCAACTATGGTTTTTATGCCAACGCTATCTTCATATGTAATTTCAGATATATTGTCTGAATACAACGTTGTTTTGTTTGGTAGTTATATTGATTTATATTTTAATCAAGCAGATTGGAATTTCGGCTCATTTATGGCATTAATTATGCTTTTACTAATTGGAATAAGTGTATTTATTAGTCGTAGATTTTCAAAAGATGAAACAGGAGGTAGATCGTCAATATGGTAGAAAAAAATACTAAAGATGAAATAATTAATGTTTCAAGTAATACCGAAAAAGCAATAAAAGCTAGAAATCGTAAAGAAACTACTAAAAAAATATTTGCTAAAGGATATATGTGGTTAATCTTACTACTTATGTATCTACCAATTTTAGTTCTTGTTATTTACTCATTCACTGAAAGCGATCAACTAGGAGTATGGACTGGCTTTTCATTTAATTTGTATCACAAATTATTTAAGAATCAATCTTTGATGACCGCAACGCGTAACACTTTAATTATTGCGATTGTTTCAGCTGTTTTATCAACTATTCTTGGAACAATGGGAGCAATCGGTGTCTTCTATTCTAAAAAACGCAGTAAAAAAATAGTTGAAACTTTTACTCAACTACCAGTTGTTAATGCGGAAATCGTAATGGCTTTATCGCTAGCTATCTTATTTAAAGTATTACAAACAAGTTATTCATTTGCCACATTATTAGTTGGACATATGGTGCTAACTGTTGCATTCGTATATTTAAATGTTAAACCAAAATTAATGCAAATGGATCCTAATATTTATGAAGCTGCTCTAGATTTAGGTGCAACACCTTGGTATTCACTATTTAAAGTAGTGCTTCCAGAAATTTTACCAGGTATCTTTTCAGGCTTTCTAATTTCAATTACGTTATCACTAGATGATTTTGTAATTACTCAATATTTGAAAGAACCATCATTTGAAACAATATCTACGTACATTCAAAAAATTGTCGCAAAGCATCCAATACCTGCCGAAGTTAGAGCTTTAAGTACAATCTTATTTGTGGTTGTATTAGCAGTAGTACTTGGAATAACCATTTATAATAATAAAAAGGCTCAAAAAATTTTAAAATATCGGGGTAAAAAATAATGAAAAAAGTAATAATATTTCTAACCTCAGTATGTTTATTTTGTTCTTTAGCAGTTTCTACTAAAGTAGTAAAAGCTAATAGTAATGATTACTTTAAAGGACAAACCTTAACTATTTATAATGTTGAAGACTACATTTCTCAAGGTGAAGAAGGATATGTAGATATAATTGGTAACTTTGAAAAAGAATATGGTGTAAAAGTTAATTATTATACTTATGATACTAATGAAACAATGTATAATCAGTTTACTCTTCAAAAAGAAGGAACCTATGATTTAATTTGTACATCAGATTACATGATTCAAAAAATGATTAAAGAAGAATTAGTAGATCCAATTGATGTAAGTAAAATTCCTAATTATGAAAAGTATGCTGCCAAAACTTTAAGAGAAAAGTTAAAAGCTATGAATGTTCCTTATGAAGGTAGAACTGTAAATTTAGACGAATTTGCGGTAGGATACATGTGGGGAACTTTAGGAATTGTCTATGATCCTGAATGTAGTGATACTATAAGAGAAGATGTTAAATCATGGGATGTATTTTGGAATCCAACGTACAAAAATGTAATTTCCATAAAGAATTCCATCAGAGATGCCTTTGTTGCAGGATTAATGCACTCATATAGTAAAGACATTGAATTCCAAAAAGTTATGAATGCTTACCTAGATGATCCAAATGAAACCAACAAATTGAAATATAATGCTTTAGTACAAGATATTTTTGACTTTAAGTTAGATGGTTCACAAGCAAGTGATCTTGAAAATAAAGAAAAAATTGCTCGTGTAAAAGAAGAATTAATTTCAATGAAAAAGAATATTTTTGGTTTTGAAGTAGATTCAGGTAAAAATGATATAATAACTGGAAAAATAAAATTAAACTTAGCATATTCTGGAGATGCTGTGTACTCAATCAACACTGCTATGGAAGATGCTGATAAAGTTTTAGAATATTACGTTCCTGAAGATGGTAGCAACATTTGGTATGATGCTTGGACAATGCCAAAGGGTGCAAAGAATAAAGAACTTGCTTATGAATTCTTAAACTATTTGTCAGATCCAATCAATGCAGCCGATAATATGGATTATATTGGTTATACACCATATATTGTAGGCGATGAATTATTCACTCTTACCGCAAGTTGGTATGGTGCTGCTGATTATGATGTTAATTCATATTACAGTGAAGAAACTAAAGTTATTTATGATAATGTATTATATGAATGTATAAAAGAAAAAGAAAGTGAAAACGATGTTTTACCAACTAATGAAGAATACTTTGAATCTTGTGAATATGATAGTGAAACAACATATGAAGAAGATGATATGATAAGCTTCAATGGTAAAATATACAATTGCCTTGCAAGTACAAACTTATCACCAACTGAAGATGTTGAAAGTTGGGAAGAAGTTGAAGGATATAATCTTGACTTCTTATTTGGTAATACCGGGTCGTTCAAAGAAGGACTTAGAAGAGCGGTTATATACCCTTTTGCGGGATCACAAAATCAACTAGAAACTCAATATCCAAGTGAAAACATTATCGCAAGATGTGCAATAATGAATGACTTTGGAAGTTATAATGATCAAGTTGTAATTATGTGGGGTCAAGTTAAGGCATACACAAATATGTTACCAGTATACATTTTTCTAATAACGTTTGTTGTTATTTTAATTGCCATAACAGTATATGTTTTAATAAAACATCATATTGTTAAAAACTACAAAAAATCACTATAATAATTGTTTGTAACTCCCTATTATATTAGGGAGTTTTTAAAAGCGCTCTTAAGTTGTATTTTTAATGCAAAAAATAACTAATATACGTAAGCTATAGAAAATAATCATGCTACTTTTTGATTTTGCTTTTTGGTTTTAAAAGTAGGAAAGATGTGGTATAATAATAAAAAATGAGGTGCAAAAATGAAAAAACTAGAACAAGGATTATTTGTTGGTGAAAGAGCTTTATATAATTCAAGTAATCTCATAATCGAAGACTCTACTTTTGAAAATGGCGAATCACCACTAAAAGAAAGCAATGATATAAAGATTTATAATAGTATTTTTAAATGGAAATACCCTTTATGGTATTGCCACGATATATTTGTTAAAGATAGTACTTTATTAGATACAGCACGTTCAGGTATTTGGTATACTGACAATATTGAAATTATTGATTCAACAATTGAAGCACCTAAAACATTTAGAAGGGCTAAGAACATTAAGTTAAAAAATGTTTATTTACCAAATGCTGAAGAAACTTTGTGGACATGTGAAAATATAAGGATGGAACATGTTGTCGCAAAAGGTAATTATTTTGGAATGAATAGCAAAAATATTGCAATAAGCGACTTTAATTTAGATGGAAACTATGCATTTGATGGCGCAAGTAATATTGAAATACACAATGCTAAAATGTTGTCAAAAGATTCTTTTTGGAATTGTGACAATGTAACTGTTTATGATTCAACTATAATAGGTGAATATTTAGGATGGAATTCTAAAAATATAACCCTTATTAATTGTACAATTGACGCCTTACAAGGTATGTGTTATATGGAAAATTTAAAATTAGTAAATTGTAAATTACTAAATACTAATTTAGCATTTGAGTATTCAACTGTTGATGCCAGTGTAAATTCTAAAATTGATTCAGTTAAAAACCCAATTAGTGGCAAAATTGTTGCAAAAGAAATTGGTGAAATAATTTTAGATGATACATTGATTGATTCAAGAAAAACACAAATTATAGAGGAGAATAAAAAAAGTGAATAACAATTTTGACAATATTCCTAATCGTAGAAACACTTTTTCATTAAAATGGGATGTTTCAGAAAATGAATTACCAATGTGGGTTGCGGACATGGATTTTGAAACTGCACCATGCATAAAAGAAGCTTTAATTGAAAGAGCAAAACACGGCGTTTTTGGCTACAGCATTATTCCTGATGAATTTTTTGAAAGTATTATTGGATGGTGGCAAAGAAGACATCATATAACTTTTGAAAAAGACTGGATGATTTTTTCAACGGGAGTTGTTCCTGCCATTTCATCGATAGTAAGAAAAATCACGACGCCGGCAGAAAATGTTTTAATACAATCGCCTGTATACAACATTTTCTATAATTCTATTTTTAATAATGGCAGAAATATTTTATCAAGTGATTTAGTTTATGAAAACGGTGAGTATCATATTGATTTTGTTGATTTAGAAAATAAATTAAAAAATCCACAAACTACATTAATGATTCTTTGTAATCCCCATAATCCTATTGGAAAGATTTGGAGTAAAGAAGAACTTGCCAAAATTGGTGAGCTATGTCATAAATATAATGTAACAGTTATTTCTGATGAAATTCATTGTGATATAACTAATCCAGGAAAGGAATATATTCCATTTGCTAGCGTAAATGATGTTTGTCGTGACATATCAATAACTTGTATAGCCGGCTCAAAAGTTTTCAACTTAGGTGGATTACAATCAGCATGTGTAGTAGTCCCTAATAAGTTTTTAAAACATAAAGTAGAGCGTGGCCTAAATACTGACGAAGTAGCTGAACCTAATGCTTTTGCGATGAGTGCAAACATTGCGGGATTCAAATATGGTGATGAATGGGTTAGCAAATTAAATAACTACATATACGAAAATAAAAAAATATTTTGTGATTATGTAAATAAAAATTTACCTAAACTTTACATTATACCATCAGAAGCAACTTATCTTTTGTGGGTTGATGTAAGAAAGTATACCGATGATGCAACAACTTTATGTGAATACCTTCGTAGTAAAACAGGATTATATGTTTGTGAAGGATCAGAATATGGAGTTAATGGTAAAGCCTTTTTTAGAATAAATCTAGCAACTTCAAAATATAACGTATTAGATGCTTTAGAACGTTTGAAAGCCGGTTTAGAATTATTTGAAAGTGAGACAAAATAATGGAAGAATTTAAACGCTTTGAAATGCTAATTGGTAAAGAAAATTTAGAAAAGTTATCTAAAAAACATATTGCAATATTTGGTATTGGTGGTGTAGGTGGATACGTATGTGAAGCTCTTGCACGTTCAGGGATTGGCAATTTCACTCTCATAGATAATGATGTAGTTGATGTTTCTAACTTAAATCGTCAAATAATTGCAACAACTTCAACAATTGGTCTTCCTAAAGTAGAAGTGATGAAAGAAAGAATTTTAAGTATCAATAAAGAAGCTAAGATAAACACTTATCAATGCTTTTTTTTGCCAGAGAATGCAAGTATCTTTGATTTTTCAAAATTTGATTACATTGTTGATGCGGTTGATACTGTTACCGCAAAACTTGCAATTATCGAATTAGCCAAGAAAAATAATGTTCCAGTAATTAGTGCAATGGGAACTGGCAATAAATTAAATCCATTAGATTTAATAATTACTGACATATCAAAAACCTCAATGTGTCCGCTTGCTAGAGTTATGCGCACAGAACTTAGAAAAAGAGGAATAACTAAATTAAAGGTTGTTTACTCACAAGAAATGCCAATTAAAACTGGCTTAATTAATCCTGAAACTGGTAAGAGTGTACCTGGTAGTAGTGCTTTTGTACCGGGGGTTGCGGGACTAGTAATTGCATCAGAAGTTGTAAAGGATTTAATTAATATATAATATAAGGAATAGAAAATGAAAACATTAGTTGTTGAAAACATTACAAAGACTTTTAAAATTTCACGAAAACAACAAAGAATTGAAAAAACTATGGAAAATTATAAAACAGCCGTAAATGGTCTTTCATTTGTTGCAAACGAAGGTGAAATATATGGTTTACTTGGACCTAATGGAGCAGGTAAAACAACAACCCTAAGAATAATTTCAACTTTAATAAAACAAGATAAAGGTGATGTTATTATAGAGGGTTTAAATACAAAAACTGATACGGAAAAAGTAAGAGCAAAGATTGGCTTTTTAACAAGTGAGTTAAAACTAGAAGATTTCTTTACTCCTAATTACTTATTCGATTACTTTGGTAAATTACACAATATACCAGATGATGTGTTAGAAAATCGCAAAAAAGAATTGTTTGAAAAATTTGGCATCGAGAAGTTTGCGGAGGTAAAAATAGCCGATTTATCTACTGGTATGAAACAAAAAGTTTCAATTGTTATATCAATCGTTCATGATCCAGATGTAATAATATTTGATGAACCTACTAATGGTTTAGACGTTATTACCGCAAAAGTTGTAACTGACTTTCTTAAAGAATTAAAAAGCCAAAACAAAATAATAATTATTTCTACTCATATCTTTTCATTAGTAGAAAAGCTTTGTGACCGTGTTGGAATTATCATTAATGGTAAAATGATTAAAAGCGGTGAATTAGTTGAACTAACAAAAGAAAAAGATTTAGAAGAATTATTCTTTGAAATATATAAAGAAGAAGTTGGTGAAAAATAATGAAACAAATACTAACAATAATGAAAAAAGAACTATACCGTTTCTTTACTGATCGTAGAATGGTAATGTCTTTAATATTACCGGCTGCTTTAATTTATATAATTTATTCGGCAATAGGTTCCGCAACTCTTAAACATGTTGAAGATCAAGCAACATATCTTTACAAAATATGTATTGTTAATGAACCTAGTGAAAAAGAATTAGCCTTTTTAGATTCTGATTGTCCATATAAAATTGATAAAGTTGAAACAGCTTCAAATATTGATGAAATCAAACAAAAAATAGCGAATAATGAAATTGATTTATACATTAAATATGAAGATGATTTCTATCAAAAAATGATGGCATATGATTCTACTACTGGTGCAGTACCACCTCAAATTGAAATATATTATAATTCTGGTAAAGAAGAATCAGAACTAATATATCAATATTATGTAAGTTGCTTAAATGATTATGAAGCTAAATTAACTAATAAATTTGATATAAATTCAGATGTTAATATTAAGTATGATTTAGCATCAAAAGATGAAAAAAATACTCAATTTGTAACAATGTTACTTCCTTTCTTAATTATTGTATTGTTATTTTCAAGTTGTTTATCAATAGCTTCAGAATCGATTGCGGGAGAAAAAGAAAGAGGTACAATTGCTACTTTATTAATTACACCTGTAAAGAGAAGCTCAATAGCACTTGGAAAAATCTTTGCAATTTCGGTTACAGCATTTGTTGGTGCAATTGCCAACTTTATTGGACTAGTTGCAGCCTTACCAAAATTAGTTGCTGGAGCAAATCTATCAATGAGTATGTATAATGTAGGTAGTTATGTTGGTTTATTATTTATAATAGTTAGCACAGTATTAATCTTTATTGCCATATTATCAATAATTTCTACTTTTGCAAAAAGTGTCAAAGAGGCTTCATCATACTCAATACCAGTTATGTTATTGGTCATGTTAATTGCCGCTACTTCATTAATTGGTAAATCTAATTCACAAACTATTACTTATTTTATACCAATCTATAATAGTGTTCAAGCAATGGGTGCCATTCTTAGTTTGAATTTTAACCCTATTAATTTTGTAATAACAATTGTTACTAATTTAGCTATATTTGCATTAGGTATCGTAATACTATCAAAAATGTTTAATTCAGAAAAAATTATGTTTAACGCATAGTTAAAATATTTCCTAAATTACTAGGATAGAAGTACCTAGATAGTTTAGGTTTTTTTTAAAATACTTTATGAAAACGTTTGTATAAAAAATAAAAGTGTGATATTATTATGCAAAAGGAGAATTGATATGCGAAAAAGAATAATTTTACTAATTGCACTATTAACAGTAGTTTTAGCATTTGCTTCTTGTAAAAATAAAACTAAATATACGGTTAGTGTTAAGTTAGCCGAAGGTGAACAACTAATAGGTAGTATTACTACTAAAGTTGGTAAAAAAGTATTGATAGGTGATGTAATAAATGAAACTAGTGTTCAAAAAGAAGGACATATTTTTAAAGGTTGGTCAATAGATGGCAGTTCTTTAGTTGATAAACAACTAGTTATTACTGAAGATATTTTACTCATTCCTCTCTTTGAAGTTAACTCTTATAAAATAAAATACACAATAGATGGTGAGGTATTTAGCGAAGAATTGCTAAAGTATGGGAGTAAAATAGAAGTTAAACAAGTACCTGAAAAAACTGGTTATACGTTTAAGGGTTGGGATAAAGAACTTCCAAACACTATGCCCGCAAATGATATTGAACTAATTGGCACATATGAAAAGAATAAATATACAATTACGTATATTATTGAAGGACAAGAAAATATAACAAGAACATATTATTATGGTGATACAATTGAAACAATTGAAAACCCTAAATTAGAAGGTTTAAATTTTGTTAAATGGAGTGAGATAATTCCTGATACTATGCCTGATCATAATATTGAAGTATATGCTGAATTTGACAAAAAAAGTTTTAATATCAATTATTATATCGATGGTGTGTTATATAAAACCGATAGTTACCAATATAACGACAATATTGATGCATTAGAAATGGCAGAAAAGGCAGGTTATACTTTCAGTGGTTGGGATAAAGAATTACCTACAAACATGCCAGCTTATGATATTGATGTTTATGGAACATATAATAAAAACACATATTATATTAATTACTATATTGACAACGTGTTATATAAAACTATAAGTTACTTATATGATAATAGTATTAAAGTATTAGAAGTAACAAGTAAAACAGGTTATACCTTTAGTGGTTGGGATAAAGTACTACCTGCAAATATGCCTGCTCAAGATATCGATGTTTATGGAACTTATAATATAAATACTTATCAAATTAACTATTATATTGATAACGAATTGTATAAAACGGTAAATTACAAATATAATGAATTAATAAATAATCTAGATGTTCCAGAAAAATCAGGTTATACTTTTAGTGGTTGGGATAAAGAATTACCTACTAATATGCCTGCTGAAAATTTAAATTTTTATGGAAGTTATGTTATTGCCACATATCAAATAACTTATGTTTATGAAGAAGGAAATCTTCCAACCCATACTTTAAATACTTTGGAAGAATTGTCACAAGTATTTTGGGATGAATTTTATGCTTGGAGTGGTTCAACTAAATCACTTGAAGAATTTAAAACTGAACATCTAACATCTTGGAAGACTGGTAATCATGGTACTTCTAAACTATACCTTGCAAATGGCGAAACCAAAATAGATGAAGGATACTTTATAAATGCTAGCGCAAACAATAAAAAATGGGTTAACTTTATTAATGTTTTAGATAAAATGGTAAATGAAATTAATCCATCGCAACATGCTTGGGATTCTACTTATGTTGGCTATTTGCGATTATATACGTTCTTTATGCAGTCCGCAACATATTGGACTACAGAGCGTACTCAAAAAATGGTCGAATCTATTAAAATCGAAGATACATTAAAGAAGACTTATCAAAAAGGTGATGAATTCAAATTTTTAGAACTTTCAATTGAAGATGGTAGAGAATTCTTAGGTTGGTATCTAAATGAAGAAAAATTAGAAGGCATTACTAAAGAAATGACAGGAGATATAACTATTGTGGCAAAATGGAGTAATCCAATTTTACCTGAAAGTATTAATATTCTTAATCCGGTTTCTACATTTGATAAAAATATTACCTATACGTTACAAATCGAATTAATGCCAACTAATATTACTCATCCTCAACTTGTGATGAAATCATCAGAACCAAAAGTTGCAACAATCAATAATGGTGTAATAAAAACAATTGGTTATGGTAAAACAACCATTACAATTTATTCAAAATATAATCCAAATGTAAAGGTTGAATTTGAACTAGAAGTGTTCCCTAAAATTTTAGATGATAATCCTATTATCTATTTACCATATGATGTAAATGAAAAAGCAGTTATCAACGTTGGCGTAGCATATGATTTATTGACGGGTGTAAAAGCCTATGATAAACAAGATGGTGACATCAGTGAATCAATTAAGGCAGATTTATCAGAATTAGATGATACAACCGCTGGAAAATATACTATAGTATATAGCGTAACCGACTTAGATGGTAACACTTCAACCTTTGAACGCATCGTGGTGGTAGTTGATAGAAGAGAATTAATCTTTATTGGCCATGCGGGATGCTACTTGGGAATTATGAATACAGAAGAAGCGTTTATTAATGCGGCAAAGATTAAAAAGTATGATGCAATTGAATGTGATGTGAAACAAACTAAAGATGGTGTCTTTGTTGTATGTCATGATAATGATTTTGCGGGAATAAGCATTGCTAACACAAATTGGGAAGATTTAAAAAATGTTACGAAAACTCTAACAAGAGGTGGTGTAGAATATACAGCTACTCTTTGTACATTTGAAAGATATTTAGAAATTTGTAAAGAATATGATTTATTTGCGGTAGTGGAATTAAAATCAACAGCGGGTATTACTAATAGTGATCAATCTCGTATGTCTGCTTTAATGGAAATAATTAATAAAAAAGGTATGTTAGATAAAACCATTTTCTTAGGTTCACAATATAAATGTTTAGAATGGGTTAAGAGTAATGGTTATGAATATATCCCTTGTCAATATTTAGTTAACTCATGTGAAAGTGAAACAATATTTGAACGTTGTGTTACTTGGAACTTTGATGTAAGCTTTAATATTTCTTATAGTAATTCAGCTGAATGGATAGCACGTTATCATGAAGCCGGATTAAAAGTATCATGTTATACATTTAGTCAATATAGTGATGCTAAAACATTACAAGAATGGATAAATAAAGATGTTGACTTTGTAACATGTGATGTTCTTACTAGAGAAGATGTTGTTATTCCAGATAGAGGCGAAATTGAAGATAAACCTACTTATATGGTAATTTTTAAAGATTATGATGGAACAATTTTGAAAGAAGCAACAGTAACTGAAGGTAAGAATGCCATTCCGCCATTTAGCCCTAAACGAAAAGGTTACACATTTATTGGTTGGGACAAAACATTTAATAACGTTAATAGTAATTTTGAGGTTACAGCACAATATGAAATAACTACTTATACTATAACGTATCATGCTAATTTAAATAAAATTGAGGAATCTAGTTGGGCAAGTAAACAAGAGTTTGTTAATGAATTCTATACTGATTTATATAACTGGTTAGTTGATAATATTAATAACATTTCAGAGTTAACACTTGATAATGGTACTTATTCTTTAACTAAAAATGGTAGTACTGCTACTTTTAAGAATGTTGAAGAATTAATGGCAGTTGATAAATCAATTTTTGAAGTTACAATCAGTAATTATTTCTATAAACCACTTACTGAAAACTCAAAAGATTTGGAAATGCCAGAAGATGATAATTACTTCTTGAACTCTAAAAAATATCGTTTAAAATATAAAGCATTAAATGCTTGGTTCTTAAATTGTATTGAAAACACATCTAATTATGTAAACTATAATAAAACATGGACTCCAACAACAAAAGGAAAAGTACAAATCATATTTAGATTCCACCAATGGCAGCAAGGAACTAATATTGTGGCATTTAACAATTTACCTGCAAAATATAATGTTGTTGAAATAGACGGTACAAGTGTTGATTTACCACAAGAAGGATTGACATTTACCATTAATGATAGCTTTGTACTTCCTGAAATTAGTATGGAAGGATATGAATTTGTTGGTTGGTTTATTGATTCGGTTGGTAGTGGTGAAAAAGTAACGGAAATATCACTTGGTACAACAGGCGATCTTCATTTATATGCAAAATGGCTTAAATTAGAATAATAAAATTCTAAAATAGTTTATATTAGGCGCTCTACTATAATAAGTAGAACGCCTATTAAACATTTTTGATAAACAAAATATTACAAAATTTGCTAACAAAATGACTTTTTGCAAAAAAAATAGTATAATAATATAGTTGAATAAAAAAGGTGAGAAAAATGAATTATGTTAAAAAAATTATAGGAGTATTATTAGGTACAATGTTTTTAGGAATGGGGGTAGCATTTTACAAAATTTCACAATTTGGACAAGATGGTGTTTCTGCCATGGTCATGTCTTTTGTGTATTTGTTTAAATTAGGTGAAACCAATTATGGGTATACCGTTTGCTATCTAGCCATAAACTGCATTTTCTTAGTAATAATGATTTTAACTATAAAAGATAAAATAAACGTTGGAAGTATTATAAATTTATTATTAACTGGTATATGCTCAAACCTATTTATTTATTTGTTTGAAGTATTATCATTTAATAATAACGCAATAGCACTACGAATCTTGTATAGTGTTTTAGGAATAATTACTGTAAGCTTTGGAATCGCTTTATATGGTAGTGCTAATTTGGGAGTTGCACCATATGATGCAATGCCAATGGTAATTAATAAGTATTGTCCAAAGATTGCTTATAAATATGCTAGAATAATATGTGATTTATCTTGCTTAGTTGTTGCGTTAATTATTGGTGTTATTATTTTAAGAAGAAGCGATATAATAAATGTTAATACCGTTATAACTTTTATTACAATTGGGCCATTAATTTCCTTTTTTAGTAAGATTATAAATAAATATATTTATAAGAATGAAACAACAGCGTTCAATTAGGAGCAGTATGAAAATTGTAATTGTTAGCGATTCACACGGTAATCGTGAAATACTAGAAAAGATTGTTTTGCAAAACCCAAGTGCTAATATTTTTTTGCATGCGGGGGACAGCGGATTGTGCAAATTAGAAATAAGTCCTTATGTTAGTGTTAAGGGTAATTGTGATTATGAATCAGATTTTCCTGATAAACTAATTATAAAAACCCCATATGGTAATTTATACATGACCCATGGCAATCGTTTGTATGAAATAAATAGTCATACATTAGAAAAAAATAATGCTAAAATATTTGTGTTTGGTCATACCCACCATCATTTAGTAGAAAAAATTGATGATTGCTATATCTTTAATCCAGGTTCAGTATCTTTACCGCGAGATGGAACTAATGGTACATATTTAGTATTAGATATAACTAGTGATGATGTTAGCTATGAGTTTATTTATTTGTAAAAAGTTAAAAAAGTGGTATAATAAGTAAAAAGGAGTGATATTATGTATTCAAAAAATATTTGGAAAGATGCATCACAAGAAAAAGTGAATGCAATAATGAACTTTTGTGAAGATTATAAACATTTTATCAGTGTTGGTAAAACTGAAAGAATATGTGTAAAAGAAGCATTAAAAATAGCTGAATCAAAAGGATTTAAAAACCTACATGATGTAAAAACAGCCAATGTTGGTGATAAATTATATTTGATTAATAAAAATAAAAATATAATTTTATTTACAGTTGGTCAAAAACCTGTAAAAGAAGGATTAAGAGTATTAGGTGCCCATATTGATTCACCACGTTTAGATATTAAACAAAATCCATTATATGAAAAAGATGGCTTTGCTTTATTAGATACTCACTATTATGGTGGTGTTAAAAAATATCAATGGGTTACAATACCTCTTGCTATTCATGGTGTTATAATTAAGAAAGATGGAACTACTGTTAATGTTGCTATTGGTGATGATGAAAATGATCCAGTACTTGGAATATCTGATTTACTAATTCATTTAGCTGGTGACCAAATGCAAAAGACTGCTTCAAAGGTAATTGAAGGTGAAGATCTTGATGTTACTTTTGGCAGTATTCCTCTAAAAGATGAAGAAAAAAATGCGGTAAAAGCTAATATTTTAAAGATGTTAAACGAAAAATATCAAATTGAAGAAGAAGATTTATTATCAGCTGAATTAGAAGTAGTACCTGCTGGTAAGGCTCGTGATTATGGCTTTGATCGTAGTATGATTGCAGGATATGGACACGATGACCGTGTATGTGCATATACATCTTTACGTGCTGTAGTTGATATGGAAGAAGCCCCTGAATACACATCTTGTTGTATCCTAGTTGATAAAGAAGAAATTGGTAGTGTTGGCGCAACAGGTGCTCATTCATTATTCTTTGAAAATGCTATTTTAGAATTATTAAATTTACAAAACACTGCAGATTTATTAACACTTAGAAAGACTTTAGAAAACACAAAGATGTTATCAAGTGATGTAAGTGCAGGATTTGACCCATTGTTCGCGGGAGTTAACGATCCTAAAAATTCTGCATATCTTGGAAATGGTATAGTATTTAATAAATACACAGGTTCAAGAGGTAAGAGCGGTTCTAATGATGCTAACCCCGAATATGTAGCATGGGTTCGTGATGCAATGGATAGCAATGAAGTTCATTATCAAACTGCTGAACTTGGTAAAGTAGACCAAGGCGGTGGCGGAACAATTGCCTACATTTTAGGTAATTATAACATGAATGTTTTAGATGCTGGTATTGCGGTATTAAATATGCATGCCCCAATGGAAATTGTATCTAAAGCTGACGTATATGAAGCATATCTTGCTTATATTGCTTTCTTAAAAAAATAAACAAATAAAGGGAAATGAAATCATTTCCCTTTAAAAGTATAGGAATTATTCAATTGGTAAAAGGAGTATACAAATGGCTAAAATAGCAGTAATAGGTTTAAGTGGTCAATCAATTTTTATGAAAGTAAACAATTTACCGACCCCATCTACCACAATACATTCTACAAATTTATACATTGAACCAGGTGGAAAAGGTTACAATCAAGCAGTGGCATGTAAAAAATTGGGAGCAGAAGTAAGCTATTTCAGTAAAGTTGGTTGCGATGAATATGGTAACATTTGTGAAAAGTATTTAAAAGATTTAGGAATTAAAACTATCTTTGAAAAAGATAAAATACACAATACTGCTCTTGCTACAATATTAACAGATGATTTGGCTGAAAACGAAGTAATTGTCTATAAAGGAGCATCAAGTAATCTAAATGTATCGGAATTAAAAGATTTCGAAAGTGAAATTGCTACTGCAGATGTTTTACTTCTACAATATGAAATTAGTATAGACGTAGTAAAAAAGGCCATTGAAATAGCTAAAGAAAATAATACTTTAGTAATTTTAAATCCCGCTCCCGCAATCTATTTAGACAAAGAAATATTAAATATGGCTGATATTGTTACCCCAAACTATGAAGAGGCTAAGACTTTATATGGATTAGATATTGAAAAATTACCAAGTTCAATTAATAACACCTTAATAGTAACTCTTGGTTCAAAAGGTTCATTATTAATAAATAATCATACATCTAAAAAGTTTTTACCAATCAATGTTGAGGCGGTTGATACAACTGGTGCAGGTGATGTATTTAATGCGGGACTTGCGGTTGCAATTGCCAATAAGAAGTCAATTGAAGAAGCAATTGAATTTGCGACAGTTGCCTCAGGCTTAAGTGTTACTAAAGAACATGTTATGGATAGTATCCCTACTAAAGAAATGGTAGAAGAATATTTGAAAAGGCACTAAATAATAACTAATATTCTATATAACTTGAAAAAAAAGTAACAATATGCTATAATTAAGCCGTTTTAAGATTATAAAAAAGGAGATAATAATCGTGATTTACAAAACAATAACTAATTATAAAGAAGCTACAAAAGACTTCTTAGAAAATGAAAAACAATTTCATTTAGGTGTTATTCCTACAGAACAATCTAACCCATTAACAAAGAATCTTAGTGCTACAATCGCTAAAGATACAGCTAAGGGTGTAAAGACAATTTTATCAGCAGATAAATATATTGCTGATGTTGCTCGTGGACAATTTAATACTCCTGAATTCCAAGCATTTGTTGATGATATCAAGAGATGTATGGATGAAAAAAGAAAAGTTGTTTTCTCAAGCGTTGGTGCATCAGGAAGAATGGCTATTCAAATGGATGGTGCTTGGCGTTCATTCTGGCAAGGATTAGTAGATAAAATTCCTGCTCATCGTTTTGAATTTTTACAAATGGCTGAAGTTGTAAGTAGTTTCACAACTGGTGGTGACCGTGCTTTAGTTCGTTCAGTTGAAAACTTTGAAGACTATATGACTTTTGGCGCAAAACAAGTAGATGAAGCTGAAATGAAACCTGGCGATGTACTAGTTGCATTATCTGAATGTGGACTTTCTGCAAGTATTAATGGTTCTGCAGTACGTGGGTATGAATTAGGTATCAAAACGTATTATTTATTCTGTAATCCAGAAGAAATTTTAAGAAAACACCTTGATCGTGCTCGTAAAGTATTTGAATGCTTAGATGAATATCAAAGCAATAAAGCTAAAGGTATTGACAATGGTAAATATATCGTTAAGATTCCACTATTTGTTGGTAACATGGCTGTTTCTGGTTCAACTCGCATGCAAGTAACTACTGTTGAATTATTAGCTGCTGGTGCTGCTCTTGAAGTTGCCGCAAACCGTTGGTTAAAAGAACATTTAACAGAACAAGAATTATCTGTAGTTAATTGTGAAATGATTGACTTAAATGCTTATGCAGATGCATTTGTATCATTAAATAAACAATTATCAAGTGGTAAAGCTTTAAAAGGTCTTGCTAAAGCAGTTGACTTTGAAGTTAATACTTACAATCAAAAAGGTTTAGTAACTTATATTACTCATGATTATCTATTAGATATAATGACAGATACTACTGAACGTCAACCAACATTCACATTACCTCCATTCAGAAAATTCGCTGATCATACAAGTGAAGTTTCTTGGGCATATATTAAGGATCCTCTATATCCTAATGAAGTTGCATGGCAACAAGTATTCCGTCGTCCAATTAAAGGTCTAGAATGGACTAAAGAAGATTATATCGAAATGAAAGCAAGCCAAGACATCATTAATAATCCTCCACTAGTAAGTGGTGATGAAGTTCTTGAATATGTTATTGGTAACGAAGATGATCCATCAAGATACTCTCGTCCTTGCTCACAATTAGTATTAATCGATGTTAATGGTTCAGCTACTCCTGAAGTTGTTGCATGGTATAACAAAGAATTAACTAAATATAGTGGCGGTATCGTATTACGTTTTGGTCAAATTCCTGCAGCTAAGATTTCTAAAGATGAAATTAGAATTCCTGTTGAATTACCAAGAACTTGCACAGATATTATGTATCACTTATTAGTTAAAGTTGCATTCAATGCTTTATCTACTGGTACAATGGCTAAGATGGGTAGAGTATTTGGTAATTGGATGGTTCAAGTATTACCTACAAATAAAAAGTTAATCGATAGATCATCAAGAATTATTGCAAGTCTTGCAAAAATTCCATATGAAAAAGCAGTTGAAGAATTCTTCTATTCTTACTACAACCGTAAACCAGAAGATGAATATCGTGAATCATATGTAGTTGAAACATTAAAACGTCTTGGATTTGATCCAAACGCTGATATTAAGTAATAAGAATTACATAACAAAAAGGTGGTTTATTATGAACCACTTTTTTATATTATATAAAGACTACATTTCTTTTTCTAATAATTACCAATTTAATAATTGTTTTTCTCTTTAAAAAAAGACCGATAAATGCTATAATTAAAGTAATGATAAGTAAAGGAGAATTGCATGAAAAAAATTTATACACTACTAATTATTTTTACTTTAACTTTTGCTAGTTTCTTTTGTAAATTTAGTGTAAAAGCCACTAATGATTCTAGTAATTTAACTAATCCAAGTACAGAATTTAGAGCCGCATGGGTTAGTTATTATACTGGTGATATATCTTATAAAAATGAAAAAGACTATAAAAATCAAATAGACCAAATTTTAGATACAATGGAATATTACAATATGAATGCAATGATATTTCATATCAGGGCAAATCATGATGCTTGGTATAATTCTAAAATCAATAAAGTTAATAGACAATTGTCAAATGTTGATTTTTCAAAATTTGATCCATTAGAGTATGTTATAACTGAAGCCCATAAGAGGGGGATTGAATTCCATGCTTGGATGAACCCTTATCGAATTGGTTCAACGTATGCTTCTGTCGAAGATGTTGCAAGTGCATATAGTGATTATCCAAATAATCCCGCAAGCAAAAAAGAAAATGTACTAATGGGTAGTACACTACAAATACTAAATCCTGGTATTCCTGAAGTTAGAGATTTTATCGTTGATACTTGCATGGAAGTTGTAAATAACTATGATGTTGACGCTATCCATTTTGATGATTATTTTTACGCAAGCGGTATTAATGACGCAAGCACTATCGCAAAATATAATACAGAAGGATTATCAACATCAGATTTTAGAAGAAAACAAGTAGATTTATTTATTAAAGATTTAAAGGATAATTTAGATCAATTCAATAAAAAGAATAATGAATTTGTTCAATTAGGAATATCTCCTACTGGTGTTTACAAAAATGCATCATCTACTAGTGAAGCTAATACCCCGCTTTCTAAATATGTATACAATGAAAATGGCGATTTGATTTATCCTACTGGTGCTACTATTGGTTGCCAAATGCATTACGAATCATATTTATATTGTGATACTTTAAAATGGGTAAATAACGAATGGATAAATTATATTCTTCCTCAAACTTATTGGTCAACATCTCATAGTAGAGCTCCATTTGAAAAGTTAATCAATTGGTGGAATATGGCTGTAAAAAATAAAAATGTTAATTTATATGCGGGGATGGGCATATACATGTGGAAAGACACCGCCGGTGAAGCAGTAAAACAACTCAATATAACAAGTGGTTTAGAAAATGTATTAGGAACTTCAATATATAGTTATGGTGAAATTAACGAAGCATATCAAAAAATTGACACTAATCTTACAGTACAAATGAGTCAAGTCAAAAACAAGGTATGGAAAAATTTAACTATATTACCTGAAATAGCAGGTATGAATCCTGTTAAACTTGGAAGTGTTAATAATTTCCAAGCAAGTAATAATATCTTAAGTTGGGACAAACTTGATGGTGCTAAATTTTATATAATATATCGTAGTAATGATTGCATCACTTATAATAATGATGAAATTGTTGATATCATTTCTTCACCTAATGATATTGTTGGTTGGGAAGATAGTGATAAGGGTGAGTATGTTTATGATGTTGTTCCCCTTTCTTATACCAATACTCTTGGTGAAGGACATATCCAAGTAGCTGAAGATAGTGATTCACCAATTCATGCGCAAATATCACTCAATAGTGATGGCTCATCACTATTTGAAGTTGCTAGAGCTTATAACGTAGAACTAGATGCTAGAAACGCGTATGTATTCTTAAGCGATGATGCAACTGATAAATCACGTTTAAATTATGATTGGAGCAGTTCTGATGAAAAGGTTGCAACCATCAGTGAATATGGAACTATAACCCTAAAATCCCTTGGAACCATAACAATAAAAGGGGTATTAAAAACTGATAAAACTAAATATTGCGAATTTAAATTAAATGTATGTAACAAAGAATTGTTAGCTAAAGAATTTACAGTTAATTTTAAAGACTCAGATGGCAAAATATTAAAGACTGTTAAAGTAAAATATGGTAATGCAGCTACTGCACCTGAAAATGTTAGCAAAGTTGCTACTGATAAATATTCATATGAATTTATTGGTTGGAACGAATTATATTATAACGTTACAAGTGATCTTGATATAATTGCGGTATACAAAGTAATAATTAGAAAATATCAAGTTACTTATAAAAATGCTGATGGTACAATCTTAAAACAATATGAAGTACCTTACGGAACAGTTCCTACCCCTCCAACAAATCCTACCCTTGAAGCAGATGATAAATATACCTATACGTTCTTAGAATGGTCAATCGTTGATCAACAAATTACTGAAGACACCATAATTGTTGCAAGATACATTGAAAATGCTAGATTATACACCCTTAGTGTAAATTTAGGAAATGGTAGTGAAATTAAAAAACATTATTATTACTCTACCGATGTAATTGAATATGTCGAAGCAGAATATGTTGAAGGTTTTGAATTTGTTAGTTGGTATTATGATGATAATTTTGAAAACGAATGTATTTTTCCATTAGAGTTAAGAAAAGATATAACCATCTATGCAAAATATGCTAAACTAATTGAAGTAAAAATAGCAGATGAAAATGACAATATTATAAAAGAATATACTGATCTTGAAGAAAATAACTTACCATCATTTGACTATATTACTCCTAAAGAGGGCTATCGTATAATTGGTTGGTCAATAAAAGAAAATGATAAATTTATTCCTATTGAAAAATTACCAAATAGTGATTGTGTAATATACCCTATATATGAAAAAAATTCTAGCACAATTAATGTAAAAATCTATGATGAAGTTGGTAACCTTGTTCATAGCTACACTGCTAACGCAAATGATCCTTTACCAAGTAATACTTTCGCAAAAGACAAAAATGGTTATGTCTTTGATGGCTGGGGAATTGTTAAAGGTGGTAGCATTGTAAAAATAACTACTCTTCCAGATACTGATTGCGAATTATATCCGATTTATAAAAAAACAAGTAATTGTCGAAAGTCATGTGGAACAATTCTACTAATACCACTTACTTTACTTGCTTTATGTTACTTTCGTACGAAACACTAATTCTAATAAAAAGAGGTAAATATATGTTGGTAATAATTGGACCAAGTGCTTGTGGCAAAACGCAAATTGTTAATAAATTAATATCTGACTTTGGTTATAAAAAACTAGTAACTTATACAACTAGACCAATGCGACTAAATGAAAAACAAGGTATCGATTATAACTTTATTACGGAAGAAAAATTTAAAGAAAAAATAAACAATAGTTTCTTTATCGAATATGTTAAATATAATAACAATTATTATGGAACTAGTTATTCTGATTTATCGAAAGATAAAGTGGTTATAATTGAAGCTGAAGGATTAAAATCATATTTAGAAAAAGCTCGTAATCAAATAACTGTTATTTTTATTCGTTGTTCAAAACCAATTAGAAGAATAAGAATGATAGAACGTTTAGATAGTGAAGAAAACATTCAAAAACGTTTAAATAGTGATGACATCGTGTTTAATGAAAATGTTCAAGCATTAGCCGATTATGTAATAGATTCATCAAATAGTAATGTCTATGATTGTGCTAAACTAGTAGATAGTTTATACAAAAAAAGTGTGAATAGTGATGCAAATTAAAATATTAGAAGATAACCATATCAATTATAAAATAGAATATAATAGGGCAAAACGAATGCGAATTCATTTTAACCACCAAGGCGAATTAATTATTACTTATCCGATAGGTTGCAAAGAAGAAAGTGTAACTAACTTCATTGAAAAAAATATTCAGTGGATTATTAAAAACCAAGAATTGAATAATAGTAAACAATTATCTTACCAAAATGGTTCAGAACAATTATTTTTTGGAAAAAAATATAAATTAATAGTAAACATCTCTAAAACTAAAAGAATTGATATGATTGGTGAAAACATTATTATTTCTGTAAACAAAATAGAAGATGTTCAAAAAGATTTATTAAAGTGGCGCACGCAAAAAGCAGAATTTGTTTTTCAAGAAATGTTATTTGCTTGTTTCAATAAAATGAAAGATGTTTTAAAAAGTTATCCTGAATTAGTAATAAAAAAATCAAAAAGCAAATGGGGATGTTGTTACTTCAATGAAAATAAGATAATGCTTAATGTAGCTTTAACTCAAGTACCTTTTGAAATAATTGAATATGTAATATGTCATGAACTTACGCACTTTGTTGTTCATAGTCATTCGCCTGAGTTTCATAGGTTATTAGAAAAGTATGTTCCGGGTGAAAGAGCTTTATCAAAAGAACTAAAAAAATATACAAGCATTTTGTAAAGAAGAAAGATTATTTGTCTTTCTTCTTTTTTTTGATAATGTAATATCAATATTTTACAATTTATGTTATGAAATGACAAATATCTAGGAAATCATCAACAAAAATATTCATATTAAATTATAATTAATCGATTATTGTCTATTATTGTAAAATAGGTAAAAAAGTTTTTACAATATGTTTACACAAAGCAAAAAATTTGATAAATTATAGGTGATAAATAGGAAAAGGGGAACAAAATGAAAAAAGAAGGATTTTTAAGAAAAGAACAAATGAGTAGTGAACAACGTGAACTTGCAATGCTACTTAAAAACAAAAGAATTGAACAAGGGAGGAAATTAGAAGATATTGCTAGTGGAATTTGTAGTACTAGTTACCTAAGTAGAATTGAAAATAATCAGGTAAAATTACAAGATCCATACTTAAGAATGCTATTTGAAAAACTAGATATAAATTATGATGATTTAAAAAAAGAAAGACAAACAAATATCTTTATTGAATTAGTAAAATATCAACTATTAGAACAATATGATAAATATGCTAGTAAAATTGAAAGCATAATAAAATCTAAATGTTACTTAGGAATAGAAAGAGATTTAATATTACTCTATGACAATGTGTTAAAGGGTTATGATGAAGAAACTAAATTCATTATTGATAAACTTGAAAGCTCAATTGATATGTTATCTAATCAAGAAATTGCTTTTTATATGTATTTGATAACAGTGTACTATTATCAAATACAACAAACCAATCTAGCTTATCAACAAATTAAAATATTAATTAAAACTGAAAATGACAACGAAATATTAAAATGGTTAATTCAAGACTTATATTTAACTATCTTATTTGATGTTGGTGAATATGAATTATATTGTAAAATGTATAGTGATTTTATTAAAGGGGCACCATCAATGTATTTTGGTAAACAATTCATAAAACATAAAATGAAGATGTTAACCATTTTAGCAAAATATGAATACCAAATTAGTGTTAAAAAGATGGAAGACTTACATCAAAACTTAGATGATAAAAATAGTGAACTACTAACTGAATATGCATATTACTTTGCCATAATCAAAAAGAATGGTAAACAAGCAGAAGAAATAATTGAAAAACTGTGTAATGGTTTTTTATCGACAAAAATTATTAAACTCTTATCAATTATGTTAAATGAAATAGAGGATAAAACGCAACAAGAATTAATTTTAAAAACAATAAATAAGTTTGCTTTTAGCAAATATGATAGTATAGTTAAAAATCTATGCCATTATTCAGTAATGAAACAAAAGCAGATGAATAATATTTGGTTGCTAAATTACTTAAAAATGAATGTATATAATTTGTTAAAATATTCTTTTGATAAAGTAATCTTTGATTTTGTTATTAAAGAGATTATAATACTTGGTACTAAGTGTAGTAAATATAAAGAAACTTGTAGATTGGCAATAAACTATTTGGAAGGCTTAAATCTTCAACTATTAAATAATTAAGTTTATTTCTTTAAATATAGTGCTATTTTTGGTATAATATACTTATTAAAGAAAGATGACTGGTAATTTTATGAATGAGTATATTGAAAAATTAAATCGTGAAAGTAACATTACAAAATATAATGAATTAGAAGAATATGCTAAAGAGAATAAAGTTCCTATTATTCAATATGATTCACTTATTTATTTATTGACAATTATTAGATTAAAGAAAGTAACAAGAATTCTTGAAATTGGTACCGCAATAGCTTATTCATCTTTACAAATGGCAAATATGAGTGATGATATCGTAATAGATACTATTGAAAGAGATGATGAAATGTATGATATTGCAAAAGCTAATGTTGAAAAATACAACAAGCAAGCCCAAATAAAAATACACCATAGTGATGCGTTAATGTTAGATTTAAACGAATTAAAATCAGAATATGATTTAATCTTCATTGATGCCGCAAAAGCTCAATATCAAAACTTTTTTAATCGATTTAGTCCACTCTTGAGTAAAAATGGGGTAATTGTTACCGATAATATCTTATTTCATGGTTGTGTAGAAATGTCAACCATTGATGATTCAACCTTAAGTAAGAATGTAAAGCATATGGCTAAAAAGATTGATGCCTATAATAAAAAACTTACCAATGAAGATGAATTTCAAACTTTTTATTTTGAATGTGGAGATGGCTTAGCCATTACAGTAAGGAAATAAAAATGAAGAACTATATTTTTGAACCAGTAACAAAAAAACAAGCCATTTCAATGTGTAACGATAATCGCATTAAACATATTAATTTAACAATTAAAAATTGTACTAAAGAATTAAAAGATGGCTTTTCAGTAAAGTTTGTTAACAAACTTCTAACAAATAATAACAACACTAAAATATCTATTTCATTAGATCGCATCTTTAGTGAAGATGAAATAGAATATGTAAAAAACCTTTTAGAAAAAATCAACCTAGAAAAAGTTCAATATGTTTTCTATAGCGATCTTGCAATTCATGAAATACTACAAGAAAGAAATAACCAAAACAAATTAGTATATGATGCCTATACTTATCTTACAAACTATATGGATGTAAATGCTTATTTAACCTTTAATGAAAATGTGGTTGTATCTAATCAAATATCAGTTCAAGAAATTGAGAATCTCTTAAATAATGTTAATAAACCAGTTATAATTCATGGTTTTGGTAAATCAGTAATCTTTTATTCAAAACGAAAATTAATGAAAAACTACTTTAAATACCGCAGATTTTTAAAGAATCCCTACAAAAAAAGCTACTATTTACAAGAAGAATATCGTGATGGCTATTATCACATTTATGAAAATAAATTTGGTACTTCAATATATGAAAAAGATTATTACTATTTGTTTAGTGAATTAGAAAAATTTAACAATGTTGATGAAGTAATGATTCATTCAGCAGATTTGAAAGCCAAAGAATATAATGCGATTGTTGAAGCATATTTAACTAATGATGAAAACAAACTAAAAGCGTTTAAGTATGAAGTTGGCAAAGGAATTATGAGTGCAACATCAATACTACTGAAAGATGGTAAACAAAATGAATAAGAAAATAGAATTATTAGCACCAGCTGGAAATCTTGAAAAGGCTAAAATTGCCCTAATCTATGGCGCTGATGCGGTATACGTAGGGGGGAAATCATTTAGTTTAAGAGCTAGGGCATCAAACTTTGAAATTGATGATATTAAAGAATTGTGCACTTTTGCCCATAGTCTTAACAAAAGAGTGTATGTAACAACCAATATAATTCCTCATGATGATGATTTAAAGAATTTAGATGAATATTTGTTAGCTTTAAAAGATGCTAAAGTTGACGCAATAATAACATCAAGTCTTGCCATAATGTTAAGGGCAAAAGAACTTGTCCCTTCAATTGAAAGACATGTTTCTACGCAAATGTCGATAAGTAATCATGAAATCATCAAATTCTATGAAAAAATTGGTTGTACTAGGGCCGTCCTCGCAAGAGAAGTTAATCTCGAACAAATGGCAAAAATTAAAAAAGCTTGTAATTTAGAATTAGAAGTGTTTATCCATGGTGGTATGTGTTCAAGTTATTCGGGACGTTGTGTATTAAGCAACCATTTAACAAACCGTGATGCCAATCGTGGAGGTTGCGCTCATTCATGTAGATGGAACTACCGCTTGTTTGATGGTAAACACCGAGTTGAAAATAAAAAATATTTCTTCAATATGGGATCTAAAGATTTAATGGCAGTAAAATATATTCCTAATTTCATTGATTTAGGTGTATCTTCACTAAAAATTGAAGGAAGAATGAAGTCAGCTTATTACCTTGCAACTGTTGTTGGCTGTTATCGTAAAGTAATCGATTTATATCTAAATAAAGGAAAACTAACCGAAGAAGAAATTAAAGCCTTTGAAGCAGAAATTTCAAAAGCCGAAAATCGATTAACTAGTACAGGCTTTCTAAATAATGATGTAACAATTAATGAGCAGTTATACGATACTACTGCCGAACATCCAACCAAAGAATACATTGGTTATGTACTTGATTATGATGATAACAATCAGATAGCCAAGATTGAACAACGCAATTATTTTGAAATTGGTGATGTTGTTGAATTCTTTGGGCCAAATTTAGAAAATACTAAAATGAAAATTGAAAAGATAATTGATGATGAAACTGGCGAAGAAATAGCTGTCGCAAGACATCCATTACAAATTTTAAGAATTGAAGTACCTTTCAAACTTTCAAAAGATGATATGATGAGAAAGGTAAAGTAAATAATTAAAAATCTTGCAAAATCGCTCCATAATATGATATAATAAATAGCAATTAAGAAAGGTGGGTCTATATGGCACAACAAAAAATATATTTAACCAAAGAAGGCTATGAAGAACAATTAAGAAAGTATGAAGAATTAAAAGAAGCCGAAAAGAAAAATATCATTGCTTTACAAGAAGCAAGAGCACAAGGTGACTTATCAGAAAATGCTGACTATGATGCGGCACGTAATAACCAAGCAATTATCGCGGCAGCACTTGCTGAAACTGAAAATATACTAAAAAACTATGTTTTAATTACTGGTAATGAAAATTCAAATTTAGGTAAATTCATTACAGTTAAATTCTTAGATGAAGAAGGTGCAGAAGAAGAAACATACCAATTAGTTGGTACTATTCAAGCTAACCCTCTTGAATCAAAAATTTCAGACGAATCACCACTTGGAAAGGTAATCCTACATGCTAAAGTAGGTGATACTGTACTTGTTAATACTGAAGATGGTGAAAAATTCGAAGTAAAAATTATTAACATTGCAGAAGAAATTGGCAAAAAAACTAAGAAAACTTCTAAAAAATAATTATGAAAACCATAGGTGTTATTGTTGCCATGAATAAAGAAATGGCAAAACTAAAAACAATAATTAACGTTACAGAAACTTTTGAAATTTATAATAATACCTTTTTTTGTGGAGAGTATAATAACACAAAAATTGTTCTTGCAATTTCAGGTATTGGCAAGGTTAATGCGGCAATGACAACAATGCTAATGATTGCCAACTTCAATCCTTCACTTATTATTAATTCGGGAATCGCAGGAGGCTATGCAACAAATTTAGAGCCACTAGACATAATCGTTGGTAATAAAGTTGGTTATTCGGATGTTGATATGACATCACCAATAGCAGGTGCTTTTTCATATGGACAAATTGAAGGTATGCCAAGATTCTTCGAATCACAGATGAAGTATATAAATGAAAAAATGCAAGAAGAAGTAAAACTTGGTACGATTCTAACTGGTGATCAATTTGTTGATTCCTACGAAAAAGCATCAAAAATTGTTTCACGATATTTTCCTAACGATAATGTAATGGCCTGTGATATGGAGTCTGCATCTATAGCTCAAGTATCATATAATTGTGGCGTAGACTTTCTAATAATCAGAGTTATTTCAGATGTTATTGGTAGAAGTAATAAACTTGATTATGACACATTCTCAATGCTTGCTTCAAACAAATGTGCAAATCTAGTTTTAGAAATAATAAATAACGTAAAATAAAAGCACTAGTTAAAATAGTGCTTTTTTTGCTTTAATTGTGTTCTTTTAAATTAAGATAAAGTTTTGTTAATACTCTTTTTTCAATACGTGAAACATAACTTCTACTAATTCCCATGCTTTTGGCAATTTCTCTTTGTGTTTCTGCTTGAAAGCCATTTAAACCAAATCTTCTACAAATAATTTCATATTCTCTACCAGTAAGTTTATTTACTGCTTCTTGTATTAGTTTGTTTTGTTCATCTTCAACTATTCTTTCGCTAATAGATGGAGATGGATCTTCAATAACATCACATAATTTTATTTCGTTACCATCTTTATCTTCACCTATTGGTGCATATAAAGAAATGGTATCTTTTCTTTTTTTATTATTTCTAATGTACATTAATATTTCATTTTCAATACATCTTGAAGCGTAGGTGGCAAGTTTGTTTGTTGCGTCAAAATTAAAAGTATTTACAGCTTTGATTAAACCAAAAGCACCAATGGATAATAAATCATCTTTTTCAATGCCAGTATTTTCAAATTTCTTTACAATATGTGCAACTAAACGCAAGTTGTGTTCAACAAGAACGTTACGGGCCTCAATGTCATGGTTTTTCCATTTTTCAAGATAGAAAGCTTCATCTTCGGGACTTAAAACTTCGGGGAAATTTTGGGAATTAATGGCACCAAGAAGAGGTAATAAAAAAATAGACAATAATTCGATAAATAAACACTCCTTAAAACGAAATCATAGACAAAATGCTTAAAAATGAGTATAATATATAAGAAGGATGTGAAAACGTGAATCATCATATACCAACTTATTTAGCACAAAGCGTCTATGATATTGACTATAATAAATTATATGCGAATGGCAAAAGAGTTATTCTATTTGATTTAGATAATACACTTGCCCCATATGATGATGCGACGCCTACTGATAAACAATTAGAACTAAATAAAAAGTTAAAAGAAATAGGTTTTAGAATTTATATACTTTCAAATAATCATCAAAAAAGAACAAAACTATATACAACAACATTTCTAGTAGATGGTTATCTTGTTCTAGCAAGAAAACCTTTTGTATATAAAATAAAACCTTTCTTGAAAAAAGAAAACATTGAAATAACAAATACTATTTTGATTGGTGATCAATTGTTAACTGATATAAAATGTGCAAATAAACTTGGTTTAGATTCAGTTTTAGTAAAATCAATATCTCGTAAATCTGAAAAGTGGTATACTAGAATTAATCGATTAAGAGAAAAAAGAGTAATTAATAATATTGCAAAAGTTGATAAAGAAAAAGCTATTGCAATTGCAAAAATAATAGGTGAAAGGAACGATTCTAATGAGTAGATGTATAGGGTGTGGTGCTAAAATTCAAACAACTAATCCTGAAAAAATAGGATATGTTCCTGAAATTGCTATGATAGAACGTGGTGAACAAGTATATTGTAAGAGATGTTATGACATTCGTCATCACAATGCATTATACACACCAGAATATGATACAAAGATGTATTATGATAAAATAAAGAATATTAAAGATGAAAATGCCTTAGTTATTCTTATGATTGATATAATGGATATCTTTGGTGGCTTTATTCCAAATTTAAGTGAATATATTGGTAATAATAAAGTATTAATAGTAGTTAATAAAATAGATGTTTTACCAAAAAGTGTAAACATTAAGAAATTTGAAGAACTAATCTCACTTATTTCAAAACGTAAAAAACTAAATGTTGTTGGTGTTATGATGATTAGTGCTCGAAAACAAGATGATGTTGAAAAAGTAATTGCTAGAATATCAAAACTAAAATATGCCGCAAAGAAAAAATATAGCCATGAAAAAGAAGTACGCTTTGATAACTGTTATATAATTGGTTGTGCAAGTGTTGGTAAATCAACTTTTATGAATATGATAGGTAAAATAACTTTGAATTATCCTAGTGATGTTATTACTACTAGTAATCAATATCAAACAACCCAAGATTTCATAAAGTGGCCACTAGATCAAAAAAGTTATTTGATTGATACTCCAGGATTTATTAATCCTAGCCACTATGGTGCTTACATTGATAATAAATCATTACAAGTGTTGATTCCTAAAAAATACATTAAAGTAAGAACATATCAGCTTAATCCTGATCAAACTATCTTTATTGGTGGGCTTGCAAAAATTAAATTTGATGGTGAAAATAAAATAAATGTTAGTTTCTATATTTCAAATGAACTATATTTACATCGTACAAAAACGATTCAAGCGGATAAAATATTAGAAACTCAACAGTTTAAATTATTAGTGCCACCATATACTGAAGAAGAGGCTCTAAAACTAAATGAAAAAGCAGTTTACAATTATGAGATAACTGGCACAAGCGATATCTTTATAAGTGGAATTGGCTTTATTCATATAACTAGTGAAAAGTGTAATGTTGAGGTTCAAGTCCCTAAACCCATACTTGTAGAAAAAATTGATGGTTTTATGTAATATGACAGAAGAAAAAGCATTAATAGAAATTAAAGAAGCTTTTACGATAAATGGTGAATTGAATGAAAGATATTATCACACATTAGGGGTTATCGAAAAAGCATTAGAATTAAATGAAATACATAATTTGAAAATACCTAAAGAACAAGTATTCTTATCAGCTGCTTTTCACGATGTTGCAAAGTTTTTAGATAAGAAAAGTATGTTAGAAATCTTAGATAAGTATTTTCATAATATTTATCAATCGTTACTAGAATACCCATCAATATGGCATAGCTTCGTTGGTAAAATTGTCGCAAGAGAAAAATATGGAATTATTGATGATAGAATTTTAAATGCAATTTGTTATCACACTACTGGTAGACCTAACATGACTAATCTTGAAAAAATCATTTTCATTAGTGATTATGTTGAAGAAAAAACTCGCGTTGGTGAATGCTTTGAGGTAGCAAGAAAGGCTGCAAATAAGAATTTAAATGATGCAATTGTTGTAATAATCGAGCAAACCATAGCGTATTTAAAGAAAAATAATAAACCTGTTTATCAATTAACAGAAGAAACTTATCAATTTTATTTGAAAGAGGTTAAAAAAAGTGTATAATAAAGTGATAGAAATTTTAAATAAAGCGGTTGTTAAAGATATTAGAGTATATGAAATGAGTTCAATAACTCCTTTCTATGACTATAGTATTATAGCTAGCGTGAGTACTGCAAGGCAAGGAAATGCGGCAGTCAATTATCTGAAAAAAGATGCTGAAAAGGCTGGACTACGTGTTAGAAGCTTTTCTGGTAGTGGCGAAACTACTTGGTTTTTAATTGATTTAGATGATGTTGTTGTTCACATTTTTGTTGGTGATGAAAGAAGACGCTATAATTTAGATGGCATGTACGGAGATAATCCAATTTTAGTTGTAGAATAAAATGTCTAAACATAGTACTTTGTTCATATAATAATGAAGAAAGTGGTGATTAGATGAAGTTATCAGAGATATCGTCAAAAGATGTTATCAATGATGAAGACGGTGTCAAATTAGGTAAAATAGTTGACGCTGAAATTGATGTAGCTACGGGCAAAATTGTTAATGTTACAATTTACCGAGGTTTTAAATTTTTCAATGTGTTTGGAAGTAAAGACAATGTTCAAATACCTTGGAATAAAATAATAAAAATTGGCAATGATGTAGTCATTGTCGAGAATAATCAAAAGATTAAAGATAGTAATACATAAAAAATACGAAAGAGGTTAATTAATATGAAATATGTACCAAGTCTTGAAAAGTCATTTAGACCAATGATTGTTGAATTAAGAAAATTCAAAGAAAATGCTACTGTTCCTTTTGCAATTTGTGTAGAAAGACAAAATGGCTATCGTTATCGTTATGATATGAATGTATATCCTGGTGATAATGAAAACAACTACGAAATGATTGAAAGAGTAATTAAGAGTATTTTATGGGTTGTTGGTGGATATAAAATCTATTTAGGCGGAAATGAATACATTGTAAACAAAATGCAAGAAGTTTTCTCATTAAACGGAACTAGAGCATTTGATGTTGATTTCATGTCACGTGTTTATGATAAACCTTTTGAAGTTATCGCTTGTACATTAGAAACTGTTCCAGCAAGTGTTGAAGCTTCGCTTCCTGCTGGTGGTCACTTAAAAGGTTGCAGAATTGGCTTTGATGCGGGTGGATCTGACCGTAAAGTTAGTGCCGTTGTTGATGGCGAAGTTATTTTCTCAGAAGAAACTGTATGGTTCCCTAAGACTAATGCCGACCCTGAATATCATTATGCTGGTATCCTAGATAGTTTTAAACGTGCTGCTGCAAAAATGCCACGTGTAGATGCAATTGGTGTTTCAAGTGCTGGTATTTATATTGATAATGAAGTAAGAGTAGCATCATTATTTATTAAAGTGCCTCGTGATGAATTTGACGCAAAAGTCCGCGATATGTACATCCGTGCTGCTAAAGAAATTGGCGATGTCCCTCTAACTGTTGCTAACGATGGTGACGTTACGGCTTTAGCTGGTGCCTTAAGCTTAAAACATGGTAGAGTTTTAGGTATAGCTATGGGAACTAGTGAAGCAGTAGGTTATGTAAATAAAGATGGCAACTTAAATGGTTGGTTATCAGAACTTGCTTTTGTTCCAGTAGATTACAACAAAAAAGCGATGGTAGATGAATGGAGCGGCGACTACGGATGTGGTGTTAAATACTTCAGTCAAGATGGTGTTATCAAACTTGCAGGATTTGCCGGAATTGAATTAGATGAAAATGCTTCTCCAGCTGAAAAATTAAAAGTAGTTCAAGGCTTAATGAAAAATGGTGATCCAAGAGCTCGTGAAATTTACGAAAACATTGGTATATATTTAGGATATAGTATAGCTTACTATGCAGAATTCTATGACATTCAAAACTTATTACTATTAGGACGTGTTACTAGTGGCGATGGTGGCGATATCATTATTGCTAAAGCAACAGAAGTTCTACACACTGAATTCCCTGAATATAAAGACATCGTTATTATGATGCCAGATGAATGGACACGTCGTGTAGGTCACTCAATTGCTGCAGCAAGTCTTCCAGAAGTTAAATAATGCTTTCAGTTGAAACTTTTTGTGATTCTTCAATTAATGCTAATACTTATTTAATAACAAATAATAATCATGTTTTAATAATTGATCCTGCTAATAACTTTAAAACTTTGCAAAGATTTATTGGCGATAAAATTGTCGATGGCGTAATATTAACTCATGGACATTATGATCATTTTAAAACCTTAAAGGAAGTTCTTGATAATTATGATACCAAATGCTATCTACATAAAGAAGCAATAAAGAAATTAAGTGATGTAAATGCTAGTTTTGCTATTGCCTTTGGTGTTAATAAGTTACCAGATTATGATATGTCAAAGTTAGTTGCAATAAATGAAAATACAAATTTAACAATTGGTTCATTTACATTAAAAATATGGTTTACACCAGGACATACCAATTGTTCAATAATTGTTTTTGTTGAAAACTTAATGTTTAGTGGCGATACGCTATTTAAAAATTCAATGGGAAGAACTGACCTTTTAACTGGTAGTGCAATGGCTATGAATAATTCTTTAGATAGAATAAAGAAAATTAAGACTAACTATATTGTATATCCGGGACATGATGAACAAACTACTTTATTTGAAGAACAAAAACACAATAGATATTTAAGATAATAGAAAGGATGCAAAAGCATTAAAAGCTATGCATCCTTTTTATATACTTTATAAAATGTATAAAATAACAATTTTGGTAAAAAATATAAAAAATAGCACTTAAGTGTTGACAGTGCTAAAAAAACGTGGTATAATATTAGCGGTTATAAAGAATGAGTGCTAAAAGGAGGACAATATGCTAAGTGAAAGACAAAAATTGGTATTGATTGCTATCGTTGAAGAGTACGTAAGAACAAACGAACCAGTAGGCTCACTTGCTCTGTCTAAAAGACCTGAATTAGGTTTTTCAACAGCAACTCTAAGAAATGATATGGCAAGCCTAGAAGAAATGGGATACCTAGAAAAAACTCATACATCGAGTGGTAGAATTCCGTCTCAAAAAGGTTATAAGCTATATGTTCAAGATATCATTATGCGAAAACAAAATGATCAACTTGAATTTCCATTAATTGATGAAATTTTTAATAGACCTAATATTACTAGAGAAGAGGCTATTACTGAAGCAATGGATTTAGTTACAGAGTTTACTAATTATGCAACAATTGCACTTGGTAAAACTGCGTCTAATTCAAGAATTAAAAAACTTGAATTCATTTCTTTAAATAATAACCAAGCTGTAATATTAATGGTAACTGATCAAGGCCATGTTGAAAGTAAAAGAATTCTTGTTCCAAAAGGAATAAGTGTTCGTGAAATTGAAAAAACAATTGCTATTTTGGATGATGTTTTACATAATTGTATTGTTAGTGATATTGAAAATTATTTATCAGAAATTGACAATACTGAAGTGTTAGATTACATTCAATATCATAGCGAATTAGTTGATGCAATAGTTAATGCTTTTGCGGAAATGGCTGTAGATAAGTATCATATCAGTGGTCAATATAACTTATTGTCAGAACCTGAATTCCAAGATGTCTCGAAAATGAAAGAGTTCTTGAATGCTCTTGAAAAGAAAGATATTCTAAGAATTGTAAATTCTGATAGTATGGGTATAAATATTAAAATAGGTCAAGAAAATGAACTAAAAGTAATGAAAAACTGTAGTGTAATTACCGTGCCTTATGAAACAAGTAGCGGTGGTGTTGGTGCATTAACGTTATTTGGACCAACAAGGATGGAATATGATAAAGTAATCCCACTATTAGAACACATTGCAAAAAATATGAAAAAAATAGTGTAGGAGGACGAAATGCAAGAAAATAATCGCTATCGCGAAGAAGAAAAAGAATTAGAAGAAAAAAATGAAGTTGAAAACGAAAATCTTGAAAAAACAGAAGTTGAAGAAGATGAAGTTGAAACTGAAAAAGATGAAATAGAGCAAGAATTAAAAAAAGATTCTAAACAAATTAAAAAATTGAAAAAGAGAAATAACCAACTAGAAACAGAAGTAAAAGAACTAACTGATCAAGTTGCATTTCTAAAAGATCAATTGTTACGAAATCAAGCAGAGTTAGAAAACTTTAAACGTCGTACGAATGAAGAAAGAATTCGTGAACGTAAATATGCAATGCAAGATTTCTTTTCAGAAATTATCAGTGTTATTGATACTTTCGATAGAGTTGTCAGCGCAAAAACTGATGATGAAAAACTTAAAAAATATTTAACAGGCTTTGTTATGATAAACAATAACATTAAGCAAATTATGGAAAACTATGGTGTTAAAAAGATTGATTGTTTAAATAAACCTTTTGATCCAGCGTATCATCAAGCAATTGAAGTTGTTGAAGTTGAAGGTGTTGAACCTAACATCGTGGTAGAAGTAATTGCGGAAGGATATTTATACAAAGACCGAGTTTTAAGACCTAGCATGGTCAAAGTTAGTAAATAAATTATTTATATTTTAGGAGGAAATTAATTATGAGTAAAATTATTGGTATCGATTTAGGTACAACAAATTCATGCGTTGCCGTTATGGAAGGTGGCGAAGCAAAGGTTATTGTTAATGCAGAAGGTATGCGTACAACTCCATCAGTTGTTGCTTTCAAGAATGGTGAAATTGTAGTTGGTGAAAGTGCACGTAGACAAGCAGCAACTAACCTTGATACAGTATTCTCAATTAAGAGACATATGGGAACTGATTATAAAGTTCATATTAAATCAACAAATAAGGATTATACTCCTCAAGAAATTTCTGCAATGATTCTACAAAACTTAAAGGCTACTGCAGAAGCATATTTAGGCGAAAAAGTTACAGAAGCTGTTATTACAGTACCTGCTTACTTTAATGATGCTGAACGTCAAGCAACTAAGGATGCTGGTAAGATTGCTGGCTTAGATGTTAAACGTATTATCAACGAACCTACTGCCGCTGCACTTGCTTATGGTATTGATAAGAATGCTGGCGATAAAGAACAAAAGGTATTAGTATATGACCTTGGTGGTGGTACATTTGATGTATCTATTCTAGAACTTGCTGATGGTACATATGAAGTATTATCAACAGCTGGTAATAACCGTCTTGGTGGTGATGACTTTGATAATCGTGTAGTTGATTATATGGTTAAACAATTCAAGACTGAAAAGGGTATCGATTTAAGCACAAATAAGAGTGCAATGTTTAGATTAAAGTTAGAAGCTGAAAAAGCTAAGAAAGATTTAAGTGGTGTAACTACTACTGAAATCAACATTCCATTTATTGCAATGGATAACGAAGGTACTCCAGTACACTTTGAAATGAGTTTGACAAGATCTAAATTTGAAGAATTAATTCGTGACTTAGTAGATTCTACAACTAAATCAGTACGTCAAGCTTTAAAAGATGCTAACCTTTCTACATCTGATATTGACCAAGTATTATTAGTTGGTGGTTCAACTCGTATTCCTTGTGTACAAGAATTAGTAAGAAGAGAATTAGGCAAAGAACCAAATCGTAGTATCAACCCTGATGAAGTTGTTGCTATGGGTGCTGCTATTCAAGGTGGTGTTTTAGCCGGTGATGTTAAAGACGTATTATTACTTGATGTAACTCCACTTTCATTAGGTATTGAAACTTTAGGTGGTGTATCTACAGTATTAATCCCTCGTAATACAACTATCCCTACATCTAAATCACAAGTATTCTCAACTGCCGCTGATAACCAACCTGCTGTAGACATTCATGTTTTACAAGGTGAACGTTCAATGGCTGCTGATAACAAGACTCTTGGTCGTTTCCAATTAAGTGGTATTCCACTAGCTCCACGTGGTGTTCCTCAAATTGAAGTAAAATTCGATATTGATGCTAATGGTATCGTACATGTAAGTGCTAAAGATTTAGGTACTGGCAAAGTACAAACAATCACTATTAGTGGTGGTTCTGGATTATCTGATGAAGAAATAGATCGTATGGTTAAAGAAGCAGAAGAAAATGCTGCAACAGATAAAGCAAAGAAAGAAGAAGCTGATTTACGTAATGAATGCGAACAATTGATTTTTGCTGCAAAGAAATCTGTTGAAGATTTAGGTAATGATGTAACTGCTGATGAAAAAGAAGCTATTGAAAAAGCTACTAAAGAATTAAATGAAGCTTTAAGTGGTAATGACTTAGAATCAATTAAAGCTAAGAAAGAAGCTTTGGAAAAAGCTGCTCAAAGTGTTGCAGTTAAAGCATATCAAAAAGCTCAAGAACAACAAGCTGGTCAAAACAACCAAGGTCCTAAAGAAAACGAAGACGGAACTGTTGATGCTTCTTACGAAGAAAAGAAGTAAAATAAAAAACTAAAAAGAAAGGGGCCTACTTATGGCAACAAAAAGAGATTATTATGAAGTCCTTGGTGTATCTAAGGATGCAACACAGGAAGAAATAAAAAAGGCCTATCGTACTCTTGCTAAAAAATACCATCCAGATGTATCGACTGATCCAAATGCAACGGAAAAATTCGCTGAAATACAAGGGGCGTATGATTGCTTAAGTGACCCAGAAAAACGATCAAATTATGACCGCTTTGGTACTGAAGATATGAACGGATTTGCCGGAGGAGCTGGAGCTAGTGGAGCTGGCTTCGGTTTCGAAGACATATTCAGTAGCATCTTTGGTGGCGGAATGGGAGGTTCTTCTAGAACTAGAAGCAACAGCGCACGAAGAGGGCGTGACATTCAAACTGATATTACAATAACTTTTGAAGAAGCCGCATTCGGTGTCGAAAAAAATGTTACAGTTACTAAGATGGATACTTGTCCAAAGTGTGGTGGACGTGGTGCTAAATCTAGTGACGACATCGTAACATGTCCAAAGTGTGGTGGACGTGGTGTTGTTGTAACTCAGCAAAATACTTTCCTTGGTGCTATTAGATCAGAAACAACTTGTCCTGATTGTAATGGTACTGGTAAGAAAATTAAGAATCCTTGCCCTGATTGTAATGGTACTGGTAGAGTTAAAAGAACAAAGACTTTGAACGTAAAAGTTCCTGCTGGTATAGCAGATGATCAAACTATTCGTTTAAGTGGTGAAGGTGAAGCTGGTGTTAATGGCGGTCCTGCAGGTGATTTATTAATTCATGTAAATGTTAAGAAACACGAAATCTTCGAACGTGATGGAAATAATATTATCTTAGAATTACCAATTACATTTAGTCAAGCTGCCCTTGGTGCTAATATTGACATTAAGACTTTAGGAGGTACTGTTAGTTTAAAGATTCCAGCTGGTATCCAAACTGGTACTAAATTAAAGTTATCTGGTAAAGGTATTGATAACAAGATTAGCGGTAGAAAAGGTGATCAAATCGTTATTATAACGGTAGTAACTCCTACTAACCTTACATCAAAGCAAAAAGAATTATTCACTGAATTATCTGGTACTGATGAAACTAAGAACAACAGTTTCTTTGATAAAATAAAGAAATTCTTCAAACAAAAGTAGCAAATTGCTACTTTTTTTGCATTTATGGGGAATAAAAAAAATATTAATGGTATAATGTTGTAAAAAAAAGGAGAGAAAAATGAATAGAAGAAAGACAATATTATTGACTATTGCTTTAATGCTTTTTTTAACATTTACTGGTTGCAAAAAAAGTAATGATCCATCAAAAACAGAGTGTAAAAATCATTATTTTGTAGATGCAACATGCACAGAAGCTAAGAAATGCCCTAATTGTAATGCAACTGAAGGTGAACCGTTAGGTCATGATTATGCTGAAGCGACTTGTGTACTTCCTGCGACATGTAAAAGATGTGGAGCAACAAAAGGTTCTGCATTAGGCCATCAATGGGTTGATGCAACTTATGAAAGTCCTAAAAAATGTTCAGTTTGTGGAATTACTGAAGGAACTGCTTTAGAACCAACTGTAGTTGAAATAACTGGTAGTAGCACGATTTCACAAAATGAAACAAGTTCTTATGAAATACAAATTCCCGCTGATATGGAATATGATATTGAAATAGATGATGAAACTATTGTAAGTTTAGTTAGTTGTACTGATAATGTATTTGTTTTAAAAGGTTTAAAAATTGGTAATGCCAAAATTACAATTATTGCAAAAGATAAATCAATTACTGGTACAATTAATGTAACAGTTACTGAAGAAATATATAAAATTGATTATACGAAAAAAGATAATGTGAATTATCCAACCGATTTACCAGTTGATTATAGAACTAGCGAATTACCATTAAGTTTACCAGAACCTACAAAGAAAGGTTTCGTATTCCTTGGCTGGGCTTTTACAGACGAATATAAGAATTCTTTTATTGATGAATATGATTTATCAAAATTATGGAAAGAAATTCCAACTGGAGTAAGCGGAGATATTACAATCGTTCCTATTTTTGGTTATCCTCGCCTTCAATTAGTAAATTTCGAGTCACCAGTTATTGATTTAAAAACAACACTTACGTTAAATGTTAAAAAAATGTATCTACCTAGCTCTATAAGTGATAGTGATATTGTTTGGAGTTCAGTTGATGAAAATGTTCTAACAATTGATGAATTTGGGAAAATTACTCCTAAAAGTGTTGGCTATACATCAGTTAAGGCTACTTTGAAAGAAGATAGCAATTATTGTGTTACAGTTGGTATAACAGTAGTGGATGATTTATCTATTATTGATGAAGCATTACAATTCATAATTGATGCTAATTGTAAAACCGTAATAGCCAAGGCAATCACTGTAACAGGATATCAATTCATTTATTCACATAAATTATTCGGTAGTGTATCGAATTTTGGTTTCTTCAAACATATAGTGGATGAATCGATTAAAACTCCTGAAGGAGCTAGTAATAGACCTGGTGATGTTTATCCTAAATACTATGTTACAGTTCATGATACTGCTTCATCAGCAGCTGATGCTGATGCTAAAAAACATGCAGAGTATGTTCAAAATGGTGGCGGTGGAACTAGCTGGCATTATTCAGCTGGTGATACTGGTATCTATCATCAAATTCCAGATAATGAAAGAGCATATCATGCTGGCGACGGAAAAAGAGAATATAAATTATTTGATACTGGTGTAGCCTTTGTTGAAGGTGGCAAAGGTAAAATAACAATATCTAGCGATGGTTACTATGAAATTGACGGACAAAAAACGATAATTTCGGTTCCTCGTAAACCTAGTGGTGAAATTCCAGTGACATCTGAAATCAACGATATTGGAATTAGATTAGTAGTTGAAAATGGTATGTACAAAATAGGCAATACTTGGTGGAGCACTGATTATCGAAAAATTGGTAATGGTGGTGGAAACTGTAATAGTATTGGTATCGAAACAATGGTAAATAAAGGTTCTGATATTTACAAGACATGGCAAAAAACCGCGAAGTTAGTTGCTCATTTATTGGTTGATAATAACCTATCAGTAGATGATGTAAAACCACATCATTTCTTCAGTGGAAAGAACTGCCCACAAACAATGAGAGATAACAAACTATGGGAAAATTTCATTAAGCTAGTTGAGTGCGAATATGAGTATTTAACTAAGTATTCTGACTGCACAATTACGTTTACATCTCTTGATAAAACCTATGTAAATAGTAGTGGAAGAGTAATAAAACAAGATAAAATAGACCGTTATGTAAGTTATGAAGTAACTGTTACAAAGGATGGCGTTTCAAAAACTATCGTGTTAACAAGCTTAATTCCAGGTATTTCTCGCACATATCGTGGTTAATTTAAGGCCCCTAAAGGGGTCTTTTTTTATATAAAAAATTAAAATCAAATAAAAAAATTGTATAAATACGTAAAAATAAATGAAAACGCTTGCGTGTTTTAACTAAAAGTGTTATAATATAGAGGTAAATTCAAAAGAAAAGGAGAATAACATGTTAAACATTAGAAAAAGATTTTTCTTATTACTAACAATTGTTGGTGTTCTACTAGGCTTTACAGCGTGTGTTTCTTCAAAAGATACAGTTCGTGTGTCTTTCGATAAACCTGAATACACTGTAAAAGTTGGTCAAGTGCTTGACATAACACCAATAATCGAAAAGGGAAGTAATGTTGAAAAAGTAACAATTGAATACTCTTCAACTAATCCCGATGTTGCAACTTATGTTGATGGTAAATTAACCGGGTTGCAAGCAGGTGAAGCTGAAATCAGAATAGTATGTTCAGAAAAACCTGTTGCGTTTGACGTTGCTACAGTAAAAGTAGTTGAAAACGAAATTCCTGACGTGCAATTCGTTGAACCACAAAAGAGCATGATTAAAGGAACTACTCAAACATTACAATATAAGTTTGTTCCTGAATATGCTAGTGCAAATATGACTTTTGAATCTGCAAACCCTGATATTGCAACTGTTGATGAAAATGGTGTGATTTCAGCTGTTAAAGCAGGTAAAGCTACAATTATTGCACGTGCAATTGATGTAAATGATGCTACTCAACACAAAGATTATGTATTCACAATCGAAGTTATTGAAGCTGATTTTGCAATTAATTATGTATTAAACGATGGTGTTAATAATCCTGATAATCCTGCTGGTTATAACATTTTAACATTACCACTTGAAATATTAGCTCCAACAAAAGAAGCATACCGTTTCTTAGGTTGGTATGACAATGCTGAATTCAATGGTGATTCTATTACTGAAATAGCTGCTGGTACAACAGGTGATGTTACATTATACGCTAAATGGGAATTAGTAATTTATAGCATTGTTTATGAATTAAATGGTGGTACAAATGCTGAAACTAATCCTGATACATATAACATCGAAAACTTACCATTAACATTAGCTGATCCTACTAAGGCTGGTTATACATTCTTAGGTTGGTACAATGGCGAAACTAAAGTTACTGAAGTTCCTGCTGGTACTACAGGTGAATTCAAAGTTGAAGCTAAATGGCAAATTAACGAATATACTATCTCTTACGATTTAGCAGAAGGTGCTTGGGAAGGTACTGCTGGTGTAGGTAGTTATACTATCGAATCAGAAGATATCGTTTTACCTAATCCTGTAAGAAATGGTTATAAATTCTTAGGTTGGTATAACGTTGATGAAAAAGTTGAAACTATTACTAAAGGCTCAACTGGTAACCTTGAACTTGTTGCTAAATGGGAAATTGAAAAATATTCAATTAACTATGAATTAAATGGTGGTGCATTTGATAGCGTTGCAGAAATTTCAAAAGATGCTAAACACACTTTCACAATTTCTGACTACTTAACATTCGCAGCTGCTACTGGTTACAAAAATGCCTTAGTTGATAATGCTGGCGGTAGATGGTGGGCTTATGTAGTATTACAAAAGACTGCTGTTCCTGGATTATATAAAGTAGTTCAAATGGCAAATGGTTCTACTAAGATTACTGAACAATATGACATGTTAATTACATGGCACAGTGCATTAAAAGATACTGCTGCAAAAACTATCTTAAATGGTATGTTAAACAATAGTGGTGCATATGTTGGTAGTTACATTAAAGTTTCTAACGTTCCTGCAGAAAAAACTGCAGATTGCAACATTACAGCTGAAGTATTTGATAAAGACGCAATTGAAATCAAAGATAGTAGTGTTAAATCATACACAATTGAAGATGAAGTAACTCTTGCTACTCCAACAAAAGAAGGACAAGTATTCTTAGGTTGGTACAATGGTGAAAATAAAGTTGAAACTATCGCAAAAGGTTCAACTGGTGAAGTTACAGTTACTGCTAAATGGTATAATCCAAATGCTGAATTAACATTAAATTGTGAATTAAGTGGTGGTACTCTTCCTGAAGGTGCAGTTATTAAATTCATCTCTAAAGATGGTTTAGCTACTCTTCCTACTCCAGAAAAAGTTGGTTATACATTTAAAGGTTGGTATGCTGATGCTGAATGTACACAACTTGTTACAAGCATCGAAGCTGGTTTATCAGAAAATCCTACAGTTTATGCTGCATGGCAAATCAACACTTATAAGATTACTTATGAAACTAATGGTGGTGAATTCCAAGTAGATAAGACAGTTCCTCTATATGATTCATTTGAAGATTTAGTTGCTGCATTCTTAAGCGATTATGCATCATTCTACAATATTAGTGGATTAACTGCTGCATCATTCTTCGGTAAAACAAATCAATATGGTCCTTATGGATTCTTCAAGAATGTTGAAATGAATGCTAAATGGGGCTGGTTAGCTGAATACATTTTAACTGTTGCTAAATCAACAAATTATGTTGGTAAAGCTAATTTAGTAATGGGTGCTGGTGCTGCAAATTACAACAAATATATGAGAAGTAATTTAGCTGCATTCTTACAAAAAGCTAAATTAACTAACGTTACTCCTGTTCCAATGAATTTTGTAAATGCTGATTGTGATGCTTTATGGGCTGCTTGTCCTACTAAAGAAATCAAAGTTGGTATCGCTGCAAAATATGAATACACAGTTGAAGAATTACCATTAGAACTTGCTACTCCAGTTAAAGGCGAAGCTAAGTTTATTGGTTGGTATTTAAATGCTGATTTAAAGAATGGTAAAGTTGAAAAATTAACAATTGAAAATCTTGGCGATGTTAAATTATATGCTAGATGGTCAGATTCTGAAATTGAATTCGATACATATGAAATTGAATATGAATTAAATGGTGGTACTCTTCCTGAAGATGCTCCTAAACAATATGTAGAAGAAGCTGGCGCAGTATTAAAAGATCCTACTCAAGCTGGTTATACATTTAAAGGTTGGTTCTTAGATGCTGAATGTACTCAAAAAGTTACTGAAATTTCTAAAGAATCTAAAGGCAACGTTAAATTATATGCTGCATGGGAAGCAATCGAATACAAAGTAACATTTGAAGTCGGTGAAGGAAAACTTCCTACTGAACAAGTTCCTGTTGGTAAATATGAAGACTATATTGACTTTGTAAAAGACTTTATCGTAGACTTTAATAAACATTCTAAGAAGACTGTTGCTGCAGACGGAAGTGATTTCTTCGCAAGAAGCTGGATGGCTGATGGCTCAAGCGCAGGTTATAACTTCTTAGTAAGTGATGAATATAAAGCTAAATGGGGCTGGATGTTAACATTAATTAACCAAGTGCGTGTTGCTAATGGTAAAGCTGAATTAACATCTACTGATGGTCAAGCTGAAGCACGTGGTGAAATTCATAACTTATTAAATAGAACTGGTAATGGTAACAATGGCGGTAACGCAGCATTTGGTTGTGATTACACAAGTGCAGATGTTAACGAACAAGTATGGAAATACATTGAAAAAGTTCACTATGTAGATAAAGTTATTGACTTAGTATACACAGTTGAACAATTACCTATAACTCTTCCTAACCCAACTGCACCAGAAGGTAAGAAATTTGCTGGATGGTACTTAAATGCTGAATACACTGGTGAAGTAGTTAACATTATTGCTAAAGGTACTACTGGTGATATTAAACTTTATGCTAAATACGTTGACGAAGGCGTTGAAGTAAAAGGTAAGATTAATTATGAATTGTTTGGTGCTACACTTTCTGAAGGTGCTCCAACTGAATATGTACAAGGTACAGTATTAGAAATTACTGCAACTGCTACTAAAGCTGGTTATATCTTCAAAGGTTGGTATCTTGATGAAGCTATGACAATTGAAGTAAAAGAAATTAGTGCTTCAATGACTGGTGATATTACTCTTTATGCAAAACTAGAAGCAGACGTTTATGAAATTACATTTGTTGGTGCTACAGGCTTAGACAAACAAACTCTTGCTTATGGTACAACTCTTCCTGTTCCAAGTGCAACTGGTTGGAAGTTTGCTGGTTGGTATGAAAATCCAGAATGCACAGGTGAAGCTGTAACAACTGTTACAAAGAGCGTAACTTTATATGCTAAATGGGTTGAAGATTTCACAACATTCGATCATACTACAGTTGAAATTTCAGTAGAAGCAGATGGTACAGGTGATTATAAGACTCTTAAAGAAGCTTATGATAACGCTAGTGATTATACAGTAATCAGACTTGGTGCTGGTACATTCGATCTTGACTTCGTTATTGCTAAATCAGTTGAAATTATAGGTAAATCTAAAGGCGAAACAACTATTAAAGTTGCTGCTGACTATATTACTAAAGTAAATGCTGAAAATATCGTTATTAGTGATGTAACACTTAAGGGTGTTGGTGCAAACGTTGCTGGTATTTATTTCCAACCTGGTACTAAAGCTCATTACTTCACAGTTAAAAATTCAGAGATCACTGATATGAATACTTTCTACAAATCAGTAAGTGCAATGAGTAATAACGTTGTTCTAACATTAGAAAACAACACAATTACTAAAGTTGGTCAATTCTTAATTTGGGCAACAACTGGTATTGATACAGTATATCTAGTTGATAATACAATTCTTGCTTCTAACTGTGGTACAATTACAAATGGCTATGCAGCATTACTTCGTATGAGAGATGGTAAGACTTACGTATATAATAACGTATTTACTGGTACTACTCCTTCAATCGATGGCTTATTTGAAGCTGGAAGTAATAATGTTGATTTTATTGAAGTTAAATATAATATTTTCAAAAATGTAACTAAGTTTATTCATATGAATGATGGAAAACCTGTTAACTTTGATGAAAACTTATATCTTGATGCAGAGGGTAACGTATTAACAGCTGTACCAAGCCAAGTAACTGGCAATGGTGTAACTGCCGATACTACAATTGCAACAAGTGAAGTTGATCGCGCTACAAGATATGCTAAAGTTACTAAGACTACAAATATTAGATTTATGCCTGGTCAAGGTGCAATCCAAGACAACTGGTCGGAATTCACTACACATAATGGTAAAGTAACAATGTTACCTTATGCACAATTAGATGATCATTACTTCTTAGGTTGGTGCACTGATGAAGCATGTGAAACTACTCCTATAATGGCTCTACAAGGTGAACAAGCAGGTACTGTTATCCTTTATGCTAAATTCCAACAAATTCCTGTTAATAAGATTAACTATGAATTAAATGGTGGTACACTTCCTGAAGGCGCTCCTCGCGAATGGAAAGAAGGTACATCAGTTAAACTTGTTAACCCTACTAAAGCAGAAGCTACATTTGCTGGTTGGTACACTAATGCTGAATGCACAGGTGAAGCAATCACTGAAATCAGTGCTTCTCAAAAAGGCGATATTACATTATATGCTAGATGGGAAAATTGGACATTTAAGAATATTAATTATGAATTAAATGGTGGTACACTTCCTGAAGGTGCTGCTAATAAATATCCTCTTACTCAAGGATTAAAAGAACTTCCTACTCCAACTAAAGATGGTTTTAAATTCTTAGGTTGGTATGGTAATGCTGAATGCACAGGTGATGCAATCACTTCTATTTCAGCTGACGCAACAGAAGATGTAAATCTATGGGCATTATGGTTAGACTTATCTAAATCATATAATATTACTTACGTATTAAATGGTGGTAATAGTTTATATGCTGACCGTGCTGCTTTAGTCGCTGATTTATTAAATGACTTAAATACAACTTGTGGTAAATCTATTACTGCAAGCAAATTCACTTCAAATTGCAGAAAACCTGAATTCACTAAGTTCATTACTGATGATACAATGTGGGCTAAGTGGAAATGGTTATTCCAATATTTAGCTGATACAGACAAACACGAAAAAGCTGCAGATGTTTATAAAGGTGTATTAGAAAATCGTACAGTATCTGATGACTTCTGGTTCTTAACTCGTGACTTTGCTGGATTTGTTAATAAGACAGTTGGTAACTTCTATTATAGTGTTAACGCAATTGACTTTACAACATTTGCTGCAGGTGATGGTTTCTGGAATTTAATCCAAACTGAAATTAACGATCCTAAAGCTATCGAATTACTTACTCCAAATTATCCATACTATGAATTCGAAGGTTGGTATGACAATCCTGAATTCACTGGTGAAAGAGTATTAGTTCCTAGCAAAGATGGTAAATTATACGCTAAATGGTCTAAGAAGATGGCTACATTAACTTATTCAATTGGTGATGTTGACGCAACAGTAACTAACGAAACTGTTAAAGTACATGCAAGTGATTCATTCGTTCTTGAAACACCTACATATGATCCTAAATATTTAAGATTCAATGGTTGGTATAAAGAAGCTGAATGCATTAACCCTATTACTGAAATTTCTGAATATACAACTCAAGATATTACTGTATATGCTTCATGGACTGAAATTGATGGTTATACTATTAATTATGTATTAAATGGTGGTAGCTTAATTTATCAAGATCGTGATGCAGTTATCGCTGACTTTATTAAAGATTACAACGAAGCAATTGGTACATCATATGCAAGTGCTGCTGATATTCCAACAGGTAACTTTGCTGATATTAATTACCATACATTCTATACAAAAGTATTAAGTGATGGTACAGTTATTCGCGATAAATGGTTATGGCTTGCTCAATACTTATTACGCTTATCTCAAAGAGATTTAGCTGGTAATAACTGTAACGTTCTAGGCTTAAGTGCATTAGTTAACAATAAAGCATACTCTGGTGATGCAATTTATGGTATTTCTTATGCATTCCGTTCATTCTTAAAAGGAACTACATTAAGACCTGGTTCAAGTTATACTTCTGTTGATTACACAGTTTATGAAAATGCACATGGATTCTGGAATGATTTAAGTGCTGCAGAAAATGGTGAATACTTAAATAATAAAGGTACAGTTACATTACCTACTGCATACTTAGAAAACTACAAATTTGCTGGTTGGTTTACAAACGCTGAATGTACAGGTGAACCTGTAACTACAGTATCTGATACAGCTACTTTATATGCAAAATATGTAGAAGCTACTCCAGTTGAATCTGTAACAATTACTAATAAGATTACTGAAATTAAGAGATATGAAACATATCAATTACAATGGCAAGTATTACCTACAAATGCTAACATTCAAGCTGTTAAGTTTGAATCAAGCGATACTCGTATTGCAACAGTAGATGTTAATGGTTTAGTAACAGCTGTTTCTGAAGGCGATGTTGAAATTAAAGTTATTTCACTTTCTCCTAGTGGAAAATCTGATTCACTTAAACTTAACGTTTATGCTCCAGATCATTTCAAGATTTCTTATGAAACTGTTTCATATGTTAAAGTTGGCGGTTCTATCAAATTAAATGCTTCATACATTAAACGTGATGGTAGCGCAACTGAATTAGAATGGTCAAGTGTAACTCCTGAAATTGCAACAGTTGATGAAAATGGTAAAGTAACTGCTGTAAAAGAAGGTCTTGCTACAATTAGAGTAAGTGCTAAAGGTAATGCTGATATTAAACAAGATTTCGTAGTAACAGTTCTTCCTGCTACATTAAGCAAAGAGTTACAAGAAGTTGTTGATGCTCATGAATCAAATGCATTTATTAGATGGGATTTAGGTATTGGTGCTGGTGGTCCTGCTTACTATCGTGACATTTATGGAAGCGTAAGTAAAGTATTATATAATGACGCATTAGTAATCGATACTAAGTATAAAGCAACTCAAGATGGTATTTCTACTAACCATGGTGCTGAAATGTCTGCAATAGACTTCATAACAGTTCACTACACTGGTAATATGTCACCTAAAGCAGATGCTAACGCAAATGCTGGTTACTTCGCAGGTGGCGGCGGTGGTACTTCTATCCACTACGTAACTGGTAACGATGGCGTATTCTATTGCTTAGATGAAAAATATGGCGGTTACCATGCCGGTGACTCATCAATGGGTGAAAGAAAATGGATTAAGACTGGTATTAAAGCTACAAGTGATGATCCTGAAACTCCAGTTTGGGGTATTAGTTCTAATTCTAAGTTTACTTTAAACGGTCAAGAAACTATCGTAAATGTACCTGAAGGTACTACAGATGCAACTAAGAAAGTTACTGGTAATACATTCGTGTATAATGGTAAAGTTCAAAATTGCATTAACGATATGGGTCTTGCTTGGAAGATCGCTGATGGTGAATATTACATGTTAGATACATGGTGGTGTTATTCTCAAGTTTCTGCTGGTAGAATTTGTAACTATGGTGGAAATAGAAACTCAATCGGTATCGAATCAGCAGTTAACCCTGAATCTGATTTATGGTATACATGGCAAAGAACTGCACAATTAGTTGCTAACATTATGGTAAGACATAATCTTGATATTACAAGAGTTGTTGGTCACCATTTCTGGACTGCAAAAGATTGTCCTCAACCATTACTTGAAAATAATCTTGAAATTTGGGATATATTTATTGAAAGTGTTAAACATGAATATAAATTAATAACTGATTTCAAAGATACTAAGTTCGCATTCACTTGTGACTCAGACATCATTGGTAAGAATGGACGTGTTGCAACTCAACCATTATTCTCACAAATTGTAACTTATACTGTTGAAGTAAATGGTGAAAAGATCACTCTTGCTACAATGGTAGAAGGTCGTTATAATAAGAAATAATTGTTTAACGTAAAAAATATAAAGAGCAATCTAGCAATTAGATTGCTCTTTTCTTATCGACATTTACCTTGCAAATAATCAAGAAATTTGGTATAATATAAAAGAAAGTAGGGAAATGATATGCAACGTTATTTTGTAGAATCTAGTAATATAATAAATGGCTATGTTTATATCAATGGTGAAGATTATCATCATATTACTAAAGTAATGCGTATGAAAATAGATGATGAAATAATTGTCTGTGATAATCAAGATTCATATCTATGTAAAATTATTGAAATAAACGCTGAATGCGTAACTTCACAAATATTTAAAAAACTAGATGAAAAGAAAGAACTGCCTGTTAATGTCACAATTGCACAAGGAGTAGTAAGAAGGGAAAAAGCTGAAGAAGTTATTGATAAAATAACACAGCTTGGCGCAAACAAATATTTAATGGTAAATATGGAACGTTGCAATGTAAAACTAAATGATGAAAAGTTAAATAAAAAAGTTGATAGAATGAATAAAATTGCTAAAGAAGCAAGTGAGCAATCTCATCGTACTAGAAAACTTGTAGTAGAAAGCCCTATTGATTTTAAAAATTTATTAAAGTTTAAAAATGAATATGATTTATGCTTATATGCTTATGAAGTAATCGATAAAGATGAATCATTAAAAAATATTTTAAAGCAAAAAAAATATCAGAATATATTGATTTTAGTTGGCCCAGAAGGTGGTATTTCGTTAAAAGAAGTTGAAATGCTAAATAGTGTTGGGTTCATACCTATTAGTTTAGGACCAAGAATATTAAGAACTGAAGTTGCCCCAACATATGTTATGGCCGCAATTTCTTATGAATTGGAGATATAGTATGAAATTTACAACAATAACACTTGGTTGCAAAGTAAATATTTATGAAACAGAAGCATTAATTGATTCGTTATGCGACAAGGGATGGCAATATATTAAGAATGGTGAATATGTCGATGTTTGTATTATTAATACTTGTACGGTTACTGCCACATCAGACCAAAAAAGCCGACAAATGATTAGACAAGCAAGACGAAATAATCCCAATGCAATCATCGTCGCAATGGGATGCTTTGTTCAAACACATACTACAGATGCAATGGAAATTGCCGACATCATTATTGGAACAAAAGATCGATTGAGGGTATTTGATTTAGTAAACTCATATTTAGAAACTAAAAAGCAAATTAATCATGTCTTTTCAATTGAAAACTATACAGAATATGATGAAATGAAACTTGATCGTTTAATGACTCACACAAGAGGATTTGTAAAAATTCAAGATGGTTGTGAAAACTTCTGTAGTTATTGCTTAATTCCTTATGCTAGAGGTAAAATAAAAAGCAGAAATGCTGATAGCATAATAAATGAAATTAATCAACTAGTAAAATTAGACACTAAAGAAATTATCTTGTCAGGTATTAATACTGGAACCTATGGGCAAGATACTCAAACAATTAATTTAGCAAAATTAATTGAGAGAATAATGCAAGAAACAAATATTTGGCGCTTGCGTTTATCTTCAATTGAATTAATGGAAATTACTGATGAACTATTAGATACTATTGAAAAATATCAAGATAGAGTTGCTATGCATTTACATATTCCTCTACAAGGTGGTTCAGATGAAGTATTAATTAGAATGCATCGTAAATATTTAACAGCTGATTATGAAAAAGAAATTAATAAAATACGTTCAAAATTTCCAAATATAGCAATTACTACCGATTGCTTGGCTGGATTTGTTGGCGAAACTGAAGAAAATTTCTTGCAAACAATCGACTTTATTAAAAAAATTGGATTTGCGGAAATGCATATTTTCCCTTATTCAAGAAGAAAAGGAACTCTTGCTGATAAAATGGAAGGTCACTTAGCTCCTCAATTAATCAAAGAACGAGCTAAAAAAATGATAGAAGTTGCTAAAGAAATGAAAATAGCATACGATAAGAAGTTTATAGGTCAAGAATTTGCCGTATTAATTGAACAAAAGAAAGATAACTATTGGGTAGGACATACAACAAACTACCTTGAAGTGTATTTACCAGATAACGGGAATAATTTAGAAAATAAAATAGTTTATTGTCAAATTAATGAACTAAAAAATAATTTACTTTACGCAAGTTTGAAAGGAGAAGAAAATGACATTTAAAGAATATCATTTTAAAAGCTATATTAATGAAGCATTAAATAGCATTAACTTTGTCATTCCCACTAAAGTACAAGAAATTGTTATACCTGAAGCAATCTCAGGAACAAGTTTAATGGTTGAAAGCGCAACAGGTTCAGGAAAAACCCATGCGTTCTTACTTCCTATATTAGAAAATCTTGATGAAGATAATAAGTCTGTTCAGGCCATCATTTTATCGCCTACTAGAGAATTAGCAATGCAACTATACAATGTTTGTGTTGAGCTTACAAAACATTCAAAAAAAGAAATAACAGTTGCAAGGGCGATTGGTGGTGTAGACCGCGAATCAGAAATCAAAAAGTATGAAAAAAGTCAACCACAGATTGTTATCGGTACAATAGGAAGAATAGTCGATTTAGCTATTAAAACTAATGTATTAAAAATTCATTTAGCTAATACTGTAGTTATCGATGAAGCAGATATGATCTTTGAAGAAAAAGAACTCATTGAAGTCGATAAAATTATGGGAAAAATTCAAGGCAAACCACAATTCTTAATCTTCAGTGCTACTATTCCTAAGGGTCTTAGACATTTTTTAAGAAAATATTTAGAAAATGTAAAGACAATAACAATAAAAGAAGATAATCTAACTACTAAAAATATTGAACATTACATGTTACAATGTAAAGCAAAAAATAAAGAAGATGTTCTTATTAATTTGTTGGAAATTATTAATCCTTTCTTAGCTTTAATATTTGTTAATAGCAAAGAAAAAGTTGATGAATTAGCAATGAAGCTTGCAGAAGCAGGCTACCGCGTTGGCAAACTTCATGGTGCATTGGAAGATAGAATAAGAAAACAAACTATTAAACGAATTGAAAATCTAGAATATCAATATGTTGTAGCTAGTGACATTGCCGCAAGAGGTATCGATATTCAAGGGGTAAGCCATGTTATAAACTTTGATTTACCTAATGATGTTGAATTTTACATTCACCGTACGGGAAGAACCGCAAGATATAATAAGACAGGTTATGCTTATTCGCTATATGCTTATCAAGATGATGAATATGTAAAGATGTTACAATCAAAAGGACTAAAACCAACATTCGTCAAAATCCAAAATGGCGAAATAGTCCCCGCAAAATTCTATCAAAAGAAAGAACCAAGTTTTGCTAAAAAAATTGAAGAAGAAGTTCATAACAAAACTAAAATGCCTAAAAAGGTAAAACCTGGTTATAAGAAAAAAAGATTAGAAGAAATAAATAAGAAAATTAAAAAAGCAAAAAAAGAACATATTAATGAAATTTATCGCAAAAAGGCACAGAAGGAGCGTCGTACAAAATGAAAATAGGTTCACATGTATCAAACAATGGATTAAAAATGCTAGTTGGTAGTGTTGAAGAAGCGCTTTCTTATGGTGAAAATTGTTTTATGATATATTTAGGTGCACCACAAACAACTTACCGAAAAGATGTTGAACAACTTAATTATCAAAAAGCTTTAGTAATAGCCAAACAAAATGGTATAAATCCCGAAGATATTATCGTACATGCTCCATATATTGTAAATCTTGGCCAAAAAGATGATGAAAAATTTAATTTTGCAATTAGCTTCCTTGCCAAAGAATTAGCAATGGTGGGTAAAGTTGGTTTAAAATATATGGTATTACATCCAGGTGCTCATGTCGGAAATGGTGAAAATTTTGCATTAGATCGTATAGCCGATGGAATAAATGAAATACTTAGATTAACTAGTAATGATAATACCATAATTGCTATAGAAACTATGGCTGGTAAAGGTACTGAGTGTGGAAAGACTTTTGAAGAAATTAAAAGAATAATTGATTTAGTTCATGACAAAACTAGAATCGGTGTTTGTCTTGATACTTGCCACATTTTTGATGCAGGATATGATATTGTAAATTCATACGAAGATGTAATTAATGAATTTGATGCCGTAATTGGCTTAGAATATTTAAAGGTTATACATTTAAATGATTCTAAGAATCAACTTGGTTCACATAAGGATCGTCATGAAAATATTGGTTTTGGCAATATTGGCTTTAATGCTTTACTTAAAGTGTTAAATGATAAACGCTTTGAACAAATTCCTAAAATTCTTGAAACCCCTTATGTCAGTGTATCAAAACTAGAAAGTTATCCACCATATAAAGAAGAAATTGAGATGTTGAAAAAACAAACTTTCAATGAAAATTTAAAAGAAGAAGTAATAAAAAATCACATGGATTAATTGTCCATGTGATTTTATAACATTGATTTAATTTCTTTTATTAATTCACTTACCAAATCATTTTCAGGGATTTTCCTAATTATTTCGCCTTTTTTAAATAGAAGTGCTTCACCATTTCCCCCCGCAATCCCAATGTCTGCATCTTTTGCTTCACCAGGACCGTTTACGGCACACCCCATTATGGCAACTTTAATTGGTTTATTTACAGTTTCTAGAAACTTTTCAATTTCATTTACGACGAGTTCCATATTGTAGCTAGTTCTACCACAGGTAGGACAGCTAATAAGCGTAGGTTTTTGATATAGGTTAAACATTGCTAAGATATTTTTCGCGACAGGTATTTCATTTAAGGGATCACCAGTTAAAGAAACACGAATTGTATTACCAATACCATCATTCAACAATGTTCCTAAAGTATAACTTGATCTAACGATACCAGAATTTATTGTTCCTGCTTCAGTTAAACCAATGTGAATGGGATAATCAAAATACTGATTTAATAATTGATTGGTTTTAATTGTTGTATTTATATCAGTCGCTTTAATGCTTAAAACTAAATTGTGATAATCATATGATTCGATTAATTCAACGTGTCGCTTCATACTTTCTAGTAAGGCTTCAGGAGTAACACCACCATATTTTTGATATAAATCTTTTTCTAAAGAACCAGAATTTATGCCAATTCTAATTGGCACATTTCGTTTTTTACATGCCTCAACAACGGCTTTTACATTTTCATGACTGCCAATGTTACCAGGATTAATTCTAATTTTATCAATTCCTTGATTGACTGCTTCAATTGCAAGTCGGTAATCAAAATGAATATCGGCTACTAGTGGAATAGAAGTTCTTTCTTTAATTTTTGATATTGCTAGAGCATCATCAATATTTGAGATAGTCATTCTAACAATGTCTGCACCAATTTTAGCAAGTTCGTTGATTTGTCTTACTGTAGATTCGATATCGCGTGTTTTGGTATTTGTCATTGATTGAATTGCGATTGGATGGTTGCCACCAATAGTTACAGTACCTATTTTAATTTCTTTTTTTAAATTCATAAAACACCTCTTAAAAAAACTCTAAAATTACTTTTAGAGCTATTTTTTTACTACTTTAGAAGTTGCCTTCTTAGCGCTTGTTTTTTTAACTGTCTTTTTAGGCTTGGTTGCCTTTTCCTTAACAGGAGTAGTAGCAACAACTTCAACTTTTTTCTTTTTAATCTTTCTTTGTGGAGAGCGAATTCTACCACGTCTTAAAAAGTTATAAATGGTACTTCTAGATGCTTCAATACCGTATTGTTCTTGGCATATACGTGCAAATTCGCTAAAGTTAGTTCCACGATATTCACGACGATATAATTTACAAACAAAAGTGCTTATTTCTGCATCATAAGTGTTGTAAGGCTTGTAGTTTTTGTTCTTGTGAACTACACCTTCACGACCTTCATTTAGAACTTGACGTTTCAAATTTCTAACTTGTCTAGTTGTAATGTCAAGCTTTTTGGCAGCCTCTGTGCCGTTTATTTCTCCAAGTAGTAGTTTTTTGATAACTCGAAGTTTACGCTTTTCACCTTTTGACATTTTATGCTTTGCTTTTTCTTCAAATAAAGCTTCAATTTCTTCAGGTGTCAAAATAATTTGATGATTTGATTCTTCAACTTTTTCAGAATTTTCAGCTTCATCAAGTTGAATTTCAGTATCTTTAAATTCTTGTTCTACCATAATAAACTTCCTTTCTTATAGATATTATAACATAGTTGAACATAAAATTCAAATTATATGATAGGAAATTATTAAAAAGTAATACAATAATATTTTATGCTTATATAATTAAATTTGCAAACTATCAATGAAAATAATAAATGTGTGTTATAATAATTACGAAAGAAGAGATAATATGAGCTTAAATATATTATATGAAGATAATCACATTATTGTTGTTGAAAAACCTAGTGGTATTTTATCACAAGCTGATCACACTAATGATATCGATATGCTAACTTTGATTAAGCGTTATATTAAAGAAAGATATCAAAAACCAGGTAATGTTTATCTTGGATTAGTTCATCGACTTGATCGAATGACTTCTGGTGTAATGGTATTTGCCAAAACATCAAAGGCCGCAAGTAGACTTAATGAACAAATTTTAAAGCATGAATTTGTTAAAAAATACTATGCGGTTGTTAAAGGAATAGTTCCTAAAACTGGTAATTTAAAAAATTATCTATATAAAGATGAACAAGAAGTAAAATCATATGTGGTTAATGAAAAAAATGGAAAATTAGCAGAACTATCATATCAAAGAATAAATGAAGTTAATGGAAATTCATTAGTAGATGTTAGCCTTAAAACCGGTAGACATCATCAAATAAGAGTCCAATTTGCATATGCCGGATATCCTCTTGTTGGTGATAGTTTGTATGGTAATGATAAAAATAAAAAATTAATGTTACATTCATATTTGATTGGTTTTTATCATCCAACCACTAAAGAATGGTTAGAATTTAGATTAATACCGAGTAATGATGAATGGAAGTTGTATTTTAAAGGTTCTACCTTGCAAAATAATTAATATTGTAGTATAATAAAATATATGAATAATATAAACAAATAATGTATAAAAAGAGGTAAATGATCATGAAAAACGAATTTGACCAAAATCGCAAAATATTTACATCGGAATCTGTAACTGAAGGCCATCCTGATAAAGTTTGTGATCAAATAGGCGATGCTATCCTTGACGATATACTTGCACAAGATCCTAATGCAAGAGTGGCATGCGAAGTTTGTGCTACTACGGGATTAGTTTTAGTAATGGGTGAAATAACTACAACCGGTTACTGTGATGTTCAAAAAATAGTAAGAAAGACAGTTGAAGAAATTGGCTACAATCGCGGTAAATTTGGATTTGACGCTGAAAACTTAGCAGTACTAGTTTCACTTAATGAACAATCACCGGATATTGCTTTAGGTGTTGACGCTGATGGAGCAGGTGACCAAGGTATGATGTTTGGTTATGCATGTAGAGAAACTGAAGAATATATGCCATTACCAATTACCCTTGCTCACAAACTTGCAAGAAGACTTGCGGCTATCAGAAAAGATGGTTCACATAAAGAACTTCGTCCTGACGGAAAAACTCAAGTATCAGTTGAGTATGATGAAAATGGCAAACCTTTAAGAATTGATACAATTGTAGTTTCAACTCAACATGATGAAGAAGTTAGTCAAGAATATTTAAGAGAAATGATTATAAAAGATGTCATTACACCAATTATACCAAAAGAATTAATGGATGAAAATACTAAAATATTTGTTAACCCTACAGGTCGTTTTGTTGTTGGGGGACCAAAAGGTGACTCAGGCTTAACTGGTAGAAAGATTATCGTTGATACTTATGGTGGTTATGCTCCCCATGGTGGTGGTTCATTCAGTGGTAAAGATCCTACAAAGGTTGACCGTAGTGCAAGCTATATGGCAAGATATGTGGCTAAAAATATGGTTGCCGCAGGATTTGCCGATAGAATGCAAATTCAACTTTCTTATGCAATCGGAGTAGCTAAACCTATTTCAATTTGTATTGATACATTTAATACTTCTAAATATACTGAAAAAGAACTAATAGATATCGTAAATGCTAATTTTGACTTAACACCAAAAGGAATCATTAGTACTCTTGATTTAAGACGACCAATATATCGTCAAACTGCAACATATGGTCATTTTGGAAGAAATGACTTAGATTTACCTTGGGAAAAATTAGACAAGGTTGAAACATTAAAAAAATATTTAAAATAAATAATAAAAAGGAGAATAGTATGAAAATTTGTATTATTGGTGCTGGTAGTACTTATACACCAGAATTAATAGAAGGTGTAATTAATAAAAGAGATTCACTTCCTGTTACTGCAATTGATTTTATGGATATTGATGAAAGAAAACTTAACATTGTTGGTGGATTATGCCAAAGAATGATTAAGGCAGCAGGGCTTCCTTGTGAAACAAGATTAATCCTAAATGACTATGAAACTGCTTTAAGAGATTCTGATTTCGTTCTTGCGCAAATAAGAGTTGGAAAACTTCCCGCAAGAGTAAAAGATGAAAAGATTCCTTTAAAGTATAACTTAATTGGTCAAGAAACATGTGGTATTGGTGGTATGTTTAAAGGATTAAGAACAATACCAGTAATGATGAATATTGTAAAGATGATGGAAAAGTATTGTCCTAATGCTTGGTTAATTAACTTCTCTAACCCATCAGGAATGATTGCGGAAGCATTATTAAACTATACTAATGTTAAAATGATGGGGCTTTGTAACGTTCCTATTAACACAATTGATAGTATAAAAAAAGGTATGAATTTACCAAATGCTAAAATCGAATATATGGGTTTAAATCACTTTGCATATATTACAAAAATTGAACAAGATGGTAAAGATTATTTACAAGAAGCTATCGAAAGTGGATTCAATAGCGCAACAATGAAAAATATTCCAACAAGTGGTTTCACTAAAGAACAAATTGAAGTAATTGGTGCTATCCCAACTTGCTATTTAGAGTACTATTATTTTAAAAATAGTAAGTTAGAAAAGTTAAAAAATTCACCTAAAACACGTGGTGAAGTATGTATGGAAATTGAAGAAGAGTTATTAAAGATATATCAAGATAACGAATTACATGTAAAACCTGCTCAACTTTCTAAACGTGGAGGCGCAAGATACTCAGAAGTAGCTATTAACTTAGTGGATTCAATTTGGAATGATAAACAAGATGTTCAAGTTGTTAATGTATTAAATAAGGGTGCTATTCCTTTCTTAAGAGATAATGACGCTGTAGAAATCTGTGCTGTTATTGGTAAAGATGGTGCTAAACCATTACCACTTGAAGGTAAAGTAAACGATCATATAAAAGAATATATTCAACAAGTTAAAGCATATGAAAAACATGCTGTAAAGGCCGCAATAAATGGCGATAAGAAAGAAGCAATGCGTGCTCTTATGTCTAACCCATTAGTTGCTGATTTACAAACTGCATCAGATTGCTTTGATGAATTACTAGAAGCTCATAAAGAATATTTACCTCAATTTTTCAAGGAAAATAAGTAATGAAAAAATATGTAATTGGCGTAGATGGTGGAAATACCAAAACCGATTATTTATTGTTTGATATTGAAGGCAACTTTATAGATGGCTTAAGAAGTGGCACTTGTAGTCACGAATCTCCAAAAATTGGCGGATTTGAGGGTGCACACTTAGTAATGAAAGAAAATATCGAGTTGCTATTAAAACAAAATAATCTTTCAATAAAAGATATTGCTTCAGGTGCTTTTGGACTTGCAGGTGTAGATTCACCTTTCCAAAAAGAAGCCTTAGAAAATGTGGTTAAAAGAATAGGCTTTAAAAACTTTGTAGTTGTAAACGATGGCTTTTTAGGGATTAAAGCTGCATCACCTACTGGAACTGGTGTTTGTTCAATAAATGGAACTGGTACAGTTAATGTAGGTATTGATGAAGATGGTAACTGGATGCAAGTTGGTGGCATAGGTTATGTTGCGGGCGACGAAGGTGGTGGCTCATACCTGGCTAGAGCCGCAGTTAGACTTGCCTTTGATGAATGTTTCAGATTTGGACCTAGCACAAACATAACAAGAAGCGTTTTTGAAATGTATGAAATAGACGATAAAAAAGATTTCAGTAACGCAATTGTTGGCAAAAAAATTGATTCAACCTATTTAATAAAATCCTTATTTGAACATGCAAATAATGGTGATCTCCCCGCAATCTCAGTTCTTGAAACTAGTGGTGAACACATGGCAAGATCAATTGCAGGAGTAATTAAAGAGTTAAATATTAAGGAACCAATAAATGTAATACTTGCTGGAAGTGTTTGGGCAAAGGCTACCAATTTTGCTATGTTAAACAAATTCAAAAAAGTTGTTTGTGAATTATCAAATAAAAAATGCAACTTTATTGTTCTAAAAGAACCACCTGTTCTAGGTGCTATCCTATGGGCTCTTGAACTTGCAAATGGTGAATTACCAGACAAAGAACTTAAAGCAAAAGTATTAGAAAATATCATAAATTATCAAAATAGTATTAATTAAGTAATTTAGGCCATAACACAATTTATGGCCTTTTTAAATATCACTTATTATGATAATATACATTAATAAAGTTGAAATAAAGTAAAATATTTGGTATAATATACTAGATAAAATACGGAGTGTAAAAAAAATATGTTAAAAAAATTAGTAAATGATATTAAAAAAGGGCTTTATAATGCGGTTAATGAACTTGGTTATGTTGATGAAAGTGTTATAAAAATTCCTGAAGATATTATATTAGATAGTACAAAAGATAAAGAACATGGAGATTATGCTACAAATACTGCTATGCGTCTAGCAAAAGTGGCTAAAAAAAAGCCTCTTGATATTGCAAGCGAAATTGTTAGCAAATTTGATGCTAGTGCATATCATATTTCTAAAGTAGAAATTGCAGGTCCTGGTTTCATTAATTTAACAATTGATAAACATTATTTATTAGAAATTGTACTTAAAGTGAATAATGAAAAAGAAGAGTACGGAAAATTAAATGTTGGTAATGCTCAAAAGATTTGTTTAGAGTTTGTTTCCGCAAACCCAACTGGCTACTTACATGTTGGTCATGGTAGAGGTGCCGCATATGGTGATTCACTTGCTAAAATAATGACTAAAGCTGGTTATATCGTTCATAAAGAACACTATGTTAACGATGCGGGGAATCAAATTACTAATATGGCATATAGTGTATATGAAAGATATAAAGAATTATTTGGGCTTCCTATTGAAATGAAAGATGATTATTATCATGGCAAAGAAATCATTAAAGTTGCAAGTGATATAAAAGATGAATATGGTGATAAATTCTTAAATAATTTTGATCTAGAATTCTTTAAAAATTATGGAACTGAAAAGTTACTAAATAATTTAAAATCAGATTTAAAGCGCTTCAATGTAGAATTTGATACTTGGTTCAGTGAAAAGAGTTTATATAAGACAGGTGCTGTAGAAAAAGTCTTAACCCTTCTTAAAGAAAAAAATTATACTTATGAAAAAGAAGGAGCTTTATGGCTTAAAACTACCTTATATACTGATGAAAAAGACCGTGTAATCATCAAGAGTGATGGTAGTTATACCTATTTACTACCTGACATTGCTTACCATGCCAATAAATTATCACGTGGATATGATCATTTAATCGATGTTCTTGGTGCTGATCATCATGGCTATATTGATAGATTAAAAGCGGCAGTATCAATGGTTGGTGGAAATTCAAACCTCATTGATGTCGAAATCTTACAAATGGTTCGTGTTTTAGAAAATGGTGAAGAAGTTAAGATGAGTAAGCGTAGTGGTAAAGCTATTACATTGAGTGATTTACTTGATGAAGTTGGTTCTGACGCATTAAGATATTTCTATGTTGCAAAATCATTAAGTACTCATATGGATTTAGATTTAGATTTAATGAAACAAAAATCTAATGAAAACCCTGTTTTCTATGCTCAATATGCTTATGCTCGTATCTCTAGTATTCTAAACAATGCGAATGAAGCTGGTATAAAATTTGAACCAGTTAAGAAATTTAGTAAAATTGACCCAGAAACAGTAAATGATATTTGTTTAACATTATTACAATATCCAAGTGTAATTGAAGAGGCTGCACAAAAACGTTTAGTTCATAAACTAACTCATTATATCGATGAACTTGCATATCAATTACATAGTTACTATAATGATCAAAAAGTAATTACAGATGATACTGAATTAGTTATGGAAAAACTTACTGTTTTAAACGCTGTAAAGATTGTGTTAAAAGATGCCCTTTCTTTAATTGGTGTAAGTGCACCTGAAAAAATGTAATAAATTGTATTTAAATATAATCGTAAACCCTAAGCAGGCGAACCTATAAAGTTTGCCTGTTTTTTTTGAAAGTATATTAAACAAATTGGACCCACTACTAAAAATATACTGCCAATAAATTTTATGCTATATAGTGATTTTTGGCTATCATCCGTATTGTTTAAAGCGTTGTAATTCTAAAGGCAAAATAAATGTGAATTAAGAAAATAATGGGAATAGTTAATTCAAAAATATTATTTGCTTCTGTTTTATATACTGAATTATTAGCATTAATAAATTTCTTTTCATCGTTATCCGCAATTATATTTAAAACACTGATTGTAATAAATACAATCCAAATAAAGTTTTCAAAATTTAGTCTTAAAATGCCATTACTATCTTTATTCATAATATGCCCTTCTATATATTATATAAATATCTTTTTTACTAAATGTACCACTAATCATCTTGAGTGTAATATTTGCACCATGCCATATAATTATAAGTTGCAAAAATTGTGAATAAAATAAAAAACACATTAGAAAAGTATAAAAACTACTTCATTCTAATGTGTTTTTAGTTTATCTTTATGCTAGTAATGTTTGTGTGTGTATGACAAAATCATATTTTTCGGGAGTGTGTCGGACGGAAAGCATCATCTGATTCGTATATTTTTAACTATCTAGACAGACATGAATTTATCAATCTAACGCAACAAGGTCAGACTTTTCATAACGATTGTGTCCTTGCAAACTCTTTTTATATTTCCAACATATAATAGCTTCATCCAAACTTCTTCCTTGATTATCTTCGAAGAAATCTCGTATGTATGTATTATACTCAAATTGTTTATCTATCGTTGTTTTACCATTTTTCTTTTCTTCCAAAATCTGATAATATGCATTAATTGCATTACCATAAGTTTTTCCGGCATTGCTCTTTAACCATTTTTGGAATAAAACATTAAAAGAAAAACTTTTACTTATTTTTTCTTTAAAAAAAGCTCTATGCTTTTCAGAACATACTACATTTGATTCAATTAGTGTATTCTCTGTAATGACTCCAACATCTTTCGTAGTTTTTCTTTTTGTAGAAGTTTCTAACACCTTTCCCGTATCAAGAAAACAGGCAATTCTATCAATAAGTTCAATCTTTCCACCCGAAACAGGCAGATTGTTTTCTCTGCAAAAATCAACAAGCTCTTTTTTCAAATAGTAAAAAGTTCTAAAAGTTTCTCCATCTAATTTCTCATTCAAATCCGGTCTTTCACTCATTTGCATTCTCGCCGTCAACTTTTGATTTGCCTTTTCTTTAATTATAGCATATTATGTAGCATTTTTATATGGCGCCCCTAAAAGGAATCGAACCTTTATCACAAGAATCGGAATCTTGTATTTTATCCATTAAACTATAGGGACATCGAGGTAATTATAGCATTTTTGACTGAGAAATAGTAAAAAATAGCAATATAAAAAACGATAACCAATAACTTGCTAAAAAAGTTAAAATGTGGTATAATATAGAAAAAAATAGAAGTAGGTGAGAATATGTCAGTTGCAGAACAATTAGCAATTATTAAAGAAAATTTAAAGGACTATCCAAATGTCCGTCTTATTGCCGCAACCAAATATTTTGACATTGCTAAAACACGAGAGATAGTTGAAGCAGGAGTTACTGATATAGGGGAAAATCGTAAAGATGTCTTTCTAGAAAAATATGAAGCATTAAAAGATTTACCAATTACTTGGCATTTTTTTGGAACTATAAAAATTCCACCAAAGCTTTCACCAAGCTTTATTGATAGTATTGATTATTTACATTCGCTTGATTCAATTGATTTAGCCAATGCAATTAATAAAACTAGAAAAAAAGCTGAACCACTAAATTGCTTTGTTCAAGTAAACTTATCTGGAAATGCTAATAAGACAGGGCTTACAGAAACGAAGATTATTCCATTTATTAAAAATCTTGCAAAATATAATAAGATAAAAATAGTTGGATTAATGACTGTTGTATATAGTTTTGATGATGATGTACTTATGGGTTATTTCAATACGATGAAAGAACTACAAAAAGAAGTACAGGCCCTAAATTTAAGTTATGCACCTTGTACCGAATTATCAATGGGAATGAGTAATGATTATAAACTTGCCATTAAGTCAGGTGCTACAATGATTAGAATAGGAACCCTATTTTCAAAATAAGAGGAGTAAATATGTTCGGAAAAAAGAAAAATGAAGAAAGAAAATTAGGTACTGCCTTTGATCGTTTATTAAACTATACTTTCAAAGAAGATGAAGATATGGATACCCAATTATTAGATCTAGCAGACATTGTTATAGCTAATCGTCCATTACTTGCAAACTTTGAACAAATAAAAAGCATTGGTGAAGTAAATCATGCGGTATCATTTTTATCAGGCGTTGTTTATGCCCTTAATGGTGAAGTGTATTGCCTTGGTGATGAAACTAGATTATTTGCAACGGGAAAAGCTTTTGAGGATGGTTCACTTCAACGTTATGTAAAGGATTTCGCAGTAAATAGATAATGTTAACAAGATTAGGCGATTACTATCGTGAAGCACTAGATGGACAAATTGTGCTTACAAAATTTTTAGATTTAGAAGAAATAAAAGAGATAAATTCGTTAAACAAAGATGGTTTAAAAGTATATCTTTATGGTGGCTATGAAGAAGCTGAAAGGGTTAGGGCAATTGTTCAGTTAGCTTATTATGAAGCACCACTACCTGCTGATTTCAAAATAGCAATTTATAAAACAGAATATAATGCAAACTATCAAACTATTGGTCATCGTAATGTGTTAGGTTCAATAATGAGTTTAGGAATTGAACGCAATACTTTTGGGGATATTTATATAAATAATCAAGTTATTTATCTATTTTTAACGGAAGAAATCTCAGGGTATATGATTCAAAATATGCCGATGATTATGCATCAAAGATTGGAATTTAGAAAAGTAGACTATATTTGTGATGATGAAAAAAATCAAGAAGTAACTAAAGAAATTCAAGTTCCAAGTTTAAGACTTGATGTTATAATTGCCAAATGCCTGAATATTAGTCGCGCAAAAGCGGCTGAAATAATTGAGGCAGGTAATGTTTCAATCAATCATTTGATATGTAAAAATATTAGTTATCAATGTCAATTGAAGCAGATAATAAGTATAAGAAAATTTGGTAGAATTACCATTTTAGAAAATTTAAGAACAACAAGAAAAGATCGAATTGTTTTACTTGTTGGAGTTTATCATTAGGAGGAAAACATGAAAGAGTATAAAGATACGTTATTAATGCCAAAAACCGATTTCCCAATGAGAGGTAACTTGGGTGTTAATGAATTAACTATTCAACAAAAATGGGATGACAACAAAATTTATGAGAAAGTATTAAAGAAAAACGAAGGACATGAAACATTCTTCTTACATGATGGTCCTCCATATGCCAATGGTAGTATCCATGTTGGACATGCAATGAATAAAACGTTAAAAGATTTCCTTATCAGATATAAGACAATGAATGGCTTTTATTCACCATACTTACCAGGTTGGGATACTCATGGATTACCAATAGAAACCGCTCTTTCAAAAAATAAAAAGATTAATCGCAAAGAAATGTCAATTAGTGCATTTAGAGATTTATGCGAAAAATATGCTTTAGAACAAGTAGAAATTCAAAAGAAAGGCTTTAGACGTCTTGGTATCTTAGGTGAATGGGATGATCCATATATCACTTTAAACCATACATATGAAGCAGAACAAATCCGTTGCTTTGGAGTAATGGCTGCTCGTAATTTAATCTTTAAAGGATTAAAACCAGTTTATTGGTCACCATCTTCTGAAACAGCACTTGCGGAAGCAGAAATTGAATATAAAGATGTAAAGAGTAGTTCAATTTATGTTGCATTCAAAGTAGTAGATGGCAAAAATGTTTTATCTAATGGTTGTGAATTAGTTATTTGGACAACTACTCCATGGACTATGCCTGCTAACCTTGCAATTTGTGTAGGACCAGATATTGAGTATTCAGTAGTTGAAACAAATGGTAGATTCTTAATTGTTGCAACAGAATTAATTAATAGTGTATTTGAAGCTATTGGTTATACTGATTACCACATTGTTAAACGAATGATGGGTAAAGAATTAGAAGGTATAACTTATAAACATCCATTATATGATAGAATATCACCAGTTATTTTAGGTGATCACGTTACGCTTGATGCTGGTACAGGACTAGTACATACTGCTCCTGGTCATGGTGAAGATGACTTTGTTGTAGGTAAAAAATATGGTCTAGAAATTCTTTGCCCAGTTGATAGTAGAGGATATTTAACAAAAGAAGCTGGTGAATTTGCGGGATTATTCTATGAAGATGCTAACCAAGCAATTTTAAAACGTTTGGATGAAGAAAATGCTTTATTAAAAGAAATTGAGATAATCCATAGTTATCCACATGATTGGCGTACTAAGAAACCTATTATCTTTAGAGCAACAGCTCAATGGTTCGCTTCAATTGAACATTTCCGTAATGATATTTTAGAAGCAATCAAACAAGTTAAATGGGTACCAAGTTGGGGCGAAGTTAGAATTTCTAATATGATTAAAGATCGCGCTGATTGGTGTATTTCACGTCAAAGAGTTTGGGGTGTTCCAATTCCAATTTTCTATGGTGAAGATGGTACTGCCATTATTGATCAAGATGTTATTAATCATGTTGCGGATTTATTTGAAAAATATGGTTCTAACATTTGGTTTGAAAAAGATGCTAAAGAATTATTACCTGAAGGTTTCACACATCCAAGTAGCCCTAATGGTAAATTTACTAAAGAAACTGACATCATGGATGTTTGGTTTGATTCTGGTACAAGTCATCATGCGGCATTAAAACAACGCTATGGTGTAAGTCAAGCAGATGTATACTTAGAAGGATCTGACCAATATCGTGGTTGGTTCAACTCAAGTTTAACAACTAGTGTAGCACTTACGGGTAAAGCTCCATATAAGACAGTTATTAGCCATGGATTTACTTTAGATGGTCAAGGTCGTAAAATGAGTAAATCATTAGGCAATACAATCGATCCAGTTGCATGTTGTAACGAATTTGGTGCTGATATTTTCAGATTATGGGTTGCAAGTGTTGAATATCAAGCTGACTTTAGAATGAGTAAAGAATTACTAAAACAAGTAAGTGAATCATATCGTAAGATTCGTAACACATTCAGATTCTTGTTAGGTAACTTAGCTGATTTTGATCCTGAAGTTAATACCGTTCAATATGAAAAAATGTTTGAAGTAGATCAATTTATGATGTGCAAACTAAATGAATTGGTAAAAGAAGTTCATGAATCTTATAATAAATACGAATTTGATGAAGTATATCGTAATGTTTTAAATTTCATAACTAATGAACTTTCTGCTTTCTATTTAGACTTTACTAAAGATATTCTCTATATTGAAGCTGAAGATTCTTTAGAAAGAAGAAGCATTCAAACTGTTTTATATAATGCCTTATATTCATTAATTACATTATTAACACCAATTATCCCACATACTACTGAAGAAGTATACCAATACTTACCTGGTAAAAAATTAGAAAGTGTTTATCTATGTGATATGGTAAAATCAACATACTATATTAACTCTGATGAATTAATGGATAAATACGAAAAACTATTAAAAGTTAGAGATGATGTTTTAAAAGCATTAGAAGTTGCTCGTAACGAAAAAATCATTGGTAAGAGTTTAAATGCTAAAGTAACTTTTGTTCCAAATGATGAAGTTACAAAATTATTAGCAAGTATTAAGGCTGACTTAAAACAAATCTTCATTGTATCAGAATTTAACGTAGTAACTGAAGATATTGATGCTACAACATATGATTCTGGTAAAATAAAAGTTGAAGCTGCGGTAGGTGAAACTTGTAGTAGATGTTGGCAAATTGTTCCATCATTAAATCCTGATGAACTTTGCCCAAGATGTGCTAAAATATTAAAGCACTAATAATTAAAATTAAAGAGGAGATTGTAATATGGTCATATATTTTTTTAAGGAAAGAAGCAAAGAATTAATAGATTTTTATGATTTAGTAGATGGTTATTTTGACAAATGTGAGAATACCTCTATCACATCAAATGATAACGAATTAATAATTAACTTTGATATTCCCAACTTTGCATGTTCATATCGATATTTAGTTACTAAACGTTCACGTGTAACTAGCATGTATCGTTTAAATCCAAACTATATGAACACTTTTATGCTTTGTGAAATACCAGAAGCAATTCCTCAATTTTTAATTCGTTATATATTAAGACAAGTTGAAGAATTATGTACAAAATTTGGCTTTGCAATTTATCATGATATGTTTGATAACATTCACGAATTCAATATGTTTGAAATGATTGCATTACTAACTAAGGAACGTAAAAATTATTTACAAGAACATCCTGAAGTAGTAATGTATCCGATTGATCAAGATATGTTGAATGAGATTTGTACATATCAAGCATCACTTAGTGAATTGCCAAAGATTGTCAAAGGTGATGTAGTTGCTTCACCATACATAGTATTAAAAGATTCATCAAACCATATTTACTTTAGTGTAAATTGGCAAGTAGGATTACCAACTACTTTTCCACCTCATCTAGATTTTGTTCACGTTGAGGAAGAAGTTAATTTGGTAAGTTTAGTTCCAGCCAATATCTTTTATAAGTATGTTGACCACTATATGTATGAGATAAAAGATGGATCTATTGATATTAGAATTAAATACTTAAATGAAAAGGGTAGTAATAAGGCCCGTAAGTTAATTAGAAAGATGCGAAAATATGTTGTTTCAGCATATGATTATGAAGAAATAAAATTAACAAATTTAATTGAAAAATAGGAGAATAATATGCAAGTTAATAAATTTATTGATCATACTTTGTTAAAAGCTTTTGCGACAAGTGCAGATATTAAAAAACTTTGTGATGAAGCTATTAAATATGATTTTAAGAGCGTTTGTGTTAATCCGGCTAATGTTCAACAAGCAGCTAACTTATTAAAAGGAAGCGATGTTTTAGTTTGTACAGTAATTGGATTTCCACTAGGAGCTAACACTATTGAAACTAAGGCATTAGAAACAATTGATGCTATTAAAAATGGTGCTGATGAAATTGATATGGTTATCAACATTGGCAAAGTAAAAGAACATGATTATGATTATATTGAAAATGAAATAAAACGAGTTGTTGCGGCGAGCGTTGGTAAAACAACTAAGGTTATTATTGAAACTTGTTATTTAACTGATGAAGAAAAAGTAAATTGCTGCCTTGCTGCAAAACGTGCACATGCAACATTTGTTAAAACTTCAACTGGCTTTGGTACTGGTGGTGCTACAGTTGAAGATATTAAATTAATGCGTGAGACCGTTGGCCCTGAAATGGGTGTTAAAGCAAGTGGTGGTATCCGCAATCTTGAAGATTTAGAAAAAATGGTTGAATTTGGTGCAACACGAATTGGTACATCTGCTGGTGTTGCAATTATGGAAAATTCATCATCTAAAAGTGAATACTAGGAGGAAAAACAAAATGAAAGCTACTCCCCATATTGAAGTAACTGAAGAAGGCAAAATTGCCAAAACCGTATTAATGCCAGGTGATCCTTTACGTGCTGAATATATTGCTAAAACATATTTAGAAAATGTTGAACAATTTAATCATGTAAGGGGTATGAATGGTTATACTGGAACTTATAAAGGACGTAAAATTTCTGTAATGGGTTCAGGAATGGGAATGCCTAGCATCGGTATTTACTCTTATGAATTATTCAAATTCTACAATGTAGAAAATATAATTAGAATTGGTTCTGCGGGTGCGTATGATCCTAACTTAGATTTATTTGATGTAGTCATTGCTAAAGAAGCTTACAGTGAATCAAGTTATGCCTTAACTCAAGCAGGTGAAACTAGAAACGTGTTAAGTGGTAGTGAAGAACTTGCTAAGAAGTTATTAAACATTGCTAAAGAAAAAGGTATTAAAACTCATTATGAAAGAATTCATTCATCAGATGTTTTCTATCGTGAAGGACCTTCTATAGTAGAAAAAATGTATGAAGAAAACAAGTGTGTTTGTGTTGAAATGGAATCTTTTGCTTTATTCCATAATGCAAATGTACTAAACAAAAAAGCCGCATGTTTACTTACAATTTCTGACTCATTAGTTAAACATACCGAAACTACTTCACTTGAACGTCAAACCGCATTCAATGAAATGATCCAAATTGCACTTGAACTTGCAGAATAATATTTACCACTTGTTTTACAGTTTGTTGTAAACAAGTGGTTTATTTATATAATAAAAATTAATATTAAGGACATAATAAAATTATAATGGAGGTGTATGAATGGAAATCAATAAATTACGCATAAATAATTTTGATTTATACCATATTCCTAATAATAAATTTAAATCTTTCACAATTGGTGTTTATTTCTTTAACCCTTTAGAAGAAAAAGAATTAAGTAGAAAGTCATTACTATCAAATTATCTTACTAAATATAATGAAAAATACCCAACCGAAAAGGCTTTAACAACTTACTTAAGAAGTCTATATGGAATGGATTTATATTGTAGTTATGGTAGAAATGGTCTTGTTACAACAATGAACTTTATCATAAGATCAATAAATGATAAATATTTATCTACTGATGAAGAGTTATTAAAAAAAGCTGTTGATGTATTAGACTTAACTATAAATAAACCCTATTTTGATGATAAATTAATAGATTTTGAAAAGAAGTTATTAATTGAAGATATTAACCGATTATATGATAATAAAAGTCAGTACGCAACAAGACGATTTTTAGATATTATGTTAAAAGATGAAAAATGCCGGTTTTCTTCAATTGGTACAGTTGAAGACGCTAAAGCAATTACTAAAGAAAGCTTAACTGAAACGTATAACAATATGTTAAATTCAAAACATATCGTATATGTCATAGGTGATATTTCTGAAGAAAAAATAAAAGATGCATTTAGCAATTTTCATTTGAAAGATGAAATAAGTGAAAAACTTGATTTCATCGATTATGAAACTAAAAAAATTGAAAAAGTAACAGAAGTTGTTGAAGAACAAAAAATACGTCAGTCAATAGTTTTAATTGGGTATCGAAGTGAAATAAGACTTAACGATGATTTATATAATGGTATGTTTATGTTATCTAGTATGCTTGGAGGTTATTTTCACTCAACCTTATTTCAAGAAATCCGTGAAAAAAGAAGCTTAGCTTATTCTGTTAGTTGCGACTATAACCCAAGAAAAGGTAACTTTGCCATATTTGCGGGGATAAGTGCAAGTAAATACGATGAATTCAAATCAGTAGTAAATCAAATAATTGAAGATTACCAAAACGGTAACATTGATGACAATGTTTTTGAGTTAACTAAAAAATCAATCATTAGTGGAATTTATAAATCTGCTGATCAACAAACTTATGGGATTGGTTTTGTCTTAAATGAAATATCAGGAATTGAAAATCATACGATTGAAGAAAAAGTTAATAGAGTATTAAGTATTACAAAAGAAGAAGTAATTGATGCCGCAAAATGTCTTGTTTTGGACACCATTTATTTTCTTAAGGGGACGCTATGATAGAATATAAAAATGATAAAATTCAAGAAAAATATTACGTAGAAGTATTAGAAAATGGATTAACAGTATATTTATATCCCAAAAAAGACTTTTACAAGACTTATGCCATTTTTTCAACTAAATATGGCTCACAAGATATCGAGTTTACCCCAATAGATTTAGAAAATAGTATAAATACGCCTGAAGGTATTGCTCATTTTTTAGAACATAAATTATTTGAAAATGAAGATGGAACTGACGCATCAACGCTATTTGCCAAAACAGGTGCTGATGTAAATGCCTTTACAACTGCTAATCAAACAGCGTATCTTTTTTCCGCAACTAATTCAATCAATGATAATATTGAATTATTGTTAGATTTTGTTCAAGAACCATGTTTTAAAAAAGCAAGTATCGATAAAGAAAGAGGAATTATTGAACAAGAGTTATTAATGTATCTTGATCAACCTCAAAGCGTACTATATTTTGGTCTTCTCAAAAGCTTATATAAGAAGAATAATGTTCGAAATGAAATTGGTGGTAGCGTAGAATCAATTAAGCAAATTAATGAGGAATTACTCTACCAGTGCTATCATACTTTTTATCACCCCAAAAATATGGTTTTCTGTGTTGTTGGTAACTTTGACAAAGATGAATTAATTGAATTAATTAAAAGCAATCAAAGCCGTAAAACATTTGGTGAATTTAAACCTATAACTAGAAAATATTATTTAGAAGATGAAGAAGTTAACGAAAAACATCAATTTACTGAAATGGATGTTAGCATTCCTAAAGTAACAGTAGGTGTGAAAATCCCTTATGAAAAATTAACACCATATGAAATACTAAAAAAGACAATTGCTATTGAAATATTAACGGATTTATACTTTGATGAATCAGCTGATGTGTATGAAAAATTGATGAACTCGCGAGTTATTAACAATAGTTTTGAATATGATGTTTATTTTGAAGAAACCTATCGTCATATCATCTTTAATCTAGATACAAAAAATCCTGAAAAGTTTGTCGAATCAATTACTAAAATAGTAAACAAAATATCAAAACAAGATATAGATGTAGAACAATTTGAAATAATGAAAAAACTATATCAAGCTAGAAATATCAAAAGATTTAATTCGTTAGAGTATATTGCTAACTTGATGGTCGAATTTCATCAAAATGATTTAGCTTTTTTTGATTTATTAAAATCTGTTGATGAATTAACAATTGACGATGTACTTGAGGCAAGAAAATACTTTAGTACTAACGCAATGTCTTCATTTACAATATATCCATCAAAGAAATAGGTAAAATTAATTGCAAGTAGTTTATATAAACTACTTGCATTTTTAGTTCAGATTTAGTTTTAACTTAACTTCAACATTACAATTTTTAAAATAATTATAATTGTAACCAAAATAGTAATTTATGTTAAAAACATCAACGGGTTGATTATACATAAAATTTACTAATTCATTTATTTCTCTTAACACCAAATCATTGATTTTAGCAAAGTTTTCTTTATCAGATAATGAATCATTCTTTTTGGTTAAGGTTCCTTTAATTGTAAAAGTAATAATAATAGTCTGTTTATATTTTTTAAGTTTATATTTTCCTTTCTTTATATATAAGTCATATTCACCTAAATTGTACGTTGTATTGTTTAGAAGTGTTAACCAGTGTAGGGGTTTAAATTCATTGGCAAAGATGGTTAATAAAGTATTATCTTTATTATAAAAAGTATAGCCATCTAAGAATAATGAGTAATATTCTTCATCTTGTCTAGAAAAGATTTTCTTAACACAAGAAATATGTGGCATAAGCAGTGTATAATTATTTATGGTAATAGCTTTTGCAAAATCCATAAAAGTTATTAATTTATAAGATTTTATCAAATCAGGATTGATTAATAAAGTATGGTAAGCTGAAATCTCTGAGAAGTTTTCAATATTAAAAATATCTTCTGGTTTACTATCAGTTGCAAAAAGATAGAAACTAGGATATAAATTTAAGTCATCTTTAATGAATTGATAAAAATCAAATAAATATTGATTATTTAAAAACTTATTGGTGAGAATTACTGTTCGTAAATGATTGTAGTGAATATAAATATTAGATATTTGATTAAGTTTTCGGAAAGCTTCAGTTAGAGTTGGTGCAGTGATTTTCGCAACATAGGCAAGGTTATCAACATTATTTGAAGATATTTCAGCTTGTGCAAGGTTAAAATTATTAAGTACATAGAAATAGCAATCATATTGATTATTCTCTTCATTAATGTCTAAACAAATACTATTAATGTAAATAACTTTTGTTACATCAATGTAATCATTTCTTTTAGTAATAATCGGAATAAACGAGGTTAAGGTTATTAAAATTAACAAAATTTTTTTCATAGTTTAGTCACCTGATTTAAATCTTTTCTAGGTAGAAAATAGTTCTTTAATTCTTTTATATCAAATGGTATAAAGGGGTATAGATAAAATGTACCATTATTTTTTTGTTTAAATAAATAAAATATTACGATTATGCTAGCAAGAATAAACCCAATTAATCCCATCGTAAAAGAAAGAATTAAAATGAAAAATCTAAAAATATTTATTGAAGTAATTAAATAGTTGTTTGTTGTTACTGCGAATACCGCAATATATGATATTGAGGTAAGAAATAGAATTATTGCTCCAATTGTTCCCGATTGAATGGCATTTTGGCCGATAAATAAACCACCTAAGATAATGATAATATTTTGAATGTAATTATTAGTTGACCTACTAGTTGAAAAACGGTAGAATTCAAATAATAAGTAAACAATAATAACCTCAACAAAAGTAGGCCAATTGGTACCTTTTTCCGTTGTTTGGATATTAGCAAGCAGGGATATTGATAAGGTGCCACGATGGAAACTAATAATGGCGATAAAAAGTCCCATAAAGAAAACTGATATCAAAAAGAAAATAGTTATAAAGATATGATTGAATAAAGAATAATATTTAGGAGTATTAACATATGACTTAGAAGTAGTAAAAGTTGAAAGAGTTGTGGGGAGAATTAAAGCAATTGGAGAATTATCTAACATGATGACAATTCTACCTCTTAGTAGGGCAGTAGTAATAATTTCTGGTGAACTTGTATTGAACACTTGTGGTAACAATGAATCAATTTGATACAAGCAATACAAGTCATTAATAGAAGTAATGGCATCTTGTTTAATTGAAGATAAACCATCCAAAACTTTAGAAAGCGAAAAACGGTCATAAAATTTATTAATAAAAAGTACAGCACATTCAGTTTTATTTAATAAACCTAATTGATATTTTCTTACCTGTAAGGCATTTGTTTTTAATCTTCTTTTAATAAGTGTTAGGTTATCACTTAGATCCTCAATTAGGGCATCTCTACTTGCCATAGGGTCTTCGGGATCAAGAATACTTTCGGAAATACTTCGTTTAGGCTTTTCCGCAAACTCAAATTGATAGTAATAACCATCATTAAAGAAAATAAGTACTTTACCAGAATATAATAGGAAATCTAAATTCTTTTCTGAAATATCGGTTATAGGATTACATATCCCAAGAAATTGTTTTGATAATTCTTTGTAATTGGTAGAATTAATGCTTGGTTTAATTTCAAAATTAAACTTTTTAATATCTACAAGTTGCGACATGTACACTATATTAAAGGTAACACCATTAATGGTAGTTTCATTAACAACTACATCGTCTTGTAATTTACATATTTTAAAGAAATCATTAATTATTTGTTGCATGTTTTTTTCTCCTTGCAAATTTAAATAAGATAAAGAATAAAGTAAGTATTATGGTCGTTATCATTAAAATAAGAGAAGCAACTTCTTTAGTCATATTTAATTTATAGTTAAATATTACACCAATTGCTAAAACAGTTGGGAAAATCAAGGTAATTATTGAGTTACGTTTACCTTTAAAGATAATTCTTGCAATTTCACATTGCGTTGAAAAGTGAAATATAATGAATGCGGTAGTACAAATTAAATAAAGAATGTCAAGGTGTTCTAGATAATGATTATTGCGATAGGCAAAATATTTGATTAAGTAAGGGTATTTTGAATTCTCAAAATATTTGGGAGTAAAGAAGAGATAACATTCGAAAATAAGGCCAGTTGAAAATACAATAGTTCCAACAATCATTAAGATAAGACTGAACTTGTTTATTTTCTTAGTAGGAATGAATAAAAATAATAACAATTCATCTAAAAATAAAAAAGGAAAACATAAAAGATTATATAAATTATTAAGTTTTAAAGGCGTATGTTTTAATAAAGTACAATCATGAGTAGTATTACTTGTCAAAGTTAAAGTATATAGTACCAATACTACAAGTAACATAACAAAACCAATGCGAACAATATTTGCAAGACCATAAGTAGACATAAATAGGCAAGTTAAGATTATGAGAATTAATAAAATAAAATGTGACGTTTCTTGGTAGTAATAATCACTAACGATTCCAATATAAGCTGATAAACTAAATAAGCCACTCAACAACAAATATATTAATAAGATAATTCTTAAATAATTGTGATCTAAGATTGTTTTAATACAGTTTGCTTCTCTAGGAATAAATGTAACAAATATTAAAACAAAAGGAAGTATTAATAGAAACACTAAATAACCACAAGTTGGAAAATTCTTTATTGCCATGTTTGCGGCAAAAAGGGATACGCCACCTACGGTTATAATTACACTATATACGTAAAGTTGAATTCTTGATAATTTCATTATGTCACCCCATAATATAGTTTTAACAAAATAACCAAATAAATACAAAAACTTGCTATTTTTAATATTTTGTCAAATAACTTATAAAAGTATGCAAAGTAATTAATATAGAATGGATAAAAAAATAATTATTTTCAAAATACTGAAAATAACTAATGTTTTTACTAGATAGGTAATTTTGAATAAATATTTATCCGTGCTATAATGGTTGTACTATATTTGGGGAGGTATAGAATGTTAAATCAAGTTACTTTAATTGGGAGAGTTGTCGAAACGCCAGTAGTGAAAAAGTTAGAATCAGACAATAAAGCTACAACATTGGTGCTTGCGGTGACAAGGGCATTTAAAAATATGAATGGCAACTACGATACTGATTTCATTAGAATATCATTGTGGAATGGTATCGCCGAAAATGCAGCCGAATATTTAAGAAAGGGGGATATTGTAGGTATTAAGGGAAGAATTTCAGTAAGAGATACGGAAGTAAATTTTACCACTAAAGATGAGATTCTTCACAAAAAATTATCGATTTTGGAAGTAATCGGTGAAAGAGTTTGTTTCATTCATACAAATAGGAAAAAAGGAACCGAGGTAGTAGAGGAAGAATTATGAAATAAAGCCATGACTTTTTGGTCATGGCTTTATAATTTACTCTTCGCGTTCATTAATAACGTTAATAATTTTTTGAGACATTATTTTAATTAATGGCACAAATGTTGCAATAATTGTAATGATTAATACAAATAATCCTAAATATAATGGACTACGATAAGTCATTGTATATAGTGAAAGTTTTACTTTTTCTAAAGGGTCAGTAATGTTGGATCCATAGTTATCAATGGCTAGCTTAGCTAGTGGAATTGATGCACCATAGGCAAGTAAATTAACAAAGAACATTTGAATAACAAATATTAGCGAAACTTTGAAACCACTTAAGCCAATAGAACGCATTATACCAATTTCCTTTTTAGAATCAACAATTTCAATAGTAAATACGGTCCACATTATACCAATTGTAAGAATAGTAAACACTATTAGACCACCTTTTGATAAAAACTCTACTAGGGGTTCAATATTGTAACTTTCAATTTCATCTTTATATTGGAATATATCAATAATATAATGATATTTTGAATTATATAAACTATTGAATTGTTTTAATACTGTCTCAGGATTATTAGATAATTCAACTAAGATATTTTCTTCTAATTTTAAGTTAGAAATAACTTGGGTTGCGGCAATGAATTCATTACAGCCTTTTATTGATAAGTAGAAATTATCAGAAGTAGTTACCCCCGCAATGCGATATTTTTTAATAATGCTAACTGGAGTTTCTACACCATTAATGTTAATGCTAGTAAATTCATTTTTAACATATGCATAAGAATTAAGAATTTGTTGTTGAAGCATCTTTTTTTCTTCTTCAGCACGCCACCATAATTCATTATCAGTTGTTAATAAGTAATACTGCCAATCGTCTAAATCAATTATCTCTCTTAATTTAGCAAGAGGAATGATTATTTCATCTGAACCAATTGGAGCACTACCAAATCTTAAATTTTCATTTTGGTAAAGAACTATTTCACGATCATCAAGTAGTTTGCCACGTACATATACGGTGTAATCATTACTTGTGAAGTTTGAAGCATCTTTATCGTTAGCATAATCAGTATTAGTTCTTGGATTCTTAATTAATTCTACAGTATAAATGTAATTTTGATAACCTTCTTGATTTAAAAGGTAATTGTTAGAATTAGTTACACCTACAACATTGTAACTTTTATTAATTATGACATTATAACTATCGTTTGTTAAATTTGAGGAACCATAAGATAATTTTAAAGTAAATGGTTTAGTTAATATTTTATTAATTAATTCATCTCTTTGTTCAGAAGTATTAGTAGTGTCAGCGAGCATTTCAATTTGTGAATCACTAAAGTTGTAAATGTTCTTTAAGTCACAAAGAGGTACCATTATTTCATTTTCATTATTTGGAGCTTTACCAAAATAGATTTCTTCAGTTGAATAATTTTTAACAAATTGTTCGTCTAAAGTGAAGAAGTCTTCAGTATCAATTTTACCAGCACGTAAATCAATTCCTTCACAACATACGATATCATAATATTTATCCCCAATAATTATTGAATTCATTAATAAGTAGTCATAAGCAAAGCTTTTAAAACTACTATCATATTCGGAAATTTGATATTCACTGCTATATAAGATTTGATTTGTTAGCTTTATCCAATTGCTATATTCAGTTTGGACAATTCCCACAATCTTTAAATCAGTTTCAAGACCAAAGTCATACCAACGATTTAAGATATCGTATACTTGAGCGTTTTTATCAATAAGACCAAAATGTTTAAAAGATTCAAATAAGAAATCAGTTATTAATATTTCTGGTTCATTAGGATTAGGAAGTCTACCGGCATATATTCGATATGTATTAGTAGGATCATACAAAATTACGGTGTTAATTTTACCGGTATAAAGGAAATTAGCTTTTTCAAGTTGATACTTTGTTACATATCTTACTGAGATTGGTTGATATTTGTGAATAGTTAAATCACTTGCATATTCTTTAATGTTTTCATAAGCATTGTCGTCTAATTTACCTTTTTGATATTTGTCATAAAAATCTTTATTAGAATTGTTCTGTGAATCATTATATTGATAGATATTAGTATAATGAACGTTATTATTAACGGTAGTGTAGACATTCTGATAAAGTTTGTCACCATTTAGTTCAATGGCAAAAGATAAAAAGGCGAGACTTATGGTACAAATTACGAACATTAAGATGTAACTAAATTTTTTGTGCCACATATTTTTGAATGCAAGTTTTGTAATAGTTGCAAGGGGTACTTTAGCTCTTTTTAGTACAAGTTTATTATTTGTTGTAACTTCTTTGTTGGTATTAGGTTCAACTACTTGTTCATTTTGACTAGAAACATCTAGGTCAACATTTGCGGTATCAAAGCGAAGTATTTCATCTGAATACTTTAATGCAGATTCTTCGTCGTGAGTCACAATTATAATTAAGCGGTCTTTTGATAATTTTTTAAATAATTCAAAGATTTTTTTGCTAGTTTCACTATCAAGGTTTCCAGTAGGTTCATCCGCAATAATCATTTTAGGATCTTTTACTAAGGCTCTAGCAATAGCAATACGTTGCTTTTGGCCACCAGATAGTTGGCTTACTTTTCTTTTTTCAAGTCCAGTAAGTTCTACAGCATCAATTATGTCTTTTACTTTTTGTTTTGCAACTTTACGTTTGCAACCTTGAATTGATAAAGAAAGTTTAATGTTTTCTACTAAAGTTAAATCTTTTAAAATATTGTATTCCTGAAATACGAAGCCTAAATAACTATTTAGATAATTATTTCTTTCACTACTTGAAAAAGAAGAGAATGCTCGGTCTTCAATGTAAATTTCACCACTATCGGGTTTGTCTAGTCCACCAAGTAAATTTAATAGTGTAGATTTACCAGAACCACTTGGTCCAAGAATAAATACTAAACCAGTATCAGGGAATGTATAATTTAAATTACGGATTACATGAATTCTTTCATTACCTGAAGTATAGAACTTGTTTATGTTTTCTAATCTAATCATACACCCTCCTATGAAATCTTAATTACGTCGATTGGTTTTTTACGACTTAGGCTAATTAATGGAATTGCAATTGTAATTAATGGGGCTACAAAAGCAATAGCAAGTGAGATTAAATAACCCATCTTTGTTAGTTTGAAAATTGTGAAATCAATTGGTTTTATTGAAATATTATATGATTTCATAATTAAATTTGCAGCAGTAGCACTTAGGTTATGGTCTAATACCTTTAAGAAAATATTAGCACCTATTGACGCAAGTATGAATGCACTAGCACTAACGAGAAGAACCTGGAATAAGTAGATGAAAGATATTTTAAAGCCATTCATACCAAGTGACATGTAAATTCCAATATCTTTTCGGCTGTTCTTTATCGTAATAACAACATAGTTGAAAATCATTAAAATACTAAATAAACATAAAGCAAAGAATATACCTAAAAATAAAATTAAATTGCTATCAATAAAATCATTAACAACTTGTAATTTAACATAAGAAATATTGTCAATTACTAAATCGTGTGAAGTTAAGTCGCTATATAATGTAGCATTTTTATTTAAATCATCGCTAACTTTTAGAATTAAATAACCACCCATTGAATCGTTAGCATAATCAGAATAGGAAGTTTTTAAATAGTTGTAATACATTTGGTCTTCATTCTTATTGCAAAAATAGATTGTTGCTTCATCATTATTGTCGATGACACCTACTATTTTAACATTGAAAGAAGTAGTGATGCGCTTATAGCCATAAAAAGAAAATACGGCTGTGGCACCAGTTGTAGGATTAATTAGCTCGTTATCTCCATATTCATTAGGATTAGCGGGATTAGCTGGGAAAGTATCTTCTAGAGCTGCTTTTATGTATAAATCATAAAATTTCTTAGATACCATTATTGGTTCTAGTTCGCCTTCTTTAGGTTTCTTAGGACCTTCTCTATCACCTGCTATTATGTATGGCTTCATTAAATCGGTAAACATTGAGACTTTTACATTACTTATTAAGCTAGTTTTATCAAAAGCTTTAAAGATAAAGTCATCAGAAGTATATTCAATGTTAGAAGTAGAAACAAATTGATTTTCATCGTTGTCACTAACAAAATCCGAAATTAGCATAAATAAAGCACCATAGAAAGCTTTGTTATCGTAATAACTTGCTTGATAATTAGCATCATATAAATAAAAGTATTCATATTCTTCATCATAGACAGATTCTTTTTTGGCAAATTTATTATAATCGGTAAATATTATTCCTTTAATATAGATTTTTTCATTCATACCGGGGAACATAAAGTATTTTCCTGCAAAATAATCTTCATAATTACCATAGAAATCTTCATAGAAATAATTATGAGCAATTAGTGAATCAGCCATTATGTCAGTAATATAACATGTTAGATTTATTTCAACGTCGTTACCATCATCATCTTTTAAATTTCTAAGATTGAAAGTAAGTGGTTCTTTAGTTGATACTTTGTCAATAGTTTTTAAATCTTTTAAAGTTATAATATTAGTGAATTCTGATAAGTAGAATAATTTATCTTTTTCATCGGTTAAGTCAATTGGATTATTTTCATAATCGGTTTCGCGAATATCAACCCCAAGTGGTATGCTATTTAGGATTGTGTAGGTATCTTCACCATAAGCTTCGATTAGCTTTTTGTTTGTTCTTGCGTCAATATCGAAGAAACCAGTGCTTATTGTTTGATTATAAAGGGTTTCTTTATGACTTATTTTAATAAAATCATTATGATATTTTGATTGAAATGCAGTGTATTGGTCGGCTGCATTAGAAAAATACAAATTAATTGAGCTTTCCGCAAATATTAAAGATATTGTAAAGAAGAGGGCAATCATTAAAAAGCGGAACAGATGTAGTTTAATATTCTTAAAAGATAAGAACATTGAAGTAGTTAGTTTTGGTTGAATAGGTTTAATAAAATTAGTATCGACTAAAGTATTGTTATTTGTTTCTTCAGTTACATCTTCATTAATTTTTCGTTCAGAAATTATTTGTCCATCTTTTAAAGTAATTTCAAAGTCGCCATATTTATCGGCAAGTGTTGTATCATGAGTAACCATTATAACAAGTTTATTAACTGATATTTCTTTTAATATCCCCATTATAATGTCACGATTCTTTTTATCAAGGTTACCAGTAGGTTCATCCGCGATGATAACTTCGGGATTTTTGATGATAGCTCTGGCAATAGCAACTCTTTGGCGTTCACCACCTGAAAGTTGATTCATTTTACGATGTTCTTTGCCTTTTAAGCCAACTTTTTCAATAACTTCTAATATTTCATTTTCATTTTTGTGAACGTTGATGTTCTTTAATCGCAAACTTAAGGCAATATTATCAAAAACACTTAGATTTTTAATTACATTAAATTCTTGAAAGATAAAACCAATGTAAGAGTTGCGATAAGCATTGAAATCACTACGTTTAAAGTTATTAGTATTTAAATTATTAATTATTAAATCACCTGAGTCATAAGAGTCAATACCACCAATTATATTTAATAAAGTTGATTTTCCAGAACCACTCTTACCAGTTATGAAGTAGAACCCTTTTTCAGGAAAGGTGAGATTGATATCTTTTAAGGCGTGAAATTTTTGACTTCCTGAATTGTAATATTTGTTTAAATTTTTAATTTCTATCATAACATGCTCCTAGAAAATTATATCGTCGTAAAATGGTGGTAAATAAAAAGATATTGATGGTACATTATTTTTAAGAGTTAACATTACGAGGCCACAAGTATCTTTATAACCAACAGAAGATTGAACTTTTGCAATGTAATAATCATTTATATATTTAGTTTGCTTGAACAAAGATTGGCCATAGAATGATTTCATATGGTCTACAATATAAGTCTTTTCATATTTATCAGTCATAAAATCATTTTGGAATGTTTCAATCCATGGATCATTTTCAGAAATATTAACTAAGATATTACGGTAAGTATCAATTGCTTCATTATTTACTGATATATAGTAGTTACGATATTCTAAAGCTTTATAAGAAAGAATGTAATAATCACCAAAAGTGAAAATATCTTCATAGAATCTACTTGTACCACTACCGAAGTTGTTGATAAGCCCTGAGGCGATTCGGCAAACTTCATTACCATTAGTAGATACTATATGATAATTATTAAAGTAATTAGTAGAGTTTCTAAGATAATACATCTTAGCAACCACTGCAACATTATTTTTAAATGAATTTGCTTGAACAAAAGTAGCAACGCTAGTTGTGGGATTACCTGAACTTTCATTAATAGAAGTAGTAGTTAAATATTCACCAGTAGTTGAGATATAGTGATATATAGTACAGTTAATAGTTTTAGTTCTACCAGTAAGTTTACCATCAATAGTATTGAATTCTTCTGCCACATAACTTCCGGTTTCACCAACAACCGCATAACCATCATAGAAATCATTAGCATATTCCCAGTCTAAGTTATATAAACGGTTACCATTACTATCAATATGACTATAACGGAATTCACCATTTGAGTTTCTAAAGCCTATTACCGCATATCCATTATGAAATTGTCCACAGTATTCATAATTTAAACCTTGAGATGATTCGTCTTGATCAAATAAATAAGAAAAAGAATTAGTTTCTTCATCGTATTTTAGATAACCTTGCTCTTTATCATTACCAATAACTAGTAGGTTATCAGAAAAGTATCCAATTGATGTAATGCCATCAGAAAATTCATATAGAATTTCATTACTGTAATTAATAATGTAAGTTTTATTTTGCTTTTTTACAACTGCCATATTCATTGAAAATGGGTAAGCTTCATCGAATTGGGGTTCAATTAAAACTTTTCCGGTATTGGTGATATAGCCAAATAGTCCATTTTTCTTAACTATTAAGTAATCATCAAAATAAGGAACGATTGAGTCATAAGCTTCTAAACTTAAAGTTTCTTGTTTATCGTTTATTATATAAGGAATACTATCTTTGTATACAATAGCTATCGGATTTTCTATTGTTAATTCCTCTTTTTTACAACTTGTAAAAAAACAACAAACTAAAAGTAATGTTATTAATATTAAAGGTTTTATTATTGTTAGTTTTTTCATCGAAATCACCTCATTCTATTTATTATATCAAAAAAAGCCTATATCTTCAATGTAAAGGCTTACCAAAAGGGAGAAAATATTGCGCTGTTTTTTACGAAAATAGGGGATAAATTAGTAATGTGATAAATAAATGAAAAAGCATGTCGATAAATGAATACGTTTTCAAAAAAATTATTCATTTATTTGAAATTATCGTTAAGATATTATATAATATAAATGTAAGCGTTTTTATAGTTGAATAGCAAGAGGAGGAGTACTATGAAAGAATATTTAACTAATCAAATTAGAAATGTCGCTTTACTTGGTCACTTAGGAAGTGGGAAAACAAGTTTAAGCGAGTCAATGTTATACCTAAGTAAGGCAATAAACAAAAAGGGTGAAGTAGAACGCAAAAATACTGTATCAGATTATTCTGTTGAGGAGCAAAATCGTTTAACATCACTTTCAACATCAGTAATCCCAGTTGAATGGAATAATTTTAAAATCAACTTCCTTGATACTCCAGGATCAGAAGAATTTTCAGGAGAAATTGCTCAAGATTTAGCAGTAGTTAAAGGGGCTGTTGTCCTTATTGATGCACAAAAGGGAATTGAAGTAGGTAGTGAAAGAGTTTGGGATGAATTAAGATTAAGACATACCCCAACAATTATTTTCGTTAACAAAGCTGATAAAGAAAACGTAAAATTAGATAAAATTATTGAAAATATTAGAAATGGTTTTGGTTCAAAAGCTGTTCCATTTGTAATTCCAATTGGTTCAGGAACTGACTACCAAGGTTATATCGACATCTTATCAAAGAAAGCATACATTGGTCAAGATGAAAAAGAATCGCCAATTCCAGCTGAATTTGAAGCAAAAGTAGAAGAATTATATGCGGAATTCACTGAAATTGTTGCGCAAGAAGATGAAGTATTATTAGAAAAATATTTTGGTGGTGAAACTCTTACTGAAGAAGAAATCACTAAGGGATTAAGAAGTGCATTATTAAATTGTGATATTTTCCCAATCCTTGTTGGCTGTGCAACTAAAGATATGGGTGTAAAAGGCTTATTAGAAAAGATTTGCAATTACTTACCATCACCTCAAGATTTAAGACCTAATCGTGGATTTAATCCAAAAAATAATGAAAAACTAGAAAGAAAATCTTTAGATACTGAACCTTTCTCAGCATACGTATTTAAAACATTAGTAGACCCTTTCCTAGGTACTATTAATTTCATCAAAGTATGTTCAGGAACAACTAAAGGTCTTACTGAAGTTTATATTCCAAATACTGATCAAGTAGCAAAAATTGGTGTAATTTCTTGCATTATGGGTAAAACTCAAATAAATATTGTTGTTTTACATGCCGGTGACATTGGTGTTTTAACTAAATCTGGCGATATTCAAACAGGTTATACTCTTTGTGATAAGAAAGATGTTATAATGTATCCACCAGTTGAAATGCCTACACCAGTAATCTATGTAGCAATTCATGCTAAAACAAAACAAGATGAAGATAAGATTTCTTCTGCACTACAAAAATTAAACTTAGAAGATCCGACATTTGAAGTAAAACGTAACCCTGAAACTGCTCAATTATTAGTTGGTGGTCAAGGTATGACTCATATTGGTTATATCTTAGAAAAGATGAAAAATATGTTTAAAGTAGATGTAGATACTGCTGACCAAAAAATCGTTTATCGTGAAACTATCCGTAAAATCGGTTCTGCCCAAGGTCGTCATAAAAAACAATCTGGTGGAGCAGGTCAATTTGGTGATGTATGGATTCGTTTTGAACCATTAGCAGACAAAGACTTTGAATTTGCTTCAGAAGTAGTTGGTGGAGCGGTTCCTAAAAACTTCTTCCCAGCGGTTGAAAAGGGTTTAATCGATACTTTAGAACATGGTCCTATTGCGGGATTCCCAGTTATTGGTGTAAAAGCTGTTTTATATGATGGATCATACCACCCAGTTGATTCAAATGAAATTTCATTTAAGATTGCGGCAGCACTTGCCTTTAAAGAAGCCTGTAAGACAATTAAACCAACAATTCTTGAACCTATTATGGAAGTTGTAATAACTGTAAAAGATGAATATGTTGGTGACATTATGGGTGATATTCCACAAAGAAGAGGTTCTGTAATTGGTATGGAACCAGTAGGTAATGGTAAAACTGCAATTACTGCTCAAATACCAGAAGCTGAAATTATCAATTATTCAATTGACTTAAAGGCAATGACTCAAGGTAGTGGTAAATTTACACGTAAGTTTATCAGATACGATGATGTACCTAATCAATTAGTTGATAAAATTGTTGCGGAATACAAAAAAACAAATTAGTAAGCAAAAAGAGTGATTTTTGAATCACTCTTTTTCGTTGCTATTTAGATATTCTATTTAAGGCAAGGGTAATGCCTAAGATGGTTTTTCCATCAACAGTGTATTCCTTATTATATATGCTTTTAATTTCTGCCATAGGAATTCTAATTAACTCAATAAATTCATCTTCATCTTTAGGTAAAGAACTTTTAATTAAATTTGTTGCTAAATATATATAAGTAACTTCATTACAAAAGCCAGGAGATGGATAAAAACTACAAAGTAATTCTAAATTACTACAATCATATCCAATTTCTTCTTGGAGTTCACGTCGTGCAGCACTTTTAGGATTTTCACCATTTTCAACTAAACCAGCAGGTATTTCGATAAGTTCATCACCAATACCACTACGGAATTGCTTTACAAATATGAAATTGTTTTTATCATCTATCGCAACAATTGAAACACCAGGTTTGTGCGAGACAACTTCACGCTTTGCAATCTGGCCATTTGGTAGCTCAACTTCATTAATATCTAGCTTTACAATACGACCATCATAGACGTTTTTACTAGTTATTATTTTCTCGATATTCATTTACTTTCTCCAAAAAGTAGTCAAAGATTATTTCTGATTCTTTGGTATAATATCTTTCAGGATGCCATTGAACTGCTACAATTGGTAATGTCTTATGTTCGATTGCTTCAATTACATCAGCGTTTTTATAAGTAGCAATAAATCCCTCAGGAACTGTTTTAACAGCTTGATGATGAAAGGTGTTTACTAGGAATTTTTCGGGTAATAATTTAGAAAGATTTCCCGTAGCAATTCGTTCAACGTAATGTTTTTTATCAGCTGCTGGATGTTCTAATTTATCCGTTTCAATGTCTTGAGTTAATTTTCCACCTAGGAATGCCGCAATACATTGGATGCCTCTACATATTCCTAAAACGGGTAGTTTATCAATTATTGCATATTCAATAATTTCTTTATCAATTAAATCAGTTTCTTCATCAATACCTTTTGACAAACCTAAATCATTTGTTTCACCATAGTATTTAGGATCAATATCATCGCCACCTATTTCGAGAATTCCGTCGCACATTTTTAAAGAATTTAATAAATTTGGTCCTGGGACAAGAATTAGGGGAATCGCATTTCTGTTTACAATTTGGTCAATATAATCAGTATTAATTTGCAAAAAATGTCGATTAGTTTCTTTGTAAAAAGCATAGCGTGGGCTTATGCCGATTATTGGTTGTTTCATAAATTCACCTCAAATAGATTTTATCATTTTCGAAGAAAAAAAACCAAAAATAAGATAAAAAAATTTATGTTATTCACTTTTAATAAATATTTAAAAATGATATAATAGAAAAAGAACATCGTATAAATATTTTTGAAAGGAGCAATGAAATGAGCAAAAAGCTAAGTGAAGGTAATGCCTCTTCAAAGAAAACGGAAAAGAAAAAGAAAAAAACAGTTTATGGTACGTATAGTGACGATCGTAAAACTCCCAAATATGTAAGTAGTAAAAATTATAAAGATGGACTTACTGATGAAGAAGTTAATGAAAGAATTGAAAATTTACAAGTAAATATTGAAGGAAGGGTAGAAAGTAAATTTACTAAAAATTTTAAATTAGTTTTTAAAGTAATAACTAAAAACACTTTTACTTTTTTTAATATTTTGTATATTATTGTTTTAATATTATTGTTAGTAGCAAATGCCTGGAATAAACAAGCAGGAGTAAATGATAGTGTAAAACAATTGTTAAATTTAGGTAGTGATAAAACCTTTGAATTTGGTTTAGCAACCTTCTCATTCGTAATAATTGTTAGTATTAACCTTGTTATTGGGATAATTCAAGAAACTAAGTCAAAAATTGCAATTAATAAATTAAAACTATTGACTAATCCTAAGGTAACATTAGTTCGAAATGGTGAAAAAGTTGTAATGAAAGAAACCGATGTAGTTTTAGACGATATCGTTTATTTAACTCCTGGTATTCAAATTGTTGCGGACATGGTACTACTAGAAGGTGAAGTTGAAGTTAATGAATCACAACTTACTGGTGAATCAGTACCAATTAAGAAAAAAGTTAATGATGTAATTTATTCAGGAAGTTTTATGGTTTCTGGTACATCATATGCAAAAGTAATCCATGTTGCAAAAATGAATGAAATTAATAAATTAACATCACAAGCTAAGAAATATACTGAGCCCAACTCACAAATACTTTCAGGTCTAAGAAAATTACTAGTTGTTATGGGCTTTATTATTGTCATAACATCGGTTGCAATGTATGCGTGGTCATGGAACTGGAAAGGCTTTAGGGATTTGTTGTATGGTGGTGATTTATCTAATCCTGATTTGATTATTCCGCTTAAAGCTATTTATATTGTGGCGATAAAACCAATTACTGCCGCAATCATTGGTATGATACCTGCGGGATTATATTTATTAACATCAGTTGCTTTATCGGTTGGGGTATTTAGATTGTCAAAACACAATACCTTAGTTCAAGATAATTATTGTATTGAAATGCTAGCCAGAGTTAATGTATTATGTTTAGATAAAACAGGTACTATCACAAATGGTAAGATGACAGTTATTAAACACGAAATCATTAATGAACCTGACAAAACTAATATTGAAGATGTCATAAGTTCAATGAATGCGGCATTACAAGAAACTAATGCAACAGCTCAAGCCCTTGCTAATTACTATGGGATAAAATCAGTTTTAACACCTACAATGGTTGTTCCTTTCTCATCTGATCGTAAATATAGTGCAGTTTCTTTTGGTGAAACAAATACATATATTATTGGTGCACCTGAATTTGTTTTAAAGAGTGGATTTGAAAAATATGCTGATAAAATTTCTGATTATGCCAATAAAGGATTGCGTGTGCTTTGTTTAGCACATTCAAATTTAGCTGTAAAAGATGGTAAAGTACAACGTGTACCTAAGTTAATTGCCCTGATACTTATTGAAGACCAAATTCGTGAAGAAGCCAAAGATACAATTGAGTATTTTAAAGAAAGTGGCGTAGAAGTAAAAGTAATATCTGGTGATAACCCAGTAACAGTATCAGAAGTAGCAGGTAGAGTTGGAATTGAAAATGCCAGCAAATGTGTTAGTTTAGATGGTATGAGTGAAGATGAAGTAATTGAAGCAGCTAGTAAATTTACAGTCTTTGGAAGAGTTAAACCAGAACAAAAAAAATTACTAGTACAAGCCCTTAAGAAACAAGGAAAAACAGTAGCGATGACTGGTGATGGTGTTAACGATATACCTGCATTAAAAGAAGCAGATTGTAGTATCGCAATGGCATCAGGCAATGACTCAGTAAAAGGGGTTGCTCAATTAGTATTAGTTGATTCTAATTTTGCCTCAATGCCAAAAGTAGTTGCGGAAGGAAGAAGAGTAATTAACAACGTTCAACAAACCGCAATGTTATATTTAGTAAAAACCCTATTTATGACTTTCCTTGCAATCTTAACTGCCAGTGGATTCTTCTATTTGTTAGGCCAAAAAGATGCAGATATTCCACTTTATCAAAGATTTTTAAGAAATGCTACATTCCCTTTTAGTGGATCTAATCAATTACTAATATTAGAAATGTTTGCAATCGGTATACCATCAATGTTCTTGGCATTACAAGCAAATAATACGCCAGTTAAAGGTAACTTTATGCGCAATGCTTTAAAGAGTGCTATTCCTGGTGCAGCTGGTATCGTTGGTGCAATCGTATTTACTTATTGGTTCTCAAGAGAATATGGCTTTGAAGTTCCAGAAGTAAAGACAGTAGTTGCAATGACTGCTACACTTACTTTACTAGTCGTTATGTGTAGAGCATGTTTACCTTTTAACAAGAAAAAAGTGGTTTTGTGTATTCTTATGTGGGTTGTTTCAATCGCATGTATTCTAACATCAATGAAAGGTAAAACAATTGGAATTCCTAAAACTAAAATCAAATTTGATTTTGAATATGAAAGTCTAAAATGGGATACCGTTAGAATCGTTGATAAAGCTACTGGTGAAGTAAATCCAGTTAATGTAAATATAACGGAACAAGGTTATATATTGTTGGATGGTGAAACAATTTTAGTCGATGGAAAAGAATATAAAATTGAAAGAGCTTCTAATGCTACCGCAACTTGGCTTGCCTTCAGTATGGTTGTTGTTTCAATAACTTTGATGTTAGGAGTAGAACTTTTAATTAAAAATATTGAATTAAAACAAGAAAGAATGAAACATAAAGAATTTGAGAAAATAAAAGAAAAGAAAAAGAATCCTCAAGTTTTAAAGATTAAATATTAAACGATAGTGGTATCTAAAAAGGTACCACTTTTTGTTTGCTAAAATGATAGCCTTTGTTTTGATACAAATGAAAAAGTTTATTTGCCTACACTAAAGTAGAAATGATGAATAAAATAAAGTGTACCATTGAAGAGGTGAAAATGTGAAAAAATTAGAAATGAAGAATGTAAGTAAGACATTTTATACTGAAATAGGAGCACTTGATGTATTAGAAAATATAACCTTTAATTTAAATGAAGGAGAAATAATTGCAATTGTTGGACCGAGTGGTTCGGGTAAATCAACACTACTAAACATAATATCTAAATTGATTGAACCAACTGAGGGGGAAATCTATGTTGATGGTGAAATAGGCTACATGTTTCAACGCGATCATTTATTTAATTGGCGGACAGTTTGGAAAAATATAATGCTAGGATTGGAAATAAAAAAAGAAAAAAATCAGGAAAATATCGATAAGACAAAAGAGTTATTAACTAAATATGGATTAATAGATTTTATAAATAGTTACCCTCAAGAACTATCAGGTGGGATGAGACAACGCATAGCTTTAATTAGAACACTAGCTACTAATCCTCAAGTGTTGTTACTAGATGAACCATTTTCAGCATTAGATTATCAAACTAGAATAAATGTCAGTGAAGATATTTTTAAAATGATAAAAGATTCTAATGTTTCTGCAATACTAGTTACTCATGACATTTCAGAAGCAATTGCTATGGCAGATCGAGTAATAGTATTATCACATCGACCAGCAAAGTTGAAAAAAATAATTGACATTAAAACCGATTCACCTGATAATACGCCATTTAATAAAAGGCTATCTAGTGAATTTAGAAAGTATTTTGATGAAATATGGGGGCTTTTAAATGAATAATCCATTTCTAAAACGACGAAGAAAAGAAGCAATCAAAGTATTAATTGCCCAAATAGTTATTTTAGTTTTATTTGTAGGGATATGGGAATTATTATCTTCACTTGAAATAATTGATGCCTTCTTATTTAGTAAACCTAGTAGAATTGTGAAATTATTAAAAACTTATATTGTTACGAAAACAATATATAAACATATTGGCATATCATTACTTGAAACATTATTGGGATTAGTTATTGGAACCCTAGCGGGTTTACTTATCGCAATTATTCTTTGGTGGAATAAAATAATAGCTAAAATAATGGAACCATTTTTAGTAGTATTAAATGCTTTGCCTAAAACAGCTCTTGCGCCAATCATTATAATTTGGATGGGAACAGGCATAAAGGGAATCACTGCGGTGGCGGTTTCAATATCATTAGTGTTAACAATTATTTCAGCATACAATTATTTTATTCAAGTAGAAGAAGAAAAAATAAAAATGCTACAAAGTTTTAATGCAACTAAATTACAAATACTATTTAAATTAGTTATTCCTGCTAATCTAGCCAATATAATAAGTTTAATTAAAATAAATATTGGCATGAGTTGGGTAGGCGTTATTGTTGGTGAATTCATTGTTTCAAGGTATGGAATTGGCTATTTAATAATGTATGGTTCACAAGTGTTTAACATGGATTTAGTTATGATGGGTGTCATTGTCTTAGCTATAATTTCATTTGTGATGTATGAAGTAGTCAATATAATTGAAAAAAATATAAAAAGAAAGAGGAATTAATTTGAAAAAAATATTTTGTGCGTTAGCAATTTTATTGGTAGGTTTTACAACTACTAGTTGTCGAAAAACCAAATATAAGAAGATAAAACTTGTTGAGGTAGCTCGTTCGATATTCTACGCTCCTCAATATGCCGCAATAACCAAAGGTTATTTTAAAGAAGAAGGTCTTGAAATTGATTTAATTAATGCTAATGGAGCGGATAAAGTTACCGCCGCATTATTATCAAATGATGCGCAAATTGGTTTGCAAGGTCCCGAACCTACCATTTATTTATATAAAAATAATAAAAGTAATTATCTGATTAATTTTGCTCAATTAACGAGAACCGATGGAAGTTTTATTTTTGGAAGAATTCCTATTGAAAACTTTACTTTAGCAGACTTAAAAGGTAAAAGCATCTTAGGTGGTAGAAAAGGTGGCGTACCAGAAATGACTCTTGAGTATGTCTTAAAACAAGCAGGATTAAACGTTGGACAAGATGATGATACCAAAGATGTAAATGTTCGTACTGATGTTGCTTTTGCGGCATTAACGGGATCATTCTTAGAAGGAGAAGGCGATTTCGTAAGTTTATTTGAACCAACAGCTACAACTTTAATCAATCAAAAGAAAGCCTATCTTTTAGCCGCAACAGCTGAATATGCAGGAGAAATTACTTATACAGCATACTCAACTACTTTGGATTATTATAACAACAATAAAGAAGTTCTTGAAAAATTCACAAGAGCTTTATATAAAGGACAAAAGTTTGTTGAAAATGCTACCGATAAAGAAATTGCGGAAACTGTACAACCATTCTTTACTGATATAAACCTAGATGTCTTAATTGAAGTAGTTAATAGGTATCGTTCAATAAATGCATGGTGTAAGACCCCGATGTTTTCAAAAGAAGGCTTTAATCGGTTACAAGATATTATGATTGAAGCAAAAGAGTTAGATAGTAAAGTCGAATTTAACGATTTAGTAAGACTTGATATTGCGGAAAAAGTCATAAAAGACGAAAAATAAAAGAATAGTATACTTTTTTTCTTGTAATTCTAAAAAAAATGTGATATAATAAACTGAAAATATAGGAGTAATGGTTTGGTGTATGGGAAAAGAATATATTCTAACAATTGATCAAGGTACAACAAGTACAAGGGCAATAATATTTGATAATAAAGCTAATGTTATTGCGGAAAATCAAATTGAGTTTTCTCAAATATGTCCCCATAATGGTTGGGTTGAACACAATCCCGAAGAAATATGGGAATTAACTTATCAAACAATTAAAAACGTTATTTATACAAGCAACCTAGATTTAAATAAACTCAAAGCTATTGGAATTACTAATCAACGAGAAACAACAGTGATATGGGACAAAACTACTGGGAAGCCAGTCTATAATGCGATAGTATGGCAATCACGACAATCCCAATCTATTTGTGAAGATTTAATTAATCGTGGACTTAGCGATATCTTTAGGAAAAAAACGGGTTTGATTATTAATCCGTATTTTTCTGCTAGTAAGATTAAATGGATATTTGATAACGTTGATAATGTTAAAGAAAAAGCTGAAGAAGGAAAATTGTTGTTTGGAACCATAGATACCTATTTATTATGGAAGCTTACAAATGGCAAGGTTCATGCTACCGATTACAGTAATGCTTCTAGAACTTTGATCTATAATATTAATGAGTTAAAATGGGATGATGAATTATTAGGATATTTTGGTATTCCTAAAAACATTTTACCTGAAGTATTACCAAGTAGCCATATATTTGGTTATGCAACTGGTTTAACTAGTATCGATAAAAGATTTAGCCAAATACCGATTGCTTCAATCGTAGGGGACCAACAAGCATCATTATTTGGACAATGTTGTTTTGAACCAGGAGATTGCAAAAGTACTTATGGGACTGGTTGTTTTATCTTAATGAATACTGGTGAAAAACCAATAACTTCCAATTATGGATTACTTACAACTATTGCTTGGGGCTTAAATGGTAAAATAGAATATGCATTAGAAGGTTCGGTTTTTGTTGCAGGGTCAGCAATTCAGTGGTTGCGTGATCAACTAGAATTTTTCGAAAAATCTTCTGATTGTGAAAAATCAGTAAAAAGTAACAATCCAAGTAATGGCGTTTATATAGTTCCGGCTTTTGTTGGTCTTGGAACTCCTTATTGGGATAACGATGCAAGAGGTGCAATTTTTGGAATCACTAGAGCAACTACTAAAGATAATATTGTTGCCGCAACCATTGAATCAATCGCTTATCAAGCTCGTGATGTGATGGATGCCATGAAAAAAGAATCACAAAATGAAATTCAATATTTAGGTGTTGATGGTGGAGCCAGTGTAAATGATTATATGATGCAATTCCAAGCCGATTTATTAAATGCTAAATTAATTAGACCTACTTGTTTTGAAACAACAGCTTTAGGTGCAACATATTTTGCGGGACTCGCAACAGGAGTATTTAAATCAAAAGATGAAATAAAAAAATTACATCAAGTTGAACAAATATTTATGAGCCGCATTGATGATGAAATGCGAGACAAATTAATCAAAGGTTGGAAAAAAGCAGTTGATGCTACTTTAAAATTCAAATAAAAAACAAAAAAAATAATATATTATAATGGAGGAAAATTATGGGACTTTTTAGACAATTATTAAAGGTAATAGAATGGAAGGATGATTCAACCGATCAGATAGTATATCGTTATCCGATGACTGATCGTGATGAAATCATGAATGGATGTCAATTAGTAGTACGTCCATCTCAAGTTGCTATTTTAGTAGCAAGCGGTCAAGTTGCCGATGTTTATGGTGAAGGTTTACACAAACTAACAACTAACAATATGCCAATTCTTACAAAATTATTAAGTTGGAAGTATGGATTTGACTCACCATTTAAAGCTGAAGTTTACTATGTAAATGTTAAACAATTCATTAACTTAAAATGGGGAACTTCTAGTAAAGTTAGCTTAAGAGATGCTGACTTTGGTATCGTACGTTTAGGCGCAAGAGGTACATATAGTTTCAGAGTTAAAGATGCTGCTCAATTTATGCGTGAAGTATTTGGTACAAATCGTGACTATGGTACTGAAAGCTTAAAAGAATATTTCAAGAGTATGATTGTTACAAGTTTCTCTGATGCATTAGGTGAATCAAAGATTCCTGCTCTTGACATTCCATCAAAATATCGTGAATTAAGCGATATCGTTAAAAATGAAGCACAAAAAGACTTTAATGCTTTAGGTGTTGAAATTGTTAGCCTATTTGTGGAAAACGTTTCTTTACCAGAAGAAGTAGAAAAAGCTATCGACCAAAGATCATCTCTTGGTGCTATGAGTGGTAAATTAAACGAATTTACTCAATATCAAACTGCTCAAGCTATTAGAGATGCCGCAAACAACCCTAATGGTGGAGCTGGAATCGCTGGTATGGGTGTTGGCTTTGGTGCTGGTATGGCAATGAGTCAAGCAATGAATCAATCAGCTTATCAACAACCTCAACAACAAGCTGGTTCTCCAATGACAACTTGTGCAAGTTGTGGACAACCAATGAATGCAGGTGCAAAATTCTGCCCTAATTGTGGAAAACCTGCTGCTCAAACAAAATTCTGTCAAAACTGTGGAGCCCAAGTAAGTGCAGGTGCAAAATTCTGCCCTAACTGTGGTAAACAAATCTAATCATTAACATTAAATAGTAATAGGATTTTATATGAATAATAGTAATTTAAAAACCGCAGACGATTTTAAATGTCCTGGTTGCGGGGCCCCATTTTCCTATGATCCCGCAACCGGCGGACTTCATTGTGAATATTGTGGCTATGAGGAAAATATAAAAAAAGAAACAAGCGATATCGAAAACGATTTTGTTGAAGGACAAAATGAAGATAACAATTGGACAGCGGAAACAAAGATAATTCACTGTGATAACTGTGGTGCTGATAATGTACTTAATGCGGGTGAAATGTCTGTAACTTGCCCATTCTGTGGTTCAAATCACACAATTATGACTAATCAAGTTACAGGAATTAAACCACATCGTATTATTCCTTTTCAAATTCCTAGTCAAAATGTTAAAGATGCTTATCGTAAGTGGCTTCGTAAAAAAATATTTGTTCCTCGTAAGGTAAAAAAACAAATTCCTAATATTAAACTTAATGGCGTTTATTTACCAATATGGACATTTGATAGTAATGCTAGTAGTTCTTATGACGGAAAACTTGGTAAATATTATACAAGAACCGTTGGTAGCGGTAAAAATCGACGTACTGTTACAGAAATTAGATACTTTTGTATTTCAGGTAATAAAAGTTTATTCTTCGATGACTTTATTGTAAATGCCGGAACCAAAATTTCTCAACAAGAAATGAATGCTATTGCACCATTTGATACAAATAATTCATTTGTATATGAAAAGGAATTTATGGCAGGTTTTAGTTCTGAACATTATTCAGTTAGACTTAATGATGGTTGGAACATTGCAAAAGGTAACATGGATGAATCTATGAAACGCGCAATTCTAAATGATTATCACTACGATGTTGTAGCATATTTAAACGTTACTACAAACTATACTGATATCAAATACAAATATGTTTTAATACCAGTATGGATTGGCGTTTATACATACAAGAATAAAACTTATCGTTTTATTGCAAATGGTGTTACAGGTAGATTTACTGGTAAAGCTCCTGTATCTGTATTCAAGGTACTATTATTTGTTGCAATAATTCTAGCAATAGTGATTTTACTTTTTGTATTGACACAGTCTGCAGATGCATAAGATAGGATTTATTAATCCTATCTTTTTTCTTGATAATTATAAAAAAATAATCTAGTAAATTATATAAAGGAAAAAGACAATGGATAAAAAAGCGATTGAATTGATAAAAGAAGCCCTAATTGAAGATGGTGTAGATAATGACATAACTACCCTTAATTTAGTTAGTAAAGATAAAATGTTAACCGGAAGCTTTATTGTTAAAGCAACGGGAGTAGTATCGGGAATTGATGTTGCAAAAGAAGTATTTAAACAAATTAATCCCCGTATAAAAATGGAAATTTTAAAAGCCAATGGTACTTTTGTTAACCGTGGTGATGTTATTGCAACAATTGAAGGCCCAATGCGTGACATACTAAGAGGCGAAAGAGTTGCGCTTAACTTCTTACAACGGATGAGTGGCATTGCCGCAACAACCGCTAAATTTGTTCAAGAACTTGCGGGGACAAATTGTAAAATCTTAGATACTCGTAAAACTGCTCCCTTATTAAGAGTCTTTGAAAGACAAGCTGTTAGAGATGGTGGCGGTGAAAATCATCGTTTCAACTTATCTGATCGTGTTCTAATCAAAGATAATCATATTGCCGCAAGCGGTTCAATTCAAGATGCTGTCAGCATTCTTAGAAAAGCCGTTGGTAGGGGAATGATTATTGAAGTAGAAGTAGAAACTTTAGATGAATTTATGGAAGCATTAAATACATCGGCCGATGTAATTATGCTAGATAATATGAGTAATGAAGTTATGAAAAAGTGTGTTGAACTAAATGAAGGTAAGAAAAAACTTGAAGCAAGTGGAAATATGGAACTAAAAAAGGTTCGCAGTGTTGCCCTTTTAGGAGTAGATTATATTTCCGTAGGTAGTTTAACGCATTCTTACAAAGCGCTTGACATTAGTTTAAAGTTTCGTAAAAGTAATTTTAGATAAATAATAACAATATATGGCTAGTTCTATAGTCATATATTGTTACTAATTGTTAATAAATTGAAAAAATAATATATATTTGGTATAATATCTTTGTTGCCGTCATAGCTCAGTAGGTAGAGCAGCTAACTCGTAATTAGCAGGTCACAAGTTCAATTCTTGTTGTCGGCACCATTAAAAAAGATTATATGCCCACCTAAGGTGAGCATTTTTATATAAGGCGGTGTTAAAAAATGGATTGGTTGGTATTTGCCTTATTAGGAGCCTTTTTAACAACAATGGCAGCAATTCTTATAAAATCAGGTGTAAAATACATTAATACTAATTTTCTACTAGCTTATCGAACTTTGATTATCATCGTATTTTCGGTTGTGACTTGTTCAATAACTGGAAATATTGATGATATTGACAAAATAGATCAAGTAGGGTTGCTTTATTTAGGCCTTTCAGGTGTTGCGACAGGCGCATCTTGGCTATGTTATTACAAAGCATTACAACTAAGCACTTTTAATAAAGTAGCACCATTTGACAAATCTAGTTTTGTTTTGACTAACCTATTATTCTTGATTTTCTTCTTTGATGTTACAACTAAAGGTGGAGATCCAATTACTATAACAATGCTAATTTTATCAACAATTTTGATGTTAGTAGGAACCATCTTTATGGCAGGTAAAGAAAAGATTAATGGTTCAACTGATAAAAAATGGCTAGTATACGCCATCTTAAGTGCAGTATTTGCTTCGATAGTATCTATACTCGTAAAAGCAGGACTAAAGACGGTTCCAAGTGATTTAGGAGTTTTTGTAAGAGCAATTGTCATATTTGTGATTATGGTATTATTAGTATTTTTCAAAAAAGACTATCAAAACATTAAGCAAACACCTCCTAAAACCTGGATTTTTCTAACTCTTTCTGCTCTAGCAACTAGTGGGGCCTGGTTATGTGTAGATGAAGCATTAGGAAATGAATATGCTAATCCGGTAGTTGTTACTTCCATTGGTATGTTATCAATCTTACTATCAATGGTACTATTGAAAGAAAAATTTACTAAGAAGTCACTACTAGGAGTATTATTACTAACTATTGGTATAGTTGCCATCATAATATTTGGAATATAAAATAAAGGGAGATAACAATGATACAACTTGGAAATAACTGGGATAACATTTTAAAAGATGAATTTCAAAAAGAATATTATTTAAATTTACGTAAATTTTTAAAAGAAGAATATAAAAACTACCGTATATTTCCATCAATGTATGATATTTTTAATGCATTAAAGTATACCGATTACAACGATGTAAAAGTAGTAATTATTGGTCAAGACCCTTATCACGAAATCGGTCAAGCTCATGGATTATGTTTTTCTGTTCAAGATGGGGTAGCATTTCCCCCATCATTACAAAATATTTTTAAAGAACTAAATGCTGATTTAGGTATTCCAATGCCTAAAAGTGGCAACCTAACTAAATGGGCAAAACAAGGTGTACTTTTATTAAACACCGTTTTAACTGTTAGGGAGCACTATGCAAATAGTCATAAAAATAAAGGTTGGGAGACATTTACCAACGCCGTAATCGAAAAACTAAATGAAAGAGAAGACCCAATAATCTTTTTATTATGGGGAAATGACGCAAAAAGAAAAAAAGAGTTAATAACCAATAAACAACATATTGTTTTAACGGCTGCACATCCAAGTCCTCTTTCGGCTTATAATGGCTTTTTTGGATGTCACCATTTTTCAAAAACTAATCAACTACTAATCAATATGGGAAAAGAGCCGATTGATTGGTCACTATAATATAGAAAGTAGAATAAAAGCAATGGAAGAAAATATTATCGTAAAACTATTAAATGATAAAGATTTGGGAACCAGTAGACTATTAACACGTGAAGAAGAACAAGAAATATTTTCACTATATGCCAAAGATAAAAGCTTACGTGAAGATGTTCAAACTATAATGATAAATGCTAATCAAAAACTTGTTTATAGCATTGCTAGAAAATATCGCCCCTTTATGAATGCTTCATATGATGATATTGTTCAACTTGGTAGAATTGGCTTATCAAAAGCGGTCGATAAATATGATTTATCAAAAAATACTAAATTTGCAACTTACGCAACTTATTGGATTAAACAAAGCATTGATAAAGGATTACAATCAATTAATGCGGACATAAATGAACCAATTAAAGTAGCTAATTTACGTAACCATTTCTATAGCACTGAAGAAGAAATGGAAGCAAGTTTGAAAAGAAAAGTAACTTTTAATGAAGTAGCAAATAAAATGGGAATGAATCCTACAGAACTTAAACTTCTTTTTGATTTATCTAATGTGGCATCACTTGATGAAACTGTCGATGATGACCGTGAAATATCAGCTATTGAAAAAATAAAAGATAGTAATAGTACTCCTCAAGAGTTTGTTCTTGAAGATGAAAAACGCCATCTAATAAATGACGCAATGGAAAGACTATCGCCTAGAGAACAAGAAATTATCAAATATCGCTATAATTCCGAAGATGGTGTTTTACATAGTTTTGCGGAAGTAGCCGAAAAACTAGGAATATCACGTCAACGAGTTCAAAAAATTGAACAAAAAGCTATTAAAGAAATGAAAGAATATATTAAAAATTGTGAAAAATAGAAAGGGATTGTAATGCAACCATTAGGATTAACCGTTAAAGATAATGAAGCATATTTGAATGGTCATAAAATAACTGACTTAGCTAAAGAATACAAAACACCATTATATGTTATGGATGAAACAACTATTAAAAATGCAATAACGACCTATCAAGAAAATATGAAAAGTGATAAATATCGTTTTGATTTGGTATATGCTTCAAAAGCTTTTCTAACTCTTGAATTTGTCAAATATATTGATGCTTTACAACTTCATATTGATGCGGTGAGCTTAGGTGATTTGTACGTAATTCAAAAAAGTGGTATGTCACTAAATAAAGTTGTTTTTCATGGTAATAATAAATCTAATGAAGAAATTGAATTTGCAATTAAAAATAACATTGGTTATTTAGTTATTGATAATATGAATGAATTAGAAAAAGTTATAACTATCTCAAATAAATTACAAAAAGCAGTAACTTGTCTAATAAGAGTTAATCCTGGTATTGATGCACATACTCATAAATATATTCAAACCGCCTTGTTTACTTCTAAGTTTGGTGAAAGCATTTATGATAAACCAAGAATTGATGAAATGTTAAAGCTAGTTAAAAGCAGTAAATATGTAAATCTATGTGGCTTTCATGCCCATATTGGATCGCAAATTCATGAAACTGCTGCCTTCCAACTAGAAGTAGAGAAAATGATTGACTTTCAAAATGAAATAAACCAAGAAAATAAATTACATTTACAAACTTTAAATCTTGGTGGTGGTTTTGGTATTAAATATGAAAAAGATGAAAGAAATCTTTCAATTGAGGAAATGTCATCATCATTAAAAAAATATATTGAGGAAAAACTAGTTGATTCTAATAGTGAAATTAACCACATTATGATTGAACCAGGTAGATCAATTGTTGGAAGAGCGGGAATAACCTTATATACTTGTTCTTATATTAAACAAACTTTTGGCAAGAAGAATTATGTATTTATCGATGGTGGTATGACTGATAATATAAGACCTGCCCTATATGGTGCAACTTATGAATGTGATATTGCTAATAAGATGAATGCACCTAAGGAAATATTAGTAGATGTTGCGGGAAAATGTTGTGAATCGGGTGATATCATAAGAAAAGATGTTTTAATTCCTAATGTTGAATCTGGTGATATAATGCTAGTCTACGCAACAGGTGCTTATAATTATTCAATGTTTTCCAATTATAACAATATGCTAAAACCGGCGGTTATTCTGGTTGGTAGTAATGTAAAAGTAATTAGTAGAAGAGAAACTCTTGAAGATTTATGTAAATTATTTTAAAATATCATACAAAAAATTGACATAAATCATTATATTTGGTATAATATTAATGTAAATAATAAAACACATTGTGCGGAGGACGTATTATGACAAAAGCAGAAGCATTAAAAATATGGCTACATGAATTTGGTGATGTTGAATATGCTCATGATTTTACAGGACGAAAAATTAAAAGAGATGACTATGAAGTAGAAAACCAAGTTGGTTGGGTAGTAAGTCATGTCTTTCCTACAGAATTAGGTGGTCCTAATAATGAAGGTAACATTATTATTTTAAACCATAATACTGCATATGAAAAAGCTAACAACTATCCTGAATTTGAAGTAGTTGGTGTTAGATATTTAATTTGTCATGATGAAAGAGACGACTTCTATTACATTGAAAAAATAATTGAAGATTAATGATAAAAAATAAAAAGCAATATACTTCAATATATTGCTTTTTATTCAAATATATAAACGATTAATAGAGGAGAAGAAAAAGATTTTAACCAAGTTAAACACTGTGGTTTAAACCTTACAAAAATAGTATTAACGATAATTTATCTTTTATACATAATTTGAGGAAAAAATATGAGAATAATTGCAGGAAAATATAGAAGCAGAAAATTAATTACATTAGAAGGTCTTGCAACAAGACCAACTTTAGATCAAACTAAAGAAGCAATATTTAGTAGTCTTGGTGGTTATATAAACGATTTTGTAATTTTAGATGTATTTGGTGGTAGTGGTGCTCTTTCACTAGAATCAATTAGTAGAGGTGCCAAGGAAGCTTATATAATAGATTCTAATCCTGATGCTGTAAAAATCATCAAAAAGAAGGCCGAGAACTTAGGTGTAGGCCAAGAATTACACGTATATCTTGGCGATTATAAAAAGATTTTAGAGCGTTTGAATAACAAAAAATTTGATATTGTTTTTTTAGATCCCCCCTTTAGAATGAAGGTCATTGATGAATTATGCCAATACTTAATTGAAAATGATATGATAAGTGATGGTGGATATATTGTTGCGGAATATCCTAAAGAAGATATTGTTGAACAAGATTATGAAGGATATCGAATTAAAATGTGTAAAAGATATGCAAGTAGTGAAATATTAATATTAGAAAAGGATGATGAAACATGCGAATAGGTCTATATCCTGGAACTTTTGATCCAATTACTAATGGTCACCTAGATATAATAAAAAGAGGTTCAACTTTATTTGATAAACTTTATATCTTGGTTGCTAATAATATCAACAAAAAAACAATGTTTACTGTTGAAGAAAGAATGAATATGATAAAAGAAGCTACTAAAGATATTGATAATATTGAAGTAGTTACTAGTGATTTATTAACAGTAGAATATGCAAAATCAATAAATGCTGTGGCAATGGTTAGAGGACTAAGAATGGTCAGTGATTTTGAATATGAATTACAAATGGCAACTTTAAATAGATGTATTGATCACAATGTTGAAACAATCTTTATTATGAGTTCACATCAATATTCTTTTTTATCTTCAAGTAGTGTTAAAGAAATCGCTAGATTTGATGGTGATATTTCTTCATTTGTTCCTAAAAATGTTGAAATTGCCCTAAAAAACAAACTAAAATAAGGCGTTTGCCTTATTTTTTTGGTATAAGAAGAATTTGGTTAGGATATAACATATCATTACTTAAAGTATTGTAACTTTTTAGTTCAGCTACTGATAGATTATATTTCTTGGCAATATTATACAAAGAATCGCCTGATTTAACTTTGTAATAGTTATAACTTGGTGGAGTATAATTAACGTTTTCATAGTTTGCAATTGCTTTTACAACTGCTTCAGCTAAGTTTGGCCAATCATTTAACAACCTTTTTGTATCATCATCATTATTGGCAAAGCCATATTCAATAATCATTGATGTTGTAGGTTTAGTATTTCGCAAAATAAAGTAGAAGTCATTACCTGATTTCCCAATACGTTGATAAACGTTTCTGATTGGTAAGCCTTCAGCTTTTAAATTGTTTGCTATACTATTAGGGAGGGTATTTTTACTTTTTACTGAGTAGATTACTTCGCCGCCACCTGATCCTGCATTATTGACATGATTTGATATTAAAATATCACCAGTGCTTGCGCCAAGTTGATTAATTCGGTTAAGCCTATCATTAGGAGTTAGGGTTTCATCATCTAATCTAGTTCTTTTTGAGGGAATTCCTAATTCATCAAACCTACGTTTTTGATAATCACTAATTTTTTTTGTCATATCTTTTTCTTTAAAATAGGAATTGCTGCCACCACCGGGATCCCAACCACCATGGCCAGCATCTATTATTACCATAAATATCACCATGATATATTATGACTCTTAGTAACAAAATATGCATATTTACAAGCTAAATTACTTTACAAAATATCTGAAATAGTGTATAATACTAATGCTATTAAAAAGATTGTCTGTTATGTCCCAGTAGCTCAGTTGGATAGAGCAACGGCCTTCTAAGCCGTGTGTCGCACGTTCGAATCGTGTCTGGGACGCCATTTTAATAGCATGAATTTAGTTCGTATAAAAATACGAACTTTTTCTTTTTTTATATCAATATAGCAAAATATTGATTAAAATAGGGCAAAAATTGCTTCTACAAGCGATTGAAAAAGAAATTTGTCAATAAAGTATCAGTCAACTTATTAAATTTGACATAGCTTGATATAAATGCTATAATTAACAAAAAAGAAAGAGGAGACCTTATGAGTAAAAGAAATATCTTATTTTTAGTAGCAAATATATTAGGTGGCATATTTTTTATTTACTTTATATTAAGATTGAATAGTATTATTAAAAAATCAATCTTTGCACGTGATTTTTCTTGTTTAAGTGATGGAGATTATGTAATCTATATATTAATATTATGTTGTGTTATTTTACTTGCGAATATTTTTATCTTTTTGATTACCAAAGATGAAAATAATTAAAATAGGGATTTAATATGAAAAACAAAAAACATCAAAAATTATATGATCATTACAAAGAAGTATTTGGGCAAGAACCAATCTTTAGTTTACAGCTTAAAAAGAATGTATTACCTAACGATATGAAACCCATTACATCTTTTGTTTTTAGACCAACTGAGGAAATGCCTTTTTGGAAGTTATGTACAATAGGTGCGAGTGATTACTTAATGCCCGAACGTGATATTGGTTGGGGTAGAAAGGCTAATCGCCGTAATGAATATGTAATGTTTATTTCTAAAGAAGTAGAAATTAGTGAATCTACTACGCAATGGCTTTCCCTAAACTCACTACTTTGGGCTACTGCAGAATATGCTTTTAATGAAAAAGATAACTTAACCGTTTCTGATTCAATAGATATGGGGCTTGATGGTAAGTATTGTGGAACAGTCTTATTACTACCAGAGATTTTAAAAACACCGAAAATTGTAAAGTGTTATATTTCCGAGCATAAATACATAAGCATTTTTCAAGTAATGCCAATAACAAAAGAACAACTTTCACAAAAACTTCGTAAAAAAGCAAATGGTGTATACTGGCTTATGGAAGAATTTTATACACATGATGATGATTATAAACTTATTTCATCAAAGCCATTTACAACCCTTTAGATAGAAATATTTTTGAATTTAATGTTATATGAAAATAATTCGTTAAAAGTCGAACTATTTTCTTTTTTTATATTATTATATAGGAAAAAATTAATTGTAAAAATTATTTAAAAAAGCTTATATTTTTGATTTACAAAATTTGTTAGGCAAAAATAACTTATTTAACTTGCAAAAAACGATTAATTTTGATATAATAAACAAGAGCGATTTGTAAATATAAATATTTTTACAATCATAATTTAAATTGGAGGTAAATATGGCTCATTTAAGTGCAGCTGCTGTAAAGCAAATTGAAGAAATTATTGCAAGATACACAAACGAAAATACACCACTTATGATGATTTTAAGTGATGTACAACGTGAGTATGGTTACATACCACTAGACGTACAAGAATTAATTTCTGAAAAAACAGGTATTCCTGTTGCGGAAATCTATGGTGTAGTAACATTCTACTCATTCTTTTCATTAAAACCTAAAGGAAAATACGTTATTGGTGTTTGTTTAGGTACTGCTTGTTATGTTAAAGGTTCACAACAAGTAATCGACAAATTTGGTGAATTACTAAATATCAAACCAGGAGAAACAACAGACGATGGCTTATTTACACTTGATGCATTACGTTGCATAGGTGCTTGCGGTATTGCTCCTGCCATTTCAATTAATGGTAAAGTATATCCAAAAGTTGCCGTAAACCAAGTAGCAAGTATTATTGAAGAATATCGTCAACTAGGAGGTGCAGAATAATGATTAGAAGTGAAAAAGAATTAACTACTAAAATTGCTGATTGCACAACTAGTTTTGATGCAAAATTTGCTGGCACAAATGGCAAACGTGCAATTGTTATTTGTGGTGGAACAGGTTGTTTATCAAGTAACTCAGCAAGTATTCTTGCAAAATTCGAAGAAGCTATTATGGCTCATGATTTAAGTGACAAAGTTACTGTTAACAAAGTAGGTTGCTTTGGCTTTTGTTCACAAGGTCCTTTCGTAAAAATTTTCCCTGAAGACACTCTATATCATGGTGTTAAGGTTGAAGATGTAGAAGAAATTGTTAATACTGATTTAATAAATCATCAAATTGTGGAAAGACTACTATATGTAGATCCTATGACAAAAGAAAAAATTCAAAAACAAGATGAAATTAACTTCTACAAAAAACAAAAACGTGTTGCTTTACATGGATGTGGTTTAATTAATCCTGAAAATCTTGATGAAGCATTAGGCTATGGAGCATATAAAGGTTTACAAAGAGCCTTACATATGACTCAACAAGAAGTAGTAGACGAAGTATTAAAATCAGGACTTCGTGGCCGTGGTGGAGGAGGTTTCCCTACTGGTCGTAAATGGCAATTTGCTTTAAACCAAAATAATCCTGAAAAATATGTAGTATGTAATGGTGATGAAGGTGACCCAGGTGCTTTCATGGACCGTTCAATCTTAGAAGGTAATCCACTTGCCGTAATTGAAGGTATGGTTATAGCTGGTTATGCAATCGGTGCTCAAAATGGTTACTTCTATGTACGTGCTGAATATCCAATTGCTGTTGAAAGATTACAAATTGCAATCAACAAAGCAAGAAAAATGGGATTATTAGGTAAAAATATTTTAGGAACTGATTTCTCATTTGATGTTCACATCCGTCTTGGTGCTGGTGCGTTCGTTTGTGGTGAAGAAACTGCCTTATTAAATTCAATTGAAGGTAAACGTGGTATGCCTCGTCCAAGACCTCCATTCCCAGCTGTTAAGGGTTTATGGGGTAAACCAACAATTGTTAATAACGTTGAAACTTTAGCTTGCGTTCCTTATATCTTAAGAGAAGGTGCTGAAAAATTCGCAGAAGTAGGTACTGAAAAATCTAAAGGTACAAAAGTATTCGCATTAGGTGGTAAAGTAAATAACGTAGGTCTAGTTGAAGTTCCTATGGGTACTACTCTTCGTGAATTAATTTACGATATCGGTGGTGGTATTCCTAATGGTAAAAAATTCAAAGCTATTCAAACTGGTGGTCCATCAGGTGGATGCTTAACTGAAAAAGATTTAGATGCTCCAATTGATTACGATAACTTAGTAGCAAAAGGTTCAATGATGGGTTCTGGTGGTGCCATCGTTATGGACGAAGACAACTGTATGGTTGACGTTGCAAAATTCTATATGGAATTCATTTGTGATGAATCATGTGGTAAATGTTCTCCATGCCGTATTGGTACAAAACGTATGTTAGAAATCTTAAATAAGATTACTGCTGGTAAAGGAACATTAGAAGATTTAGATGAATTAGAAGAACTTGCAACAACAGTTACTCAAAATTCATTATGTGCATTAGGACAAACTGCAGCAAACCCAATTGTTTCAACAATGAAACAATTTAGAGAAGAATATATTGCCCATGTAGTTGACAAGAAATGTCCTGCTCATGTATGTAAGAACTTAATGCAATATTACATTATGCCTGAAGCTTGTAAGAAGTGTTCTAAGTGTGCAAGAAATTGCCCAGTAAATGCTATCTCAGGTGTACCTGGTAAAGAACCTTATGTAATTGATCAATCTAAATGTATTAAATGTGGCTTATGTATGTCTACATGTCCATTTAAAGCAATTATTAAGAAATAGGAGACCGATATTATGGCAAAAATTAATATAAAAATCGAAGGCCAATCTTATCAAGTTGAAGAAGGCTTAACAATTTTAGAAGCAGCTAAAGAATGTGGATATGAAATTCCATCTTTATGTGCTTATAATCATGGTGAATGTAGTTTAGCTTCTTGTCGTGTTTGCTTAGTTGAAGCAACTGGTGCTAGAGGTCTAGTTGCATCTTGCGTATATCCTATTTCTGAAGGTATGGAAATTACTATTTCTTCACCTAAAGCTACTGCTGCAAGACGTGCTAGTGTTGAATTAATTCTTTCTAACCACTCAATGAATTGTCAACAATGTGAAAAAAATGGTCATTGTGAATTGTTATACGTAGCTCAAGTTGTTGGTGCTCGTGAAAATAAATTTGTTGGTTCAAAAACTCCAATTACAGTTGATGAAATTTCTCCATCTATTATTCGTGACACTTCAAAATGTATCTTATGTGGACGTTGCGTTAGTCGTTGTGTTGCTGCACACGGAACTGGTATTTTAGGTTTTGAAAAACGTGGTTTCTCAACAATCGTATCTCCTGCTGAAAATCGTAGTTTTGCAACAAGCCCATGTATCTTATGTGGACAATGCGTAAATGTTTGTCCTACTGGCGCATTAATGGAAAAGAGTGAAATCGATAAAGTAGACGAAGCAAGAAGAGCTGGTAAATACTTAGTTGTTCAAACTGCTCCTGCCATTCGTGCAACTCTTGGCGAAGAATTTGGTTATAAAATTGGTACTCCAGTAACTGGTCAAATGGTAGCTGCTTTAAGAAGACTTGGCTTTAATAAAGTATATGATACTAACTTTGGTGCTGACTTAACAATAATGGAAGAAGCTAATGAATTACTTGCAAGAATTAAAGATGGTGGTGTATTACCAATGATTACATCTTGTTCTCCAGGTTGGATTAATTATGCTGAATACTATTATGGAGATCAATTAGATCATCTATCAAGTTGTAAATCACCTCACCAAATGCAAGGTGCTATTATTAAATCATACTTTGCAGAAAAGAATGGTTTAAAACCAGAAGATATTTTCGTAGTTTCAATCATGCCTTGTACCGCAAAGAAATTTGAAAAAGAACGTCCTCAATTACAAAAGAATGGCATTAAAGATGTTGATGCAGTATTAACTACTCGTGAACTTGCTAAATTAATCAAACGTAGTGGTATAAATTTTGCTAAATTACCAAACGAAGAATTTGACCAAGATTTAATGGGTGAATATACTGGTGCTGGTGTAATATTTGGTGCTACTGGCGGTGTTATGGAAGCGGCTTTAAGAACAGCTTATCATGAATTAACTGGTAAAGAATATGAAGCAGTAGAATTCACTGCTGTTCGTGGTATGCAAGGATTAAAAGAAGCTACTTTAAATATTGCTGGATCAGAAATTAAAGTTGCTGTTGCTTCAGGTATGCGTAATGCCAAAGTATTAATGGATGAAATTCGTAGTGGTAAGAGCCCATATACATTTATTGAAATTATGGGTTGCCCAGGTGGATGCGTTAACGGTGGTGGACAACCATATGTTAAACCATGCTTCTTACCTAATGAAGATAACAATATCTTAGACACATACAAAGAAAAACGTGCTCAAGCATTATATTCTGAAGATGAACGTCAAAAGGTACGTCAATCTCATAACAATAAACAAGTACAAAAATTATATAGTGATTTCCTAGGAAAACCTAATTCTCATAAAGCTCATGAATTATTACATACAACTTATGTATCTAGAGAAAGATTTCCAAAAAATAAATAACTAAATAAAATTGAATTAAAATAGCGGCATTAGCAATTAATGTCGCTTTTTTGCAATACTAAAAATTACATTGACATAATAAAATATCTTGAATAACATAAGGGGAGATATTAATATGTTGATGATTGTTACAAAACTTTTAGGTGGACTTGGTACTTTTTTATTAGCTTTTAAACTATTAACCGAAAATATTGAAAAAATAGCTAGTGATAAATTAACAAAATTATTAAAGAAGACAACTAAAAATAGGATATTAGGTGTAATTGTTGGTACTATAATTACTGCTTTACTACAAAGTTCTACCGCAACAACGGTTATGGTGGTTAGTTTTGTAAATGCAGGGGTACTTGATTTATTTCAAGCAACTTCAATAATAATGGGGGCTAACATTGGTACAACCATAACTGCTCATATTGTGGCTTTAGATAGCGTTGATATTGGTAACTATTTAGCTACTTTTGTTGGGGTTGGAATGATTTTAAATATGATATTTGAAAAGCCCAAAATAAAGAATTTAGGAATGGCTTTAGTAGGATTTGGCTTAATCTTTATTGCTTTATATCTAATGAAAGATGCGATGGTAAGTTTACAAGATGATTATCGCTTTGTTGAACTTTTAACAAAAATTAACAATCCTTTCATCCTATTAGTGCTTGGCGCATCAATCACAATTGCTTTACAAAGTTCAGCCGCTGTTACCACCATTTTAATTTCAATGATTGCATCAGGCATTACTATTGGTAATGGAGTATTACCTAATGCACCTCTATTTGTTATCTTAGGTAGTAACATTGGTACTTGTCTAACCGCCATTGTATCATCAGCATCCGCTTCTGTTAATGCCAAAAGAGCCGGTCTTATTCATTTATTATTCAATGTCTTTGGTAGTGTAATTTTTATGATTATTCTACTGATTTGGAAAAACTTTATCAACGACACACTTGGTAGAATGGTAAGTGATCCATCTAGCCAAATTGCTATTTTCCATACTTTATTTAATGTAATATCAACTTTAATTTTCTTACCATTTATCAGTCAATTTGTAAAGATTTCGACAATTTTAGTAAAAGATAAAGTAAATACTAAATAAATTAAAAATGAACCATAAATAAATAATAGATAACAAAGATTCCTACTATTAACAAGTAGGAACCTTTGCATTTTAGCACATTTATGGTATAATATTACTGGAGGTAGACGATGATAGAAATAAGATATGCCTTTATTGATAAAGTAGATAAACTTGATATTAACGTATTACCTACAGAAGTTATTGCTCATATAAATAGTATAAAAAATGAATCAAGAAGAAATCAATCGCTTGCTTGTTGGTCTTTATTAAATAAACTTGTATATAGTTACCATAATAAAAACCTATGTGATGTACCATTTAGATATCAAGAAAATGGTAAACCGCTATTTGATGATTTTTTTGTTTCCCTTGCACATAGCCATAACATTGTTTGTTGTGCTCTAGCCTGCGAAGAAGTGGGAATTGATGTTGAAAGGGTGCGCATACTTGAGCATTTTGAGAACTTAGTTGATAAAATGTGTTATAATAAGGGTGAAATAAGTGTAAAAGAGTTTATTTCTTATTTTGTAAAAAAAGAAGCCAAAATAAAAAAAAGTGGTCAAAGATTAGGATTACAACGCAACAATCTTGATTTAGACACTGATGATGTTGGCATAAAAGAAATTGTGAATAATAACTTTGAATACTATGAACTTGCTTATTACCCCAATAAAGAAGTAAATATAGAAGAAATGGAGATATAATGATGAAAAATATTAAAAGATTATTTGTTGTAATATCAATAGTACTATTAGCTTTCATTGGAACTAGTTGTGAAGAAAATTGTAGTTTTACCCCTAAACCGGGTGACTATGATCCTTCAACCTTTGATGATTTTGCCAATAATGTATTTAAAATGTTAGTTGGTAATGATGAATTAACTTTGAATTATTACTTTGAAAATCCTGAAAATTTTGGATTATCACATAATGAACCAAGTTTACCTACACCTAGTGTTACAAGTGGATACAGTGTATTACTTATCAATTATATATTAGGGAAAGTAAATGGCTATAAATATGAAGATCTAAATGATGATCAAAAAATGACGTATAACCTAATTATGAACATCATTGATAACGTAAATAGTAAAACATCAGAGATGAGTTATCTTAGTAATAATTACCTAGGTTCTTACCTTGGTTATCAAGCTCAATTACCACTTTTATTATCAGAATATAAATTTAGAACTAAATTAGATGTTGATAATTATTTAAAATATTTAGATTTAGTACCTGAAACATTCCAAAAATACCTTGATTTTGAAGTTGAAAAGGCAGATCACGGTTATGGCATGAGTGATTTCGTTATTGATAAAGTTGTTCACCAATGTGAAGAGTTCATCAAAGCAGCCGGAACTGGTACCCACTTTATGATTACAACCGTAAATAAAAAAATTGATGAATGTGATTTCTTAACCGATGAAGAAAAAGAAGCATATAAGAATGCTAATATCGAAAAAGTTAATGGCCCATTAATTAGTGGTTATAAACTTGTTCAAGATGAGTTACCAAAATTAAAAGGTAGATCAACCAATGATATGGGACTTGCTTATTACTATGATTCAAAAGGTAACCCAATTGGTAAAACTTATTATGAATTAGATTTCCAAGAAACTGTTGGTTATAAAATTAGTTTAGTAGACGCTGAAAAATATGTTGATGATTTATTAAAGTATTATGAACAAGAATTAGTTAAATATCGTAACCTCTATTTAACTAATGAAGAATTTAAAGCTAATTGTGATAGTTATCAATTAATGGATAAAACTCCGGAAGAACAACTTGCTTACTATCAAACAGTTATTGGTAAATATTTCCCTAGCCTTAATTATCAACCAGAAATTGTAGTCAAATTTATTGATAAAGCAATGGAAGAACACTTTAGTCCAGCAGCCTATATGACAAGTGCCATTGATAACTTAGAAAAAGAATACATTTATCTAAATGGCTCAAGTGTTTTAACCGATGGTGTTTATAAATATAATTATTTATATACAACTTTAGCTCATGAAGGTTTACCTGGCCATTTATATCAAAATGTGTATTTCAAGAGTACCGATGCTAATCCACTGCGAAAAGTTTTAAAATCTTCAGGGTATAGTGAAGGTTGGGCAACTTATGCGGAGATATTCAGTTATGAATTCTTAAGAGGCGAATATATGGATGAATTCATTGACTACTTAATATTCCAAGATGAATATACAGGCGCAATGTATTGTAGATTAGATATGGGAATTAACTATGATGGTTGGACGCTTGAAGAAGCAGGAGCTTTCATTAAAAAGTACGTTCCTCAAGTAACAGATGAAGCAATTAAAGCAACTTATGAACAATTAATTGAAGTGCCTAATAATATGCAAACATACTTCTTTACTTACTTCAAAATAAAAGATTTAAGAACTTATGTAATGAATCTAACTTCTAGCACAAGAGAAAACTTTGACTACATTACATTCCATAAATATATTCTTGATTGTGGTCCTGCTCCACTAAGATTTGTCGAAGAATATGTAAAATCAAAATATGAATAAAATACTAATGACTTGCTAAAATAATAAAAATTTAGTATAATAATCAAGTAAAAAATATTATTAATAATTTTAAGGAGTATTAAAATGAACGCAAATTTAGAACGTTTAAGTGAAAATTCTGTAAAACTTACAGTAGAAGTAAGTGCTGAAGAATTTGATAAAGCTTTAGACTTAGCTTTTGAAAAAGTTGTAAAAGAAGTAAAGGCTGATGGTTTTAGACCTGGTAAAATGCCTAAAAATATCTTTATCCAAAGATTTGGTTGGGCATCATTATATAATGAAGCAATTCAATATGCTTTTGAAGAAACATATCCTCTAGCATTACAACAAACTAAAGTATATCCAACTGCTGAACCAAAAGTAGACCTTGATTTTGCTAGTTTAGAAAAAGGTAAGAGTTTCACTTACACTGCCGAAGTTGATGTATGGCCAGAAGTTCATCTTGGCGAATACAAAGGCTTAAAAGTAAAACCTTTATCAACTAGAGTAACTAAAAAAGACGTTGAAGCTGAAATCAAACATATGCTTGAAAGTAAAGTTGAAAATGTTATTAAAGATGGACCAGCTGAAAATGGTGACACAGTCGTAATCGATTTTGAAGGATTCGTTGATGGTGTTCCATTTGAAGGTGGAAAAGCTGAAAATTATCAATTAGAACTTGGTTCAAAAGCCTTTATCCCTGGTTTTGAAGATCAACTAATTGGTGCTAAATCAGAACAAGACGTTGAAGTAAATGTTACTTTCCCTAAAGACTATCATGCAAGTCTTGCCGGAAAAGCCGCATTATTCAAAGTAAAAGTACATGAAGTAAAAGGTAAAGAATATCCTGAACTTACTGATGAATTAGTAAAAGAATTAGAAATTGAAAATGTTAATACAGTAGAAGAATATCAAAACTATGTAAAAGAAGATTTAAAGAAACGCAAGAGCGTTGCGGCTGAAAATCATCTTGTCACAGGATTAGTTGATGCAGTTTGCAAAAACTCATATGCTGATTTCCCTGAATCACTAATCAAATCTGAAGTTGAACATCAAGTAAATAATGTTGAAATGCAAGCAAAACAATATGGTATGCCTGTTGAAATGTTACTTCAATACAGTGGGGTTGCATCAATGGATGAATTCAAGAAATCTGCTGAAGAACATATTCGTAAATCATTCTTAGAAGAATTAGTACTTGAAAAGATTATGGAACTTGAAAACATCGAAGCAAGTCAAGAAGAAATCGAAAAAGAATATCAAACTCTTGCTAATGTTTCTGAAAAAGACGATGAAAAAGCTAAAAACGATAAAGTTAACGCTGTAAAGAAACAATACAAAGTTGGTCAAGTTGCATATAAAGTTAAAGCTGATAAAGTTATTGAAATCTTAAAAAAGAATGCAGTAACAAAAGAAGCTAAAGAAGAAACTAAATAATTTGTCGATTTTTCAAATTTAATATTAAACATAAAAAAGTAAAATCGCTCCATAATAATTATGGAGCGTGATTACTATATATGGGAAAAACTAAATATTGTTCGTTTTGTAACAGTGAAATAAACATTCACAATCTAGGAATAGAGGGCTTAAATGCCTGTATTTGCTTTGATTGTTTAGAATTATATCATAACTTGGTTGAATTTGAAGAACAAGAAAGATCAAATAAACACTTACGAGAAAAGATTAGTTGTAAAGATTTAACCCCTAAAAAAATCTATAATGAACTTGACTTAGAAGTAATTGGTCAAGAACATGCTAAGAAAATATTATCAGTGGCACTGTATTCGCATTATCTAAGAATAAAACATCCGGAAGCTAACCTAAATAAATCTAATATCTTAATGATTGGACCAACGGGAGTTGGTAAAACATTGCTTGCTAAAACTATGGCCAAAATCATCAATGTTCCAATAGCTATTTGTGATGCGACCGTTTATACCCAAGCGGGTTATGTTGGTGAAGATGTTGAAAACATCTTATTGCGACTAATTCAAAACGCAGATGGCGATATTAGACTTGCGGAAAAAGGGATTGTCTTTATTGATGAGTTTGATAAACTTGCTAGAAAAGGCGAAAATCCATCAATAACTAGAGATGTATCTGGTGAAGGTGTTCAAAATGCCTTGTTGAAGATTATCGAAGGTAATGTTGTAAATGTTCCACCACAAGGGGGAAGAAAACACCCATACCAAGAATGCTTACAAATCGATACCTCAAACATCTTGTTTATTTGTGCAGGTGCGTTTGATGGCCTTGATGGAAGAAAGAAATATAGTGTAGGGTTTGACTCTAAAATAGTTAATGAATCTGAATTAGATATTGAAAAAATTCGTAAATTTGGAATTATCCCTGAATTACTAGGTAGACTTCCAGTTATTGCTAAACTAAAAGACTTAACCAAAGAAGAGTTAAAATTGATTTTAACTAAACCTAGTAATGCCATTACTAAACAATATCAACAACTATTTGCAACTAATAATGTTGAACTTTCCTTTATGGAAGATGCAATTGATTATATTGCGGAAGTAGCCATAAAAGAAAAAACGGGTGCTAGATCTCTTCGAAAAATAATTGAAGATTTGATGCTTGATACGATGTTTGAATTACCATTTAACGATGGAACTAAAAAAATTACTATACAAAAAGGACAAATAATTAAAGAAAAAAATCATTTAATAGATGCTTAAATAGTATCAGAAAGGAGCCAAAATGTTTAATCGTACTGATATTGTAGATGCTCAATTACCAGGAGTTGTGGTAAGTGATATAGTACCACTACCAAGCAATGGATTAAGAGCAGATTTTGCTATCGATAGCGACATTAAGGCATTGAAAAATGCTGAACAATATAAAAATTATGTAGTATTATTAATTCCAAATTATAGTACCCGTAATAATAAAAACGAAGTAGTACTTTATTATAATGTAGGAATTGTGGCAAAAATCATTTTAAATATGACTAGTCCCAATGGTACAAGAAGAGTAAAATTCCAAACAATTGTACGTTGCAAGATTAATAGTATTGATAATACTAGTGGTAGTTGTTTAGTTGATTTTGTAACTTTACCATCGACTAGTTCAGATACTATGAAAAATGATGCAACCTATGATTTAATAAAGAAATTCTTAACTGAAAATAATATAGATAGTGTTCTTAAAAAAGATGGTATAAACATTAATAATACTGAACTTTCATATGATGAAATTTCAGATATACTTGTACACAATCTTGATTTAAATCGTGACACTAAATTACGTTATTTATTAGAAGATAATGTTACTACTCGTTTAACTTATTTATTAGAAGATCTATATAAAGAACAAATGTTCAAAGAATTAGAAATTAAAATTGATAATGAAGTAAAACGTAGTATTAATGAATCACAAAAAGAGTATTACCTTCGTGAAAAAATGAAGGCAATTCAAGAAGAACTTGGTGAGAAAGCTAAACGTGAAACTGAAATTGATGAAATCCGTAAAAAGATTAAAGAAGCAGGTATGCCAAAATCAATTGAAGAAAAAGCGATGACAGAATTAAATCGTTATGTTTCAATGCCAGGCAGTTCACCAGAATCTGGGGTTATTAGAAAATACCTTGATTTTATGATTGATTTACCTTGGAGTAAACAATCAGTTGATTCAGAAGATATTAATCTTGCGAAAGCGGAATTAGACCGAGAACATTATGGTTTAGATATGGTAAAAGAACGTATTTTAGAATATCTTGCCGTAAAAATTATGAGTCATAAAAATCCTCAAACAATTCTTTGTTTAGTAGGTCCTCCCGGAGTAGGTAAAACTTCCCTTGCCAAAAGTATTGCGAAAGCTTTAAATAAATCATTTGTAAAACAAGCACTTGGTGGTGTCAAAGATGAATCTGAAATTAGAGGACATCGTCGTACATACCTTGGCGCATTACCAGGTCGTATATTACAAGGAATGGTTAAAGCAGGTACTAATAATCCAGTATTCTTATTAGATGAAATTGATAAGATGTCAAGTGATTATAAAGGTGATCCAACTAGCGCAATGTTAGAAGTATTAGATTCTGAACAAAACAAATACTTTAGTGATCACTATTTAGAAGAACCATATGATTTATCAAATGTTTTCTTTATTGCCACCGCAAACTATCTAGACAATATTCCTGCCCCACTTAGAGATAGATTAGAAATTGTTGAAGTATCTAGTTATACCGAATATGAAAAATTTGAAATTGCTAAACGTCATTTATTAAAGAAACAATTACTTAATAATGGTTTAGATGAAGCATACTTTAGTATAAGTGATCAAGCAATCTATCGTATAATTCAAGAATATACTCGTGAAGCAGGGGTTCGTGAATTAGAAAGAATGTTAGGTACTATTATTAGAAAAGCCATTAAGAATATTCTTATGAATCATGTTGAACGTGTAGATATTGATGTTGATAACTTAGAAGAATATCTTGGTAAACCAAAATATACTTACAATGCAAATGATGACTTAGATCAAGTTGGAGTTGTAACTGGTCTTGCCTACACACAATTTGGTGGTGACACTTTACAAGTTGAAGTAACCCACTATAAAGGTGATGGAAGACTCGTATTAACTGGTAAACTTGGTGATGTCATGAAAGAATCAGCTCAAGCTGCCTTAAGTTATGTTAAATCAAATGCGGAAAAATTTGGCATTGATTGTGATGAATTCAAAAAATCTGATATTCATATTCATGTACCAGAAGGAGCTGTACCAAAAGATGGTCCATCAGCTGGTGTAACAATTGCAACTGGTATCATTTCAGCCTTTACTGGTCAAAAAGTTGATCATAACGTTGGTATGACAGGTGAAATCACTTTAAGAGGTAGAGTACTTCCAATTGGTGGTTTACGTGAAAAATCAATTGCGGCACACCGTAGTGGATTAAAAACAATCTTAATACCAAAAGATAATGTTAAGGACTTAGAAGAGATCCCCGCAAGCGTTAAGAATAGCTTAAATATCATACCAGTAGAAACCGTTGATGATGTTGTTAACCATGCAATAATTGCTAAATTTACAAAATAATTATTAAATTACTAGAAATATTTTTGAAAATGTGCTATAATAAGTCAAGTAGTATTGAATATATAGAAAAATAACGTATAGGAGGCCACATATTATGCAATGGTTCGATTATTTACTATTAGTTATATCTTTATTTTTGATTATGATAATTGTTTTACAAACATCTAAAGAAAATGCTTCTAGTGCTTTTTCTGGTGAAAAATCATCTGTTCAAAAACAAAGGGGAGCTGAAAAAGTAATTAACAATATAACAACAGTGCTTTCAATAGCTTTCTTTGTTGTAGCTATTTTAGCTGTTATATTAAGATAATTAAAAAATAAGAGGGCTATTGTTTTTAATAGTCCTTTTTATTTTCCAAAGGGGTGAGAAAAATGCGCGAAAAAATTTTAAAACTATTACAAAGTGACTCATACCATCCAATGGTTCCAAACCAAATATTTCAATTGTTGAATCTAAAAGATAGTAAAGAATTTACCCAATTAGTAAAAACCTTGAATCAATTAGAAGATGAAGGAGAAATTACTCACAATAGTAGAGGTGAATACGCAACATTTGAAAAACTTAATCTTGCGAAAGGTATCATTGATGTAAAAGATGGTGGTTATGCTTTTGTTGATACTGATTTAGGCGGTATATTTGTTAAATCCGATAATATAAATGGAGCAATCACTTACGATGAAGTACTTGTCGAATACTATTTAGATAATCTTGGTAGATACGAAGGAAAAATTGTTAAAATAATTAAACGCAACACCCGTGTAATTATTGGACCAGTATCTAGATTAAGACAAAAGGCAATTGTTAGAAGTATTGATTCAAAAATTAAACTATTAGTATTTATTAAAGAAAAAGATTTAAAAAAAGCTAAAGTTAATGATATCGTTAAAGTAGAAATTACTGAATACTTTCCTAATATGACCGCAGATGGTAAAGTTGTTGAAGTGTATGGTAACAAACACTTACCAGGACTTGACATAACTAGTATGGTATTATCTAGCGGGGTACCAGTTGAATTTCCTGAGGATGTAAGAAAAGAAATAAAAACAATACCTAATAAAATTGACAGTGAAGCAATTTTACAAAAAAATCCTAAAATAAGAGATTTGCGTGATAAACTAATAATTACCATTGATGGTGATGATGCCAAAGATTTAGATGATGCGATAAGTTTAGAATATAATGATAGTGGTAATTATCATTTAGGGGTTTATATTGCGGACGTAAGTCACTATGTACAAGAAAAAAGTCCCTTAGATACCGAAGCTTTAAATAGAGGTACAAGTGTATATTTACCAGATAGGGTAATTCCAATGTTACCAAAAGAATTATCTAACGGAATTTGTTCATTGAATGAAAAAGTTGATAGACTGGTAATGGCTTGTGAAATGGAAATTGACCATGATGGTAAAATAATAAATCATGATATCTTTGAAGCTATTATTAACAATAAACATCGAATGACTTATTCTAATGTAAACGCAATGCTTGAAGATAAAAATCAAGCAATTCGCGATGCTTATTTTGACATTTACCCGATGTTAAAACAAATGAATGAACTTGCTAAAACTCTTAGAAATAAAAGAATAAAAAGAGGTTCATTTGAATTTGAATCACTTGAACCAAGATTAATCGTAGATCAAAATGGTAAAGTAGTTGATATTGTTTTAAGAAAACAAAGAAGTGCTGAAAAACTAATTGAAGAATTTATGCTTGCGGCAAACGAAACGGTTGCAGAAGCTATGACTTGGCTTAATGTACCTTTCATATACCGTGTTCATGAAGAACCAAGTGATGAAAAAATAACTAAATTACTTGAAACCTTAGACTTATTCGGCTATAATGTAAAAATAAAAAACAAAAAAGCAATGCCTAAAAAACTTCAAGAAGTATTACTTAGTTTAGAAAACGATGAAGAAAAAGATAGTGAAGAATTATCTAAAGATATTATTATTAACCAAATGATGATACGCAGTATGTCAAAAGCTAAATATCAAGAATACAATATTGGTCACTTTGGTCTAGCAAGTGAATGCTATACCCATTTTACTTCACCAATTAGAAGATATCCAGATCTTTTAGTTCACCGCCTTGTTAAACAATTTATGCTAGGAGAAGATGAGGTTACAGTAACTTCACCAGTTGAATATTTTGCTAGTAAAGTAAACTATGCAAGTATTCAATCAAGTAAAACTGAAAAACGCGCTGAAGTATTAGAACGTGATTGTGTTGATTACAAGAAAGTTGAATATGCAAGTAGATTTATTGGTAGTATTACTTCAGGATTACTTACCTCAATTACTAACTTTGGAGTATTCATTACTCTAGATAATTCAATTGAAGGATTAGTAAAATATGCCGATATGCAAGATGATTATTACGATGTTGACGATAAATTTGGTAGAATTGTTGGTGAAAGAAATCACAAAGTATATCAAATAGGTGACCGTTTAACCGTTAAAATTGTCAGTGCTAATCTAGAAAAAAGTGAAATAAACTTTAAAATTATCAAGAAGGAGGACTAAAATGGCCACAGATGCGATAAAAATTGTTGCACAAAACAAAAAAGCAAATCATGACTATTATATTTTAGAAACCTATGAATGTGGAATTGTCTTAACCGGAACAGAAATAAAAGCCATAAGAGTTGGCAAAGTAAACCTTCAAGATAGTTTTTGTACGATAAGAAATAATGAAATGTTTGTAAATGGTTTAAACATTTCAAAATATGAAATGGGTAATATTTTTAACCATAAACCTGATAGAACCCGTAAATTACTATTACACAAAAAAGAAATAATTAAAATTCATTCAAAAATTCAAAAAGAGGGTTATACTTTAGTACCCCTTAACATAACCTTAAAAAATGGACTTGCAAAACTAAATATCGGTCTTGCGAAAGGTAAAAAACTTTACGACAAACGTGAAGATATGAAACAAAAAGCCGAAGAAAGAGAATTGAGAAAATATTAACATGAAAAAATATGAAGAATTTATAAATGCCTTACAATATGTTGACCAAGGCGATAATAAAAGTGCATATGATAAATTAACAGAATTAATAAATGATAATTTAGAACTTGAAAATAAAACATTATATTATGATGCTTTATATGCAAGAGCATCACTTGATATTGCAAATTTAAATTTACACATTGATGATTCAATTGAAGATTTAAAAATTCTAATTGCTAACCGTACAAGATATGTTAAAGAATCTTATTCTCTTGCTACTCTTGTTTATGATCACTTAGAAATGCCAGATGAAGTTATTGAATATGGGACTAAAGCTTTAGAACTTGATGCGCCATTTACTAGTGAAATAGCTTATGCACTTGCTAAAGCATATGCTAGTAGAGGCACTAAAAGCTCATATCTAGAAGCTTTAAAATACATTGATACTTGCATTAATAATGCTGATGAAGAATTAAACAATGTTGTTGATTTCCTTATTTGCAAAACTGATATTTTAATATCATTAAACTTAACCGATCAAGCACTTAGCTTAATTGATGAAATGATGGCAAAACATGGGGCAAGTGAAACTTTGTATTACCTAAAGTCTAGAGCCTACTACTGTAAATATGATGAAGATCCGGTTGCCAATAAAGAATATCTTGATATTGCAATTGATAACTTAAAAATATGTTTACAATATGATGAAAAAGATTTACTTGCAATTTCTTTATTAGTTGAACTATATACTATAAAAAAAGACAAAGACAGAGCCTTTGAATTAATCGATAAACTTGATGATGGAAATCATACTGAATATATTGTTCTAGAAAAAGCTAAATTCTATGATGAAGTTGGTGAATATGAAGAAGGAAGAGACTTAGTATTATCTTTTGACAAATACCAAGATAATTGGAAATTAGTTTATACCCTTGGTGTATTTAACAAAAAACTAAACAATTTAGAAGAAGCTAGAAAATATTACAAACAAGCATTAGAAATGTCACATGAAAACTTTATTGCTTCCGACATCATTGATATAAATATTGAACTAAATGATGAACTAGATTCTAATGCGATGTTATTGAAACTTGCAAAAGAAAATCCAGAAGGGGTAATTTTTTACCAATTAGCTGAAAATTCTTTTAGACTTGGTACACCAATTAAAAAAGTACTAAATTACTATGATAAAGCTCATGAATTAGGTTATCTTACTGATATTGAATATATTGATGTTTTATCAGACTATGAAAAGCCTGATAAAACGATAACAAAGATTATTAAAAAGTATGACCGTAAGAAAACATATCCATTACTTCCAGTTTGGTGTAAAAAGAAGATGGCAGTTAGATATTTATATGGTGAAAATGGCATTAAACAAAATATCAAAAAAGCTATTATTAAGTTATTTGAATGTAGACAAGAAATGCCTACTAATACTTGTGTAAATGCTATTTTAGGACGTGGCTTTGAACTAAAGAAAAACTTTAGTTTAGCACATAAAATGTATGATATGGCATATCAACTAATTGAACAAGAAACTAAGCCAAGTTGTGATTGTGCTTATAGTTACTATGCTCACTCTTTAATTGAAGGAGTTGGCGTTAAACAAGATGTTGAAGAGGCTAAATCAATTATTTTAAAAGCTGTTCAAAAATTTAAGAAATTCATTTGTTCACATACTGCCTATTACTATGCTTACTTTGCATTACAAGGTGATGAAAAATTTGACATCAGCAAAGCATATGAACTACTAAGTTTTGACTATCCATTTGTGCGCTTTGACATTTCAAGAATTGTATATTTAACTAAATTAGAAGAAAAATTAAGAATAAGAAGTAAAAAATTAAATAATTTATTAGCTGATGGTAAAGACGTATATGACAAAAAAGAATGGAAGTATTACCGTAAAGCTATTACTGAAGATTGTCCAAAACCATACTGGCGTAACATTTAATCATTATTCTTTAACTCATTAACCTCTTTTCTAAGCTTTCTAACCTCATTCTTTAAAGCCTCATATTCCTCTTGAGTTGGTGATGCACTCTGTTGTGCCGCAATTGTTAACATGATTTGACCAAGTTGTTCAAACCAATTTCCAAGGGCATTAAGGGCTCCCGTATTTAGAAAAGATGATATAATATAAGCAATAATTGTTGCATATAGACTATATTCATAAGGAGGAATACTATCTAACCATTTTGATAGGGCTGTGATAGTTTCTTTTAACTCATCAAATTCAGTGTTCAAAAATATTCCTCCTTTATTTATTTTACGAAAGGATTTAATAAAATATGAAAGTAGTTAAAAAACAAACAAACAGCAAACTTTGTTATATTTGTGGTATTGAAAATGAATTTGGCCTAAAAGCACCTTTCTATGAAATGGAAGACGGATCAGTAATTAGTATCTTTAAATACAAAGAAATCCACCAAAGTTATCCGGAAAGAGTACATGGTGGACTTATCACTGCGATGTTAGATGAAATAGCTGGTAGAGCTATTTGGGTAACTGAACCAGAAACTTGGGCTGTAACTACTGAACTAAATGTCAAATTTAGAAAAGTTGTTCCATACGATGTTACTCTAAAAGCGGTTGGTAAAATTATCAAAAACACTCATCGTGCTTTTGTTGGTGAAGCTAAAGTATACGATATGGATGGTAATACGCTTGCGGAAGCGGTAGTATCATACTTAAAGTTACCACTATCAAAAATTGCAACTAGCACAAATGCTCATGAAGATGTTAACATTTATCTTCCTGATGATGTAACCGAAATTGATTAATCCCCTAACGGGGAATATGCAATCGTGGCGGAATAGGTAGACGCGCTACTTTGAGGGGGTAGTGTTTGTATAAACGTGTGAGTTCGAGTCTCATCGATTGCACCATTAAAGATAGGTAGCATTGATACAGTAGAAATACTGAAATCAGTGCTTTTTTCTTTGCTTAATAGGGTTTCAAAGCCCTTTTTTTTGCGTTTTAAGGGCGATTTCAAGGCTCGTGTTGGCTTATTTTTGATGACTTGCGTAAATTCTCCCACTAAAAAATATAAAGCGAACACAGGCGAAATGTCGCAACAAACCGACGGGAAGGACTACAAACTGACGGGAAGATCAAAAGAACATTTTTTCTGCTATAAAGCAAAATTTGGTGTGTGGTTTGATTGTAGAAAATGACAAAATATGATAAAATATATGTAAATGTCTAAATGGAGGATTTTTGTATGAAAGGCGAAGCACAATCTCTAAATTGGATAAGCGATGATAGGTTGTTTGAAATTCCTTTTTTCCAAAGACCGTATGTATGGAAAGATGATAATTGGGATGAATTATGGAATAATATTGTTTTATCAAGCGATTCTGGAATGCCATTTATTGGAAGTTTTATTCTTCAAGAAAAGGATAATTTTGGTTTAAAAAAATATACTGTAATTGATGGACAACAAAGATTAACTACTTTATCTATTTTGATAAAGGCATTTTTAGATTGTTCTAACGATTTGAAAAATGATATTGAATATGAAGATGCAATTGCTGAAATTGAAGATTTTATTAAATATAAAGAAAAGAAAGATATGAGAACTATCAAGAAGCCTAGAATAAATCCTTCTTCAATTGATAAAGAAGATTTTTTATCTGTTATGAATGGTGTAGGTATCGCAACTATAAACAATAATTCTCATTTGATTTTAAGATGCTATAAATACTTTGTAGATAAGTTTTCTATGTGTTCTCAAAGTGAGAGAGTTGCAATCGGCGGTAAGTTTAGATCTTATTCAAAGTTTTTTATTGCTATCATATTAGATCCTCAAGATGATGAGCAAAAAATATTTGATTCAGTCAATAGATTAGGAATGAAATTGCTAAATTCAGATATTATAAAGAATAATATTTATCAACGACTAAGAGAATTAGCAACTGATGATATTGATGTCTTGGGAATCTATAATAAGAATTGGGAAGATATTTATCAAAAAGATGAAGCAGCAAGAAAATATTGGGATGCTTCAATTACTATTGGAAGAAATAAAGGGAATCAATTAGACGAATTTTTAAAGGACTATGCAACCATAAAAGGCATATATGTTGCTTCTCAAACAGGAGGAATAGATGGATTGTCTAAGGCGTTTAAGGACTATGCATATGAATTGAATTTAAAGGAACTGATATCGTTTATTGAAGAAATTACTGCTTATGCGAAGACTTATTATTCCCTTTTTAACAAGAATATCCAAAATATTCCATTTGATAATTTTGATGATTTAAATGTTTTATTATTAACTTTAAAAGTAACCAACATATCAACATTTAATCCATATATATTGAAACTTGTTCATGAAAATTCATCAAATAAAACTGCTTTATTAAGAAATCTTCAAAAATTTGTTATTGAGAGATTGATTTATAATGCTAGTGTTAAAAATTACAACAAAATATGTGAAAAATTATTAAAAACTACAGATGCTATAGATTACCTCGAGAATTATTCGGAGGATTCGATAGATTATAATGTGTTTCCTAGTGGTTTACTTAAAATAAAAAATGAAAACGCAAAATTGTTGTTGTTTTGCATTGAATTAATTAGAAGAGAAAAAGAAGGAGCCTCTAAGTTTTCAACACTTATAAATTATTCTAGATTTCAATTAGAACATATTATGCCAAGAAAATGGAAAAATAATTGGAATGATGTTCCTTGCTATGATGTTGACGATTCAATTGTTACAGACATTATTAGTAAAGAAATAATAAGGAACGCTAAAATTAATTCCATTGGTAATATGACAATCCTTGTTGATAAATTAAATAATAGTATTAGTAATAGTGATTTTAAATCAAAAATTAAAGGTAATCAAAAGCATCCTGGAATAGAAAAATTTGTAGGTGGTTTGCTAATTGCGGATGAAATAGTAAAACATTATAATGAAAAGGGCGAATGGAATGAAAAATACATATTTGAAAGAGATAAAAAAATATTTGATGAGTTAAATGAATTCTTTAATTTTACTTCTGATTCAAATAATATATCGTTTAATAAGATTGGTGTATTAAACGACGAACCAAAGGCGGAAAATGAAATAATTGATTTTAATGATGAATCCACATGGGGTTCTGTGCCATATAGAACATTAGCATTTTTGTTAGTAAAGAAATTGATTGACGATAATAGATTAAGCGAAGATGAAAAAAAATTACTTACAACTCAATCTTATACTAAATCTATTTTGGGGGATATAAGAAATCCTTTGTTATGCGATGAAAAGCAATTACTCGAATCCGAGTGGAAAAAGTCAAGATATTCAAAAACACCCGTCTTACTTGATGGAAAAAATATTTATATCAACAATCAATTTACTAAGGATATATTGAACAATCTTATTGGTTGGTATAAAAAACATTATTAAAAACTAGATAATTGACACATCAAATGGTGTGTCTTTTTTTGAAAAAAGATTCTAATTTATTATATATATACCTCAAATTATTAGATTTTTTTAAGAAAAAATGGTATAATATGAGAAAAGTTGTTATAAAAAGCGATGGTGAAAATTTATGGAATTTGCGGACAAATTAATTTATGCGAGAGCAAAACTAAATATAAGTCAAATGGAAATGGCTAAATTGTTAAATGTGGCTTATCAAACAATAAATAGATGGGAACGTGGAAAGGTTAAACCTACAAGAAAAGCCGAGATTCAATTTAATGAACTTTGTAAAAAAATCACATCATTTTTGATGAAAAGGATGGCTTAAAATAATGAAAAAGTTAATAATAGGCACTGTTTTTAGTGGGATTGGAGCACCAGAATACGCTTTGAAGAAAATGAAAATAGATTATTCTATTGCTTTTGCTTGCGATAATGGAGAACGCAATCTCAAACTTTCCAAAGAACAAATTGATTTATATATAAAGAAACATCCGAATGTTGATATTCAAGAATATATTGAATCACTATATGCAAATACAAAAAAGCCTAATAATGTTAAGAAATCATATTATGCGAATTACTCAAATTTGTTAGGAGATTGGTATGAAGATATAAGATATCTTGATGCAACAAAATACAATAAAAAAATAGATATAATTATTGGCGGTAGTCCTTGCCAAAGCTTTTCTATCAGTGGTTACAGAGCAGGACTTGAAGATACGAGAGGAACACTTTTTTACGAATATGCAAGAATTGTAAAAGAAGTTATGCCTAAAGTATTTATATATGAAAATGTTCCAGGTATGCTAAGTCATGACAAAGGTAATACTTTTAAAATAATAACTGAGGTTTTTGATTCATTGGGATATAATTGGAAATCTCAAGTGCTAACTGCTACCAATTTTGATATTCCTCAAAATAGAAGAAGATTGTTTGTCGTAGGAATTAGAAAAGATTTAAATGTAGACACTTTTGAATTTCCTAAAGGGGATTTTACGAACAAAGTGATAGATGATTTTTTAGAATCATCAGTTGATCATAAATACTTTCATGGTGAAAAAGGATTTAAATGGGTTACAAGTGAAAAGAGTTTAAAGAAAAGAGTTAGTATTAACTCAAAAATTGCTAGAACTCAAACCGCAAATCAGCAATTTAATTGGTGCGGAAATATGATTTTTTATCCGATTTCAGAGCAAAAATGGGCTAAAAAAGATGAAAGAGTTTATATAGGTACATACAAAGGCGAAAAGGGTGTTATTCGAAAATTAACGCCACGTGAATGCTTGCGACTAATGGGGTATGATGATAAATTTAACATAGTTGTTCCAGATAACGTAATGTATAGGCAATGTGGTAATTCAATTGTTGTTAATGTTTTGGAGAGCATCTTTGAAAGTATCTTTAAAACGGAGGTTTTAAAAAAATGATAAAATTGGCTACTGTTTTTAGTGGAATTGGATCGGTCGAATGGGCTTTAAAACGACTAAATGTTCCATATGAGATTGTATTTGCTTGTGATAATGGCGAGATAGATTTAAAAGTTGATGAACAAATTACGAGAGATAAAATAAAATCACTTTCTACACTTGAGGAACAAAAAAAATATATTGATGATTTATTGATAAACAATAGAAAACGAAACTTTGTAAAAGAAACATATCTTGCAAACTATAATTTATCATTAGACAGATTTCATCATGATGTAAGATTTATCGATGGAACTAAATATAATGATATAGATTTATTTGTTGGAGGTAGCCCATGTCAAGCATTTTCTATAATGGGATATCAAAAAGGATTTGAAGATACAAGGGGTACTTTATTTTATGATTATGCAAGATTGGTTAAAGAAATAAAACCTAAAGTATTTATATATGAAAATGTTCAAGGGATGTTAAAACATGATCATGGTAAAACATGGCAAGTGATAAGAAAAACATTTGAAGACTTAGATTATTCATTAAATATTCAAGTGTTAGATGCTAAAGATTATGGAATACCTCAAACAAGAAGAAGATTGTTTGTTATTGGCTTTAGAAAAGATTTGAATATCCAAAATTTTGAATTCCCGCTAACTATGCCTCTTGAATTTAGACTTCAAGACTTTTTACAAAGCACCACAAAATTTGGAAATTTTAAATCTGTAGATGGTAATATAATTTTAGAAAAAAATGGAGAAGAAATACCAAGTAAGTATTTTTTATCTGAGTTAGTAGAAAAACATGTTATGAGTGGTGGGACAGGCAATTATTATACTAAACCAGAAATTGATTTAGAAGTTGCGAGACCATTATTGTGTACAATGCATAAGATGCATAGAGCAGGTGTTGATAATTATGTTACATATAAAGGAAAAATTAGAAAACTAACACCTAGAGAATGTTTGAGGTTAATGGGTTATGATGATTCCTTTAAAATTGTTGTATCAGATTTACAAACATATAGACAAGCTGGAAATTCTATTGTTGTAGATGTTATGCTTAATGTTGTTAGACAAATAATTAAAACTAATGTTTTTCAAGGTGAGGAGGAGTAATAAATGGCAAATTGGATTATTGACAGAACTATCAACTTAGATGAGTTTAAAACTAGGGAGGTCTTGAATGCACTTCTAGAAGAACCTAGAAAAAGTGATGTTGAACTTGAAAATATACTTCATTCAAAAGGAGTTTTAAAAAATGCTGGAGATGGAGCATTACGAAGAAGATGGTATACATATTTAAGAAATTATGGTCTTTTAAATGGTGATGAAGTTACTGAAATGGGTAAATTATATGCAACAAAAGAATTAGCACTTCATGACGTTGCATTATTACAATTATCAAAGAAAAGAATCCAAATTCAAAACAATAATTATATAATGCCTTTGAAAATATTGGTTGGTATTATATATTGTTTAAACGAATTTTCAAGTGATGAAGCTTATATAACAAGAGAAGAGTTTACAAATTATATTGTAAACATAGAAGATGATAATAAAACTTCTATTGAGAACATTTGCTCTCTAATTATCAATTCAAGAAAAAATGGAGACTATTTGAAAGGCGTTGAGGGTCAACACGACGATATTTGGTTTAATAGTTTGTCACAAACAAAACTTTTTGACTATATTGGTAGATCACTTTTTGTTAAAGATATGGCTATGATAAAAAGGCTTAATAATTTTTACAGCTCTGATAATAGTAAAGTTTTATATGGTAAACTTGTTACAGGAATTGTTGCAAGCATTCAGCCATTAATTAAGCGTGATAGTTCATTTAATTTAGACTCTGATTTACTAAGTGAAGAGTTAAAAGCAAAATGTTTAGACAATATATTATTTTTAACAGGGAATAAAGTTGCAGTTGAAGAACAATATTTCAAAAATAAAAGAAATTATAACGGAATTATAGAACTACTTAATTCTCTGAATTTAAGTAATGAAAACATAGGAATATATAAGGATTTTTCAAATTATAAAAATATTGTTTATTCATATTTGAAGTTTATTGGTGATAATGAGACCAAACAAATTGTAAATTTGATAAAATCTCATACTAATGATTATGAAACTGAAATTGAAGATAATGTGATAATTAAAGAAGAGGAATTTGATTTTTCATCTTCACAATTTACTGATGGACAAAATCTTATTGTATATGGAACACCAGGATGTGGTAAATCTTACTATGTTCAACACACTTTATTAAATGGTTATAAAAAAGATAACTACATTAGAACGACTTTCTTCCAAGATTATACGAACACTGATTTTGTAGGTCAGATATTACCTTATGTTGAAAAAGATGAAAATGACAAGGATGTCGTAACTTATAAATTTAATCCAGGACCTTTTGCATTGGCTTTAGAGCAAGCAATTAGAAATCCTAATGAAAAAGTTGCTTTGGTCATTGAAGAATTAAATAGAGGTAGTGCTGCTAGTATTTTTGGTGATATTTTTCAATTGTTAGATAGAAAAAATGGAGTTAGTGAATACTCTATAACAAATGTAAATATAATCGATTATCTTAAAAAACAATTTAAAGGAATTTATACATTCAAGGATATTAGAATTCCTGGCAATCTATCTATTTTTGCAACAATGAATACATCGGATCAAAATGTCTTTACTTTGGACACTGCTTTCAAGAGAAGATGGAAATTCAAAAAGTTAATTAACAAATTTGATGATACACATAAATTTAAAAACAAGTTTATACCTGGTCCTACAGGGAAAGCTGATGTAACTTGGGAAGAAGTAGTTAATGCAATTAATGAATACATCTTAGAAGTTTCTGATGGCTTGAATAGTGAAGATAAACAAATTGGTGTCTATTTTATCGATGAAAAAGAAATGAGAGAAGAAAAGACTACTATATCTAAACCAGAAGATGTAGAAGCTTTTGCTTATAAAGTTTTTGAATACTTATGGGATGATGTTGCCAAATTTTCACGTTCGGATTGGTTTGAAAAAGAAATTAAATCTCTTGATCAACTTGTAGAAGAATACAAGAAAAATGGTATAGAGGTATTTAACGATGACATCTTTAAGAGAAAAAGATAGTGATGCTTTAATTCCACATTATCATAAAGTAACAAATAAGATAGATGATTCCTTTGTTGGCATTAAAATTAAAAATGACAGAATAGACTTTTATTATCCTGAAACATATAATTTTGATGAGTCTTCAATAGAAAATTCTAGAAAAGATGTTCTTGCAATCTTGCAAACCATTGCTATTGCTAAAACACATTCGGATTCTAAAATAAAAATTGAATCATCGTTTTCAAATAATGAAGCAATACCATTGTTATCATATTTATGGGTTATAAGAGATTATTTAATTCATGGATTATATGTTAATAGGGAAAAAGTATTCAAGAAAAATCAAAGAGGAAAAGTTGATTGGAAAAGAACAATCAATGGACAACCAATTATCTCAAAAAGTAATATAGTTTATAAAGATATAGTAGTATCGGTAAAAAATGATTTAGACGATATTATTGTTGAAATTCATAAATGTTGCATAAAAAAAAGCATTGATATTTTAGGATGGTTGTTTGGAATAAAAAGTTCTGCTTTCATTCAAACAAGGAAATTAAGTAAAGAATTAAAAAATTATTATATTGACGCTCTAAGAAAAGAATTAAACAACACATTTGAAGATGTTAAAAAAGAAAGACTAACACATATGCTTTCAATTATTGAAGGTCTTAGTGATGACCAAAACAGCAATGAACTCGTATATGGTGTTGATTCCTATGCTTATATTTTTGAGAAGATGATTAATTCGATTTTTGGAAATAGAGATGCAACAAAATTTAATCCAAGTGCGAATTGGTATTTAAAAGCAAAAGAATATGAACCATTTGCAAGTTCAGATTTGAGACCAGATACAATTTTAATAAGAGATAATATTGCGTATGTTTTAGATTCTAAATTTTATCGCTTTGGTTTCACTGCTGATGGTAAAGATTTACCTGAAACAACATCAATTCAAAAACAAATTACATACGGAGATTTCATAAAGAATAACAAAATGGGAGATGAAATTAAGAAGATTAGAAATGCTTTTATTCTTCCATACAACAAGTATAATAATAAACTTGGACTTAGTGGAACTCTTGAATATATAGGTTATTCAAAAACTGATTACCGCAAAGGGATTGAAGACCACGAAATTATCCATGCTTTCTTGATTGACTTAAAGTATGTTATTGAAACATGGAATAAACGAAATCACAGTAAAGATGTAGCAAGTTTTGTTGAGCAAATAGAAGAGATTCAACAAACACGAATCAAGGAAGAGCGAGATAGAGAATTTGCTAGCAAAGTTATAACTATAAAAGAAGGCCAAACATTCTCTGGTTGAATCCTTAATTCATTTTATGAAACATTAAGTAATCCTAAGTTAAAGCAGTTATTGACCAACAAAGAGATATTGTATGTTGACGGCTACTTTGTAATTAATGATGTAAAATATATAGAAGCTGACGATGGTTAAAAACATTTAACTAGTTATGCTTTAGCACATAGGGATGAATGTTGTTTGACTTTTAATTCTATAGAAGATACAATTGCTGATTTGCCATATGAGTGCCGTAAAACTTGCGAAACAAGGAAAAAGACAACTCCTAAAAGAATTAAAAACGATGACAAACATAATCAAAGAATTTTTCTACGTGCTCAAGAAGCTGAAATAGAAAGAGTGGTAGAAGATATTAAAGGGTCAATTAATTTGATGAATAAGCTATCAGGTTCATTTGGGTACTGTCTTGATGTACTTATGAAAGATGGCGGATTTAGTGTTAATTCACTTGCTAAAGAGTCAAAAGTAGACAACCATAAGATATCAGATCTTCTTGATGGATCCGCAATGCCAAGCCTTATTGATGGAGTAAGATTTTGTGCAGCATTTGAATTACATCCAATTGTAGCACGTCAATTTTTATCTAGCGGTGCAATAAATATTGATGTTCCAAATGAACAACATCAATTTTATAATTTCCTCATAACCTATTGTTATGGTGAGGATTTGCATGCATGGAGACTTAAAATTGTGGAAACAAACCATCTTGAATGGCAAATTTAAAAAAACTTGGAAAATTTCCCAAATATCAAAACTGAATAATAATCAAAAATATGACCTTATGTCTAATTAGATTCAAATCTAATTGGCATAAGGCCTTTTTTTATGCTTTTGTTATATTGGCTGAATAGATGTAGCATCACAAAAAAATTAAGAAGTATTTAGCAAGTAGGATGAGGAATTATTTCTTCTAATTCTCATCCGATTTTCAGGAATATCAAAAAGGTAACATATAGCTTTTCACAGGTCGTAATTACCAATATTATTAATAATAATTATAGCCTATTAGTAAGATATATATGGTATTTTATGATATAATATTTGCAAAGGAAGGTGATATTTTGACAAACGAAGAAAAGAAACAATTTATAATTGATGCTCACAGACTCTATATGAATCATCGACCATATGATGCAGCTACATCTATTGATGATATTAAAAAGAATGAAGATGATTTTTGGAGTAATTATTATTCAGCCTTTTATGATAAAATTCCTAAATCATTATACAAATATCGAAAAATAGATTGTTATTCTTTAAAGTGCTTAGAAAGTGATGAAGCATGGTTTAGTCACCCAAAAGATTTTGATGATACTATGGACTCAACATTGAATAATGATATTGAAGAAGAATTAGCTGATTTGGAAAAAAAACCACAAAAGATAAAAAAAGAATTATCAAAATCTTTTATTAACGCATTTGCTTCTCAGTATGGTATATCAATTGATATTAGCATGATTGATGAGGTATTTCCATTATTTAATGAAGATGGAACTATAAATGATATTCACACTAGAAAATATTTATCTGAAAAGATGCCTAAGTATGCGATCGATGAATGTGTTAAAAGATTAAAAAACAATAGCAGTGGCGTAATTAATGAAGAAATTCAAGAAGCAGTTAATGGATTCTTAAATACATATTTGGAAATGAATGATAAAATAAAAAACGAATCACTAACATTTTCACTAGCAGAAGAAAACAACAATCAAGCAATGTGGGGATTGTATGCTGATGAAAGCAAAGGTTTTTGTATTGAATATTCTTTTTCACCAAATGATTTTTTAGGGCAAAGAATGTTATTAAATTTATTTCCAATATATTATGGAGATAAACCACTTATTAAATTTTTTGATGTCTTAATTAGAGGAGTGTACTCATTCGATAATATTAATGGTATTTCGTATGATGATTATCAAGAATGGTTTCTATCAACATATACAAAAGATAAATCGTATGAATTTCAAAAAGAATGGCGTATTACTTTTGATAAAACAATGGGGAACAATTTACAAAAGTTTCCATTTATTAAATCAATAATCCTTGGAGAAAGAATATCAGAAAATGATGCTAAAAAACTTATGGAAATAGCTAAAAAGAAAAATATACTTATTTATCAAAGAAAGATTAATAAATCTGGTTCTAAGATAATTATTGAAAAAATAGTTTAGGAGATGTTTATATGAGGCTTGATTATGATATTGAAATAAATATTTTAAAAGATATTCATGAACTTGATAGAGATCAATGTTTCATTTTTTCTGACGAAGAAGGTTCTGATAATTATTTCAAAACAGCTAAAATCATAGATGATATTCTTAATAATGAATACTTAAATAAGTGGGTTGATAATACTAAATCTCAATTACCACCTGATTTTATCAATGAAGAAGATTCTTTATGAATGCAGTTACAGACTTACCTACAGATGAAGATCATAATTATAAAAATTATTATTCAAGTTTTCAAAGAACAGTTAGAAAACATTTATCTAAATTAGAAGATTACAAGAAGAATCATCCAAATAAGAAAATGATATTTTTGGTTGCTGATGAAACGAGTGGTATATATTTTGAATCTATAACTAGAAACAATGAGTGTGCTTATGGAAAACCACATCTTGTATTTTTAGATAGAAGATTTATTAATGAATTTATTGATTCTAATTTAGATTATTTAATATTATATTGCCCTTATAATCATTTTAATACAATAGAAAACCATGAATCGCTTCCCAAATTAACAATTTTTGATATTAAGAATATGAAGAAAAATAAAATTGTTCCAGTATTTGATTATGATGAAATAAGAATGATTAGTTGTGAAAAGTAGTTATTAAAAGCAGAATAAAGTAATGCTAGATTATACGCTTTTTTCTGCTCACTGACTATTAATAAATTAAGTAAAGGAGATGATAAAATATGTTATTTTCAGATGTATTTAAAATAAGTAAACAAAATATCGAAGATTATGGGGCAATAGATTTATCGTTAGCTAGTGATACACCACTATATATTGATCCCTTGTTGATTTATAATAACGATGATGTAAACATACGTAATCAATATCAAAATATTGTGAAATATTTATTGTTTTTAAACAAACAAGCAAAAAAGGATAATTCAAAAGAAAGTATTAAATATTATTTTACATTTAAGGAAATCAAAAATAATTGGTTAGGTGTTTCAAAGAATAGCAATGTTGGTTCTGCTTTAGGTTTTGAGTTTGGACAAGAATTATATGATCATATTAATCAAGTATGTGAAAACAATAATGTGAGCAACACAATACATATTGAAAAAATGTTTCTTTTAAATAAAGGTGTAGGAAAAGATAAAATAAGCGATATGGTTACAAATATACTATTGGAATTTTTGGTAGACTATACTGAAAAATTTGCAAAATTATATATTAATTCTAATCAATGTCAATTTTTTTCAATAACTAAATGTAAGTTTAATTATGATGAAGAAATATTTGTTGATAAGAGGGTGTATTTACCTTATGTGATAAATAAAAAAGGGCTGAAAGAATTTGTATTACTAACTCCATCCTCTATTTTGAGAAAAGAAGAACAAGAAATAAATTATCTAAATATGATATCATCATTTGAAAATATTAATGCAACTATTACTAATGAAAATTTGCGTTATCAAGTAAATAAAATTATTGAGAATACGATTGACGAATTGTACGAAGCTAAAAAAAGAAGTAAATGTGTTATTAAGCAAAGCGAAATTGATAATGCTAGATTTAAAGGTATAGAATCTGCAATTATCAAATATCCTGAACTATTTGATTACTTTATAAAATTAGAAGAAGAAAATACTGATTTGTTGAAAGAAACTGCAGCAAAAGAGGTTAATGAAATTAAGTGTAAATCAATTGAAAACGAGATGATTTTACGTGATTGTGATTTGTTTGGTTTTAGTTCTAATGTTGAGTTTGAAAATCCAAGAGATGAAGCTTTATTTAGAATAAACTTCTTAAAAACAGAAATTGAAGTCAACGGATTATGGAAAAACTTATATTATGATGATAAACCAATATCACAAGAATCTGAATTACAAAGACTATTTAGACTAGTTTGGTGTAGAACACGATATAGATTTTCACCTGAAACAAATAGAGGAGTAGGTCCAGTTGATTTTCAATTATCTTTTGGGAATATTAATACTTGTAATATAGAGTTTAAACTTGCGAGTAATTCAAAGTTAAAAAATGTCTTCGCACAAGTAGAACAATATGGCATCTCACATAATGTTAAAGAGAGTATTATTGTTGTTTTTTCATTTAATGATAATGAAATGCGAAAAGCAAAGGAACTTCAATTAGAGGGCGTTAATAAAAATATTGATGTTGTAATTGTTGATTGTAATAAAGAAAATAAGGTATCGGCATCAAACGCTAAATAGGAATAATAAAATGGAAATAGTATTGTATCATGTAAAGTAGAAAACAGGTTGGAAGCTACAATTAAAAGGCTTTTTGAAAATGGTGAAATTGCTGTAGGTAAGTAAAACGTATATTCATTTAACAAATTAAATTTCAAATATTGACCATGAATACATATATAAGAATAATTAAGATGAACTCTTCATAGCTGCACATTCATATATGACAACTGAAGAAATTATAAAAGAATTTGAAGAATGGAATGATAGAGTTTTAAATTAACATTATTTAGAAAAAAGTGGTATTATCTTAAATAAGACACTTCTATTTGTATTATGTTAAAGTATATTGATGTAAATATTTCCATCACAATTAATGTGGTGGATTTTTCATTTTAAGGAGGTGGTGCTTAATGAAAGTATTTACTTGCATCATTACTTATTAATGATACACATGTAAGATTTCAAAATAAAGAAGGAGGTAGAAAAGAATGCTTGGAATCGAACAATTTAAAAAACTACAAGAGTAAAAAAACTAGGTATTTCAAAATTAAAAGTATCAGAAAAACTGAATCTATCATATAAAACTGTATGTAATTGGTGGGACAAGAGTGAAGAATTCTTTTATTCATTTCAAAAAGAATATGAATTCATCTTGGATAATTATAGACAGTATATTATTGAGATATTAAAGATATGTCCTCAAAAAAACAATACAGTTTTATTAAATAGAATATAAGAAGACTTTTCTGATTTTGAAATACCACCCTCAACCTTTTTTAGGTATGTAAAGAAAGTTAGAGAACAAACAGGTTTAATAAAACCACCAAGAAAGTTTATTTTAAGAGAACAAACTAAACCAGGATATGAATCACAAGTTGATTTTGGTCAATATGTTATGAAAACTGCCTATAAAAGAAATGAAAGACTTTATTTCTTTTGTATGACATTATCTTATTCAAGAATGAAGTTTACCTATTTTTCCGTTGATCCATTTGATGCAAAACTGACTATAGATGCACATATTGCTGCATTTCACTATTTTGGAGGAAGAACACAGATGATTATGTATGACCAAGATAAGACAATGGTTGTATCAGAAAATTTAGGAGAACTAATCTTTGTTAAGGAATTTGAAGAATTTATAAAAGATACAGGATTTTCTATTTATCTATGTAAGGGTTATGATCCATCTACTAAAGGTAAAGTCGAAAAAGCAGTGGATTATGTAAAACATCAGTTTCTTGATGGAAGAATTTATTATGGTTTAGATAGATTGAATCAAGAATTCATTGATTGGCTTGACCATGATGGAAATGGAATGATTAATGAAACGACTAAAAAATCTTCTCGTGAGTTATTTAAAAAAGAATATCCAACCTTCAAAAATATTACGAGAAGAAAAATGATGAGATAGTTGTTCATTCAGTATATCAAGATACAGTTGAATATAGGGGTAATATTTATAAACTTCCATCTAATCAAATCAATGAAGGTGATAGAATCAGAATTGAAAGACATGATGATTTCTTAATCTTTTATTTAGCAAATACAAGGAGTTTATAGATGAAAGAACGACTAACATTAAAATGATCACTGGCCCGAGTAACCCCGAAGCGATTGGCATATTTAATAATTGAGTGACGATATTTTAAATCAGAAATAAAGTTTTTTATAAGAGTCCTTTCTCAAAACCCATACGATGATTGACAACCCGTCAGTGTTCGTGTACACAATCTAGTGTACACGAACAGCAAAAAATTTATTAAATTCTTGCAATAATTGTCAAAATATGTTAAAATATAAGAGTAAACCAAATATTTCTTAAGCTTGTAGTGGGGGAACACTCTTAAAAAATAATAGCATATGATTATAACCTCCCTACATAATAGGGGGGTTTTGCTATAAAAATATAAAGTCTAAATTTTTAAATAAATTAAATATTTAATAAAAAGGTGGGGAAAATATGAGAATTGACTTACATTGTCATACGAAAAAAACAAAGCAAGGAGATGCTGAAACTAGAAATGTTAGCGTAGATAAATTTGTAGAAACTTTATCTAAAAATGAAGTACAATTTGTCGCAATCACAAATCACAATGAATTTGATAAAAATCAATATGAACAGTTTAGAGATGAGGCTTTAAAAAAGGAAATTCATGTATGGCCAGGAATAGAATTGGATGTAAATGTAGATGGAGAAAAAGGGCATATGCTTGTAATATGCAATCCCAATAATTATTGCAAGTTTTCTGAAGAATTGAATTCATTAATAAATAACGTAGAACCAGATAAAGTTATTATTGATATTAAAGATTTGGTTAGCAAAATAGAAAATCTTGATGTACTGATTATTGCTCATCACTCCTTTAAAGATCATGGCTTTTCTGACAAATCAATTGAGAAAATAAAAGAAGAAATTAGCAATAAAAAACCACTAATGTTCGAACCTTCATCTCTTAAAACAGTTGGTATAATGTACGCAAATGGTATAAATGGTTTTATTGGCTCAGATGTCTCTGACTGGGAAAGGTATCCAGTTAATAAAATTCCAACTTTAAAAATGGATATTAAAGATTATAATACTTTTATTCTATTAATAAAGAAAGATCCTAATACAATTAATACTTTTATTAACCAAAAAGCAGAAAATACTATTTCGATTAGACCATTTTCTAGCGAAGGGGATTCAGAAGAACTTAATTTAAAAATTTATAATGATGTTAATATCATTTTTGGTGGGAAAGGTACTGGAAAAAGTAAAATAATTGAATCATTATGTGAACATTACAACAGTAAGTTTGGTACTTCAAGTGTAAAATACTATCCTGCTCAAACCAAAGAATCAGACTATAACAAATTAGTAAAGAGAAAAATTAAAAAGGAGTATTTTGATATTTTAAAAATTTCTGACTGTAAAGCAGATTTTAAAAAACTTAAGGTATGGCAAAATACCAATATAACATCAATGCAGGCCTTTTATAAAGGGCATCACGCCAAAAATGCTAGCAGTAATTTCAAAAAATTTGGATTTAGAACAGCGACATTTAGCGATATGCTATCATCAGCAAATTATGATTTGTTATCACATAAGTTTAATAAAATTACTGAAGCTATAGATAATATTTTAGAGCAAAACGTAGATAAATATTTAACTGAAAGTGAATTTGATACGTTAAATACTTTACTAAATAAGATTAGAAATGATGCATATTCTAAACTAAAGGATGAATGGATTAATTATAAAGCATTGGAACTTGAAAAATATACTATCTATATAATGAAGGAAATTGCTACAGCAAAAACTGGCAATGCGTCAATTCCATCTTCTGTAGGCTTTTCTGAATTTTGTACGAACATATTTGAAATTAACAAATGCGCTAAAAGAATTTATGATTCATTTAATTCAAGTAAGGCTCAAAAAAAAGAATATATTGGTTCTATAGCCGATAAGGGAAACATTTTCCTTATGATGGATGTATATATAAATCCATATGAGCAAACTGGTGTTGAATATCAAAATGATAAGCCAAATGTTTCATCGTTAAAAGTGATGTATGATACGATCAAAAATATTTATGAAAATACTTTTAAAACTGATGTTAGTGAATATATAAGTAAGTTTAATAAAGAGTGTGCTAATAACTGTAGTTCTTTAATGGACTGCTTTGGCATAAAAACTTATACAAGTATAATTAATGATAATGAAAACGATAAACTAGTACCATACAGTCCATCTAGTGGTGAAAAATCAATGTTGTTATTGCATAATGTGTTAATTGATAGTGACAAAAGCGTGTATATATTAGATGAACCTGAATTAAGCGTTGGTCATAAGTATATTAATGATATTATAGTACCTAGGCTAAAAGAATTGGCCAAACTAGACAAAATAATTATAGTATCAACACATGATGCAAATATAGCAGTTAGGACCTTACCATTAATGACCATTTATAGAGAGTATAAGAAAACATACATTGGGAATCTTTTTATTGATGAATTAGTTGAAATAAAAAATAATGATAAAGTTAAATGGACTGAAAAAAGTATGACTTATTTAGAGGGTGGAGATTTTGCATTTAAAGAGAGGGGAAATTCATATGGCATATAATGTAGAACTAAAAAAAATGGATGAAAAAAATTATTTAGCTTTTAATATTGATGGTAAACAATTAAATATTGACTTGAATTCTGAAGAACAATCAAATTTAAGAAATTTGTTTTACGAAATAATCAAAAAATTATTTACTAAAAAAGTTGAATTTGAATTGCAAGTGCAAGAAGATTATAAAGAAGTTTTATATATTGATATTGCTAAAGATTATATCAAAAAATTAAATGATGAAATAGAAAAGGTTTATAATAATATACCTGAAGAATTAAAAAAACGTGATTAGCAATATAATTATATATTGATTTTGATAAAGAAACATTTTCTTCAAAAGATTTGATAGTTATACATGCAAGTATGTAAATAATAATATTAAAAGAATTACAATAAGAAAAAAAGGTGATTAGAATGAATCAAAAGCAAGAAAAGGTACTAATGAATTTTCTTTTGAATATTGATTGTCTAAAGAAATTAGATGAATGGACAAACAAGTTTAATATATTTGATATTTTAAAAATTACTAATACAGAAATAAGACATAGTAATATTTTAGGATGGTTATTAGATCCTAATGGAAGTCATAAACTTGGCGATTCATTTCTAAAAGCATTTATTAATAATATTATTAAGAAAAAAGATTCATTTGGTAATGAATCATTAGACTTATTATTGCAAGACTTCTATTCGTATAGAGTACTTAGAGAATATAATCACATGGACTTAGTTTTGGTATCTAGGCAAGAAAAAACATGCTATGTTATTCAAAATAAAATATGGTCTGGTGAATCTAGTCATCAATTGCAAGATTACTTTAAAAAGAGTCAAGAAGAATATGTAGGTTATAGAATAATATATGCTTTTCTAACACCTGATGGTCATGATGCAAGTGATACGAATAATTGGGTGTCAATATCATATGAGGAAATAATTACGTTACTTGAAGATGTTATGAAAAATACTAATACAACTGAAGAAAAATTTTTTATTAATAACTATATAAAAGCAGTGAGGGAAAACATTATGGGTGAAAAAGATGAAAAATTAATTGATATTTGTAATGAAATTTATAATAAACATAGAGAAGCTTTGAATTTAATTTTTCAAAATGTTAACTTAGATAAAACAATTGAATCAGAGATAATTTGCAAAGTGTTAAGAGAATATTCAAAAGATAATAAAATAATTTATTACAATGATAACACATGGAGATTTTTCACCAAAAGAATGACTGAATATTTACCTGATCTTGAAAAAGAAGAAAGTTCTTGGGGAACTAAATGGATTTATTACTATTGGTTAGAAAAATCAAATAATAAACTAATTGTTCATGCTGAACTTGGTGGTTGGGGAGTACCAGAACAATCAGATTCATTCAAAAGAATGAAACTATTAATTGATTACTCTAAGCAATTAGGAAACAAGGTATCACCAGTAATTCCTTTTAGATATAAAAGAATTTATATGAAATCACTTAGTATTAATGAAGAAGATTATGAAAACTCGATAGAAAAGCAAGCAAGGAAATTAATTGATTTATTGCTTGAAAATGAAGATAAATTATTCTGTTTAATAAATAATACAAAATGATGTTACTACAGAAATTTTTGTAGTTATTAGGATATGATTTCTTAAATAAAAAAACGGATAAAATGAATTTTTAATAATTAGAAGTGAAATTTATATTAGGCTTAAGAAATTTAAATGATATTTTTGTATTTTTTGCTTTAACATATAAGCAGAAAATCAGCAGTATTAGATAATTCACTTTACGTAAAAAAGCACAACGAAAAATAATATTTAATAAAAAA
>ENA-OPGG01000003-OPGG01000003.1-human-gut-metagenome-genome-assembly--contig:-NODE-3-length-159801-cov-3.630570_pt1 | contig 159801 bp, 159 predicted proteins | sample MGYA00241643_ERZ501583 | MGnify/ENA primary metagenome ERZ501583 (study PRJEB25962, sample SAMEA2042386) | human gut metagenome | biome: human gut; feature: human-associated habitat; material: faeces...
CCTGCGCAGCTCATCGGTCGTCGTGGAGCCGTTCAGTTTAATCCGGGGATGCAGGGTCAGTTCTTCCCCTTGTTTATCCTTCGTTTTCGGGTTTTCGTACCAATCAAATAAAATTGCCATATTCTTTATATGTTTCAATATTTTCAACTATTTTATTGGTATCTTGTTCTTTATCAACTTTATTTGCGACAAGAATTGTTGGAACTTTCGATTCCCTAAGAGCATCAATGATAAAACGGTCACCTGTACCTAGTGGAACATTGACATCAATTAAATACAATATCAAATCAATGCCTGTTATACTTTTCAATGCAAAATCATTCATGATATTTCCTAGTTCATTGTGTGCTTTGTGAATACCTGGAGTATCAATAAAAATAATTTGTTCATTATCGGTGGTATAAATCCCTTGTATACGATTTCTCGTAGTTTGAGCTTTAGGTGTTACTATTGCAATTTTCTCTTTTAAAATGGCATTTAATAGTGTACTTTTACCAACATTAGGTCTACCAATAATGCTGACAAAACCTGATTTAAAATTCTTATTTTGCATTTAATTCGGCCTCGTCGAATACAAATGGCATTATATCTTTAACCGTAGTTTCTTTATAAGTACCATCTAATCTAAAAAGTGTAATTTTAGCATCTTGGTTCATTAATTCAACAATAACTTGGCGGCACGCTCCGCAAGGGTATAGAAACTCTTGACTTTTGCCAATTAAAACAAGTTCAACAATATCATCTTTTCTTACACCATTTGAATAAGCTGAAAAAAGGGCACTACGCTCAGCACAATTACTTAAGCCATATGAGGCATTTTCAATATTTGCACCTAAATAATAATTATCATCTTTAGTAATTACTAATGCACCTACTGAGAAATTTGAATATTTAGCGTATGCATTATGATATGCTTTTAGTACTAGTTCATATTTTTTCTTATTTTCCATAATATCACCTATCTTAATATTTCTAATTCATTTAGTATTTCATCTTGTAGTCCAAACATCACAACTTCATCTTCTTTTTCCATATGGTCATAACCTAACAAATGTAAGATTCCGTGAGTTATCAAAAAAGCACATTCACGGTATGGACTATGACCATATTCATTTGCTTGTTCAAATACTTTTTCTACACATATAAAAATATCACCTAATTCATATGGTAATTTACGATCTGGTTCATCATCAATATATGCAAAAGATATTACATCCGTTGGGCGATCTATTTTACGATATTGTAAATTTATATTATGAATTGTTTTTAAATCAACAAAGATATAACTTGCAACATGTTTATCTTCAATTTTTAGTTTTTTAGAAACTGTTGCAAGTATTGATTTTATTAATTTCTTTACATCAAAATCGAAATCTTCTGTGTTACCTGCTAAATTAAATTTAATCATCATTTTCCTCGTATTTTTCAATAATTTTAGAAACAAGTGGGTGTCGCATAACATCATACTTGCCAAATTGTACATGAGCAATTCCTGGAACATTGGTAAGTATTCTAGTTGCAACAGTTAAACCACTAGTTATATGGTTTGGCAAATCAATTTGAGTTACGTCACCAGTAATTACCATCTTTGAATTGAAGCCAAGTCTTGTAATAAACATCTTCATTTGATTGCTTGTTGTATTTTGAGCTTCATCTAGGATTATCATTGCATTATCTAAAGTTCTACCACGCATATAGGCAAGCGGAGCAATTTCAACAACACCTTTTTCAATCATTTTATCTACATTTTCTTTACCCATAAATTCATACAATGCATCATATATTGGTATTAAATATGGATCAACTTTTTCTTTTAAATCACCTGGTAAAAAGCCTAATTTTTCACCTGCTTCAACAACGGGTCTAGTGATAATTATCTTTTTTATTTGGTTTTTCTTAAGTGCGTTTACCGCATAAGCAACAGCCAAATACGTTTTTCCGGTTCCTGCACTACCAGTAACAAAAATAATACTAGCATGATCTAATGTATCAATATAATGTTTTTGTGCTAATGTTTTAGCAACTATTTTTCTACCTTCAAAAGTATTCAAAATTACTTTTTTGTTGGCGTAAAAATTTAAAATCTGTTCTTTTGTTTGTTCAGTATCATGACTATTCATAAATAAAGTAACAATATGAATTAAGTCACGGGATTCTAAATGAAAATTTTTCTTAGTTATTTCTTCAATCGTTTTAAAAATATCTTGAAGAGTTTTATATAGTTCAATATTTAGGGTTTTAACTGATTCATCAACCGTAATAGCCCCACTTCTATGATTTAATTTAACATTAGTCTCTTCAGAAATTAAATCAATATTAGCATTATTGGGTCCTAATATTTCTTTTTCAATTTCTAAATTATCAAAAGTAAATAAATTTACACTTGCCATAACATCACGCCTCTCACATATATTATATCAATTTTTTTAAAATATATAAAGTAAAACGACTAACTAGTACAATTTAAGATATTCCACAAAGCATTTTCGTAATTTGTTTCCGCATATTGTATCATTAATTTAGTTTTAATTCTACTATATAAATGAATTTTGTTTAATTGATAAATTGTCTGTACTACTTCAATACTATTATCCAAACTATATTCTATTTTCCTTGAAGCATCAAAGATAAACCATTTATTATGATAATGTGCCAAGATACTAATTAAATACTCTTTATTATCATAAAAGAGTTTTACTCCAAAGTAAACCTCTTTTTTTAATTCTTTCAATAATTTACGATACAAGCTTATGCTTTCTAAAAAATCTAATCTTTGAATATACTCCATTTGAAATGCTTCGCTAAAATGAGCAATAACAAATTCCTTTTTTTGAATGATTTTCTTAATAATACGATAATTTAATAGACTTTTTAAAAAATCAAAGAGAATTAACAATTTCTCTAGTTTAATACTATCAATGCTAATTATCATTGTTGTATCTTTAAAATAAATTATTTCTTCATTTGTGAAAATATCTTTTTTTAAGTAGTTCCATTTAAAAGGATATCTTTGACTATAATCATAACATATTTTAATAAAATTACGATCTTCATTACTTAATTCTAAAGTTTCAACTATATAATCTTTACCCTTTATAATCATAAAACCACCCCTAACAATATATGAGGCGGTTTATTTTTTAGAACTATTTAGAACATTCAATAAGAATAGGAATAATTTCTGGTTTATGATGAATTAAACGATTTATTAATTTGCCTAATTCCTCTTTTAAAGTTTCTTCAATTTTTTCCATTTCTAATTTTTTCTTAACTAAGCCATTATTAACAATTCTAGTAGCTAATTGGTTTATATCTTTTGATAATTCACTAAGCGGAACATTAATCGATAATCCTTTAGTTACGATATCTTTAGTTGAAACTACTTTGCGTAATCGAAGATTGTAATTAATGGTTACAATTATTGCACCTTCTTCCGCAAGCGTTTCTCTACTTCTAATTACATCTTGATTTACATTTCCAAGTAATGATCCATCTACAAAGACATCGCCTACTGGTACACTTTCTTTTCCAACAAATTCACCATTTTCTAATAAAACTGCTTCACCATTGTCAAGTAAGAAAATATTTTCGGGTTTATATCCTGCATCTTTAGCGACCAGTGATTGTTCATACATATGACGATATTCTCCTTTTACAGGAATAATATATTTAGGTTTTAACATTGCATAAAGCAATTTCAAATCTTCTTTATCTGCATGTGAACTTCTAAGAATATCCTTATCGAAAATATGAGCATTTACATCATAGCGATACAATGTATTAAGTGAATCAATTGTTACTTTTTCAGTTCCAGGAACAGGAGGACAAACCGTAACAGTTGTATCATTGGGGCATATCTTTATTAGTTTATCTTCACCAAGTGTCATTCTTACTAACAAACGATATGGTTCGTTACGAATTCCTGTTACAATTACTACTAAATCATTGCGATTTTCGCCAGTATCTATTCCTTCATAAGGTTTTAATGTTACAAATGAATCTTTAGGAATATCTAAATAATTTGATTTAATTGCAACATTAATTATTTTTTCACCCTTACGACCGATGATAGCAATCTTTTTGCCTTTTTCAATTGACATGTTAATAATTTTTTGAATTCGATTTAAATCTGATGAATAGGCTGAAACAATAATTCTACCTTTAGCGTTAATTAGAATATTCTTGTATGCATGTTCAAACAATGAATCATTTTTGATACGATTTATTGAACCAGCACTAATACTTTCACTAAGAAGTGCTAAAACATGCTCTTTTCCTAAGTCAGTTATTTTGTCATAAGATGTTTGATATTTACCAAAAGATGTTGGGCCAAAGTTAAAATCAGTACAATATACAATTGGGCCATCTTCTGTCTTAATGGCAATAGCGACTGATTCAGGTATACTGTGAGTTGTGCTGAATATTGAAACAGTAACATCTTTAAATTTTAATTGTTTAGTATCATTAATTCTAAACAATTTATAATTTTTAATGTCCATCTTATTTTCAGATAGTAAATTTTCAATTAAACAGATTGTAAAATGAGTTCCATAAACTCTTGTTGGGATTTTTTTCAATAAATATGGTAATGCGCTAATATGGTCTTCATGGCCATGGGTTATAAATATTCCCTCTATGCGGTCTTTATTTTCAATTAAGTAATTTATATTTGGTATTACTGCATCTACCCCATACATATCAATATCGGGATATTTTATACCGGCATCAAGGATAAATATGTGTTGGTTTACTTCAACAACATACATATTTTTGCCATTTTCACCAAGTCCACCAAGCGCAAAAATCTTAATTTTTGCCATTTGTATATTCCTTTCAATTTATTTTAATATTATTTCTTCGATTGATTATAACACATATTTATTGTTTTTACAAATGAATTATTATGTTTTATTTTTATTCTTGGTTATTTTCTTATAGGGAAATCGAAATAATTGTTTCAAAAAATCTTTGCCATTAAAAGGAATCAAAGGATATAAATAAGATCTACCAAAGCTTTTCAAAGTACATAAATATATAATTAAAATAATGAAGCTAACAACTAAACCATAGATGTTAAAGAAAAATATTGAAGTTATGATAAAAATTTTGGATATTTTATTAGCAAGACTTAATTCATAACTTGGCGTAATATATGAACCGATTGCGCTAATAGCACCAAGCAAAACTACTTGTTCAGATAATACCCCAATGGTAATGGCAATTTCGCCAATTACAATCCCCGCAATCAACCCCATTGAAGTAGACAAAGCACTTGGGGTGTGAATGGAGGCCATTCTTATGAATTCTACACCTAATTCCATCAAGATTATTTGTAAAAATATTGCACTTTTGTTAAATTCAACATTGAACAAGTTTCCAAACATATTGGTAAATGGTAAGGAAAACTGTAATAAGGTATACCATAATGGCACACTAATAAACGATAGTATTATACCAATAAACCTAATAAACCTAAGATATGATCCTGCTAAGATTGATTGTCTAAATTCTTCCGCATGTTGCATATGATCAAAAATCGAAATTGGTCCAAGCATAGCACTAGGTGAAGTATCAACTAAAATGCCAAACATTCCTTGATATAAATGAGCGCAGAAAGTATCTGGCCTTTCCGTATATTTGACTAATGGATAGGGTGTATATTGATTTTTCAACATTAATTCTTCTAATGCTTTATCAGTCATTGTTAATTCTTCAACATTGATATTATCTAAAGACTGCTTGACCCGTTTTAAATATTTTTTATCAACAAAATTATCTAAATATATTAAACTTACATAAGTTTTACTAATGCTACCTATTTCATACTTTTCAACCTTCAAATTACCACTTTTTACTCTTCTTCTTATTAAAGCAATGTTGGTAGCAATATTTTCGGTAAAGCCATCTCTACTACCCCTTACGACTTTTTCATTTTCGGGCTCACCAATTGAACGATTGGGGTAATTCTTTACTTCACAAATTATTACTTCTTCTTCATCTGATATTATGGCAATATTACCATTTAAAATACTATTATAAATGGTTTGATAATCAGTGGTAATGGTTGCATTTTCATTATAAATTTCTTTGGCAATGTCTTTTTGTTTTGATAAATTTAAGTGTTCAAGCGAATAAATTATTTCAACAATTGCTTCATGATTACATAAAAAATTTAAAAATACAATAATAAAACTTTTTTTAAGGCCATCAACTTTTCGAAACGTAACATCAAAAGATTCTTGGTATGATAAATCCTTTTTTAATCTTTCTAACATTATTATCCCTTAGGTCTTGTGGCAATAGCTACCATAAAGGCAAAAAATATAGCAGCAGCAATACCACTTGAAGTTAAATCAAAAATTCCTGAAAATAATCCTAAAACCCCTTCTTGGGTTGCGGCGGCAACAGCACTATGGGTTAAGGAATGCCCAAAACTTGAAATTGGTAACATTGCTCCGGCCCCTGCAAAATCAACTAATTTATCGTATAGACCGAATGCTTCAAATAATGACCCAAGTACAACAAATAATACCACAGTTTGGACCGGTAATAATTTTAAAACATCCAGACACAATTGGGCAATTAAACATATTGTACCACCTATTAAAAAAGCATATAAAAAAATCATTCGAAGCTCCTTTCTAAAGCAATAGCATGGGCGATTGCGGGGATGGTTTCATTTTGAGCAACCATAATTGGATTCATTAAAGCTCCAGTTGCAATTATTAGCACTTTATGATAAATGCCAATTCTTAAAGCGTTTATAACATAACTTAAAGTTACTAACGTTACACATCCGCATCCGCTTCCCCCCGCAAAAACATGTTGTTTTTCAATATCATAAAGCATTAATCCAGCATCATTAAAATTATCTGTTCGCATTATACCTACGTTATTTACAATTTTTTCAAATATATCACTACCATATTTTGATAAATCACCTGTTAAAATTAAATCATATTCATCAGTGGTAATATTAAAATCTTGTAAATGGGTTACCAAAGTTGAAGCTGCCGCTGGTGCCATTGTTCTTCCCATATCTTGAGAGTCCGTTAATTCTGGATCAACTATTTTACCTAAGGTGGCTCGTATTATTTTTATTGATGATGGAACGCTTGATACAATGCAAGATCCTGCTCCTGTAGTGGTTGAAGTCATTGAGTTAGGTTTTTGGCCACCATATTCAGTAGGATATCTAAACTGACGTTCACTTGTTGAGTTATGACTCGATGTTATTGTTACAACATTTTCACCATATCCTGCATCAATTAAATTACTTGCGACAATTAAACTTTCTGTGCAGGTTGAGCATGCCGCAAAAACGCCAAGATATGGTGCATCGTATGCCCTTAAAGCATAATTAGTAATGGCTAATTGATTATTTAAATCGCCACCTACCATTGCATCAATATTTTTTATATTTAAACCTGTCTTCTCTAAAACTAAATCTATCGCCATTTGTTGCATTTTTATTTCAGCTTGTTCCCAGTTTTCTTGCCCACAATGACTATCGTTAAAATGAACATCAAAATATTTGCCTAGTGGTCCTTTTGATTCCTTTGGCCCCGCAACAGTTGAAGTTGCTCTTAAGAATACATTTTCAAATTCAATACTATTTTTTCCTATTTTTCGCATGTCATCACCTTATTAAAAAAATTATCAATCCAAAAATGAAACCACTAACTACTCCTGCTGCGATAACCGCTCCTGCTAACTTAAACATATTTGTCATAATTCCTAAAACAATCCCTTCACTCTTGCTTTCTAAAGCTGATGATGTCATTGAATTTGAGAAACCGGTTATTGGTATCAATGTACCAGCACCTGAGAATTGACCAATTTTATCAAAAATACCAAGTCCTGTCATAATGGCAGTTACTCCCACAACAACAATATACATAAGAGTACTTGCTTCAGTCTTCTTTATTCCCATTTTTTCTTCAAATAAATATAACAAGACTTGCCCTATTAAGCAAATACTTCCACCTACTAAAAAGGCCTTTATACAATTAGATAAAATAGGCCTTTTTATCTTATTTTCTTCTAATACTTTTTCGTATACCTTCTTTTCCATTTTTTTACTTCCTTTCATTCCCTATTATTTGTAGAAAGGGTAGAATTATACAAAAAAAGATTGAACCCTAAATTCAATCTTTTGTTTTCTTTATTATCTCTATTATTTTTTTTATTTTTCTACTTACCGTGCTCTGATTTATCCCCAAATGGTTGGCAATCTTTTGTTCAGTAAATTCCTCAATAAATTTCATTTGAAATATCAATTGCATTTTTTTATCTAAGTTTTTAATAACTTCACAATAATCATTCTCATTGTTAGATTTTGTACTCTCATCTACAATAAGTTCCATCTCCTCAATATAGTCATCCAACATTTTAATATTATTAAGTTCCTTTTTTACACTACCAATAATAAATGGTATAGCGTACGTTGATAATGTATTTCCTAATTCTTCATCAAAATGTTCTATTGCATATTGTAAACCCATTAAACCGGCCTGCACTAAATCATCTCTATCATATTTAGATACATAAAAATGGCTTACTACTTTATAAACTAGTCCAATATTTTCTTCAATCAGTTTACCTACTCTTTCACGATTCATTATATTGTTTTATCATATTTACTCTAGTACCATCATTTAAACGCGACTTAACATCAAGTTTATCAGTAAACACTTCCATAATGGTAAAACCAAGACCTGCTCTTTCTTCATCTACTTTAGTAGAGAACAACGGCTCTTTAGCTTTTTCAACATCTGCTATTCCTACACCATGGTCTACCACTTCAATATATAGATTTACGTCATCATATGATAAATTTAATTGTACCATTTTATTTTCATTACATAAACATCCATGAACGATTGCATTAGTTACAGCTTCTGATATTACAGTTTTCACTTCATTAATAAAATTGAGTTTTAAATCTAAATCAACTAAGAATGCCATACCTATTGCTCTAGCAAGCATAACATTTTCAATTTTTGCACAAAAAGTTGTTTTTAACTCATTATATTTCACGCTGTTACCCCCATCATTCTTTCGACATCTTCTTCAGTTTTGCCTACTTCACAAATTTTTTTTAAACCTGAAAGCATAAATATGCGTTCAACAAGTTGATTCATAGAACATACATATACTTTACCATTATGTTTTTTTATTTGGGTATATCTACCAATGATAAAACCTATGCCACTACTATCCATAAAATTTACTTTTTCAAAATTGAAAATTAAGTATTTTATCTCATACTTATCAATTAACTCACTAATTCTTACCTTTAATTTTTCGGTAACTGCTTGATCTAATTCCCCTTTTAATCTTACAAACAACCGATTTTTTCTTATTGCCATTTGAATATGAATTGCCATTACTTCTTACCCCCCTGCTAGATTTTATCATAGTTTTTAGTTTTACTCAAATAGTTTTTAATATTATTTATAATTTTATAAATTATTCTTTGTTTAAAATAGCGATATTTGTAAAATAAAAAAGAAATAAGAACAATCCTCCTCGAATTGTTCTTATTTCGTTTAAATATGTCATTATAGAATACTTTTGATAATAGTTCTTAATAAATCCCAAAAGTTTCCTTTAGATACCTCATTTTCAAAATCTAATTGATAATCTTGATATTTAACATTATCTATAAATACTTGTAATCTACCAATGTTATCTTTTCGATTACCATCTATATAATCTAATTCAACCTTATATTCTACTTTGCCAATTTCTTCATTCTTCTTTACCACTTTGGTAATATCTGTGGCAAGTACAATTTTATATGTTGAAGGTTTTAAAAGAATATTTTCACCAGTATCTATAATAGTACCTTTTTTTGCTAGAATCCTTCTTTCATAGTTAGCAAATGCATAATTAAGTAAAGCAAGTGTATCTTCACTTCGCTTATCGACAGTTTCTGCTCCCATAACAACGCTGATAACACGCATTCCATCAACTTTCTTTGTTGCAACTAAACAATAACCTGCCTGAGTCGTCCAACCTGTTTTTAAACCATCTATACCACTGTTGCCTTTTATCAACTTGTTCGTATTAACTAACCAAAAAGGCTTAGGTGTATCCTTTCTTAAATAATCTTCGTAAGTTGAGGTAAGTTTGATAACATCCTCTTCATAATAAAATAGTAATTCTTTTGCGATAGTGGCTAGGTCTGCAGCAGTAGTGTAATGTCTCAATTCATGTAACCCTGTTGCATTTACGAAGTTAGTATATTTTAGTTTAAGTCTTTGCGCTTCGGCATTCATCATTTTAACAAAGTTTTCTTCAGTTCCTGCAATGGCTTCAGCAAGTACTACCGCCGCATCGTTTGCGGAAGCAATTACAACAGCTTTTAGTAAATCACTCACTTTCATCTGTTCATTAGGTGCTAAGTATATTTGACTACCACCCATAGATGCCGCATGTGCTGAAGTAGTTAATACTTGATCCATTGATAATTTACCTTGTTTTATTGCATCAAAAATTAACTTTAAGGTCATTACCTTAGTTGTACTTGCAGGATACAGCTTCTTGTCAGATTCATATTCGTATAATACTGTACCTGTTTCCATTTCAATTGCTATACCGCTTTTTGCATTTTTGATAATTGTGTCAGCGGCTTTTACTTTAACTTGCAATATCACCGATATAAAAACAAACACTAAACATGCACAAAAAATTTTATAATACCTTTTCAAATTATCACCAATTCATTTTATGCATTACTCTTACGAATATGATTTATTAATAATTATCTGTAAGTATAGTAAGATACGGCTAATCGATCTTTAGCAACCATTCTGACACCAATTTGATATACTTTTATATGATAATCAGCTACACTAGGCATTGGATAATAGATAAATACCGTAGTCGAATTTTTACAAGTTGCTTCCGCGAAGACATTTCCATTGTTGTCAACAATTTTAACTATATATTGATTATTAAAACTAACTGCTGTGTTTTCTTCATAACCAGTTCCAAGCCATGAAACAGTTAATCTTATTTTCACGCCTGGTGCTCCTTCTGTAACAGATGTTGAAAAAACAGGAACATCACTTGAAAAGTCCCCAATAACATCTCGCTCTTTACATTTAGAATATGGCAAATCTCTGAAATTTTGGTAATTTATCATACCAGCACCTTGACTTAAATATAGGCCATTAAAACCTTTTATTGTATATCCTTCTAAATTAGTCGCAGTAGTTGCAAGAATTGATTTAATTCTTTGAGGCTTTCTTTTTAAATAACTAAATTCTTGCATTAACAAAGCAATGATACCAGTAGTGAATGCCGTAGCTGCACTTGTTCCTGTGGCAAACCATACTTGGTCCCATAATTCAGGTGCATATAAATTTATGGATGTTCCAGGTGCTATTACTGTTGGCTTTGTACGTAATTCTTGAGTATCATTTGCTGAAAAATCTGCTACTCCGTTGCAACGAAAGTTGGCAGCACCAACTGTTATTACATTATTTCCCAGTCCTGGATTAGTAACATAACCACCAGTATTACCAGCACAAGCTACAACTGTTATTCCATATGTATAAACAACATAATCCATATATGCCGATTCTGAATCATAATAACCATTAGCATTACTTGTTGCGTAACTACAATTTATTATATCAACACCATTTTCAATCAACCAGTCAACTTCATTATCTGGTGTATCAAACGCTTGAGCACTATAAATCATTGCATCCTTAGCAATACCAATTTTACCTGCTATTATAGATGCCATTTGTGTAGAGTGTTCACATACTTCTTCTTCTTTATTAGGTTGATCCAATACTACGTAATTTAAACCTGATATAAATGGATGTGTAACGTCAATTACTCCTGCTTCTAATATGCCAATTTTTATACCATAACCACTATATTGACGTGATTGATATATTTGTTTAGCACCTACTTTATCTAATGTGTAATCTAAACAAGGTTCTCGTTTAACCTCACCTAAAACATATACCTTTTCAATTTGTTCAGAACTTTCTAGTGTATTTAATATATTTCTTTGATTTTTAAAGAAATAATCATAATCATATACACATTCGATGAATGGTGTATAAACTGATGTATAAACACTTTTATAATTTGTTAATCCTAAACTATTAAATGTATTTGTATTAGTTGTCTTATAATGTTGTGCAAATCTATTTTTTTCTGAAACACTATTAATATTACAAACCTCACCTAAATCACCAGTAGTTTTTATCTGTAAAACCACTTTAGTTGGATTATCAATAGTGATTGTTCCAATTTCACCCCCACTTAAATCTTGTGATGCACGATTAACTGGCATTTCAAAAACAATTTTTGTATATTTATTTGTCTTTACATTAAATGTTATAAATAACAAAGATACGACAGATATAACACAAAATAGTAATAATTTTTTCATTCTGTTTCTTTCCCCTCCTACACCCTGAATTACTATTTTTATATAATAAAAAACTAATTGTTAAATTAGTTCCAATTAAATATACACATTTTAGTCCCATTTTGGCAATTTTTAGATATAAAAAGACCATTTTATCCTTTTACTGATAAAATGGTCTGTTATTATTCATTAGTTTCAAAATAATAAGTTGATTCAGTATTATCATCAACAATGGTAAATAATACTAATTTTTTTGAAGTTGTTTTTGCTTTCTTTAATATACCATAGTTACTGTTTGAATTTACTGTAAGTTGCTTACCATCAATGTTTATGTAAAAAGTTTTGTACGCATCTTCATAACAAACTATATAGAAATATACTTCGTATTCGATATTATTTTCGCCTATAATAGTACCATCATATATGTACAATTTAGCTATTTTATCAATTGTTAACATATATGAAGGCGAATCATTCAATATGTTACTGTTATCTTTCATAAATGCAAATTGTTCAGATGTAATATGCGGTTTATTAGGAAAATTTTGATTTAATCTATCTAATTCTGTTATGAAAGAATTAGCACGTCTTAATTTTATGTTTGAAACAAGCAACACTGAAAAGGCAAGCACAAAAGCAAATAAAATAACACATATTGTCGCAAAAGATGTTTTGTATAATTTCAGGTTGAAGCCTGAATTTGCTTTTTGTTCCACTTGTTCAAAGTAGTCTGTACTATTCAGTATTTTACTTGATGTAATTTCAGTTTTATAATTTTTTTCAATATCGTTATTTAATATTTCATTTAAACTTTTTTTACTCATTTTTACTTCCCCCTATTTTAAATAATTTTTGGCACATTTAAATGCAATTTTAAATCTTTTTCTTATTGTTTCTTTTGATAGGTCACAAAGTTCAGCAATTGTTCTAAAACTCATATTGTAACCTGAGCGATATATTACAATCGTATAATCGACTTCTCCTAGAAGTTTTTTTAAGTCTTCTAACATAAGACTTTTTTCATGTGCAGGTTGAATAGCTGTTTTCTCAACGTCGTTTTCATTATCAACGACTTTGTTGGAATCAACTTTTTTATGACGTACATAATTTAGAGTATGGTTTCTTGCAAGTGTCATAAACCATGTTTCAAATGATGATTTTCTTCTATCATACAAGTGAATATTATCTAGTAATCTTAAGAATACTTCTTGTAGACAATCATCAGCGTCCTTTTGATTTTGAAGGTAACTATATGTTAAATAAAAGACTACATCTTTATACACATTGAATAATTCTTCAAAAGCTAGTTCGCTACCTCTTTTTAATTTCGCTATTACGTCTTCTCCTACTTTTTTCATTGTCCCTCACCCTTTTTTAAAATCTCCACTTCAATAATGTTATTTATTGATATTTGTTGATTTCAACATCAGGTAATATGAAATTAATTGCATTCGATATTATCTCAACATTGAATTCTTTTTTTATTCTGGTTTCCCCATCTAAACACCCTACTATTTCTTTATCGTTTTTCCCCCTTATTTGAATTTTTTTGCCACGGCAGTACTTTAATATATTTTTAAATTTGGGATTATCTAAGTGCTCACCTTTTTTGTAATACTTAACCATCTTTAGGAAAGTAATCGGTGATACTTTTTTTACTACCATGAATTCTAACAAATTGTCTTGACAGTCTGCATATGGTGCACATTTGAAGCCACCACCATAATATTTAGCATTAGCAACATTAATTAATAGAGACTTACCATCGAAAACAAGTTTATCATCAACTTTAATCTCTACTTTATCACCTAGTTTTGGTGATAAAATGTTCTTTAACAAAGCAAAGTTATACGCTTTTTTTATACTCTTGAAGACTTTACGATATTTAATTTGGTCATAATTACTTTTTGCGTCAAAGCCAAAGTTAGCAACATTGAGTGAGTACTCATCATCTACTTTTATTAAATCAATTACAATTGGATGGGCTTTTATTTGTTCGGAAATTTTTAAAAATGGTCGATTAGGAAAAGTTTTTAGAAAATCGTTACATGATCCAACAGGAATAATTCCAAAGTTAACATTTTTACTGCCAATTAAACCATTTATAACCTCAAAACAAGTTCCATCGCCACCACAGGCAAACACGTTGACTTCTTCATTTTGGTATGTATCACATATTGATTTAGCAATTTCAGTTGCTTCTTTGGGTCTTGAGGTAACTCTAAATATAAATTCATTACCAGCTTTTTGTTCTGAAGAAAGCTTTTCTACTTGTTCTTTTACAATTTGTTCCCCTTGTTTTGTCCCCGCAACTTTATTTATGATAAAAAAGTTTTTCATGTTATCCTCGACTTATTCTTCCATTTTTACCAAATTATCGTGTCAATTCAAATTTGTATAACAATATAATAACATATTTTTACTTTTTTTAAAAAAACAATGCACTAAATTGCTATACTTTTTTTAAAATTTATGTTATAATGACCGATAAACGGAGGTAATTTATGAACGATTATACTTCAAAACTGGATTTATTGGAAACAGAAATTGCCATAAAATATATCAAAGATAATTTTGAAAGGTTGCTAAGTACTAAGCTTTTTTTAACAAGAGTATCAGCTCCTTTGTTTGTTTTGCCAGAAACTGGACTAAACGATAACCTGAACGGATTTGAACGAGCTGTTAGTTTTGATATATTAGATCTTGGAAAAACTGCTGAAATTGTTCAATCGCTTGCAAAATGGAAACGTATGGCTCTTGCTAAGTACCATTTTAAAAGTGATACTGGTCTTTATACCGATATGAATGCTATAAGACGAGATGAGAAATTAGACAACTTACATTCAATCTATGTTGACCAATGGGATTGGGAAAAAATAATTGACAGAAGTGAGCGCAATCTTGAATACTTGAAACAAACCGTTTCGACAATTTATCAAGCTATTCTAGCATTAAACAGTTTAATAAATGAAAAATATCCAGAATTAACAACACATTTGCCAAGCGATATTTTCTTCATTTCTACTGCTGAATTGGAATCTTTATACCCTAATTTATCGCGTAAAGAAAGAGAAAATGCTATCACAAAAGAACATAAGTCTGTCTTCTTATATCAAATTGGCTGGCCTCTTAAAGATAGTAAATCACATGATGGGCGCTCAGCCGATTATGATGATTGGAACTTAAATGGGGACATTCTTTTATGGTATGATACTTTGAATTGTGCTATGGAAATATCTTCTATGGGGATTAGAGTTGATAGTGAATCTATAAAGAAACAACTTGTGGCAAAAGGCGAGGAGTTTAAACTACATAATCCATATGTTCAAGATATTATCAATAACAAATTACCTCTTACAATAGGTGGGGGAATTGGACAATCAAGACTTTGTATGTTCTTCCTCAAAAAAATACATATTGGCGAAGTTCAAGCCTCAATTTGGGATGAGAAAACTATTAAAGAACTCGCTTCTAAAAATATTAATTTATTGTAGGTATTTTTATGCAAAAACTACTAGTTAAACTATTTATAAAAGATTATAAAAACACATCAGATATTAAAGTTCGCAGCAAATATGGAACATTATCCGGTGTTGTTGGTATCATTACTAATTTGCTTTTATGTACATTAAAAATTACCCTTGGCATTATCACCGCTAGTCAGTCTATCTTAGCCGATGGTATTAATAACTTAACTGATGCGGGGTCATCAATCATTACTTTAGTAGGATTCAAGTTATCGAGTGCCCCACCTGATAAAGATCATCCCTATGGTCACGAACGTATTGAGTATGTCACAGGTCTATTAATATCAATTATTATTTTAATTATTGGATATACAATAGGCAAAGATTCAATTATAAATTTAATTGAAAAGAAAACTCCAACTGATTTTTCGATTGTAGCAATTCTTGCCATGGGATTATCTATTTTGGTAAAATGTTGGCAATCAATTTTCTATCGAAAAATGGCTAAAGAAATTGATTCTGATTCATTAATTGCAAGTTCAAATGACAGCCTTAACGATTGCATTTCAACTGCTTCTGTTATTATTGGCTTAATTCTATTTAAACTTTTCAATATTGTTTGGATAGATAGTGCAATTGGTATTCTTGTCGCTGTATTTATTGTTATATCGGGTATAAAAATGATATTTGAAACCATTAACCCTCTTATTGGTTCAATGCCATCACAAGAAGAAATTGATAAAATAAGTAAAAAAATATTAAGTTATGGGGGAGTTTTAGGAATTCATGATTTAGTAATCCATTGTTATGGTGCTTGTACTATTTTCGCAAGTGTCCATATTGAAGTTGATGCTAAAGTTGACATTATGGAGAGTCATGATATGATTGATAATATTGAAAAGGCAGTAAAGAATGAACTTAATGTTAATTTAACCGCCCATCTCGATCCGATAGATGTCGGTAATCCTGAAACATTACGCCTAAAAGCTATTGTACTAGATATTGTTCAAAAAATTAGCACTGAAATTAGTATTCATGATTTTAGAGTAGTTCATGGAACAACCCACACTAATATTCTATTTGATGTTGCAATACCTTGTAAATTTCAATATTCACCAGATGAATTGCGAAATATGATTAATAATGAAATCCACAAAATTGGTGATAATTATATTGCTATTATCAATGTAGACCAATTATATGTAACAAGTGTAGAAAAAAACTAGCATTACGCTAGTTTCAGACTGTTGACAAACAAAAGTTTGTCAACAGTATTTTTTATTATTTACTTAATTTGGGCAAAAATAAGTATATTTTATGCATGGAACCATCAAAAATGACTATTTTTTATTCATTTTATAACAAAAATGCGTTTAAAATGAAAAAATAAAAGTCCTTATTTTTGGTATTAACAAAAATAGGACTTTGTCAACAAACTGAAACTAGCATTACGCTAATTTGTTTTTTTTACATGTCTGACATATGAAGTATTTCATCGTTATTGAGTTCTTTTTCATCAATAATCTTTGCAAATACTAAATTATCTTCTTCAATATCTTTTAGATGTAAAACATCTTCTACCAAACATTTTAGAACTCTTCTTGCATTATGGTAACAGTTTACTCCCTCATAGTTAAAAGTATCTTTGAATTTATCTACTTCGTTACTATGCGTTTCACCAACTCTATTGGCAAGTTCAACTTGCTTTTTTGTCAAAACAGATATACCTATTACATCGCCTTTTTGGATATTTTTACCAGTTAGGCTTTGAGAACCTATTAAACAAACAAGGTGTTCATAACCTACTTGAGTAGCCCAAGCACAAGTCATTGCATATTTTTTTCCTTGTTTTTCTACTGTTATAATACTAACAGAATGATCAAATGTTTCAAATTTTTTCATATATTCACCCTATTTCTTGAAAATGTATAATCCAGGCTTAATAAAATCATATTTTTCAACTGTTACATCTACAATATTGTTACCATCAAAAATTAGTTTAGTCCCTGGAGCAAAATATTTTGTATACTCATTATAATCTTGTGAAATTACTACTTGTAAATCCGGAAAGCCTTTAGCAAGATATCTAATTGAAGTAATTTCACTTGTTTGTTCTAAGCGAAGATATTTATTAATATCTTCCTTTTTTAAATAACTAAAATGAGGATATTTATTTTTAATAACAATTAAGTTTTTAAGTGTATTCGTTAAGTTAGGAATTTTATACCAATCAATGTGGTTAATATCATCACTTAAGTTATAGGAATTATCAAAACCATGTTTAGTTCTTAATAGCTCTTCTCCCGCATGAATAAATGGTGTTCCCATTGTTAGAATAGTAATTGCTAGACCTAGACTTATTTTATCGAGGATATGATTTTCTTCATTATTCAACTTAAGGAAATCATATAATGTTCTGTTGTCATGACATTCCAAATAATTAATTGATTGACTGGCATCAAGAAATTCACCACCATTATAATAATAACCTTTCATATAATGAAATATTTCTTGTCTACTCTTTAAATTATTGTTAAGAAGTGATTTGAAAAATTCTCTAAAACCATCATTAAAGAAAGCAATGTGTTCTAATTTTTGACAATTGTTCATATTAGCCCTAATATTGTTTGGCATTTCTACTGGCATATTCCAACCTTCACCATACATCATTGCGAAAGGATTTGCCATAGTTATTTTCTTGTAAGCCTCTTTGATAGTATCAATATCAATTAATCCCATCAAGTCAAATCTAAAGCCATCTATTCTATAGATTTTTTGAAAATATTGTAGAGAATCAATAATTAATTTTCTTATCATTAAATGATCTGTTTTTAAGTCATTTCCACACCAAGAGGCGTTAGTTAAAAATCCTTGTTTATCTGTCCTAAAAGTATAACCAGGTACTAATTTTTCAAATGGGAAACAAAGGTTATCATAAACATGGTTGTAAACTACATCCATATTTACTCCCATACCAAGTTGATGAATTTTATCTATTAATTTTTTTAATTCATTTATTCTTTCATATGGGTCTTCCGCATTTTTTGACAAAAATCCGCTAGGTACAAAATATTGAGTAGGGTTATAACCCCAATTATATTTGAATAAAGAATTGTTACTATCTTTAATGTTTTCATCAACGCCATCAAAAGCAAAAATCGGCATTAATTGAATATGGGTTATTCCAAGATTTTTAATATAGCCTAATCCATAATCCTTCATTGCACTTTTAGTTAAAGCATCAAACGTACCACTATCAGTTTTGTTTAGAAATGATGTTGCATCTCTAACACTGAGTTCGTATATTATCGGATTTTTACTTTCTACATATCCATACTTCATTTGATAAGTCTTATCAATATCAATAATGTAATTACATTTATTATTAGCATTAGATGAATTACCATATGGATCAAGAGTTTCAAAAAATTCACTATTTATTCGGCATCTATAATAATATGCTTTACTTTCCAAATCTTGATTAATAGTGGTTGTCCAAACTCCACTTTCCATATATTGAAGGGGATATTTAACATCATCAATTACCACATAAATTTCTTTTACAACAGGGCTCCAAACTCTAAAGATTGTTTTTTCTTTAGTATAGCGATATCCTAACCATCCATCAAAATAATAAGTTTTATCAAATAGGTTTGAACGAGTTATTTTACCTAATAAAACATTGGTTTCTATATCAATTGTGCTTAAAGTATAATCTAAATGTGGAACAAGTTTTTCATCTGATTGTAAAATCAAATGAACTTCATTACCAATACAATTTTCTTCAATAACTTTTAATTCTTTAGTTTTATTAATATAAAACTTTTGATTAGTTTGATATTTTTTATTATCTATTATTACTTTAACAATAGTGAAATCTTCTAAATAGGCTTTCATTTTATTTAATTATTTCCTTCTTTATACTCTTTTTTAGTATTTTCAATAATTAGAAAAGTACATAGACTTACACAAATTGTTGCAAGCAATGCTAGAACAATGGCATTACCAACACTAATTTCTTCATTTTGCCAATTACTAGTAGTCAAATATATTACCTTTGTATGAATATTAGTTTCATCAGGAACATCACAATTGTAGTTAATCGTCAATTCAACAGTTCCTGATTGCCAGTTTTCAATAACAAAATCAATATGATGTTTGTTGCCTTTAGGTAGTTTAGTACCGTAAATATCTGCACTTTGATTGTGAATTTTATAACTTAAACCTGTAACTATAATATATTCTTCTGTTTCCCAATTACAAGAGAATCTAACTTTGATTTTGCCATTTTCACGAATTTTAGTAGACGAATAATTAAAGTCAATAAACTCAACATCACTGCCTTCAGCTTTTACTACACCTGAATTTGTTAATGTCATGACTAACATCAATAGCACTAACATTAACATTTTAACGAGTTTCTTCATCTCTGTCACGCTCCTTAAAATGTTTTAAGTTATCATTTAGTGATTTATTTGAACGTCTTTGTAAAAAATAGAACACTAAGATAATTATTCCAAGTCCTATCGCAAGAGTAATTAAAGTTGCTATAACTAATTTGCTATTGTAATAAAAGTCATAAATGTAAGTAAAATAGCCAACAGTCAAAATGTTTATTGCAAGTATTAAATATACTACTAATACTTGAACTAATACTGGTATAACATTTATTTTAAGTATAAAATAGAGAACCATACTTGTAACAAGTGAACCAATTAACGAAATAATTAATTCACGAACAAAACGCATATCTTCATATACAAATTGTGATATTGTTGATAAAAGGATAATTGTACTAGCAAATACTATTGCAAAGATTATTAAAAATTGTAAACAGAATTTTTTTAATTTTTTAAAACTTCTTTTTTCCATACTATCCTCCTATTCCATCAACTTTTTCTTGAATTCTCTAGCATATACTCTAGTAATAATCATTTTCTCTCCATTTACAAGTACTGCTCCAATTCGTCCGTTAACTAATGTACTTACATGATCTATCATATTAATATTCAGTATTATTGTTCGAGCTACTTGTAAAAAAGATGTTTTCGCAAGCATAACAGTAAGTTCTTGTAATTTATAGTTTACTTCATAAACATTCTTTTCTACATAGGCAAAAACTCGATTTTCAACTGCTTCAAAGTAGTAAATATCACTTAAGTTTATAATGTGATTTTCACCATCGAGTTTACCATTTATGGTAATGTAACTCGTTCTTATATAATTGCTTATTCGATTTATTTTGCTATCAATTTTATTACATCGAATAATAATTTCTGTTTCTTCGATAGATGGTATTTCATCTATTTGAAGTCGCATAAGCACCTCTTTCTATTTAAATCTTAATCGATAACTACATTTTTTGCAAATTTCAAAATAGGGTTTTTTATCACAAAAGCCTCTTACAACATTTTTAAAAAGTTGACTATTTAAAATAGTATCAAACGGCTCTTCAAAAATATTGCCTATTTTAGTATTACCATTATAATCTAAGCAACAACTAACAACACTACCATCTATTAAAATAGCGATTTGTTTTTTGGCACCTAAACAATTTGTATATGGAAACACTATATCACTATTAAGATTTGGCCATACGAATTCATCGGCATACGAAAACCTGATGTTTTGGTAGTCTTGTTCATTCAACCAATCATTAATAGTATCTTCGATTTTTTGATTTAAATCGTTTATTTCTTTTTTGCTTTTATCATTCCATAGTCTTAAATTAATTGGTAATTTAGGACTGTGCATATTTTTAAAAACTATAAATTGTTTTAAATTATCTAAATAGTTTTTTCTTCTTTCGTTTGAAAATTTAATTAAACACTGAAGTGATATGTTAATTTTTTCAAAGTACTTTTCTTCTAACATGACTTTAGTTATTTTATTTATTTCAACACCATTAGTTGTCAAACCTAACTTTAAACCATTTTGATGAGCATATTCAACGATTTCTGAAAAATTACTATGTAATATTGGTTCTCCTAGAACATGGAAATATAGTATTTCAACATTATCTTTGATTTTGTCAATAACTTCTTTACATTTTTTGATATCCATATCAAAATGATTTTTTTCATCACTCGAAGGACAAAACGGACAAGCAAGGTTACATTTGGTGGTTATCTCTAAATAAATTGTTTTTTTATTATTTGGCATTTTCGCTTGTTACTTCTTCATAGCTTGCGTCTACATATTCACTAGTACTATTTTTTAGTTTCTTGCTCTTTTTATTTTGATTAGTTGTATCAATGATTAACAAAACAATTCCATATACGACAGCAAGTATTGATAAAATTCTTAATATTAATACTGCTATTCCATCAAACCCAATAAAAATTGCTAATAATCCAACAATTAAACCATAGACTGATTTCTTTAAACTTTCAACAAACTTTTTAGATATGATAGCATTGGCAATTATTTCAATTATCAAAATGATACCGATAATTGTAGAAACTACACCAATTTGAACGCACAACATTAACACACCAATTAATACTTTTAATATTCCATCAAATAAAATGAAACTACGATTTCCAAAACTACTAATTGGCAAATAAATAATTATCTTAATTACTCCAATTATTATAAGTATTATCGCAGAAGCATCATATAGAAATTGAACCATTTCATAGCCTCTTAAAAAACTTACTATTGCAAAAATTAATCCAAAAGTAATATAGTATACTCCTGCTAAATTATTTTTGTATTTCTTCACTATTTGTATCCTCACTTACCGTATTTTGATATAATTTAATATTTTTTGGTGGCATTTTTACATCAGTAAATTGTTCGCTACATTCTTCATCTTTATACCATACGTTATTGTTGTTGTAAGAATATTCTTCAATTGCTTGATTCTTTTTATATTTTGCCACATTAACTAATTCATTATTAACGTAATACTTTACATGATATTTTAAAGTAATAAAATAAATTATAAGTACTATCCATGGTATTAATGCAAATATTACTAATACAATATAACCAGTTTGCCATGCCTTTTTTTCCATTTCTGTTGTTTTTGTCAAGAAACAAACTAACTTTTGTAAACTATTCATTTTCTTTCTCCAATAATTCAAAATTGTTTTCATTTAAAATAACTATACCATTTTTATATAATAGATCAGCAGTAACACCATTACCACTTTTTAGTTTTGAGGAAAAAGTGCCATCATAAACTGAGCCAAATCCGCATGAAGGACTATTGCTTTTTAAAATAGCAACTTTACAACTATTATTTTTGGCAATTTCTAAAGTCTTACAAGCCCCTTTTTGAAAAAAAGGAGTAACATCAATCCCTTCTTTGTTAATAACAATATCACCTTTTATCTCACTAGGCAATCTTGGGGTTGAAAGTCCTCCCATTTGTTCTGGACAAACTTCAATAATTTCCATTTGTTTTAGAAAATCTATTAATTTAGGATTATAGTTATTTTTGCCATTATACTTACAATTGTTACCAAGTAAACAACTACTAACTATAATTTTCATAATATCTATCTCAAATCAAGAACTGGATTCTTTAAAGCTGGTATAACTTTGATTTCTTCAGGATATAATACAGCTTCTTCTTCTTGATATTCATCTGAATATTCAAATTCAATTCTTGCGACAATATGTATCCAATTTTTATTTTTAACTTTAGCATTGATTGTATTCTTGCATAGGTGTCCATACAATTGAACATCTTCTGCACAACATGTCATGCAATGGCGTCCTGCAATAAACGTACCCTTAGGAAGTTTCTTAGACATAATTACAATAGCATTAAATGAAACCACTTTTCCGCGATATCGATTTGGATTGTCAAAGGTATCAATGTACCATCTACCAAAATCATCATCTGAAATTTCAATTATGTCGGCATCCACATCATATGGTAATGGTTCTTCAAAGGCTTGTTTAACAACGCCATTTTCATCCATAACGACATATTGTGCAGCCCCATTCACAAATTTTAAATTTGTTTGATAACTTGCTAGAGCAGCTAAATCATTACAACGATTGAATACAACTAAATCTGAAAACTTAATCATATCAATAAATTTTTGACGCATATTATTATAATATACTGCAAATGTTGTAAAATCAATAAATGATATTACTTGACCAAGATTTAAATCTTCTGGTATAAATAAGTCATTTAATTCCCACATACAGTTCATTTCAAGAATGATTCGGTCAGGTGTTGTTTTATCAATAATATCAGTAAAGAATTTTTCATTCAATTCATCTGAACTATTAACTACAACAGCCTCCGCATTGTAAGTATCTAAAAGATCTTTGGTAAGTTCTATTTCACCTTCTTCGCAGAGTATAACAAGGGTTTTACCTTTTTCTGAAAAACCATCTTTTTGTAATGCATCTTTGATGAAAGTTGTTTTACCTGCATCTAAAAAACCGGCAACGATGAAAATAGGAATTGCCATATTTAATCACCTACTTTTTTAAAATTAATTTTTCAATTGCTTCTTTATTTAATTTTGAACCAATAACAACAAAACGACCAATCAAATCACTTGTGCCAGTTCTAATTTCATAGTCCCCTGCAACATAATCAAAATATAACCATTCTGTTTGTCCAGCTGCACGCACAAAACCTTTTGCACGTAAAACTGTGCCATATTTTGCTTCATCTTTCAATTGTTCTAATATTGCTTGTAGTTCTTCTTTTGTATAACTATCAGCAGTTTCAACACCTATTGATACAAACACTTCGTCTGCATCATGGTGATGGTGGTGGTGATGTCCACAACCACATTCATGATCGTCATCGTCATCATCATCGTGATGGTGGTGGCAACATTCATGTTCATCATCGTCATCGTCGTGATGGTGGTGGTGACAACAGCAATGTTCGTGATTAAATTCATCTACTGCATCTTGTTCAAAAGTATTGCGACGTTCTAATGCTTCCAATAGTTTTGCAGGATCAACTTGAGTTAAATCTGCTAATACAATATTAGCATCAGGATTTTTCTCTTTTAATAATAAATATACTTCTTTTATTTTTTCATCAGATAGTTTTTCTGCTTTACTAACAACGATTGTATCTGCATCTTCTACTTGATTGTTGAAAAATTCACCAAAGTTTTTCATATATAATTTACATTTTCCGCCATCAACAACAGTAGCGATGATGTTTAATTTTAAATCTAAGTCTAATTTTTCAACTGCATTTATGATATCTGAAAGTTTTCCAACCCCAGATGGTTCAATAACAATGCGATTAGGATGATATTGATCAACAATTTCTTTCATGGATTTTTTGAAATCACCTACTAGTGAACAACAAATACATCCTGAATTAATTTCTTTTATATCTACACCTGATTCTTTTAAAAAGCTTCCATCAATTCCAATTTCTCCAAATTCATTTTCAATTAATACTACTTTTTCATTGTTGAAACCATTTTTAAATAATTTTTTTATTAAGGTTGTTTTACCAGCGCCTAAAAATCCAGATATTACATCAATTTTTATACTCATATTATTACCTCACTTTTTATAATCATATTTATTATACCACAAACTAAAATTAAAATGTCAAAATTATACTTATAAAAAATAAGACATATGTTAAACTACGAATTAGTAGTTACATATGTCTTATTTAATTTCTTTTATTTAGTGTGAATATCAATTTGTTGATTAGGAATTGTGATATTTAATTCAACAAACTTGTCATTTACCGCTTTGATTAAATCGAAATATACTGTCCAATAATCAGCATTTTTAACCCATGCGCGTGCAGCAATTGTGACTGCACCATTTTCTTTTTTTAGTACTTTAATGAATGGAGCAGGATCAGTTAATACTAACTTATGACTAAGATATACTTCTCTTATTTGATCCATTACCATATCAACATCATCATTGTATGATATATTAAATGTTAAATCAACTCTTAATAATTCTTTTTGAGAATAATTTACAATTTTACTATTAGCAAGTGTACCATTTGGAATCATTACTGCTTTGTTATCAAATGTAACTAAATGAGTATAGAATAATTTTATATCTTCTACAGTTCCTTCAACATCACATGCAACAATATAATCCCCAAGTTGGAATGGTCTAGTTATTGATAAAACAATTCCTCCTGCAAGATTAGATAGTGACCCTTGAAGAGCAAGTCCTAAAGCTACACCAGCTGATGCAACAAGAGCCGCGAGACCAGCCGTATCAATACCAACAAATCCAGCATATGAAATGATTAATAAAACTCTAATACTCCAAAGAGCAGTTGTAAAAATTACACTAGTTAATAACTTATCTTTGGTACGTTTCATTGCTTTTTTGCGAAGCTTTTTCAAAATTAAAGCTGTAAGCCACCATATTAAAATAAATACAAGGGTTGCAACTAAAACTTTAATAAATGGATTATTAAACAAGTTTTTAATAAAATTTATTATTTCTTGAAATTTACTAACTTCGGTTGTTTCTTCGGCTAAATAATATAATCTCATATTCTACCTCCTTACATTATTGGCGAAAAGATTTTTAATATTCTTGCGACAAATTTTTCTAAAGGTTTCAACTTGAATGTTTTAGGATTAACATAAATTGATTGTCTAGTTATGTTATCAAAGTCATTCTTGATATCAATAATTGATGGTGTTCTATATAACATAATTCCACATTCGTAGTGGTGCACTAAACTTCGATAATCAAGATTAATTGTTCCAACAATTGCTGCTTCATTATCAATTAGAATATTTTTAGTATGGATAAATCCAGGCTGATATTCGTAAATTTCTACACCTTGTTTTAAAAGACTCAAATAATTGGATCTTGTTAAAGCAAAAATTGTTTTCTTGTCAGGAACGTGAGGTGTAAATATTTGTACCCTTATACCTCGTTTTACTGCCGCAATTATTGCATTTTGCATTTGCGAATCCAAGATTAGATATGGTGTAGATATTTTAATATCTTCTTTTGCGTGATTAATCAAATTCAAGTAAGTATTTTCACCGATTAAATCAGAATATATTGGAGATGGACCATCACAAAGTGGTAAAACAATACCTTCATTTTCAAAAATTGGAACTTCAACATTTAGATATTTTTGATAATCATCTTCTTTTCTTGTTTGAACATCAAAATTTTGTAAAAACATTACTGTAAGTTGTTTTGTGGCAACTCCTTCAACTCTAACAGTTGAATCCTTCCAATAACCAAAAAGATTTATAACGTTAATGTATTCGTCCGCAAAATTAATTCCTCCAATATAACCAACTTTACCATCAATAACCGTTATTTTTCTATGATCACGGTTATTGTGAATAGCTGATACAAAAGGTAAGAATGGGTTAAACTTTATACAGTTAATTCCTAAACTTCGAAGTTCTTTGTAAAATCTTGCGGGGACCTTACCAATAGTACCAATATCATCATAAATTAATCTTACTTCAACACCATTTTTAACTTTTTCTTTTAGTATTTCTAACACACTATCAAACATTACACCACGTTCAATAATGAAGTACTCCATAAATATGAACGATTCCGCCTTACTAAGATCTGTTAAATAATCATTAAAGAAAGATTCACCACAATCATAATAAGTACTCTTAGTATTGTTAAATGGTATACAGCCACAAGTGTTTTCAATATATTTTGAGCAATCTTTATAATAACCTAAATCTATTTTTTCATTTCTTTCTTTATTCAAAATAGCCTGCGAATTGCTATGAATAGTTTTGGAAAATTTAATTTGTTTTTTTCTAGCTAAATTTCTAGAAAACAATGAATATATTATTATTCCCGCAACAGGTACTAAAGTAACAACCATAAGCCATGGCAACTTTAAGTCAGCTGGCATATCACGATTAGCAAGATCTAAAATTAAAAGAATTTCTAAAACCAACACTAATACTGACATCCATTTATAAACATTATAGGCTCTTTCCGCAATCAGTATAATAAATAATACTTGTGCTATTATTAGAACTGTACCAATAGTAAATCTACCAAATAATAGTTTAAATATTCTTTTCATATGATATATTTCCTTTCATATGATTTTCCTAATATGTAATTCCTTCATTAGTATTATACCAAATTTTTCACATTTTGTCTTTTTTTTAGATTTATACATTATTATATTTATTGATGAATATAATACTATAGCCACTTGGAGGTAACTATGAATAATTATAAACATACTAATTTAACTACCAATCAAGCTTTAAATAAATTAAAGCAGAATGGTAAAAATCAATTAATCAAGGCCAAGAAGAAAAATGTTTTTGCCCTTTTTCTTTCTCAACTAGCAAATCCGATGATTGTTGTACTTATAGTATCAGCCATTTTTTCATATATTATTAGCTTATATTCTAAAGAAGGTATTTCGGATGTTATTATAATATTAACTGTTGTTTTCCTTAATTCTTTACTTGGGGTAATCCAAGAAGCAAAAGCTGAGAAGGCAATTAATGCTTTAAATGATTTAACGCCTAAAAAATCAAAAGTAATTAGGGATAATGAAATTAAATTTATTTTATCAGAAGATTTAGTTACAGACGATATCGTAATCATTGAATCTGGTGATATAATTCCTGCCGATGGAATTTTGCTTGAAAATCATAGTTTAAAAATTGATGAATCTACTTTAACCGGAGAATCAATCGCAAAAGAAAAAGATTTAACTAATGATAATAACCAAGTATATATGGGTAGCGTTGTAACCTATGGTAAAGGTATTTTTAAAGTTACTTCTACTGGTATGAAAACCGAAATGGGTAAAATAGCAAAAGTAATAAGTGATAGTAAAAATAATTTAACTCCTTTACAAAAAAGATTAAATAAATTAAGTAAACTTTTAACTATTATTGTTATTAGCATTTGCATTTGTATGTTTGCTATAAGTCTTTTAAAGAGTCCTAAAATAACAATTAACTTTGTGATTGATTCATTTATGTTAGCTATTAGTTTAGCGGTTGCGGCAATTCCTGAGGGTTTAGCCGCAGTTGTGACTATTTTATTATCAATAGGTGTAACTAAGATGGCCAAACAAAAAGCTATTATAAGAAAGCTTACCGCTGTTGAAACACTAGGATGTGTCCAAATAATTTGTACAGACAAAACAGGAACATTAACTGAAAATAAAATGAAAGTAACAAACTGGGATAGTGAAAACCCCTATATGCTCGCAAAAGCAAGTTTTCTTTGTAATGATACTAAATTGCAAAATAATAAGTGGATTGGTGAACCAACTGAAATTGCTCTAGCAAAATTTGCTATTGAGAACTTTAAATCAATTGACACTAATACCTTAAAAGAACAAAGAGTTGATGAAATTCCTTTTGATTCTACTAGGAAAATGATGACAACTATTCATAAAAATGGTAGTTTTTATATTCAATATACAAAAGGTGCCGTTGATGTTATATTAAATAAGTGCACAATGTACCTAAGTAATAAAGGACCAATTCCTTTAACCGATAAAATTCGTAATAAAATTTTAGAGACCAATCACACATATGCAAAAAATGGCCTACGAGTACTGGCTTGTAGTTATAAAGATTATTGGTATAACCCTAAAGGTTCGGATAAAAATGAAAATAATCTAACTTATATTGGAATGTTAGGCATGCTAGACCCTATAAGGCATGAAGTATTTGATGCCATAAAAGAATGCAAAGATGCCGGGATAAATGTAATGATGATAACAGGTGACCATTTTGATACCGCAACAACTATAGGAAAATCAATAAATTTAGTAACTAATGAAAATGAAGTTATTACTGGCAGTAAATTAGATGAATTAAGTGATGAAGAATTAGAAAAGTGTATTTTAAATTATCACGTTTTTGCTCGAGTTAGTCCTCTTCATAAAGCTCGTATTGTTGAAACTCTTCAAAAAAAATCACTTGTTGTTGCGATGACTGGCGATGGAGTTAACGATGCACCAAGCATCAAAAAAGCAGATATTGGTATAAGTATGGGAATCATGGGAACTGATGTTACTAAAAGCGCATCCGATATGGTGCTCGCCGATGATAATTTTAATACTATTGTAAAAGCAGTTGAAGAAGGTAGAAAAATATATGCTAACATTGATAAAGCCATCCATTTTCTACTATCAAGTAATTTAAGTGAAGTATTAAGTATTTTGATTGCCACATTATGTGGATTTGTTATTCTTGATCCCGTTCATATTCTTTGGATTAACCTAATTACCGACAGTTTTCCTGCTTTAGCCTTAGGCTTAGAACCTGCTGAGGATAATATAATGAAGAAACCACCAAGACCTTTTAGTTCTAAACTTTTCAATCGTAAAACTTGGTTTGATATTTTATATCAAGGCATAATTGTAACTATTTTAACAATTGGTTCATTTTTGATTGGAACTTATTTAGAAAACGGAAGTTTTACAAATTTATTGAGTTATGATGGAAAAACAATGGCTTTCTTAACAATGTCAATGGCTGAAATTTTTCATTCATTTAATCTAAGATCAAAAAACGATTCTATTTTTAAAATTAAAACTACTAATAAATACTTATGGTTTGGTTGCCTTGGTTCATTAATATTAACAACGATGGTTATTTATATTCCATATCTTGCTAATTTATTTGGTTTTCGCTATCTAGCATATTATGAATTTGCAATAGCATTGGGACTTGGTTTACTAATAATACCAATAGTTGAGATAGTTAAGAAATTAGAAAACAAATTAAAAAAATCTGCAAATTAAATTTGCAGACTTTTTTTTATCGTGCTACTTCAGTTTTCTTATTATTGATACCGACAACTTCATCTACCGGCATTGAAAAGGCGATACCTTGACCAGGTGAATTCAAACCAACTTCTTGATATATAGCATGTAATATATCGTCTTTTATTTTATTTGAAGCAAGAATAAGAACAACTTCTTTTTCAGGGTGAATTGAAATGTTAAACCGTGTTTCAACTTCTTGGCGTGCTGTACCTCTTGCATGAATTACAGTTCCACCTCTTGCGCCACATGAACGAGCAGCATCCATTACCGCATCCGAAAACCCTGCATTTATTATACACATTATTAATTCAAATTTTTCATCCATTATATATTACCTCCCATATTTATTAAAAATTCATAAATTGATTTGCCAATAACTGATGATATTGGTACGGTAAAGGCAATACCTTGTCCGTGTTTAGTTTTGAAATATTTATCCTCATAGGCGATTAATATTTCTTTTATTTTATCTTCTCTTACAATACTTAAGATTACTGCTTTATCATCATTTACTAACCCTAAGTAATGAGCTATTTCTGATGGTGCCGTTCCCTTACCATAAAATACCGTTTGAAGATTTACTTCATATCCTTCTAAAACATCTAAATAAAAGTCAACTTTTCTTCTTTCAACAATTGTGAATAAGATTTTTATTTTTTTAGGTGCCGTTAATTTTTCTTTAGGAGTTTGTGCTTTTTTATTTTTCTTTACAACTTCAGCCATTTTTTCCTCCTTAGTTAAAATAAATGATTTGTTCATCATCAGCATCGATAATCTTCTTCATTCTTATCTTTTCACGAGCTTTATCTGTCATTACTGATTTAAAACCTAATAATTGAATAGTAATAAGTGGAGTCATTGCAACCATTGCTACTATTCCAAAGGCATCTTCTAATATTTTTGAATTACCTTGAAGAGTTAAACACGCGCCAATGGCAAGTGGCAAGATGAAACTAGATGTAAGTGGACCAGATGCAACACCACCTGAGTCAAAAGCGATAGCAGTGTATACTTTTGGCACAAAGAAAGATAATGCTAATGAAATAAAATAACCTGGTATTATGTAATATAGTATTGAGAAATTAAAAGTTATTCTTATCATTGATAATCCAATAGAAATACCAACACCAAGACATAAAGCTATTAACATTGCACGTTTTGATACACCACCTGTAGTTACATCTTCAACTTGTTTAGTTAACACATGAACAGCAGGTTCGGCAAGTACTACTACCATACCTAAAATAAAGCCAATTACGATTATCCATACTGGACTTGTTTCCGCAAGCATAACACCAATTTTAAATCCTACTGGCATAAAGCCAATAGTAACTGATGATAAGAACATTACTAATCCTATTAAAGTATATAAGATACCTACAAATATTTGAACCAATTTTTGTTTAGGTAGTTTTATGAAGATTAATTCGATTACTAAGAAAAAGGCAACGATTAATCCAAGGGCAAGTGATACTTCTTTTAAAGAAGATAAAACTACTTTTACGATTTCACTACTATTTTCAAAAATTTCGTATTGGCTAAAATCATTAAAGCTAATACTTCCACTAAATGATAAACTTAGTAATAAAACAACTAGTATTGGACCAACTGAACATAAAGCAATTAAACCGAAGCTGTTTTCTTTAGAATCTCTACCACCAATTGTTTGGGCAATACCTATACCTAGAGCCATAATAAATGGTACTGTAATAGGACCAGTAGTAACACCTCCTGAATCGAAAGCCATTGCAAGAAATGCTCCATTTCCTGAATTAACTACTAGACATGCTACCGCAAACATTAAAAAGTAAAACAACATTAGTAAAAGCGATAAATCTTTTTTATAAATTATTTTGATTACCGCAAGCATTAAGAAAATACCTACGCCAAGACCTACTGTGACAATTAATAAAGTTGTATTGTTATTCATTACATCTTTTACTTGTTGTGCAAGTACAGATAAATCGGGTTCCGCAACGGTTATTAAAACTCCCATAACAAAACAAACTAGTAACGCAAGCCAGATTTTTTTGGTTTTGATTAGTGATGATCCTATTTGTTCACCCATTGGACTCATAGCCATATCAGCTCCTAAGTTAAATAAGCCAATACCAACAATCAAAAAAACAGCGCTTATAATAAAGATTACTAACTCCCGTGATGTAAGACTTAACAAGGGAGTAAAATATAATAGTATTACTAATATCGTTACTGGTAGAACTGATATCAGTGATTCTTTGATTTTTTTTCTTAATTCACCTAGCATTTCTTCCTCCTTATATTTTAATTTTTGTGCTGCCATCATCTGTCGCAGCGAGATTTTTTACCCAAACTTTGCTTTTTATTAAAAAGAAACCAATTATACTTTTAATGATTTCGGTTGATTGAATTATTAAATAAATATTTATAATGTTCAATTCCGTATATTTAACAAGTAAAACTGCAGTCGGGATGGAAATACTCCATATAAATAAGCAATCAAACAAAAAGGTTACAATCGTAACTCCGCCTGCTCTTAAGGTATAAAAACAAGCTGAATTAAATGAAAATATTGTCATTCCACCAGCCACTACCCACATAAAGCAAGTTGCCATATGACGAACTTCTTCAGACGAATCGTGATAAATATATGGTACGAATGGCGCAATGATTGCTAAAATTATACCAAATATCAAACAAACAAAAACAGTAAAGGCAATTAGTTTTCGATCGTTGTCAACTGCTTCTTCTAGTTTACCTGCTCCTAATGATTGTCCAACTAAAATTGAAATGGCCGTAGCTAAAGCACCAAATACTATATAGAACAAATTGGTCGTAGTATTTGAAATACTAAATGCTTTAAGTACTTCTGTCCCCCTTCTTGAATAAACATTTAATAAGAATGTAGTCCCAAATGACCATAAAAATTCATTTAGAATAAGGGGAGCTCCTTTTACCAATATATTCTTTACTAAATATTTTGGTACATAGCAACTCTTAAAAGCATCATCGACAAAAGTAAATTTACTCTTATGTTTATGCGTAAATATTATTAAAAATGTCATTTCGGTTATTCTTGCCAGTAAAGTTGCTATTGCGGCACCCTTTACACCTAAAGCAGGAATACCAAGTCCACCAAAAATAAACCATAGGTTAAAAATAGCATTTACTCCTACCGCAATCCCTCCAGCAATCATTGGTATAATGGTTTCACCAACTTCTCTTAAACTTGATGAATATATTTGCACGATTACAAAAGGAATAATAGTTAGTAAAATTATTTTCAAGTAGTCACTAGCATAATTTTCTATTGCGATTTTTTCTTCCGGTGTGGTGGGATTAGTCAAAAAGGAATTTACTAAATTATTCCCAAACAATCCTAATACCAAAAGTGTAATAATGCTTATGCCAAGTCCTAACCAAAACTTAAACCGAAAACTATATCGCATTCCATCTTGATTCTTAGCACCAAAGTACTGGGATAAATATACACCAGCCATTGCTAAAGATCCAATTGTAACTATCTCGATAACAAAAAAAATTTGGTTAGTTACACTTACACCAGCCATTGCTTGATTACTATAATTACCAATCATTATGTTATCTAATAAATTAACAAATGATGTAATACCTTGATGCAACATTATAGGTATTGCAATTGCAATTACCCTTTTATAAAAGTCCTTAGTTCCGATTAGTTTTTTCATAATGCCTTTCCCTTTATAAAATGTTTTGATTTATTTTATCATAAATCATTATTTTTATCAATTGAAAAAAATATTATTTTTTTAGAACCTTAAAATTAAAATTTCCGTTATCAATAACACTTAACATTGATTCTACTATATTTACATTGATTTTGTTATTTAAACTTAATAACTCAAATTCTCCAGAGTAATCACTTAATAAATAATCCGTTAACTTAAAATCATTTTTCTGATAAAACTTTAAGCGTTTTTCTTGTAGTTCATAATCAATTGATTCTTTGTTAACTTTCTCCATAATAATTATTAGATTTTGATACTTTTCTTTTAACTTAGTCAAAACAATACTACCATAACCCTTTGATCTTACAACATCATTAATAGCAAAATAATATATTAAAGCTTCATTTTCTTTTTCAATTAAAAACACTAAGCCAATAATTTCTTCATTTACTGCCATCAAGAATTTAACATCTTTATTAGTTGTCATACTTAATATGTAATCAAACGACATCTTTTCAATTTTTGGGAATGATTGATTGTAAATTTTATGTATTTCATTTTGTTCAAAAGTATTAGCATCTCTAATAGTTTTAAATAAAATATCCATATTTCCCTCCTATTACTAATTAATTTTTTCCTATTCTATTTAATATTTTTCGATAAATTTTAATCATATCTTTTTCATTTACATATTTATCCAAATCGTTTATTTCAAGCCATGCTAGAGCGCTATTTTCATCTTCTTTGATTTTTAATGTATCTTCTTCATTTGCAATAAGAACATACGTAACATTTAAATGTAAATGATTAGGTACAATATTACCTTTTTTTAAGTGGGCCATAACAGGTAAAATTTCCAATGACATTATTTTATCATTGAATGGTTTTAAATTATTCAAACCACTTTCTTCCTTTGCTTCTTTTAAAGCTACTTGATATAAATCTGGATTACCATCAGCGTGACCACCAAGCCAAGCAAAAGATTTGTATATTAGATGATATGCAAATAAAACTTTGGTTTTATTAGTATTAACAACAATGGCTGAAGCAGTAAAATGAGCAATATTATTTGCTCTATCAAATGCTTTTGCTTTATATGAATATAGAAATTCTAACATCGTTTGTTGATCAATTAGTTCTAATTCATCATTAGTTTTATATGATTTTATTTCTTCAATTAATTTAATTATCTTTTCCATAGTACATTCCTTTATAAGTATTATACCATAACTGGCACACTTTTTCAAGGTGGTAATTATTAGTTGCTATTTTTAAACCAATATTAAAAGATATTCCCTTTGTAGAAAAACGATTAGTTTAATTAGTCGCTTCTTCTATAAAAGAAATATCTTTACAATTCTTTCAATCAAAATATTTTGAGATGTCAATAGGGTTTTCACTTACATACTCTGTTCCATTTTTATCAGTATATAGAATATAGCCCTTAGTTGTAATGTAATAATCTACTCCTACTTCTTTATTATCTACAAACACAGTAACTGATTTAAATCTGAGATAATATTTAATTTCACCATACTTTTCTTCATCGTAATCGGTATATTCTATATATTTTAGTCTTTTCATATCTTTCTTCAACTCGGTATTCTTTTTGAAAGATATTTCTTGATTTTCACTATAATTCGAGAATATCTCATCAACATATGCTATTTTTTGTCTTAAAAACCCTATCGCAAGTGATAATAAAATAAACATTGTTAATGCTGAAAAAACAATTAATCTCTTTTTCATTTTCCCCTCCTATTTCATTTGTGTTCAGTTAGAAAACTTGCCATTTCCAAATAGTTTTTCTAATGTCATTTTATACAAACAAAAAGCTCTCTTTAGTTAAGAGGGCTTAATAATCGATTCCAGTAAAGTTTATGATAAACATAATCTTTCGGTGTATGAGTTACTTCCCCCCACTTGATTATATTCTACCACAATTTACCTTATCTGTCAAATATTTCATTAATTTGTATAAATATTATTTCCCCCAAACAAACCAAATATATAAATATCCAGTAATTACTGCCGCAAGAGTAAAGGGAATACCTATTTTAAAATAGTCTTTTAATTTTACGTTATATCCTTCTTTTTTCAAAATCGCAATCGTAGTTATATTGGCAGAAGCCCCAATTGGCGTAAGATTGCCACCAAGAGTCGCACCTGACAATAAACCAAAGTATAACAAATATATTGGCGCATTAGCAGTTGTTGCAATTTGACTTACAACTGGTAACATTGTTGCAACATATGGTATATTATCAATAAAACTAGACAAGAAAACGGAACCAAAAGTAATTACTGTATATATTATGAAAATATTATTTTTACCAATTTTTATAAATATGTTACTAAGTTGTTGAATTAAACCAGCTTTAGTAATACCTGCTATTACTACAAAAATACCTGCTAACATTATTATTGTTTTTAGATCTATTGCCTTTAATGAATTTTTTATTATTTTAAAGTTTCTTTTCCTTATAATATAATAAATTATTCCTATTATATACAAAGCAATACAAATAACCCCGTTAGTAATAATACTATTGGTAGGTAAGAATGAATTAATAATTAAAAGTACAATATTTAAAATAATTAAGATAGTTGGAAAATAATCGCTTATTTTGGTTATTTCACCCTTTGGTATTTTAGTTTTATATTTTCTAAAAAGAAAAAGCATAACTGGAATGGTAACAATAGCACCAAGTTCTACCGCAAAAAATATACTAGGTTTACCTTCTACAAAGAAAAATTCCACAAAATTCATATTAGCATATGATCCTAGTATGATTGATGTCGTATCACCTATTAGGGTTGCGGCACCCTGTAAATTTGATGATACCGAAATGGCGATTAAAGCATTTACTGGCGATATATTTAACTTTTTACAAATAGCAAGTCCAATAGGTGCTACCATTAAAACTGTTGCAACGTTATCAACAAAGGCCGACACAATCCCAGCTAACATAGCAAGTACAACAATTGCCCACTTGGTATTCGTAACCTTTGTTAATAAATAATCAGCCATTAGGCAAGGCATTTTTGATTCAATAAAAAAGCCTACTATTCCCATAGTTCCAATAATTATAAGTAAAGCATCATAATTGATTGCCGCTATTGCTTCTTTAAAATTAATAATTCCAAGCAATGTAAATAAAATACTGCTTATAATAACAATAATTTCTCTTTTTGTTGAGAATATCATCATAAGTAGATAAGTTATTATAAATAAAATTAAAGCTAAAATCATTTTACCACCTCAAAATAAAAACAGTTCATATCATTTTATGAACTGTTCATATAGTTTTATTCAAACTTAATAGTAATTTTTTACCTTTTCCGATTGTTGATTCGAGTTTTAATTCATATTGATATATTTCGCAAATATGCTTTACAATTGCCAGTCCAAGTCCTGTACCACCAATTTCTTTACTATGTCCTTTATCAACCCGATAAAAGCGTTCGAATACTCTACTTTGATATTCTTTAGAAATACCAATACCTGTATCTTCAATAGTAAGAGTCGATGTATTAAGGGTAATCATAATTTTTCCATTATCTACATTGTACTTGATAGCATTATCAATTAGATTGCGAATTAATTCATCAATTAATTTGGCGTCACCAACAGTTTCACATTTAGTGATATTCGTTATTACACTGATATTTCTTGCTTTTATGCGATCTTCTAATGAATCTAATATTTCAATTAAAGCTTTATCTACTTTTACTATATCTTGTTTCTTTTGATAGTTTTGTTCAATACTTGAAAGATTTAACATATCAATAATTATATTGTTCATTCTTTTAGCTTCTTTTAAAGTCTTAGAAGAATAATTAATGATTTGATCTTTAGAATCAACAATATTATCACATATCATTTATTGATAACCAATAATAGATGTTAGCGGTGATTTTAATTCATGTGAAGCATTTTGAAAGAAATCGCGTTTTTCTTCTTCCAAGTTAGCTTGTTTAGTAATATCTTCTAAAGTAATTATGATACCACCATTTAATTTAGCTTCGGTTAAATATGTTTATTTATCTTTTCATCATATACTGCTATTTCTTTTAAATTTGCTTCATTCCCTCGTAAAAGATAAGTATTTGAACTACCGCAGAAAGGGCAAATTTTTCCATATTTTACAGTTTCATATTCCTTGTGACAAGCATCACAATAAGATACTGCTTTAATATTTATTATTTCTAGTTTTGAATCTTTTAATAATTCAGATTTTTTGGCGTTCCAATTCCAACAATCTTCTAAATAATCGTTAACAATAGCAGATACTTCACCAATTTCTAATGTTACCTTAGCAATTCGCTTCACGTTATTTTGATGAGCAGCATTTTCAACCATTTTAGCAATGTGAAAGACAATCCCTAATTCATGCATTATTTTTTGTTTCCCTTTTGCGCTTTTACGTATTCTTTATGTTTTTTGATTGAAATTTTTTCTTCAGGAGTTTTAGTTTTAAACTTGATTTTTAATCCACGTTTAATTGCATATGGTAAAATTTTCTTAAATTTATCTTCACTTTTTACCATAGTTGACATTTCAGGATGATCTCTAACTAGATGAATTGCGTCAAATTCACATTTAGTTGTACATACTCCACAACCAATACATTTGTTTTCATCAACAATTGATGCACCACAACATAAGCAACGATTGGCTTCTGACATTGCTTGTTCTTTTGTGAATGTTTTATGGGCATCCTTGAAACTATTTCTGTAGTCAATTGTTTCATCCATTCCTGGTTCGTTTCTTCCTTGATTATCATAACCATCGATTACTAAATCATCTTTATTTAATTCAATAAAGTCTCTTCTATTACGACCTATTGTCAAACTTGTACCAGGTTGAACAAAGCGATGTAATGATTCAGCTGCACATTTTCCTGCTTCAATAGCATCAATAGCAAATTTAGGTCCTGTGTATACATCACCACCAACAAAAATATCAGGTTCATTAGTTTGATAAGTTAATTTATCAGCAACAGGGTAATTACCATGTTGGAAAGTTACTTTTGTTCCTTCTAGTAAATTGCCCCAATTAATTGTTTGACCTATTGCGAAAATTACATGAGTAGCATCGATAGTTACAGTATCATTTTCGTCATAAACTGGATTAAATTTATGGGTTACTGGATCATTTACGCTTAAACACTTTTTGAAGACAATTTGTTTTACACAACCATTTTCATCTTTGATAATTTCTTTTGGACCATAACCATTGTTAATTTCAATTCCTTCATCCAAAGTTTCAAGTATTTCTTGATTTGTTGCAGGCATATGATTACGATCTTCTAGAGAAAATACTGATACTTTGTTAGCTTTAAAACGTTTCGCAGTACGTGCACAATCAATTGCAACATTTCCTCCACCAACCACTACCACATTGCCATTTAAAATTGTTGATTTGTCTACAGTGGCATCATGTAAGAATTTTACGGCGACACTTGTGCCTTTAGCATCTTCTCCAGGTATTCCTGGAAGTTTTCCGCCTTGACAGCCAATTGCGATATAGAATGCTTTAAAGCCTTCTTCTCTTAATGAAGCTATTGTAACATCTTTACCTACTTCAACACCACATTTAATAGTGACACCAAGTTCTTTTAGTATTTCAATTTCAGCATCAATTACATCTTTTTCTAATTTATATGAAGGAATACCATAAGTTAACATACCACCAGGTTTTTCATTTTTTTCAAACACAACTGGATAATATCCTTTAGTTGCAAGATAATACGCAGATGATAGACCAGCTGGCCCTGCACCAATGATAGCAATTTTTTCTTTCCATCTACCCATATTTGATGGGATGACAATGTCTGGAATGTATCTTGTATTACTTTGTAAATCTAATTCTGCAACAAATTTTTTGATATCATCGATAGCAACAGCCTCATCTATTTTACCTCTAGTACAAGCGGCTTCACATCTTTTGTTACAAACTCTACCACAAATAGCAGGGAAAGGATTATCTTTTTTAATTAAGGCTAAAGCATCACGGAATCTACCTTCTTTAACCATCTTAATATAACCTTCCACCGCAATATGAGCTGGGCAAGCTACTTTACAAGGAGCAGTTCCAGTTTGGTAACAATTTATACGGTTTTTATCTCGATAGTCTTCATCCCATTTATCTTTACCCCAAGGCATATGATCTGGTAATTCATGTTTTGGATATTTGATAGGGCCATTTTTAGTATTTAATTTTTGGCCTAATTTTACTGCACCACTTGGGCAATATTCTACACATTTACCACAAGCTACACATTTATCAATATCAATATGTGCGGTATATGCGCTTCTAGACATATTAGGAGTATTAAATAATTGTGAAGTTCTTAAAGCATTACAAATATTAACATTACAGTTGCAAATAGCAAAAATTTTATTTTCGCCATCTATGTTAGTTATTTGATGAACATATCCATTAGCTTCAGCGTTCTTAAGAATTTGAATTGCTTCTTCATATGTGATTTTTCGGCCTTTATTGGTTTCAACGCAATAGTCAGCCATATCACCTACGCCAATACACCATTCTTCACAACTGTCACCACAGCCTTCATTTAGTTTTGATCTACCATATCTACAAGAACATATTCCCACACTTAAGTGACCTTCATATTTTTTCAACCAATATGAAATATGTTCTATATCTAACGATGTATTTTTTGCATCTATTGCTTGTTCTACTGGTATTACGTGCATACCAATTCCAGCTCCTCCTGGTGGAACCATTGGAGTTACTTTTTCTAGCGGTAAAAAAGTCATTCTTTCGAAAAACATTGCAAGTTCTGGATGTTCATCTAATTGTTCTTTTATCATATTGGTAAATTCAGCTGAACCTGGAACAAATAACGGAAGTAAATATCTACGTTCTCTTTTTCCTTCTATTGGACCATTCTTATCATATAAATCACCATAATCATATTCTAATATACCGATATGTGACATTTCATCAAGAATTTTTTGTAATTCTGTACTTGTATAACCTTTATTCATTTTTAACAATTGTTCAAATGTATAGTGCTTACGTACTTTCATCTTTAAAGCAATGTCAGCCATTTCATCAGTTACTACACAAGCAAGTCCCCAATATTCTGGATCATCAGTAGTAAGACCATGTAATTTGTGAGGAAGACAGTCGGTAATTTTTTTGCCAAGTTTTAATATTTTCTCACGAGGTTCTTTTTCGCCTTTATGTTTCGGTATAAAAGCATTACTCATTTCTGGCATTATTCTTCCTCCTTCCACTTAATAATTTCTGTAGATAACCATTTTGCAAATTCATCTACACCTTCACCAGTTTTAGCACAAATTGGCATCACCTTAGTTTTAGGGTTTCGCATTTTAATGTATTCTTTGCAATTTTCTAAATTAAAATCAAAATATGGTAGTACATCAATTTTATTAACCAATACAACATCGCAAATAGAAAACATTAGTGGATATTTCAAAGGTTTATCATCACCTTCAGGAACTGATAAAATCATTATATTCTTCACTGAACCCGTATCAAACTCAGCAGGACATACAAGATTACCAACATTTTCTAAAATAACTAAATCAACTTGATTCATATCCAAATTATCAAGACCTTGTTTAGTCATTTCAGCATCTAAATGACACATTCCTCCTGTATGTAATTGGATAGTTTGAACACCTGTAGCAACTTTTATTTTTTCAGCATCTACTTTAGAATCAATGTCTGCTTCCATTACCGCAATCTTAAATTTTTCCTTTAAAGCATTGATTACTTTTATAAGGGTAGTTGTTTTACCTGAACCAGGTGAAGACATAACGTTTAATAAAAAGATTTTGCGTTTTTTTAAATCACTACGTAAGTTATCCGCATCCTTATTATTTTCGTCAAAAATACTTTTTTTAATTTCAATTACTTTTACTTCATCCATAATATGACCCCTTTTTTTGTTATTTTATCACATCAAACAAATTTTGTAAATCTTTCCTAATTATCTTTTTATATATAGAACTATATATTTTTTGATATAGTTTAATTATTTAAAAATACAATTTTTTCTCTATATTTTGTATCCAATATACTAAATTTCTTTAAAGTTTGGTTTCCAACAAAACATTCTTTAAAGGCTTGAATAACCAAATCATAGTCTTGATATTTCTGATTTGCTAGTGTAAGTACTGATCTAGGCATTTGTCTTTGATAGGTTGCTAGAAGTCTTACATTAGACATAATGTATTCATCATTTGAATCCATAACTTTCGTTATATTTAATTCCGATTCTTCTATATGACTCTCTTCATATTTGGTGGTAGTAATAAAGGTTAGATCTTTAAAATATAAAATATCATCATATTTACCAGATTTATCGTTAAATAAAGTTTCATAAATATTTTCTAAATCAAAACACACATTATCCGTTTTTAGTATAATGTTGTATTTATTAGGAAACTCCATTATTTCGACATTCCAAGTAGTGTTATATGTATTTAAATACTTTATAGTAGTATTAATTGCCTTTGATATTTCGTTAGTAATATTATTATTTGTTATTTTTCGCATATTGTACTCCTTAGCATTATTATAACATAAAAAGATGTAAATACGATTAAACGTACTTACATCTTTTTGTTTTTAATGATTACTTTTCAGCATTTACAATAGCATCGTTTACTTCCATTGCTAGGTCATAAGTAACTCTTGATAATCTAGCAATTTCATCAACGCCTAATTTGTAATCTGGATCATTAACATTTTTCTTGCTTAATTCTTCAACTAGTTCAGCAATTTCTGAAGCATTGCTTTTAACTACTGATAATTTTTCGCTTAGTTTGTCCATCATACTAATTAACCTCCTTCACTTATTTCTTTTTTGTAATAAACTATTTTTAATATCCCATAATTTTTGTGATAGGTCTACATAATAGCCATGAGGATTGTCGAATCGTTTTACTTCATCCCAAAGTCTAGATAATGAATACTTACAAAACTTTCTTGATTCTTCAAGAGATGGAATTTGATAAACTAATTTACCATCCATAAAAATTGGTTTTTGTAATTCTTCAACATAGAAATTAGTAAGATTCTTACGTTTCCAAGTAAATCTTGGATCAAAGATTTCATATTCTTCACTATCAATTACTTCATCGTGTAAACATATTACATCAGCAAGGGCCATATTAGTATCCTTTGAAAATAAACGATAAACTTTTTTGAAATGTGGGTTAGTAATTTTTCCCTCATTTTCGCTTATTTTCATCTTAGGAACTATTTCACCATTTTCAACGATTGCGGCAAGTTTATATACACCATCAAATACAGGATTAGATTTTGATGTTATTAAGCGTTCACCAACTCCGTATGAGTCAATACAAGCACCTTGATTTTGTAATTCAGTAATTAAGTATTCATCTAAGCTGTTTGATGCACAAATTTTTACAAATGGTAAACCTGCTTCATCAAACATCTTTCTTGCAGACTTAGAAAGATATGCAATATCACCAGAATCTATACGAACAGCAGCTTTTTCTAGATTAAATTCTTTAATTACTTTTATAGCATTAGGCACACCGCTCTTTAATACATTGTATGTATCAACAAGTAACACAACATTATCTGGATATAATTTTACATATGCTTTAAATGCTTCATATTCACTAGGGAAGGCTTGAACCCAAGAATGAGCCATAGTTCCTAAAGCCTTAACACCAAACCATTCATCACATGTTACACATGATGTTCCTGAAACCCCCGCAATATAAGCTGCTCTTGGTCCTAAAATGGCGGCAGAAGCACCTTGAGCACGGCGTGCACCAAATTCCATAACGCTTCTTCCAGCAGCCGCTCTTACAATTCTTTCAGCTTTACTTGCGATTAATGATTGATGGTTAATCGTAAGTAGTAGGAATGTTTCAATTATTTGGGCTTCAATAATAGGAGCTTTAACCGTAACAATTGGTTCATTAGGAAAAATAAAGTTACCTTCTTCTACCGCATAAATATCGCCTGTAAAATGAAAGTCTTTTAAGTATTCTAAGAATCCTTCACTAAATGAACCTTGTTTTCTTAAATATTCGATATCTTCACTGCTGAAATGAAGATTTTCAATATATTCAATTAATTGTTTTAACCCTGCACATACCGAAAACCCCGCATTATTAGGATTCATTCGGTAAAACATATCAAAATAAACTATTTTATCTTTCATTCCTAATTCATAATAACCATTGGCCATCGTTAATTCATAAAAGTCAGTTAAAGTTGTATAATTATTTAAATCTTTTAACATTGGTTGTACCTATCTTAACATGTAACATCTACATGTATTCCTTTCAATATATCAAATGTTTCTTCGTTTAATTTTTCATCAAAAGATGCGGTTAAATTTTTATTTACAATTATTCTTGCATTAGGAAGGGCTGCTTTTACCATTACTACGTTAGATAGCACACAAATATTTGAAACAAGCCCACAAATTTCTACTTCATCATAGCCTTTACCTACTAAATAGTTGGCAAGTTCCAGTGATGGAAAGGTTGGTTTTTCAAATACTTTAATTGCTTTATCTAAATATTTACCAACTTCACCATATAATTTATGACCATCAGTATCTTTTATACAATGTTTTACTGGTAGTTTTTTACCTTCAAGCGTGTCAAAATAATTATCATAATGAGTATCAAGAGTAAAAATAACATTATCGTATTCTTTGATTTTTTGAACTATTCTTTGTTCTAATTCTTCAGCTTTTTTAAAACCTAATGAACCATTTACAAAATCATTTTGATAATCAACAACAATTAATAATTTCATTTTTTATCTACCTCGGTTATATTATATACTTTTTTTGAATATTTTTCAACCTATTTTACTCAAGCAAAAAAGCTGATAAATATCAGCTTATAGATTTTCTGGATAGTTATTTTCTTTATCACTTGTAAAAATAATAATATCAAATATTACCATTTGAATAAGAATAGATAAACCAAATGTACTTCCACCTAAAAATGAACATGCAAAAATCGTTGTAATAATTGCAAATATTATTAAGCAGAATATTCTGATTTTATTATTATTTAACGTTAATAAATATAACACAATCCCCGCAACATATAGTAACAAATATAATATTAAACGATCAGCACCAACAAAATCATTACTTATAATGGCATATACGTAATTAATTACATAACTACTAAATAGTAAGATTACAGGTATTGTTATATCACTCTTAGATAGTTCTTTTTTTACTCCAAGAACAATTAACATAATTGATGATGCAATCATTAATCCATAAGTAATTATATCAAATACAACACCTGTATTGTAATTACTTGTAAATATTCTATCTATTAATGCTACACCTATAAAGAAAGTTGCAACACTAGCTAAAACTACTACAATTTCACTAAATTTACTCTTTAATTTTGTAAACATTTTTTTCACTCCTTATTATATAATATCTTATTCTTCTACTATTTATACCCTTTTTTCTACTTTTTTATACTCATCACTTTTTAATCCAAGTATCAGTAGGAAAATAGCAGGTAAAAATAATAATCCAATAGTATATCCTACTTTATGATTAAAACTATGAGATATCCTATTACATAATTCAATTGTATGAATAAGTGATACAATTGATATTGTTAAACTAACAACCAAAATAAATACATTAGGAATTTCTTCAAAAACTAAATCAAGTATAGTTGACAGAATCAATAACACTACTGAAAAATAAAAATTGAATTCATTCCAAACAAGTTTAAACAAAACATATACGTTGTATACCGGTATTACAGCATAATAACCTGGAAGATTAGCTTTTTCAAAGATTTTCCACATTGCTATAATTATTAATACACAACAAATTACAATTAATGCTACAAACACAATACCAAATGGCACAGATATTTCAAAAGCTTTCTTTAAATTTTTCAACATACTATGCTATTTCCTTTGTTAATTATTTTTTAATTTTATACAGAAGTCACAACAGTCGTTTCCTCTACCTAATGTTTTAGTTCGCTCCCATATTAAATTCTTATGTAGGCCTTCATATACGGTATCATCACTATCACAAAAGCATTGACAAAGATTTGGACAATTATATTTAGTCATAAAATCTTTATATGGACACTTAATCATGTCAATTCGCCAAATCTTTTTGCTTACACTTATATCTTTTTTCTTGAATCCTGCATTTTCATTAAAAGATTTATTGGCAACTTTTCTAAAAATTGTTGGTACAAGACTATACATAAATGGAATTTTTAAGATTTTTTCGAAACTCTTACGCTTTTCAATTGCATGTGTGTGAACTATTTCATGAATTAAATTGTATAGTTTTTCTTCTTCCATATGCGAAATTAGTGTTTGATACATAGCGATTGCGGGGACTATTTGGCTTTCTAAATGCATCATTAACTCCTTTGATGCATTTTGATTTTCAAAAAATATTTTTTCTTTTGTGTTAGAGTACTTTTCCAGCAATTCATCATTAATTTCAGGAAATTCTTCGCTTACAATAATTTTAAACCATGTTTCGATATAACTTTCCTTCTTAGACATTTTCACAATATTCCTTTACTACTCTTACTATTAATCCTCTTCTTTCTGCTTTTGAATCAAAAGGATGGTCAGGATCGATAATAGAAATTATTCTTTCCTCATTACTATTTTCATCATATTTATAGTTCTTACAATAATTTAAAATTTTAGTTTCATTTTCTTTGCCATATTCAACAACAAGAGATTCCAAAATTTCGGTTTCAATTATTTGATCACGATATTGTAACAATAATCTATCATGAGGATCGGTATGTGATAATTCATAAGTTACAAAAAACCTTAAAATGTTATTACCACTTTTTAAACTTTCGTATGTTTTCTTAAGTAACATAACTTTATAATAGTCACAAATATCTTCAATCTTTGGCAATTCAATATCTTCGGGGCCATAAATTGTATCAGAATTAAATCCCATTACTTCGCCACCTACACCATATATAGAGTACTCATAACCATTTTCTTGTTCAAATTGAAGAGCATCAGCCATAAGTCCACCCCATCCTCGTTGGGTCATTCGCACAATTTCACCTGTGTTAAAAACTGGTACCCATCCACGTTCTTGATGGTCATAGCCTGAGATTCTATAACCTTTTTCTCTTATTTCTCTTACTAAGGTCATATAGGCATGCATATTAAAACTTGGCATTTCTTTGAAACCATTATAATCATAATCAGTCCATCCAACTACTTTATATTTCATATCCTATTTTCTCATCTCCTTCACAATATTTTACAATATTTTGAATATTTTTTCCAATTTATTGCTAACTTAAACAATTCAATTTACTAAAAATTAACTATAAAAAAATCCGTGTAATAATACACGGATTAATACTGTCAATGCTTTAGAAAAATATTGAAAAAAAGATTGTTATTTATGGATGAATCTAAAATGCTAAAGATAGAAAAAGCATATGTCAAGTAATACTTGATCTTAATTAGATTCAAAAATGGAAATTGACAAACATTGACAAGTTGAAGAAGATAAATAGATTAAAAATGACTTGGGGAGACAAAATAAAAAATCTAATTTTTCTTCTTCTATATATTTATACGACACAAATGCTTTTTTTGTCCACTTTTTTTACAAATTTTTTAAAAATTTATTAATTTTTTGATTATTAATACTATATTTGTTTTACTTCGTAAAAAAAATAAGGGTTTTGTTACCCTATTTCTTTATTTTTGTTTCATGACAAGAAAATAGAAAAACCAAAAGAATGCCCATAAAAGTAGCATATCTTAACACCTCTTTTTTATTAATCTCATTTTTTCCTAACTAACTATATTATAGCACCTCTAATCAGTATTTTCAACATTTTTTATAATTTTTATTATTATACTAGTATTAAGTTGTTATTAAAGTAAATAATATAAAGAGGTGATTTCTATTAAAAAGAATAATAAAAGCTTATTGGTAATTGGTGCAGGTATTACTGGTTTAAGTACTGGTATACATGCACTATTAAAAGGATACAACGTTGAAATTTTTGAAAAAAACGACTTTCCAGGTGGTTGTTGCACCGGTTGGTTTAGAGAAGGTTATTATATAGATAACTGTATGCACTGGTTAACAGGCACTAATCAACATACCAAAGGTTTTAAATTATGGAAAAAACTAGGGGCCATATCAGAAACGAGTAACTTATATCAAGGAGAATACTTTTATAAATCAGTTTATGATAATAATGAAATAGCATTATCAACAGACACTAAAAAGCTGCGAAAAGAAATGTTAGATTTATCTTCTGCTGACGCTGAAGAAACCAATAGGTTTGTTGACGCAATAGAGGAATTAGTAAAAGCTAATCAAATCAATAATTTTATTTGCACTCCTTTTGTTGTTGCAAAAGGCTATTTAAAAAATTATTTATATTATCATAAACTCTCACTCGGAGAATTATCTAAAAAGTTTAAACATCCCCTATTACAACGTTTATTTACTGACTATTTTCCAGCTGAATACTCATCATTATCGCTTATTTGTGCTTATGCTACTTTTGCTAGTGGTAATGGTAAGGTATATGAAAAAGGTTCAAAAGAATTTGCAAATAATATAGCCAAAAAATTTATTAGCTTAGGCGGTATAATTCATTATAATAGTAATGTTACAAATATTGAAATTACCAATAATAGTTTTAAATCAATCACTGCAAACAATCAAAAATTTGAAGGTGATTTTCTAATTTCAACCATTGATCCAATGTTCTTATTTAACAATCTTATTGATAATAGTTACATGCCAAAAGATTTAAAAAACAAATTCTTGGATAAAAAGAAAAACGAAATTGTATCAAGTTTTCATACAGCATATTTAATAAATCAAGATACTCCTGATATAACTGAAACTTCGGTTATAGAAATTGAACCAACCTTAGTTGGAAAACATACCATAACTAGATTATTAATAAAAGATTATTCTTATTTATATAAAGATAAAGACAAAAAAGTAATACAACTTTTTATCGTTCAAAATATGGAAGATATTGAATACTGGCAAGATCTATACACAAATAATAAAGAAGAATACAAAATTGTTAAAGAAAATACTACCACAAATCTAACTTCTGCATTATTAAATAAATTACCTAATTTAAAAGACAATTTGCATTTATTAGATTCTTGGACACCTGTTACTTATAATAGTTATTTTAATACTTACTATGGGTCTTATATGGGATTTGTATTTAAGAAAAAAGGATCAATCAAAAAGCTTTCTTCAAAAATCAAAAATATTAAAAATATGCGTTATGTAACGTATTGGCAAACGTATATGGGTGGTTTACCTATTGCCGCAAGACTAGGTGAAGCAGTTGTTAAACATTTATGATATTTATAAAATATAAATGATACTATACCCTTTTGGGATACAGTATCATTTCACTTTTTTATTTTATCTAATAAAATTGGTTACTTCTCTCTTTTCTTTTTTAGGAAGGCCATATTTTTCTTTGCCAAGTTCAATTGATTTCATTAGAAAAATCATGTTTTTAGCAAGCATTCGCATATTGTATAAGCCTTCTTTGTCAAAAGTAGCTTCTCCTAAATCACGGCCATGTACACTATTCCAGTAATAGCTTGAAGCAATTGGCATACCACTTATTGTGAAGTATTTGTTTAACTCATCAAATGTTGATGATGCTCCTCCACGTCTTGCAACTGCTACGCTTGCGCCAACCTTCATAGTTAAGTCTGTTTGATTGCTGTAGAATAGACGATCTAATAAAGAAATAAGTGAACCATTAGCTGAAGCATAATAAACGGGGCTTGCAATTACCAATCCATCTGCTTCTTTTAATTTTACGGCTAATTCATTTACAATGTCATTAAATGCGCACTTTCCTGTTTTGTGACAAGTTCCACAAGCAATGCATCCTCTTATATCTTTTGTTCCAACTTGTTCTATTTCAACTGTAATACCTTCTTCTTCAAATACTTTTTTCATTTCATCCAATGCTATTGTGGTATTGCCATTAAGTCTTGGACTACCGTTTATCATAAGTATTTTCATTTTCTTACTCCTTACTTGTTGTTTCATTTTTTAATAAATATATTAAGTATTGTAATTGTGGTGATTGATTAACTTCTTCAATCTTTGCATTAAACAAATCATATTTTGAAATAATTACCATTTGCATTGTTTCAAGTTCATTTGTTTTAGAGCCTAAATATTTATTTTGGTATAAGTCATAATTATTTAAAATTTTAGTTATTTCTTCTACTGAATTTAATTTAATTTGTACTTTTCCAAAGAAATCTGGTTTACCAGCTTTACTTGCTAATCTTGAAAATCCTAATACTTTGAAATTTGTTACATTTAAATTTAAATTATTGGTATTGTCTTTATTAATAAAAATGTAACTTTCTTCACTTAATTCACGATACATTGCATATTTTAATAACTCTTTAAAAGTAAAATTTTCATCATTTTTATTCTTTAAATAATCGTTTATATCAATTGAACCTGAAGCAGATGGAACAAAGGTACTACCATTTACATCATTATAAATACTTTGTAAGTTTACTATATAATATATTTCACCATTCACATCAAGTTCTACCATAATATTAATTCCTATTAGGTTAGTTAAGTAACTATTTTCGATGTCTCTTAAACCATTAGTTAGAGGATTCAAAGTTAATTTTTGACCACTTATTACTTTAGTTGGTTCATTTGGTGTACAAATATTTTTAAATATCATTTCATCAGTTGAAACATAACTATGATATCTAACGGCTTTTATATTTACGCAATTTAATGTATCAAAATTTAGATCAGAATTAATTCCAAGTAATTTGCCATTAAAAATTGATTTATCATTTTCTAATTTATCTGAAACAATATAAGCTAAAGCTTTTCTAGAATCATTAGTTAAATCTATTTTATCTTTTTCTAAATTAATTTTCAATTTAGCTGTGTTTTGTTCTAGAGTTTTGTTTTGCTTTTCTGAATAAATAAAAGCTTCATCTTTTTTAGAATTTGCGAAATTCATTACTTGATAGTCTTTATACTTCTTACTGAAAGTTTTAGGATTGACTATTTTATTAATAATGTCTTGTTTTGATTCGCCTTCTATAGTAGTTGTTAGGTTGCAATCTTTTTTAAATTCTAACCCTTTATTAATTTTCTTAATGATTGTTTTAACAGATTGAAGCAAAACCACAAATATTGAAAGTAATAAGATACTTAATGAATTAAATGAATCAGCACAATTATTAGTATTATTATCAACAGGGTTTTTAATTAAAGTTGTAACGATTGTTGCTATAAGTAGCGTAAATTCAATAATAACCATAATATAATCTATTGGCTTTAATTCAGATAATATTGCATTAGTTAAAGCCTGATGTTTACCATGTACAATCTTTTTATGGTATTTATTTAATACATTAATAGTTTTTTTATATGAATTATCTTCTTTATTTAATTGCTGAAAATTATTTAATGTAAGATTAGTCTCTTCAATATTAATTTTAACTAAAAAATAAGTTTCTTCATTATTTTTCCCAAGACATTTATATTGTGATAGAGAAATATTTTGATTTCTTAAATCTTCAGTTAGTGAATATAAAAGATTTAAGTTATTATTATTCATTTTACCATTATAGTAAATGTCTTTCTTAGTTTTTTTAATATCTACTAGCGAAGCTACTTTAGTAATTTTCTTTAAAGTATAGATCCCTACTAATTCATTCTTTTTATTTTTTACATATATTATATATTTCATAAATCACCTTTATAATAAATATCATATTTATATTATATACTTTTTTCTAATTATAGACAAATAATGTGTAAATTTTTAACTTTAAGATTTAATTATACAGAAAAAGCTCCTTTTTGAAAGAGCTTTTTTTTATAAACCTTGTTTATCAAAGATATTGACTACTTTATCTACCATATCATAAAAGAATTGATTGTATTGCTTTGGCACATATAAATCATCAACATTTTTGTATTTATACTTCATTGTTGCATAGCTATAAACAAAAGCATCGATTTCAATTGATTGAAAGAAATATTCATCATTTGTACTACCATCTTGATTATTCGGTAAAATGTAGCTGTTATAATCCTTTTGCCAATTTTCAATGTGTTGCTTTTTAACTATGGTTTCTTTTCCTGCTTGATAATCTTCTACCATTTGATATTGAAAATAGTGTCTTATTTCATGTAAGAAAAAATATTCAATCATGTGAAAGTTATTAGTTGAATATGCATATTCACACGAACATAAATTGATTCTTATTAATTTTTCTTTTTCTAAAAATATAGCTACTTTGCTAATATCTTCATCAACAAAAAAGCACCAATTAGGTATATTAGTAAATGAAAAGTATTTTCTATCTTCTAATATTATGTTAGTAATCAAAGGTTTAAATTTTTCAATTAATTTATTAATCTCTTGTTCCATACAATTATAAACAATTACTTTAATATTATTAAATAGAGATGATACTCAACACCCTCTATTTTGTAATCGTATATTTTTATTCTTTCATTATTTTCTTCACTATTTTCATCTATTGTTACCTTCCATTTACAAGTAGTTGTAAATTTACCATTATTACCATATAGTTTTTGTTCTTTAGCCCCTGTAGAAAAGGTTTCTGTTAAGTCATTTAAATCATATAACGCATAATTACCTAAGCTAAAATATTTACCATTTTTCTTGTGCATATCACTAGCAAGTAAATCACCACTTTTTGTCATTGCAAAATAGATAGCATTATTTTCATCAATATCATATAAATAGATATCATTTTTTATTTCAATTGGTTCTGTAACCGCTGAAGGAGTATATTCTTTTTCAAATGCCCTTTGTGGTTCAGCATAATATTTTGTTGAAAAAACACATGATTGAGTATAAATTGATATACCATTAACGAAAAATGCAACTATTGCCACCACAAATATTACGGCAACTATTATTAGTATTTTTATCCCTTTTTTCATAATTATCCTCTTTTTTATTTTTCTCTTTTTCTTTTTTGCTAGTTAAATATTTCCTATAAGAAAATAATAATATAGCATAAAATAACAAATGTTTCTTAATAAGCAATATCTATTTTTTATATTATTTTGTCTTATATAATTTATGATATTACTTTTTTAGACTTTTTTTAAGAAATTTATACATTCTTTTTTGCTTACTAGAAATATAATATTCAAGGGCTTCTTTGAATTTTTGACATTCATCATCCGTTGGTTCAATATCAAACGGATAACTCCAATCCAATTCATCATACAATACATCTTCTAAATCATCAATATCCGTGTCTTCTATAGATACATAATCATAGTATAGTTTATTGACTAATTTATAAAATAAATATCTTTCAGTATTTGAATCACCATCAAACATTTCTATTATTCTATCATTGTCAATATAATCAATTATTGCTTTTGCAAAAGATACATTAATTTCGAATTTCTCATTGTCAAAATTGCACCTTAATACGCCATTTTCATCTTTTTGTAAATTATTTTAGTAACTCAATATTTGCGAGTAAAAATAATTTTTCAATAAAGCGCCAAATTGAACTATGTAAATCTTGTTCATTAGTAGCATATATTTTGGAATTAAAACACCTATCTTCAAAATTTATTCCTATTTTTGATATTTGTTCTTTAAAATCATCGGGATTAATATACATTGTTTCCCAATAGTCAGTAACAGAATGGCAATCGCTTATAATGTAAGTATTTTCTTCATCAGTTGGTTCAATGTATAAGGCCACACTTTCATCATAATTTTTAAAGAAAATTAGTGTAGTAATGATTATACGATTTTCAAAAGTACGTAAAAATGCTCCTAACTTACAATTTTTTACTGCTTCATATAAATCCAACATATTTCACCTATTTTAATAATTAGTAGCCTTTACTTCAAAATAACTTTGAGGATGGGCACAAACTGGGCATACTGTAGGTGCATTTTCACCTATATGAATATGACCACAGTTACGGCATACCCATACTGTAACACCTGCCTTAGCAAAAACTTGAGCGGTTTCAATATTTTCAAGTAATTTACGATATCTTTCTTCATGAGCTTTTTCGATTGCGGCAACACCTTCAAATTGTTTTGCAAGGGCCTCAAAGCCTTCTTCTCTAGCAGTTTTGGCAAATTCCAAATACATTTCTGTCCATTCATAGTTTTCACCTTGAGCTGCTGCAAGCAAATTCTCTTTAGTATTTCCTAATTCACCTAGCGCTTTAAACCATAATTTTGCATGTTCTTTTTCATTTTCGGCAGTTTCTAAAAATATTGATGCTATTTGCTCATATCCTTCTTTTTTGGCAACACTTGCAAAGTAAGTATATTTATTGCGAGCTTGCGATTCTCCTGCAAAAGCAGTCATTAAATTTTGTTCAGTTTTAGATCCTTTTAAATTCATATTAGTTCCTCCCTTTTTTTATTTTACTATATTATAAGTATATTATATTTTTGTTGATATTTCAAGCAAATTATTAATACTTTATTTTTTATTAAAAAACACACTAGATGTTTTCATCTAATGTGTTTTCCGTAACCTATTCTACTAATGTGAATGTGCAATTTCCACTTGTAATATCACCAGTAATAGTTAATAAATCATTTACATTTACATCCTTAAAGAATTGATTAGAAGGATTTTCTGAATTAATCATGATGTAATAATCACAACTATCGAATGATTCAGCAACATTTATATCTTTTTTACCAACTACACGGTAATTATCGCCTTCTTTTACGATTTTAACAATGTAATAGTATAAATATGAACTTCCTTTGCCTAATGAATCATATGAATATAAAATAGCACTATTTTTATACACATTTTCGTCCCATACGCCAGAATTATACGCACCAATTGTAACACGTCCTTTAGGTTCTGGTTCTGGATGTTCTACATCAATTGTTCCTGTATATTCAATTGAATTATAATCACAAATTGCTTTTTCAAAAATTTGTGATAATAGTGTAGTTCCTTTATATTTATAATGTAGATAGTCATTTAAATATAATTTGTAGTTGTCTTCTTGTACATATTCATCAAGTGGAATAACACCAAGATTATGCTTTTCAGCAAAAGCTCTTATAGCTTTGTTATAAGCTATTCTTCCTTCTTCAGTATATTTCATTCCAGTATATTCAGTATAGCCAAGTGTACAAACATATACTTGAGTTGCACATAAGTTATAAATTTTTGACAATATCATTTCATATGCGGCAATGAAACTTTCTACGCTAAAGCCAGAGCATAAATCATTTGTACCTAAATATAGAATTACAATATCAGGATTACCATTTTGAATTAAAGTATTAATTCTAGCATCGCTACAACCAGCACTTTCATCTGTTCCTATAGCAGTAGATCCACTCCAAGAGTTATTTACGCCAAGTATCATATTAGTATTATTAATTAATTGACCCCACCAAGTTTTATCAACTGTTCTTACATCTTGACAATAAGTAGGATAATAGAATCTTCCAACTTGACCATAATAACTATTCATTGGTGAACCATCTTGATAGAATGTTGAAATACTATCGCCTAAAATTGAGATTCTCTTTCCTGCAAGTTCAGTGTATTTAATTTCCTTAACTGTAGATTGGTAAACAGCTGTATAAACTACATCACCTGTTACTGGAGCTATTTCTTTATCCCAACCAATAAATTCATAAGTACGTTTGTCATCTTCTGGTCTTGTTGGATCTTCAGGAGCTGTTGGTAATGTTCCATATTCTACTTCTTCTTCAGAAAGTATGGTGCCATCAAAGTCAACAAATTTATAAGTATATTTATTTTTAGTGCTTGTATATTGAGCAGTATAAACTACATCACCTGTTACCGCAACAATTTCTTTATCCCAACCACTAAATGCGTATGTAAATTCTTTAGTAGCTGGTCTTGAAGGATTTGCAGGAGCAGTTGGTAATGTTCCATAATCTACTGTTTCTGATTTTAATACTTTTCCATCAAAATTAACAAATTTGTAAGTGTATTGTCTTTTTACTTCTCTATATTGAGCAGTGTATACTACATCGCCTGTTACTGCAACAACTTCTTTATCCCAACCAACAAATTCATAAGAGAATTCGTCAGTATCCGCTTTTGTTGGAGTAGCTGGAGCAGTTGGTAATGATCCATATTCAACTGATTCTTCTTTTAATACACTTTCATCATGATTTAAGAATTTTACAGTGTATTTTCTTTTTACTTCTTTATATTGAGCTATAAAAGTTATGTCACTTTCAAGTTTTCCAACTTCTTTATCCCAACCGATAAATTCATAAGAGAATTCATCTGTACTAGCTTTAGTTGGATTTGCAGGAGCAACAATTGTGCTACCCCTTTTGCCTGTTCCTTCTGATAAAACTGTTCCGTTTTCATTAACAAATGTATAAGTGTATTGTTTAGCACAACCCACCAAACTAAATGCAAGTGTTAATGTAAAGGCCAAAATAAAAATTGATGTTAATAATTTCTTCATGTCTACCCTTTCTTCTAGTTTTATTTTTCAAAAATAGTTAACAATTACTATTTCAACTACATTCTATCATTTTTTGGCATTTAAAGCAACAAAAAAACATTACCCTAATATGAATTAAAAAAAGGCATCATTGCCTTTTTTATGAAATGAATCGTAACCCAATAAATATTTATCTATCTGTCATATAGAAGATTTTTTATTAATTTAAATAATTCACTTTTATTTAACTGCTTTTGAACATTAATTAATTTTTATTTAAACATCCAAACGAGTATAGTAGTTAAAACCAATACAATGCCAAGCAATATTATACATATAGTTTGTTTTTTGGTCCAATCATTTTTATAGTAACACTTGTCTATTATTATGCCTACGAATACGCATATTGTAAACATTGTTACAAATATAGGTAACTCAAAAAATAATGGTATAACATTATACTTTACAAGAATGGATATTGCTATAGGAAAAATCCCTCCAATGAGACAACATATTGCAATAAAAGTTTTCTCAGACATTTTTTTCATTTTTTGATTTTACTCCTTATTTTTGTTATAGCCTTTCTATTTATTTGGTAATATTATAATCATATTAATCTGATGTTAATATTATAAAGGAAATTTTTTTGTTAAGGTCAAAACTTCTTTTTTCACTTCCAAAAGAGCGTTTTCATTTCCTTTATTTTTTAATGCTTTGTTAATTAAATGAGCAATTTCTATCATTTCCTTCTCTTTCATTCCTCTAGTTGTGACACTTGCAGTACCAATTCTAAGACCACTTGTAATGAATGGCTTTTCATCATCAAAGGGAACAGTATTTTTGTTGCACGTGATATTCACCTTATCTAAAATTTTTTCGCCTTCTTTACCTGTTATCCCAATTGATTTTTTTACATTCACAATAAGTAAATGATTTTCTGTTTTACCACCCACTAAAACATATCCAAGTTTTGTAAGCTCATTTGCAAGAACTCTACAGTTATCAATGATTTGCTTTTGATATTGTTGAAAATCAACTGATAAAGCTTCTTTAAAGCATACTGCTTTCGCGGCTATAACGTGCATTAACGGACCTCCTTGAACGCCAGGGAAAACAGCTTTGTCAATTTTTTTAGCAAGTTCTTCGCTATTCGTAAGAATCATACCACCACGTGGCCCTCGCAATGTCTTGTGCGTCGTAGTAGTCACAATGTCAGCATAGTCCATAGGGTTTGGGTGTAATCCTGCCGCAACTAATCCAGCGATATGAGCCATATCGATTAACAAGTATGCGCCAACCTTATCCGCAATTTTTCTGTATCTTTCAAAATCTATAATTAAAGGATATGCACTAGCACCACCAACAATTAGTTTAGGTTTTTCCTTTATAGCTAATTTTTCCAATGCATCATAGTCAATTGCTTCAGTTTCCTTGCTTAAGTAATATGGAATAAAATTATAATCAATACCTGAAAAACTTAAAGTACTACCATGTGTTAAGTGGCCCCCTTGGTCAAGTGCCATCCCAAGTACCTTATCACCATTGTTCAGTATAGACCGATATGCGGCCATGTTGGCTTGTGAACCTGAATGAGGTTGAACATTTACATATTTAGCGTTAAATAATTTTTTAGCGCGCTCTATAGCAAGCATTTCAATTTCATCAACATATTCACACCCGCCATAATATCTTTTTCCAGGATAACCTTCTGCATACTTATTTGTTAAAATCGATCCTTGAGCCTCTAAAACTTCTACTGATACAAAATTTTCAGATGCAATCAATTCAATATTTTGGGTTTGTCTCGCTTTTTCTTTCTGTATTATTGAATAAACATCAAAGTCTTTTTCTTTAAGCATCAAATATTCCTCCTATTCAATTGCTTTTAGGCTTTCATTCATATTTGTCTTTACTATTTTTGGTCTTAACATCAAAGTTACTAGTAACGTAAAACCAAACACAATAAGTGGTACAACAAGCCACATAAACCAGTTCACATCTTTTATTTCGCCAAATCCCATTGTTTTAAAAACTAAACTTGCTAGGCCAATTCCAGTAGGATACCCTAAAAGAATTCCTAAAAACGCGCTAATATAAATTTCCCGATAAATATAGCCACAGATTTCGCTATCACGATATCCTAAGACCATCAAAGTTGCTATTTCTCTATTGCGCTCGCTTATATTAATTGTTGTAAGTGTATTAATTACTACAACTGTCAATAATCCAGCGAAAATAACAACTACAATGGCAATTCCTATAATTGCGGTAGACCCAAAATCGCTAAAGATACAAATATCTAACAATGCAAGGCCCGCAAAAACAAGACCCGTTGATACAGCAATTGATACAAGCATCATCATAAACCTTGTTTTATATCTTAAAACATTTCTAAATGAAGACTTATATTTAAACGCCAATTTGTTCCAAATAAGCGGAATCTTTTCAATTAAAATTCTTTTCCCCGACTTAGGTACTTTAGGTCTTAGCAAAGTTGCAGGTTCGTTATTTGCAAGTTTCATACCAAGGCCAAATGTTACTAATAATGTTACAATAATAATTATGCCAATTGATAAAAAGAAATAACTAGGATTTACAATCACATTAATTTGTGGCATTACATGACCATAATTAAAAATGTAACATATTAGCCATGATACGCCATATCCAACAAAGAATCCAATACAACCGCCAACCGCTAGAGCAACTAAAGCAAAAAAAATGTACTTCATTACGATCGTAATACTACTAAATCCTAAAGTCTTAAGACAAGCAATTTGGGAACGTTCTTCATCCATTAGTCTCATCATTGATGATAAAACTACTAAAAGTGTAACCGCAATAAATATTACCATTAAAATATTTCCTATTCCTCTTACTTTATCAGCACTCGAGATAATAGATTTAAAACTATAATTATCCTCAAGAGTGATTATTTTTATATTTTCACCTAAAAGATTAACAATTTCTTCTTTTTGTTCTTCCAAATATTTTTCATAATTTTTAGAAAAGGAATTAAATATGCTTCGGTTTTCTGCTTTTACGTATATATCACCAACTGGCATAAATGGGCATACTTCTTTTGGACAATATATAATATTTTCCAGCAAATCAAGTTTATTAATTTCCGCGATATTTTCAGGTGTTTTTGTGTCTTCTGGATTATTATAACTAGGTTCTCCATCTTTTCCAAACGTAAGAGGACTCATAACTATTCCTTTTACGGTAACGTTTATTTTGTATTCAAAAGGAAGATTTAATGCGTCTTTTAAACTTATTTCGATTTTTTCACCAATATTATAACCATTTATTTTATTGTCTTTTGCTTCTACATAAACTAAATTTTTGTCATCTTTGTTTATCTTTTCACCTTCAACAAGTTCAGGTACATTAATATTCCATTTGTCAAAATCTAAAAAATACAATCTTAAAGATTTTTTCTCTCCCGTCTTTATATCAAACGACATTCCGGTCTCTACATTTTCTTGCCCAAAATGATTCTTAATTTTATCTATTTCCTCTTGTGTAAATCTACCAGTTTTACTTTTTATTATAAAATCACTAACATTTTGCTTTTTATAGTAATTTTCAATACTATCTTTTATCATATCTGTAGGAGAGCCAATTCCAGATACAAATCCTACCGAAATTAAAATTATGCCAATAAGTGATAGAAGTCTTGTAAACTGCTTTTTAAACATCCTTCTAACTACTTTATAATAGGTTTTTACCACTCTATCACCTCAACAGAAACAGGATTTTCATTGATTTCGATGCTTTCTACGTTGCCACTTTTTATTTTTATAACCTTATCTGCCATAGCCTTTAATGCAGCATTGTGCGTTACGACAATTATAAGTTTTTTTTCTTTTTTCGAAAGATCTTGTAACAGTTGTAATATTTTTTTACCTGTAACATAATCAAGTGCTCCCGTTGGTTCATCACACAATATTAACTTTGGGTTTTTCGCAATTGCCCTAGCAATTGATACCCTTTGTTGCTCTCCCCCTGATAGTTCAGCTGGAAAGTTGTTAAGCCTATCTGCTAGACCTACTTCGTCTAAAATAGTTTTAGGGTCTAAATGATTATCGCATATCTCGACAGCAATTTCTACATTTTCAAGAGCAGTTAGGTTGGGCATTAAATTATAAAACTGAAAAACAAAACCTACATCATTACGACGATAATCTGTCAACTCTCTTTTATTAAATTTGGTTATATTTTTACCGTCTATAATAATTTCACCACTTGTTGCTCTATCCATTCCCCCAAGCAAATTCAAAAGTGTTGTTTTTCCTGCACCAGATGCTCCAAGAATGACAACAAATTCTCCTTCATTTAGTTCAAAGGATACGTCTTCTACAGCAGGTATAGTAATCTCACCTACATGATATTCTTTCTTTACATTTTTTAAAGATAAAACTGCCATATTACTCCTCCATACTTTTAGTATATTATAACAATAAATTAATTTTTTTTCAATAATTATGAAAAAGAAAAAAAATATCTTGCATTTTCCTCAAAAATCTTGATTTTTAATTGTATATATGTTAGAATGAATTGAATTAACTTTTTTATTTTTAGGTGAAAAAGAATGGATTTCCTTATTTTTCATCTTATACACCTTTGTGCAAGCCGACACTCGTCCTTTCGGCTAGAATTGGAGATTTTATGATTGAAATTAAAAACATCGTTAAAACTTACCATCCTAAAAAAGGAGGTGCAGTAATAGCCCTTAATAACGTTAGTTTGAAATTCCCCGAAAAAGGACTCGTGTTTATTTTGGGTAAATCAGGCAGCGGCAAATCTACTCTTTTAAACGTTATGGGGGGATTAGATAGTGCAGATAGTGGTGAAATTATCATTAAAGGAAAGTCATCAAAAGAATTTTCAACTGAAGACTTTGATAGTTATCGAAATACATATCTTGGTTTCATATTTCAAGAATATAACATATTGGAAGATTTTAATGTTGGTACAAATATTGCTATTGCCCTTAAAATCCAGGGCGAGAAAGTAACAAACGAAAAGCTTAATGAGATTTTAAATGAAGTTGACCTTTCTGGCTATGGCAAGAGAAAAACAAATGAATTATCCGGCGGGCAAAAACAACGTGTTGCAATTGCCCGTGCGCTTGTAAAAAATCCAGAAATTATTATGGCAGACGAACCAACAGGAGCTCTTGATAGTAATACTGGCATACAAGTTTTTAATACGCTTAAAAAGTTATCAAAAGACAAACTTGTCATTGTTGTTTCACACGATCGCGAGTTTGCGGAAGAATATGGTGATAGAGTAATTGAACTTAAAGACGGTGTTGTTATTTCTGATATTGAAAAACATTATATCGATCCTGAAGTTGAAAATGGTGGTATAAAAAACTACAACGGGAAACTTATACACTTCCCAAAGGGCTATCAATTAACTTCAAATGACATAATTCGTATTAATTCATACCTTGAAAGTGATGAAGCTTTTTTATCTCTTGATAATAAGGTTAACTTGAATGTAAAAAGTGCCTCTCATATATGTGAAGATGGTAGAATGGAAACTTTTGCAACAACTGATGAAAGCGCAATTAAAAGTTTAACTCAAGCCCCGTTCAAACTTATTAAATCGCGATTACCGATTAAAGAAAGTTTTAAAATTGGCATTAGTAGCATGAAAACTAAACCAATAAGACTAGTTACTACAATTCTTCTTTGCTTCATATGCTTCACTTTGTTCGGCATAGTAGATAGTTTTGCTGCATACAATAGTAAAACCGCCATTGTTAACTCGATATATTATAGTGATATTAAATATACTACTTTTAAGAAAATGGTTGAAGTTGATAACTATGGAGAGGAATATTTTTTAGAAAAAAGCCTTTCCGATAGTGACATTGAACACTTAAGATCAAAAATAGGCATTGATTTTTTACCAGTATTGTCTGAAAAAAGTAACGATAGTTTATATATGGGTTCGAGTATATCTTCTAGCTTTTTGAAAGAAGCTAAAAGTATTATTTATAGTGGAAACGTCACAGGTATTGTTGAAATAACCGATAGCACTATAAAAAAGCATAATCTTGAACTTGAAGCTGGTCGTTTACCTTCTAATATTACAGAAATTGCCATAAGCGATTATGTCTTTGATTGTTTCAAAAAATGGGGATATTTGCATTATAATTTGGATGGTCTACCTGATGAAAGTAAAAACATTGCTGCTGCCAATATAATTGATGGTCAAAATTTTATTGAAACAAACCCTAATATACTAATTAACGGAGACACCCTTTATGGTATATTTAAAATCGTTGGTATTGTAAAAACAGGGTATGCTTATTCTAGATATGAGGCCATTGATAAAAACACCAGCAATGATGATGCGCTTAACTACTATATGTTACTTAATCAATTCAGTAGCGAACATAATAGTTCTTTTTCAGGTATGCTTTTTGGGTGTGACAAATTTATTAATGAATTTCTTAAATATAGGGGATTAGGCGGAATAATTCCTAATAAAGCTATTTTAGATTTTGAAGAAATTAATGGTAAAATCTATAATACTTATTTAGGTTATAATTACACTAACTATTTTACCACTAACGATTATTCAGATATTGTCTACTTAGGTGTTAAAAGTAATCTTTCTGGTAATGGAATAGCACTAGGAATAAATACTCTCATTAATGGTTTAAAAAACATATATTACAATGACGATATCATTCAAAAAAAACTCAAAGATTTAATTATTGACAAAACAAAAAAAGAGGAAATAATAAATACAATATCCCCTCTTCTAAAAGAAGCAAAGATCAAAATGATTTGTGGTGGAATTATCTCCCCATATCTAAATAAAATGGTTTCCATCGATGGTTTCTTCTTCGAAGACGAAATTATCAATGGGAACTATATTGGGATATCAAACGAACTTGCCAATCTCATAAAATCGGCGCCTGTTGGTAAGTACTCAATGGCCATTTCCGGCGAATTGCTTTCCAAACACAATCTTGAGAAGGTTGTAGCTTTTTCAATGCAAAATGAAAATGGTGTTAAATATTCTCTAGTTAATTATGTAATTACGGCTGAAAATATGATAGGATCTACTATTAAAACTATAGCTAAGATTTTACTATATGTTGGCATTGGCATATTCGTTTTTGCAATAATACTTTTTACAACATATATTTCAGCATCAGTAACATACAAGAAGCGTGAAATTGGTATTTTGCGTGCTATTGGAGCACGCTCTAGCGACGTTTTTTTAATTTTTTTAAATGAAGCATTATGCATCTCATTTATCGTTTTTTCTCTTGCTGTAATAGGAAGTAGTATTTCTGTTTCAATGACTAATTCGTCATTACGAACATCTTATGGATTGCCTATATCGCTTTTGAATTATGGATTTCGTGAAGTAGGAATTATTCTTTTAGGTTGCATACTTACTGCACTTTTAGCAAGTTTCGTTCCTGTTTTGAGAATTGCTAAAAAGAAACCAGTAGATGCAATTAATAATAAATAATAGTCTCTACTAACTTTTTACTTTTTCATTAATCACAATTAATCCTTCTTTTGGATATAATCTACTATCATCGATAATTTTATCAAATTTTATTTCAAGTTCTTCTACTATTAAATAATTAACTATCCTTTTTGCTAGTTCATCTATCTTCATTGCTTTTCATCACATAATAATGTAATAAAGGACTCCAGTATTGATGGAGTCCTGTTTTACGAAGTTAAATTTCCACCAAATGATAACTACATAAATATACGGAATGACTTGAACATAACCAAAAATATTGGGCACATTTTAAGAATTCTATAGGATGTAATAATTTACCAAATTAGTGGATTTTGAGTAAAAAACAAATATAAATTAATCAAGTGAACTGATGTCAGTCAAGTTAGACAGATAATAAAAATAAAAAGTTATGCCGATAATGCTTGGTTTCGATATTCCATCGGAGCCAAGCATTTTAATTTGGCTTGAAATCTCTTGTTATTATAAAATTCAATGTAATCTTTTATAGATTGAATTAAATTTTCTGCTGAATAAAATTTGTTTATATAATACATTTCTGATTTGATTGTACCCCAAATATGATTATACGAACAATCATATTTTTTAACGTGCTATGACTTAGAATCTTATATTTAATTTGTAAACTTTCTATTGATCCTTTTCCATCTAAATATTCTTTAACTACATTTTCTTTGAATTCCCTAGTATATGTGCTATTAAATGGTTTATCATTGAAAATAGAATCCCTATAAAGGAGTTTTACCACAATTTAAATCATTACAAATATCTATAAAAGATTTTCTACCTTCAATGTATTCTTTTATTTTTGTTTCTTTTGTATATTTAGGTTTTCTTCCCATAATAAAAATGCCTCCAAAGCAAATAGTGAATAATTTTATTTTTATTCACTGTCTACTTTAGAGACATCATATCATTCTAAAACTTTTTTCTCTAATTTAACATTTTCACAAATTGCATCTTCAATGGTAATAGATTTGTAATATTCAACAAAAGATAAATCAATACTTAATGATTCTAAAGAATACGTACCATCTATTTCTTGTTTATTGGATTCTTCATTGCTTGGTTTTGGCTCTTCTTTGTTTTGTTTACAACTGCTGACAGATAATATACCTAATATCAAAAATACAAATACAATTATTTTCTTTTTCATTTTGGTTTCCCGTTCTATTTATTTAAATAATATCATTTTATAAACATATTGTCAACAAATTATTATTTTAACATTTATAGTAAATAAGAAAAACTATTTGAAATTAAATGTTATAATAATTATAAAATTATAATTGAGGCAAATATAGGGGTAGTGCTATTATCATAAATTTGATATCTAGGGGAAATGACTAATTAAAACAAAGTATGAAAATACTAATAGAAAGCATCTATTAGCCTAAATGGTGGTAGGTGCTTTTTAATTTATAAAAAAGAAAGGAAAATTTAAAAATTTTATATAGGTAGTTGTTTTTTAACTTATTTTTGCATGTTACCATAGTGAGGAGTAAGTTATTTAATAATTACAGGAAGAGAAAATGCTCCTCACAATAATAGGAGGGGCAATGAATCACGTAATTAAATTAGTTGCAGAATATCAAGTAACAGAGTCAGAATATATTTTTGAATTATTAGTAATAGAATTAAAAGGTATCATAAATCATTATAATAATAAAATTGAAAAATTTTACAGAGAAGATTTATATCAAGAATTACTATATAGATTGTTTATGGTAATAAAGAAATTCAAATTTAAAACAATAGAAAGGATTAATAGCTCGTTATTCACTCTTAATACTTTAAATATTTTAGAAGAAAACAACTTTAAAAAAATTAATGTTGTTTTTAATAATAAATATTTATCAGGATTTATAGATAAATATGGAAAAGAGTTAATTAAAGAAGCTTGTCTAAATGAAGATAAAATTGAAAAATTTCTGTATGAGTTTAATATGTTTTCAAATGAGAATCAATTTTTTGATTATTTAAATAAAGCTTTATATAGAGAAACTGTTTACTTTTATAGAAAGAACCATATAAAAGAAAATAATGAGATTATTAGTCTAAATACAATAATATTAGAAGGCATTGAGATGATTAATACAATTTCAAATGATGAAAATGATAATAGAGAAATTTTACATAGAAAGGATTTATTATCAAATGATGATTTAATATTTCTATCAAATTTTTATGATAAGAAAAGAATACTATCAGGAAAAGAGGTTGCAAATAAATTAGGAATAACTCAACAAGCAGTAAGTAGTAGGCTTAAAAGATTAAGAAAAAGATATTTTGAAAGGTTATTAGAATATAAAAATAAAGTGGAAAAGTAAAAAATCCACTTTTTTTATTTACCTGTTGTTTTTTTGAACTATTTTGCATGTTACTCTAGTGAGGAGGTGAAAACCATGGAAAAGTTAACCGTAGTAGTTTCAGTAATCGGAGTTATTGGTACGTTATCTAGTATTTTTTTTGCATACCTTGCATGTAAAAAAAGTAATATGCAAGAGCAGAAAGTAGATGGTAAGTCTGAAGGTGCAATGTTATCAGATATAGGATATATAAAAGCTTGTGTCGATCGGGTCGAAAAGAACTTGAATAAAGTGGATGAACGATATAGAAATATTGCAGAAAGACTTGCTAAAGTTGAAGAAGCAGTGACTAATGTAACTAAAAGGGTAGATGAATTATAAAAAAAATTTAATTCAGGTGGTTGTTTTTTTTACACATCTTGCATGTTACTAGGGTGAGGAGGTAAAAAGATGATTAAATATATAAAGAAGTTAACACCAATTTAAGTTAAATACTAGTTAAGTTTTGAAAGGAGGTAAAACAAAATGGATTTTACAAGTGTGCCTATTATAGTCGTATGCTGCTATATATTAGGGGAATTATATAAAGCAATTTTTAAAAATAAGACAGAAGCATACAAACTAATACCTATTTTAATGGCAATGGTTGGAGGAATATTAGGGATTTTGATTTATTCAACAAATCCAGAAATGATTTTTAATGTTGATAATATATGGATTGCATTAGGAATTGGTATAGTTAGTGGTACTAGTTCAACTGGTACAAATCAAATAATAAAACAAATATTTAAAACAAAAGGAGAAGAAAAGAATGAATGAATTTAAAGATCGAGCAGGAAGTGGCTTGAATAAAAGAATTTTAGAAGTTGAAAGTGTTGAAAGAAATCAAGCAGGTGAAATTTCAAAAATTTATGCAAAAGTTTCTAGAAATGATGTTGCTTCAATTAGTGGTACACCGCTAAATGCAACAACGTTAAATGCAATTATTAATGATATGATAATTACTAAAATCAAAGAAGCATTAGAAAATTATCATGAAAATGGTTTAGCTATTTTAGAAACTACTGAAGCTACAATTTTGTTTGATGGATCATCGGCTATGCACAATAGCGTTAGTATTGAAGTATCAGAAGCAGTAAGAATTAGTGTTGAAAATAATTATCCAGAATATTTTAGCGTTTCTGCTCCAGATACTGCAACAGCAGGAACAATAACTATTGATATTACTGGAATTGAGTGCCCAGAAACATTGGAAACTACAGAACTTGATTTTATAGTAAAACTAATTTCGCAAGCAACTGATGAGATGATTAAAAAAGTAACATGTACTGTTACTTTACAAGTACCATCTATAACACCCGAAGACTAAAAACACAAGGAGAGAATAAAAATGAAATTATTAAAAATAAAAGAAAAATTAGAAAAAAAACAAATTAAGAAAAGAATTATTAGAAAAGAATTTCAAAATAAAAGTAGAAAACAAGATAGTAAGTTAACAATTATAGGTATTACTGGAAGTCGTGGGAAATCAACTACAGCATTAATGATTCATAATTATTTAAAATATATAGGATATAAATCTACACTATATTCAAGTGTAATGGTTGATTCACCAGCTAGTTATTTAAAGAAAAATGAAGCATATGAAGTTGCTGTAAGAGACGTAGAATCCTTAATTAGTATTATCGAAGAAGTTGAAGCATACGGTGCAGATTATTTAGTTTTAGAAGTTAATGAGAGTACACTTGAAAAAGGTTTTTTAAAGGACGTACCATTTGATGTAAGAGTGCTAACTAATTTGAATTCAAAACACAATTTAGAACAATATACAGAAGAAGAATATGTGGAATTGAAAAAATCATTTTTTAGAAATATTGATGATGAATGCAAATGTGTATTTGGGTTTCAAGATTATAGTAAGGAATTACTAGAGGAATTATTACAGTTAAATAACTATCCAAAATATATATGCTCAAGTAATTATATTGCTACATTAAAAGGAGTAAACAAAGAACAAATAACATGTTTATTAACTGGTTTGGATTCTGAAATTTCCGGAATGAAGTTACAATTTAAATTAAATGATGAAGTATTTAATTTAAATACAAACTTAATGATGTCATATAATGCATTAAATGTTTTAACTGCGATTACGACATTAGAAGCTTTAAGTGTTTTTAATAATACAAAATTTGAAGAGGCATTAAATAATTTAGTTATTCCAGGAAGAGCTGAAGTTTTTAAAGAGAAAGGAAAAATTATTATAGTTGATGCTCATCTTCCCGCAATGCTTGAATGTTTGAAAACATTAAAAGAACAAGGAAAAGTGAACAAAATTAAAATAGTTATTGGATCAATGGGACATGGATATAAACATTGGGAAGAAAGATTTAAAACAGAAGAATTTGCCTCACAAAGAAAAGAAGTTAGAAAATATGCAATGAATTTATTAAAAGGAGTTGCTGATTATGTTTATTTAACTGAAAGTGATAGTGGGAAAGAAAATCCATTAGAAATTTGTAAGGAGTTAGAATCTTATTTGGATGTAAAAACACCTTCAACTATTATTGTGGATAGAGAAGAAGCAATAAAACAAGCTATTTACGATTCTAAAGAAGGTGATGTTGTATTTATTAGTGGTAGAGGAAATAGAAGAGTATTATGTAACAGTGAAAATACAATGAAACTATTAAAAGATAGTGATGTAGTAAAACAAGCTTTAGAGCAATTAAAATAATAGTGAATGGAGATATTTATTATGGATAATAGTAAAATTAATCAAACTCAACTTGATTTTAATTGCGGACTTGGTTTAGCAAACTTAAATTTAAATACAGGAAGATTATTATTTGAATGTCCTGGTTTATCAATAGGTGCAAATAGTTTTCAAATATCTACATCTCTAATTTATAATTCGCAAATAAAAAACTCAGATTTTGGAAATCTAAAAATTGGATTAGGAAATGGTTGGAAACTAAATATTCAACAATATGTTTTTCCATATGATTCTGCATATAATATAACAAATTTTGAAGAAGGAGATTATGTATATATAGATTCAAATTGGAATATTCATAGATTTGTAAAATATAAAAATAGCAATACATATGGTGATTCAAGAAGCGTTTATTATGATGCTAGTGGTAGTGGGTTACGATTATTAACAGGCGAAAATAGATATTCGGATATTTATGATGGTAATAATAGTATTATAAAATTTGATTTACAAGGGAGAATAACTAATATTATTTCTAGTGTAAATGCTAATATTAACAAATTAATTTCGTATAATGGTGATAATTTAATTTCTATTTATGATTCTAGAAAATCAGGTAGAAAAATAAATTTAACATATTATACTAATGGTAATTTAAAAGAAATGTCTGCTGATACATATAATGTTAGTTTACAATGTAGCTATAATAGTTCAAATCAATTAGAAAAAATTATTAAAAATAATGGAAAAAATTCTAAAGAAATGATGTATTTTAAATATGATTCAATAGGAGTTTTAAATTATGCAATAGATGCAGAAAGTTTACGAGCTTTACAATTTAAGAGTAATTATAATTCAAGTAATCCTAAAATTGTTACTATATATGAAGGCGCAATGCAAAAGCAACTTATTACAGAAGAATTGCAGGCTGAATTATTTACAGGAGATAATGAGTATATAGGTGAAGGTCATTATCTAGTAGGTACTGGAAAAAAAGTTAAAGGGTATGAATTAAAAATGATTGATGAATATGTAAAAAATACAACATCGTTTATATATTCAACAAGTTATACTGATGTTATCAATGATAAAAATATTAGGACACGATATTATTTTAATATTAACGGATTTACATCAAGTATTTTAGAAGTTGACTCTGCTAACAACAATAATTGTAAAACATTATTTAAAACTGGTGGCTGGCAGTTATCAACTTCAGGGTCATCAATTTATGCTATTAACGGGCAAACAGCAAATGTTATCACAAATACAAATGAATATAAATATGAAGCAGTGAATTTATCATCCTTTTTAAGTATATTTGATGATTATGATAATGGAGAAAAAAGAAAAAATGAATATACTGAAAATTTTGTTGTTTCATTTTGGTTAAGAGTAAATAAAGATATTAATAATGATGTTTTTGCAAAAATACATATTAAAAAGAATGGTGTTACGAGTGAATACGGAAAATCACTGATTGATAAAACAAAAAGCGGATCTTGGCAATATGTAACTATTCCAGTTTTCTTAGGTGAAAAACAGGATAAAATCACTGATATATGGGTTGAGTTTTCAAATTTAAATAATTCAGAAATTTTATACTTATCAGACTTTCGAATAGCAATTGGAAATAATACAACAACTAAATTTATTAATGGATCAACGATAATTGATCTAAAAGATGCAACCAATGTTAACTATGTAGAAAATAGTGTTCAAAAAAATGAAACAATTTCATCTGAATTCTTTTTAACAGATAGTGATTTATTTGCTACATATAAAAGTTTATATTACAAACAACAAAAGGGGCAAACAACATTTGATTTAGTATATTGTAGTGGAACTAAAGTCAAATCTGTAAGCAGTGTAAAAATTATCACAAATTCTAATTCAGTTAGTTTATCAATTGATAGTAACGGAATACCAAATTATTACACATATTCATCAAATAGAATTGCCAAAAAACAATGGAGTGTTACAGAGACACAAGTTAGATTTCATAAAGAAACTTCAACAAAATATTATTATGAAACTAAAGTAGCAATTCAATTAATGGAAGAAATAGATAAAAGGGTTGAAGAAAGCAAATCTACAAAAACATATGAATGGCAAAATGCTAACGGAACTCCTAGAGCGAAAAAAGATGAATATTCTGTTGTAACAGCATATTATTATGATAGTTATGGTAATTTAACATCTACTAGTGTTTATAATGATGATGTAATAAATAAAGAGTATTTAACAACAACATATGATTATGGAACTGTTGAAGAAAAATTAAGAGAAAATCCTAAAAGCTGCATTCAAAATGGTGTGAAAAAAGAATTTTATTATAATGAACCACATTTTACTACAAATTATACATTAGAAGGAAATTCAAAAGAAAAGTTTACTTATGATGGATATAATGAAAAAATTACTACAGTTTCAAATTTAAATAATTCGGATTCATCTGTAGAATACAAAAATACATTATTGTATGATGAATATGGTAGAATTAAATGCGTAAGAGATTTAAGTAATAGAACTTATGGCTTCATATATAATGCTTTTGGTGAACCATTAAAATATTTTGAAAATGGACGTTTAGTATTAGAAAAAAATGTTCAAAAAGAAAGTAGTTATGATATTATAGTTGAGAAAATATATAATAATGAAGAAGTTGTTAATGATAAAATTATAAATACTGCATATGAAAATGAAACAAAGATAGATAATTATGGCAAAATTTTATCACAAACAAATAAAAAGAACTCTGTAGATAGTGGAACAACAGTTTTATTCAATTATCAATCAGCCAATGAGAGTGAATCAGTAGCAAAAGTAACTCAAATTGTAGATCCATATGAAAAAGTGACTTATGATTATATATACGATGATGAAAACAGACCTAGTGGATATCGAGTAAAAAGTAATTCTTCAAATAATAAAGAAATGCAAGTTCGTCAAGTTGGAAATGGTGATACTCAATATTATTTTCAAAAAGAAAATGAGTATATTATGTCACAAGTAGTAAAAGAAGACTCAGAATATGATGAAGAAAAGCCAAAATTTAATGATCCAAGAATTAGAAGAACAAAGTATGTAAAAATGAATGGAGAAAACTCAAATGAGTTTGAAGAAAATTATAAAGACTTTAATTTTCAATATTCATATGATGAACTAGGACGATTATCGCAAAAATCAAATGAAGAAATAGAACATAAAAAATTTTTAGCATATAATAATAAAATTAATTTAGATAAGAAATTAAAGTATGAAGTAGGCAAAACAACAGTTTCGCAAATAAAATATGTTATTAATTCTAAAGATAACAATAGTAATGATTATGCTGAATTAACTTATGATAATTCATATGATAGTAAAAATAATCTAACAATGGTATCATCTTTTGGAAAAAGATTTGTTGAAAATCCAACAGATGAAAAATTATGTAGTACAGTAAATTATATTTCAAGAATAAATAATTATGAATATGATACTTTTGATAGATTAATTAAAGAAACTAGAACTGATGATGGTATAGAAACTTTAAATATTGAATATGACTATTATAAAAATTCTGGGAATTTAAGAAAAGTTATAAAAGATGGAAGTGTATATAAAAAGTTTACATATCAAAATGGTAGAAAAACAAACATTTCCTTATTAGGAATAGATTATCCAATTAGTTATGATAATTATGGTAATATAATAAAAGATACATTAGGAACGATAGGATATAATTCCCGCAATCTACTATCATCTTACTATATTGGTACAACAAGTAACAACTATTATTCAACTACAGATTACGTAAAAAAATGCGACTATTACTATAATTATCAAGGCGTGAGATATAAAAAAAGAATAAAATTACCATCAACAAATACACAATATGTAAAGTACTATCTAGATGGAAGTAGAATTTTAGGAGAAGATTGGAGCTATTCAAATGGTTCATCAAGTAAATCAATGAGATATTTTTATGATGCTGAAGGAATTGCTGGATTAAGATACGATGGTTGTAACTTTACTTTTATAAAAGACCCTCTAGGTAACGTTAGTAAAATTCTGTATCAAGGAAAAACAATTGGTGAATACATCTATGATGCGTGGGGAAATTGTCAAGTGAAAGAATTATCAATTGATAGTGATGCAACAAATGGAGCAAGAGATAGATTCGTACTTCACAATAATCCATTTAGATGGAAATCACATTATTTAGATCTAGAAACAGGAATGTATTATGCTTATGGAAAATACTATTCTCCAACATTAATGCAATATTTGAATGCAGATAATATTGAAAATATTACTCCAAGTGAAGTCAATACATTAGATAGACATGCTATTACACTTGATAATAGTATTACATATGAGGAAAATTCGGATACAATATTTACGGATACTGAACTTTATCCTGATCCAACATATGATCCACTTCTTGATAAATCATGGTGGTCATTAAATTGGAAAAAGGCAATTCAGTGGATTGCCTTTTCTGTAGTATTCATTGTTTCGATTGTCCTGATGTGTATTCCTGCGACTTCGGCATTCGGAGTAGGAATGTTTATGGCAGGATTAAAGGCAGCAATAAGTGGTGCTATTATTGGAGGAATTATAGGTGGAATAATTAATGCAATTAACGGAAATAGTTTTATGGAAGGACTAGTAAATGGAGCAGTTGAAGGTTTTATTAATGGATTTACTACTGGAGCACTTATGTTTTGTGCGAGTCAGGCATTAAGTGCATTATCAAAAATACCAAACAAATGTAAAGATGGAAGTGGACAATGCTTTATTGCTGGAACATTAATTTTAACATCTATTGGTAATAAAAAAATTGAGGATATAAAAGTAGGAGATGAAGTATGGGCTTATAATGAAGAAACTGGGACAAATAAATTGAAAAGAGTTGTACATCTTTTTAAAGGGAAAACAACTAAGTGGACAAATTTAATAGTTGATATAGATGGTAGAAAAGAAAAAATAGTTTGTACACCAGGTCATAAAATTTATCTACCAGAATTAAAAAAATGGATTTCAGCTGGCAAGTTACAATTAAATTCAAAAGTATTGCTTTCAAATGGTTATTATGGTACAATAATTGAAAATGAGCTTATACATTTAGATCATGAAGAAGATACTTATAATTTTGAAGTAGAAGAGTATCATAATTATTATGTTGGAACGGAAGGAATTTTAGTTCACAATAGAAAATGTAATTGGATTGAGAAATCTGTTCCTGACGATTATAAACCTACTTATGAAAATGGGGTATATGAACATAATCCCAAGCATGGTATGGTGAAACGTGGAAAAGTAAGTGCTAAGATGCCATCTCAAGAATATGGTCAATATGCACTGGACCATGCCGTTCCTTCGCCAAAAGGTGGAAAAGCCCTATATGCTTATGATGGAAAAAATGTTTATCAGTTCATGCCTTCGGATGGTACTAATAAAATATATCATGGTTTTACAACTGATTTTAAATCCCTGAATAATCCTTCAGCAAGAAGTTGGGCACAATGGTATTTTAAATAAGGAGAAAAAATGGAAAAGAACGTTATATTTTTGTTAAATATTGATAATGAGAATAGAATTATCGTAGAAAGAAAAAAAGAAGGTGAAAAACTGCACAATGATTCATGTGTGTTTTTCGAACATAAAAAAAAGAAATTTTTATTAACAGATGCTTCTTTTGTTGATGAGTTTGGTTACTCAATGTATCATAGAATTTTTAATATTAAAAAGTTTCAGTCTATTTCACATTTTATTAAATTATATGAAAAAGAATTAAATGAACAACAAAAAGGAACTTTTGTGAAAAATTTTGATGACTCTTATTTATTTGTTTGCACACATATACAACAAAAAAAACTTGATGGGGATAATTATTTTTTAACACTAAATTTACTAAATATTGATGATAATTATAATTTGTTGTTTGTTGAAGGAGATTTTGATAAATGTACTGTTACTGTTTTGAAAAGATATATTTTATCGGAAAATCAATTTGAGGAATGGAAAAAAATTATATGTTCTTCATTTGAATGTGAAGTGTTAAAGGATTTTAGTAATAACAAATATTTTGATGATGAAAAAAATTTACATAATGAATTTATTAAATTTTTGGAAAGCATAAGGTATCAATAAATAGATATGATTTTTTCTAAATTTATAATTAATATTATATACTTAATTATGCTTTTTCAAGACAATAAAATAGTTAAAGAACGTGTTTATGAAATTTATTATGATAAAATTAAAAGTTTGTCTTACTTAGAAAGTAAAATTAAAAATATTTCAAATTCATATAATTACATATTAAATAATATAAATCAACCAATTTCTGAAGATTTGTTAAATCAATCTTATTATTTAATGACTTGTGAATTATTAGAACGAAATATTGTTGATGAAATTTTAAGAATATATTATAAAAATGTTGACTGTAATCCTCATTCATTAGCTGCATTACTTCATTTGTATATTACAAACAATATTGCTAAAAATAATATTGAATTTGCATTCTTAATATCTAATTATGTAATGCTAAAGAAAAATAGATGGTTCTTAATGCCTTATGAGTATTGTCATAAGGATTACAAAGAAGCTATTAAAAGTAATGATTTATCTAGTTTGATTAGAATATTTTATGATATTGAATTAGTAAAAAAAGAAAAGAAACCTTGTTTACTTTCTAGAGATGATGTTATTCAAAAAATTAAAGGCATTAAGGAAGAATTAGTTAATAATTACTATATAGAAAAATTATATTTATTTGGTTCATTTGCGAAAGGAAATAATACAGAAAAAAGTGATTTAGACTTTGTTGTAATTTTTAATGAATCATTAATAAATAAAGAAAAGAATGATATGATTAAGATTATGAAGAATTATTTAAGTAATGAATTTGATTGCGATGTTGATTTATTAGATTTTAGTTATGCGTTAGATACTTTTGATAAGTCACAAATGGAGTATTTAATTACTTTAATATAGTCAATAATCAAACAACTAAAGAGGTTACTAGAAATGATATGATGTCTCTAAAGTAGACAGTGAATAAAAAAAATTATGCCGATAATGCTTGGTTTCGATATTCCATCGGAGCTAAGCATTTTAATTTGGCTTAAAATCTCTTGTTATTATAAAATTCAATATAATCTTTTATAGATTGAATTAAATTATCTGCTGAATAAAATTTGTTTATATAATACATTTCTGATTTGATTGTACCCCAAATATGATTATACGAACAATCATATTTTTTAACGTGCTATGACTTAGAATCTTATATTTAATTTGTAAACTTTCTATTGATCCTTTTCCATCTAAATATTCTTTAACTACATTTTCTTTGAATTCCCTAGTATATGTGCTATTAAATGGTTTATCATTGAAAATAGAATCCCTATAAAGGAGTTTTACCACAATTTAAATCATTACAAATATCTATAAAAGATTTTCTACCTTCAATGTATTCTTTTATTTTTGTTTCTTTTGTATATTTAGGTTTTCTTCCCATAATAAAAATGCCTCCAAAGTAAATAGTGTATAATTTTATTTTTATTCACTGTCTACTTTAGAGACATCATATCACAAAACACTCTTTTTATATTAGTATTTATGCATCTTATAAATAATAAAATATGAAATATGATAAAATAAAAATGGAGGTAGTTGTATGGAAAAAAACGAAATAATTGCATTAGTACTAATTGGTGTTGGACTACTACTTAGTTTTGGTTTTGTATTTTTTGTAAGTTTATATAAACAACGTAGTGCTTTTCAAGAATTTAGAAAAAGTTTTGGTGAACATAAAGAAGAGGTAATCTTAAGAAAAATTGAAAAATTAGGAATACCAGTTAACTATTACAAAAAAACCTATGACTACATTGCTACTTTTTATGTACCACAGAGTAAAAGTAGTATTGACCTTTATGTTGAATCATACTTTCATACCGATTTAATTGTAAACGATAAATATATTATTGAACATGATGGATTAGTAATGTTTGAGTGCAAAAAAACATATTTATAAAATCAAAAAATGCTTGTTATATAGACCTTTTTTATTTTTCATAAAATCACTTGTTAAAAAAGTGTGAATTATTAGTACTTAAGAGCAACTTTTTACGAAAAAAGTTGTTTTTTTAATGCATTATAGTTGTATTTAAAATAGAATTGGAATATAATTGTAGCAGTTGAACAATTATTCAACTGTTTAACTGAGAAGGAGTGATAGAATGAAAGACGAATTAATGAGCTGCAAAAATAATTATGTACACGAGGATAAAGTTCAAATAGCAGAACATAATATGCCTAGTGAAGAAAATTTAATTAGTGTAACTGAATTATTTAAAGTTTTAGGTGATCCAACAAGAACTAAAATTTTATCAGTGTTATACAATGATGAACTTTGCGTATGCGATATTTCAAAAATATTAAATATGACTAAATCAGCAATATCACATCAATTGAAAACTTTAAGAATGGCTCGACTTATTAAATCACGTAGGTCTGGAAAAGAAATTTATTACTCCCTAGCAGATGATCACGTTGGTAAAATATATCATATGGCAATTGAACATGTCATGGAATAGGAGAGGGAAAATATGAAAAAAACTGTAAAAATAGTAATTGATTGCGCAAATTGTGCGGCTGAATTAGAAAGAGCTTTAGAAAAAATTGAAGGAGTTAATGAAGTATCAATTAACTTTATGACTCAAAAAATGATAATAGATATAGATGATAACAATTATCAAGAAATTGTTAAAAAGATTGAAAAAACTAAGAGAAAAGTAGAACCTGATTGCGAAATAGAGGGATTATAGAAAATGTCAAAAAACAAAAAACTATTAATTAGAATAATAGTAAGTGCTGCAATCTACATTGTAGCTATTATCTTGAACCACTTCTTTGAATTAGAAGAAATTGTAGATTTATTTAAATATAATCTATTTACTGTACCTAAAGTAATAACTCTTGTAGCTTTTCTTGCTTCATATCTAATACTAGCGTACAGTGTAATTTATAAATCTTTTAGAAATGTAAGTCATGGTAAATTACTTGATGAAAACTTTTTAATGTTAATCGCTTCAGTAGGTGCATTTGCCATTGGTAATTACATCGAAAGTGTTGCGGTAATGATATTTTACCAAGTAGGTGAATTATTTGAAAGTTACGCAGTAGGAAAATCAAGAACTTCAATTTCTAATTTAATGGATATAAGACCAGAAATTGCACACAAAGTATTAGAAGATGGTACTACTATAGATTTAGATCCAACTGAAGTAGCTATCAATGATGTTATTATGGTAATGGTTGGTGAAAAAATACCACTAGATGGTGTAGTTGTATCTGGTGCTACAAGCCTTGATACTTCCGCATTAACAGGTGAATCAATGCCCAAAGATGTTAATGTTAATGATATGGTTGAAAGTGGTACAATTAATAAAGGTGCAGTTATAAAAATTAGAGTAACAACAACTTTTGAAAATTCTACTGTTGCAAAAATTTTAGAATTAGTTGAAAATGCTTCTAATAAAAAAACAAAAGCTGAGAACTTTATAAGTATATTTGCTAAATATTACACTCCAATTGTTGTAGGATTAGCAGTAGTTATTACGGTTATTCCAAGTATTATTACTCATGATTTTGTTACTTGGTTTTATCGTTCATTAAATTTCTTAGTTGTTAGTTGTCCTTGTGCATTAGTAATCAGTGTACCCCTAAGTTTCTTTGGTGGAATCGGTGGTGCTTCAAAAGAAGGTATTCTTGTAAAGGGAAGTAATTATTTTGAAGTATTAAATAAGGCCAATATCTTTGTATTTGATAAAACAGGTACATTAACAAAAGGTAATTTTATTGTTAAAGAAGCAAAAAGTTATACAACCGATGAAGAATTGAATTTGGCCGCATATCTAGCTGAAAAAGATAGTACTCACCCAATTGCTCGTAGTATTATAAGTCATATTGGTAATATAGAAGTAGATACAAGTACTTTAGAAGTAGAAGAAATATCTGGTAAAGGTATGTTAGCTAAATATAATGGTGCGGTATATCTTGCGGGGAACACTAAATTAATGGATGCCTATAATATTGAATATCCTAATGTTGATGCTATTGGTACTATTATTCATGTTGCAACTACTGAAAAATATCTAGGCTATTTCGTAATTTGTGATGAAATAAAACCTGAAAGTAAATCATTAATTAGCAAGTTAAATAGCAAGGGCTATCAAACAATAATGCTAACTGGTGATAATGAAAAAGTCGCAAAAGCCGTTTCTGAAGAATTGGGATTAACAAAATATTATGCAGGTTTATTACCAACTGATAAAGTTAACATTCTTGAACAAATAATTGAAAATAAGAATAAAAATGATGTTGTTGCATATTTAGGTGATGGTATTAATGATGCACCAGTATTAATGCGTGCCGATGTTGGTATTTCAATGGGTCAACTTGGAAGTGATAGTGCAATTGAGGCTAGTGATATCGTATTAATGTTTGATAGATTAATGGATATTCTTACCGCAAAACAAATTGCTAGAAAAACAATGCGTATTGTTAAAGAAAACATCATATTTGCTTTATCTGTTAAAATCTTAGTAATGATTTACAGTATTGTTGTGCCTAACCCTATGATGTGGTTAGCAATATTTGCTGATGTTGGCGTTTCTGTTATAGCTATTTGTAACTCAATGCGAGCTATGAAGGTTAATCACAAACATACAGTATAATTAATATATTTAAAAATAATAGACAAGTGATTTTATATATAAGATCACTTGTTTTATTTTTTAATATAAATCCATCAATATTTTTAACGAAATTGTAAAAAAAACATCGTACTATTTATGTGAAGGAGGGGAAAATGTTATGAGGAACTTTCAAAAATTTTACACTAGTGTACTAATAATATTGTGTTTGTTTTTGAATAATGCCTGTTCGAAAGCCCCCGAAGCTGATTCTCCATTTTTGTCCTCCTTCAATCAACAAGAACAACAATATTATATGGTAGACATAAGAGGGGAAGTAAATAGACCCGGAATTTATAAAGTTGAAAGCGGTGCTATGATAAATGATGTTATAGAATTAGCAGGGGGTTTAACTTATCAAGCAGATATTAGTAAAATCAATCTTGTTGAAATAATTAATGACAATAAGAAAATAGTTATTAGTAGAGTTACAAATAATGAAACAAAAGAAGAGCCAAAGAAAGAGGATAATAAAATCAATATAAATACTTGTACTAAGTCAGATTTAATGAAACTATCAGGAATAGGATCAACAAAAGCTCAAGCAATAATAAACTACCGAGATAAGAATGGTAAGTTTAAAAAAATTGAAGATTTGTTAAAGGTAAATGGCATTGGTGAGGCGCTTTTATTACAAATTAAAGAGTACATTACTGTTTGATATTCTTCGTAATAACTATTTTATTTTAGCAGCACTTATTATATTATTATTGGTATTTATAAATAGTAAATCTATTTTTGTAGGGTTAATATTTATTGGCTATTTAGTTTATCTTTTAAAAAAAGCCCCAAAACTCGCCTTATATTGCATTATAATACTAGTAATAGTATTTTTAAATTACAAAATAAGAAAATATAATTATAGTAAAAATATAGTAACTAATTATGATGGGATTGCAAAAGTAGAAAGAATTCAGTATAAAAATGATAACTATCAAATCCAATTTAAAGTTAAAAATTATTACTTATTATATTATAGTGATAAATTACTTGAAATAGGAGGTATATATTATTTAAACGCAAATATATCAAAACCTAGTAAAGCTCACTTTCCAGGTGGATTTGATTATGCAAAATATTGTGAATATAAAGGTATAGTTGGAATTATTGAAAATACCAAAATAAAGAGAATTAGAAAAAGCTTTAGTATTTATTATCTAAATTATCTTGCAAATAATTATTTTGATAAACATTTCAATAGTAGTAGTAAAGGAATGTTGAAAGCTTTAACAATAGGCAATAAAGATGACATGGAACAAACACTAAGCAATTCGATATCTAATGTTGGTGTTAGTCACCTTTTTGTAATATCAGGATTGCATGTACAAATTATTGCTATGTTTTTTTCAAAAATATTAAAGTTATTACATGTTAGCGAAAAAAAGCAAAACACTTTATTAATAGCTATTTTATTTACTTATTTCGTATTAACAGGTTTTATGATATCAGTATTCAGAGTAGTTTATGGGACATTGTTACGCTACATTAATAAAGTAAAAAAGCTAAACTACAATAGTTTAGATATAATGTCAGTTAATATCATTACTGTATTAGTAATAAATCCTCTATTTTTTTATCAATATAGTTTTTCTTTATCATATATAATTTCTACTAGTATAATAATATGTAGTGATTATTTGAAAGTAAAAAATAAAATAAAAGATACTATTATAAATAGTATCAAAATAAGTATTATTGCAACTTTAGTAACGCTACCAATAGTGATAAACATTAAACCAGAAATAAACTATCTATCAATAATATACAATATATTTTATATTCCAGTAGTTACCTATATAATTTTACCAATGGCATTCATTACTACTTTTCTTAATTTTTTAGAACCATTATTTAATATTATCTATCAGCTATTTACTAGTGCTACCAATTGTCTATCAACCATTAAAACATTAACAATTACCTATCCAACTGTATCTATGGGGGTTATTATAGGTTATTATTGGGTATTGTATTTTTTATTGAAAGAAATTTCTAATTTTAGAAAGAAAAAAACTATATTACTATTAGTATTATTTATTGCAATTCATATATTGTGGAATAACTATGCAATATTTCATAACACATCGGACATTTATTTTTTAGATTTACCAAAAGGCGAAGCAACTGTAGTAATTGATAAACATAATAAATTAAATGTACTAATTGATACTAGTGAAGCAGGTTATGATGATATATTAATTTTCTTAAAGAAAAAAGGCATAAAGCGATTAGATGGAGTAATAATATCCCATGGCGATAGTGATCATATGGGAATGTTAGAAGTTATTTTAAAAGAATTTAAAGTAAAGAAGGTATTTTGTAACAAATATGATACCAAAACAATGACTATTGTTAAACAAAAAACACAATTAATTACTTTAAAAAAAGGTGATATGTTTAAAGTAGGCTCAACATATTTTCAAACTTTATCTCCCAAAAATGATGAAAACGACACTAACAATAATAGTTTAGTTTTACTTATGTCATATTACAAAAAGAAGATATTATTAACTGGTGATATTGAACAAAAGATTGAAAAAGAACTTCCTAAAATAGGACACGTTGATATTTTGAAAGTTCCTCATCATGGTTCTAATACTTCATCTTCAAACAGTTTATTTGCAAGTGTTGATTTTGAAGTAGCAGTTTGCATGAATGGGTATCGTAATAGTTTTTCCTTTCCTACCGATTTAACAAGAAAAAAATATCAAAAAAAGCTTTATGTAACATCTGAAAATGGTACATACATAATTAGACAATAAAATAAAAAGTTGTTTTTACTTTACCTTTTTTTGATTATATGGTATAATATTGAAGAATAATCCTCGGAGGTGAAACTAATGGCAAACATTAAGCAACAAAAGAAACGAGATATCACTAATAATAAAAAAAGATTATTAAATAATTCATTCGCATCTTCTTTAAAAACAGCTGTTAAAGCCTTTGAAGCAGCAGTAGTTGCTGGCGACAAAGCTAAAGCACAAGAAGCATTTAACTTTGCATGTAAGAAGATTGACAAAGCTGTAACTAAAGGTTTACATCATAAAAACTATGCAGCACGTCAAAAATCTCGTTTAGCTAAAGCATTAAATGCAATGGCATAAATAAGCAATAAAAGCCTAATACTAAGTATTAGACTTTTTTATTTTTCTTTTGGTAATTTTAATAACAGTAATTCTAAACCAATGGTTTTATCCAATTTACCACTCTTAATTTGATAATCTAATTCAGCCAATTTATCAATGTAAAATTCCAAATCTGAAAGTTTAAATGCCCTTGCTTCTTGGACAATGTAATAAGCTTTACCAGTTGAAACATTATAGAATTTAGCAATATCACTTTGACTATATCCATATTTTAACAATCTATAGGTTGATAAAAGTTCTTTGAATTTGTTACTTATAAGTGAAAAAATAGTTAAAGAATCTTTGGTATGAGTTATTAAATTGTCATATATTTGATTGGTGAGTGCTAAATCATGATTAATAATAGCTTTTATTAATAAATATATTTCATTATTAATGTTTTTTGGAACTAACAATTTAATATCTTCTTTACGGATTGTGCCACCTTTTCCGACGTAGGAACTAAGTTTATCAATTTCTTGTGATAGTCTTGCTTGATCATCACCAATATATTCTAATAATAATGTAAGTGCATCATCTTTAATATCAATGCCATTAGCATCAAAACTACGAACAATCCAACCCTTAAGTTCAATTTCTTCAGGATCAGGATAATCAATAATTCTAGCAACATTCTTTAACATCTTGTAAATTTCGTTTGATTGATTAATTACAGTGTTGGTAGCATCAATAATTAATAATGTACTGTCACAAGGACTTTTAAGATATTTTAACATTGCTTTAATTTCATCCTTAGTGCTAGTAGCACTTTTAGTTAAAAATTTAGGATTCTTTAAAATGATTATTTTTAGTTCTTCTAAAAAAGGAACAGTAATTGCATCAGATAGCACTGTTGATAGACTAGTAGTTTCCATATCATATTTAATTATAGTGTATTCATATTTATTAAAACTTTGGATGATACGATTCATTCGATTTTTAATAAATATTTCTGAAGTACCGGTAAATAAATAGATTAAATCTTCATCTTTCATAATCTACCTCCATTATTGATAATATTATAACAAAAATATTGAATTTTATAAAGTAAAAAGTAAATATAATTTTTTTTGCATATTTTTAGCAATAGTGATAAAAAATAAATTGAGGTGAAAAAAATGAATGAAAAAACAAAAAATGTTAGTCCATTAATTAGAACAGATTTGGCTTATGATGATTATGAATTTTATCAAAATCAAGGTATTTCAGATTTTGAAAATTCTAAATATCAAGTATTTGATATCCCTATTTTCAAAAGTATTGTAGGCAAAAAAGCTAGTGAAACAATTGGTAAAAAAGAAGGAACTTATTACACTGTTGATCTTACCGAATTAAATATTCATGATTCTAAAACAATCGAAAATGTTGAAAAAGCACTTGCGAGTGTATTAAAGGAATGTTTAGAAGAAAATAAATTATTAGGCAAAAAAGCTTTTGTTGTTGGACTTGGAAATGAAAATGTAACTCCAGATGCCATAGGCCCATATGTTATAGATAATACAATAGTTACAAGACATTTGGCAATTAACAACACATTAAGTGAAGGCTTTAGTAACGTTTCCGCAATGTCACCTGGGGTAATGGGAACAACAGGTATAGAGACCTATGATGTTATAAGTACTATGAGCGATAAAATAGGAGCTGATTTTGTAATTATTGTTGATGCTTTAGCAACTAATTCAATTAAAAGAATTAATAAAACTATTCAAATAACTGATACGGGTATTAAACCTGGATCAGGGGTAGGCAACAAGCGAAAAGAAATTTCATATGATACTATCAATAAACCGGTTATAGCAATTGGTATTCCTACGGTAGTTGACGCGACAACAATAACGGTTGATACAATTCAAATGGTTTTAAAATATTTGAATCAAGCGATGAACAAGGGTACTTCTAAAGCAAATAATATAACAATGGAACCCGTAAAAGAAGATTTAACTAATAGTCATCCTAGTAATGATACTAATGTTGCATTCTTTGGTAACTTTGGCAACCTTTCTGAGACTGAACAGCGAACACTGGTGGAAGAAGTATTAACACCTCAAGGTTATAATTTAATGGTTACTCCTAAAGAAATAGATATGGAAGTAGAAGATCTTTCAAAAATAATAGCAAATTCGCTAAATATTGCTTTACATCCAGGTCTATTTAATGGATATACATCATAAAATATTTTGGCGATGGTATGAATAATAAAATTATAATTATATTACCTTTATTAGTTTTTTCTTTTGTTAATAACACAATTATTGCCTTTGATTATTTAAAAGATATTGCAAGTGAAGTAGAACCAGTAGTGTTTTATCATAAAGTAGAACCAAGGGTAGAAATAGAAAAACCTGTTAAAAAATATATTAAAACAATCTATAAATATTCAGTTTATTTTATTTTCTTTTTTGACATTGATAATTTACCATCAGTGGTTGAAACCCTAAATTATACTTAAGAAGGAATATTATGAAAAAAATTTTAATTTTGATAGCTTTTTTTGGCTTCTTTTTGATTGGACTAAAATCTAGTGATGTTGGAACAAGTACTTCAAAACTATTAGAACAAGAAAAACAAAAATATGAAGAACAAATCCAAACTCCAGGTAATAACTACGAACCCAAGCAACTAGTTCCTGAAGAAAACATTGTTAATAAAACGGCCCATGGTTTAGATAGTATACTTGATAAAATGATGAACGGGTTAAAAAAAGTAATAAAGAAAATGTAATTCAAAAAGAGAGATAAGCAAATTATCTTTCTTTTATTTTGAATATTAATAATTATTTTGATATAATGAGTCTGTAAATTAATATATAAGGAGTAATAATATGATTAAACACATTGTTTGTTTTAAACTACAAGATAATAGTTTAGAAAATTGTCAAAAGGCTAAAGAAGTATTAGAATCAATGAGAGGAAATGTACCAATGTTAGTAAAAATGAATGTTGGTATTGATTTCTTACATTCTGCACGTTCTTATGATATTATTCTTGAAACATATTTTAAAACTCGTGAGGATTTAGATAATTATCAAAAAGATCCTTATCATTGTAATGTTGTAAAAAAACATATGCATGCTAATGCTAGCGCAAGTATAGCAATAGATTATGTAGTGGAGGAATAGAATGAATATATTAATTAAAGATCACCAAATAGGTGTTGATTTTTGGAATAGCAAGCGAGAATTATTTGAAAAATTCTATGGTGCTTTTTATCAATTTATTTTAGAACATGGTGGCAAAGATGATTTAGAGAGTCACAATGTTAAAAGTGTCGAAGATTTTTACAATTATGCAGATTGGAATGCTGAGGGAAAAGATAGTTGCTATGCAATGGGATTTTCTTTTCATAAATATTATTTGACACCAGAAGAAGGTGGAAAAATTGAAAATCAACCAGAAAGTACTTTTATTGGATATTGTTATCATAATAATTTGTTCACTGATTTTCTAGATTTCTTAATTACCTTTTTTGCTTGGTGGCGTAATGATGAAGGATGTACATGTTTTGATCCATATAATCATGCGGATGAATTTTTTAATTCTTCTTGGGCTGCTTTAGTAGATACTTCAAAATTATTCTATTTAACATCAGAAACGGTATACCACTGGCAATCATTTAGAGTAAAATATGCTTTGGATCATATTCCAGGTGTTATATTACAACACCCAACCAAAGAAAATCCAAAGTTTTGGGTAGCAGGTTATGAATTCTTAGGTTATATAGAAGAAGACGGAAAACAACTTGCTAATTTTAAACGTAAAGATAATTACAAATATTGGGAAGTTGAAGAAAAAAAGATTCACAAAGTATACGTAAAAGATTACAAGAAAGTGGATCCCGCATAAAATGAAAAATTACGCATTAATTACTGGTGCTAGTAAAGGAATTGGCTTAGAACTAGCAAAGTTATTCGCGAAAGATGGTTATTCATTAGTAATGGTTGCAAGATCTAATGATTTATTAGAAAAATTAAAAGAAGAGTTTACAAAAGAATATGGTGTAGATGTTGTATGTATTGCAAAAGATTTATCTAATCCTTCTTCTGCTAAAGAAGTTTATGATGAAACTGGTAAACTTGGTTTAAGAATTGACTATTTAGTAAACAATGCGGGATTTGGTGATTACGGGCCATTTTTAGATTGTAATATTGAACGTCATGATAATATGATTCAATTAAATATAACAACATTAATTAATTTATGTTATTATTATGGTAGAGATATGCGCATTAATCATTTCGGAAAGATTATTAACATAGGTTCCATTGCTTCATTTTTTAGTGGACCACTAATGTCAACATATTATGCAACAAAAGCTTTTGTGTTATCTTTTTCAGAAGCTCTTAGTAAAGAATTAAAAGATGATGGGGTAACCGTTACCGTAATTTGTCCAGGTACTACAGCAACTAACTTTTTTGATGTTGCCAATGCTTCAAGTGATAAAACTAATTTATTAAAGAAAATGCATCCTGCAAGCCCTGTTGCGGTGGCAAAATATGGTTATCAAAAAGCTATGAAAAATAAAGTAATTGCTATTTATGGTGCTAAGAATAGAACAGCCATTTTCTTTAATCGGTTTATCAGTAGAAGATTATCTCGTTCTATAGTCTATAAAATTCAAAGCGAAAGAAAAGAGTCAAACTAAATTGACTCTTTTTTTGATATGAAATTTTAACTAATTTAACTTAGTTGGTACTAAGAAGTAAACTAGGAATAAAACGAAAATTATTAATAACACAATTGAAATTTCTAATTTAGGTTTTTCTTCAAGTTTCTTTGACTTGTATTTGATCATTTCAATAATCCAAATGATGAAGTTGATAACAACATAGCTAATTACGCCAAATCCAATACCATCAGTAATTGAATATGCAAATGGCATCATAACGATAGTAATGAAAGCTGGAACAATTGTCTTTGTGTTAGAGAAATCAACATTCTTAACTCCACCTAACATTAATACACCAACATATACTAATGCGGCAGAACAAGCAGCACTTGGAATGAATGCAAATAAAGGCATAAAGAAGATAGCTAGAATAAATAAGATTGCAGTAGATAAAGCAGTTAAACCAGTTTTACCACCTGCAGCAATACCTGAACCTGATTCAACGAATGTTGTAACTGTAGAAGTACCTAAAACAGCACCAGCACAAGTTGCAATTGAGTCAGATAGCATAATTTTGTTATAATTTTGTGGAACACCATCAGCATCAAGTAAGTCAGCAGCTGTGCAGCAACCAACAACTGTACCCATAGTGTCAAACATATCTATCATTGCAAATGTAATAACGATAACAATTGAACCAAATAATGATCCTTCAGGGAATCCGTTTAAGCCTTCGGTAAATAATACACCAAAAGTACCACCTTTTTCAGCACTAAATGAGAAGAAGTTAGCAAAATTTTCCCAGAACTTCCAAGTTACATGACCTTCACCTTTTAATACATCAAAGTTAGTAACGCCTAATGGACATGCAAGAATAGTTGAAGCAATAATACCAATGATAACAGCGCCTTTAACTTTGAAATGAGATAAGATAGCGATAACAGTTAAACCAAATAAGAAAACAACTGCTGTGCAACAAGCACCACCAAGTTTCCAGTTTTCAGGGTTATTGAAAGCAATTAAATCAACTGTTGTGAAGAAATTTTGACCATCGCTTGCACCAATGATTCCGCAGTTAACTAATCCAATTATAGTGATGAATAGACCGATACCTACTGAAATAGCAGCTCTTAATTGTTTTGGCATACCTGTAAAAATAGCTTCTCTTAATGCTACAAGTCTACCAGTTGCTTTATCACGTTTGTAAGGAATAACACTTAATAAAGTGAAAATAACACCACTGATAAATACTAATAACATGATACTTCCAAAACTATATTGTTTACCAAATAGTAAGAAACCAGCCATAGCGTTAGAAACCATATTATTTAAACCAAGACCAGATGCTTGGGCAAGTGGCATTTTAGCAAGGAAGGCCATTAATAATGTACCTATAACTGCTCCTAATGCTGTTGCGATAAATACTGAACCCCAAAGGTTACTATTTTGACCAACAATGATTGTAGGGTTTAAAGTCAAAATGTAACACATTGCTAAAAATGTAACGATACCTGATAAAATTTCAGTTTTAACTGTTGAGCCTGCTTTAGAAACGCCAAAAAAGCTGTCAAGCTTCCCAACATTTTTTTGATTGTTGACTTCCATTACAGAAATTCCTCCTTAAAAAATTTAGTTGTAAAAAGCCATAACAGCGGTTTTTTTGAATATTCAATTGCTACCATAGTATTATCATTTACGGTGATAATGTAGAAACTTCCAAACCATATTATCGGAATTATACGACTTTTACAATAATATTATACAATACCTTTAATAATTAGTAAATATATAAATTTCAGAAAACGATTTCAAAAAACTAATAATTTATTCGTAAAAAAATAGAATAAAAAAAGAAAGATATTTCTTTGACAAAAAATTTCTTTTTTTATATAATATTAAGGGCGCTCTAAAAAGCGCATTACCCGTAGTACGCGGGTTTTTTATTTTTTTATACAACAAGGAGGACTTATGACGAAATATATTTTTGTAACTGGTGGAGTAGTTTCAAGCCTTGGAAAAGGTATTGTTGCTTCTAGTTTGGGAAGATTATTGAAAAACCGAGGATTGAAAGTTTTTATGCAAAAGTTTGATCCATATCTAAATGTTGATCCAGGCACTATGAGCCCGTATCAACATGGTGAAGTATTTGTTACTAAAGATGGAGCGGAAACCGATTTAGATTTAGGACATTATGAAAGATTTATTGATGAAGAATTAACTAAAGAATCTACAGTTACTTCTGGTACAATATATAAATCAGTTTTAGAAAAAGAGCGTGCTGGTGATTATCAAGGTAAAACTGTTCAAGTCATCCCTCATGTTACTAATGAAATAAAATCACGTTTATTGATGGCCGCAACCGTTTCAAAAGCAGATGTGGTTATTACCGAAATTGGTGGAACCGTTGGTGACTTTGAATCATTACCTTTTTTAGAAGCAATTAGACAATGGCGTCGTGATGTTGGTGTAGAAAATACTTTTTATATTCATACAACCTTATTACCTTTTGTACGTGCCGCATCTGAGTTGAAAACTAAACCTACACAACATAGTGTAAAGGAATTAAGATCACTAGGTATTCAACCTGATATGTTGGTATTAAGAAGTGAAGTTGATGTAAATGATGAATTAAAAGAAAAAGTTGCATTATTCTGTGATGTAAACAAATCTGCGGTGGTAATATCAAAAGATGTTAAAATTCTTTATGAAGTAGCGAATAATCTACATAACCAAGGAATGGATGAATATATTTGTAACTATTTTAGTATTCAAAATACGGTTTCTGATATGACTGAATGGGATAATTTAATTAAAACAATCAAAAAATTATCAGGTGATGTTAATATTAAATTAGTTGGAAAATATGTTCAGTTGCAGGATGCTTATTTATCAATTAATGAAGCATTAAGACATGCGGGATATAAATATGGTAAGAAAGTTAATATTCAATATATTCTAGCTGATGATATAACTAAAGATAATGTTAACGAATTATTAGATGGTGCAGATGGAATCTTAGTACCAGGAGGTTTTGGACCAAGAGGAGTCGATGGAAAGATTTTAGCTATACAATATGCAAGATGCAATAAGGTACCATTCTTTGGAATTTGCCTTGGTATGCAACTTGCGGCAATAGAATTTGCACAAGACGTCTTAAAACTTGAAAATGCTAATTCAACTGAACTTTGTGAAGATACTGCTAATCCAATAGTAGATTACTTACCTAACCAATATCGTGGAATAGGAATAGGTGGAACACTTAGACTTGGTGCATATGATTGTAAATTGAAAGTTGGTTCGAAAGCATATGAAGCTTATCAGAATGAATTAATATCTGAACGCCATCGCCATCGTTATGAATTTAATAATAAATATTTAGAAAAATTTGAACAAAATGGTATGATTGCAACAGGAATCAATCCTGAAACTGGTTTAGTGGAAATTTTAGAAGTAGAAGATCATCCTTGGTTTGTTGCTTGTCAATTCCACCCAGAATTTAAATCAAGACCAAATCGTGCTCATCCATTATTTAGTGAATTTATCCATCACGCTTTATTAAAAAAGAATGGAAATAATGAGTAATAAAAAATTAGACAATGAGATAAAACTCACTGTCTAATTTATTTTTTATTGATAAACTATTTTTTGATTATTATTTTATTGAGTTTAGCAAATTTTGGAAATCCATTTTCATATCTAATAGTAGGTTCACCTTGTATCAATGGAAGAGCGTATTCAATAAAACTATCGTGAATATTAGCATTAATGGTATCAATATATTCAAGAGGAACTTTTTTAACGAAGTTAGCAACATCAACTAGTTTTACTGGTACATAATCAATGTGATAATTATCAATTCTTTTCATTGCTACCATAATACCGGTATTACCATTTAGTGCCATTTTTAAAGCATTGTAGCCACATAAATAAGCTTCTTTTAAATCAGTTAAAGATGCAATATGTGAAGCACATCTTTGAGGTAGATTAAGTTCAACACTTCTAATTGGTAAATCTAATCGAGTATTGACAATTTGTGCAAGTACTTGGCCAACACCACCAAGTTGTAAATGGCCAAAATTATCTTCATTGTTAAACAAGCGATGCTTTAAGATATATTCTCCATCTTTATCAGTGATACCTTCTGATACTGCAACAAGTACACGTTTTTTCTTATTATATATTTGATTTACACGAAGCAAGAAATTTTCAATATCAAAAGCAACTTCTGGTAAATAAATTAAATCAGGTCCACAATTTACAAGTGATGCAAGTTTTGAACCAGCTGCAAGCCAACCAGCATCGCGACCCATAATTTCGACAATAGTAACACGGCCAGTTGTATAAGCACTAGTATCTTGATATATTTCAGCAATTGTTGTTGCGATGTATTTAATACTAGAACCATATCCAGGGGCATGATCAGTTAGTACTAAATCGTTATCGATTGTTTTAGGAACGCCAACTACTTTGCAATCAAAATTAATATATTTAAAATATTCATTTATTTTATTGCAAGTATCCATTGAATCATTACCACCGATATAAAAGAAATAACCAATATTGTAATCTTTTAATACACAAACAATTTCTTTATATACATTCTCATCAATTGTATAATCGTTAAGTTTAAACCTTACAGAACCAAGAATAGAACTTGGAGTGTTTTTTAATAATTGAATATTATCCAAATCTTCATTTCTAAAATCAATAATATTTTTGTTTAGAATTCCTTCTATACCATTTAATGCGCCATAAATATGTTCTATATTAGGATTGCTTAGGGCGGCTTCAATGATACCTTGAAGGCTTGCATTAATAACGGTGGTTGGACCACCTGATTGTCCGATAATAATTGATTTTAATTTCATATGTTATTTAAATCTAGTTTTGAGATTCATTTAAATTGTTTTCTTCTGAACTATTTTCACTTTCTAAAGATTCATCAACATTTTCTACATCACTTTCGACTTCTTTAGGAAGGAAAGTATTTAGTAATACACCGAATATGGTAGCAAGAGCCATTCCTGAGAATTGGATATCTTGAGTTATTCTTAATGCTCCACCACCAATACCAATTACTAACATAACTGATATGATTATTAAGTTTCGTGATTTTGTCATATCAACTTTTGCGTCAACCAATGTACGTAGACCGTTTGCGGCAATGAAGCCATATAAGATTAAGCATACACCGCCCATTACAGCTCCAGGGATTGAAGCAATAAGGGTTGTGAATATATTACAGAATGATAACAAGATTGCAATAACGGCTGCACCACCAGTAACCCACACTGATCCAATTTTTGTCATGCCTACTACAGAAGTATTTTCACCATAAGATGTATTAGCAGGACCACCAATTAAACCAGCAAAGGCTGTAGCTATACCATCACCTAGTAATGTACGATGTAGTCCAGGATCTTCAAGATAATCTTTACCAGTAATACTACCTAGAACTTCATGGTCACCGATATGTTCACAAATAGTAACAAAGGCAAGTGGAATTACCGCAATCGCAGCGCTGAAATTTATTTTTACCATAGAAATGCCAGCACCTAAATCAGCATCTTTCCAACCAAGGAATGTAAATTCTGGTATTTTAAACCATTGTGAAGGGTTGCTAAGAACTTCTTTTAAGGGTTCAAAATTAATTATAGATCCAGCTTCGCCGTTAGGAATTAGACCGATTAAAATACTTGCAATATAGCCAACGACAATACCGATTAAGAAAGGTACAATTTTTAGAAATCCTTTGGCACGTAATGTTACTACGGAAATAACAGCCATTGTTATCACGGCAATAACAATATTACGCCAATCATATGCTTGACCATTGAAATAAAAGCCGGCTTGTTGTACAGCATTTGTCGCAAGCCCAAGGCCTATAACCATAAGTGTTGGTCCAACTACAATTGGTGGTAACAATTTTTTCAACCAGTTGACTTTTGCAAAGGAAATTATAATCGCAACAATTACATATATTATTCCCGCAACAACAATACCTGTTAAAGCAGAAGCAATTGATCCTGTGCCAAGGGAAGATGTAGCTGCTTGGATATAACTGATATAAGCAAAGCTTGAACCAAGGTAAATTGGGACTTTGGCATGTGTACATAAGATGTAAATTAGTGTGCCAACACCAGAAGCGAAAAGAGCTACTGAAATTGGTAAACCTGTTAACATTGGAACTAAAACAGTTGCACTAAACATTGCGAAAACATGTTGAAAACTTAATGCAATCCATTTACCTGTAGATGGCCTATCTTTGGCATCTAAAATTAATTTTTTGTTTTGTGACATTTCTTTCTCCTTTTTTATTTTTTGTATAAACCAATAAAAAATGAGGGCAAAAGCCCTCATTAGCAGCATATTAAAGTAAAAATAAATTATATATAAATAAGAAAAGGTTTCATAAAAATAATAAAATATTTTTACTCGACATCAAAAATGTAATTGCCATATTGCCAAGGGGGCAACTAACTGGTATATACTAGGTGTCATTGTATCATAAAATGCATTATTAAACAAATAAATAGATTAAGTAATCGTTTCCATTATGTTGAAAATATCAAAATAATATGATAAAATGAAAAAGGTGATAAAAAATGAAAGAATTTAATGAACAAGTTATTAAATTAATAAATTTGGTTGAAGAGGCGGAAAACAACAAAATAAAGCTTGCCGCAAGCATTTTATATAATAGTTTTGTTGAAGATGGTGTTGTTCATGTTTTCGCAACAGGACATTCGCATATGTTTGCGGAAGAGATGTTTTATCGTTCTGGCGGACTTGTAAATGTAGATCCCGTTTTAGTACCGGCTTTAATGCAACATGAGGGGGCAATTAGAAGTACAAAATTAGAACGTTTATCAGGTTTGGCCAAAGTAATCTTTGATGCGGTTGATAAAAAAGATGGCGAACCATTTATCATTGTTTCAAACTCAGGAATTAACAGTGTCCCAGTTGAAATGGCACAACAAGCTAAAGAAAATAATCATCCCGTTATTGTGGTAACTAGTCTTGAAGCATCTTCTAAATCAAAAACTAGAACAGTTGATGGCAAAAAATTATATCAATGTGCCGATGTAGTCATTGATAATCATGTTCCGATTGGTGATGGAGTATTAGAAATAGATAATAACTTAACTGGAGCTGTATCAAGCATAATAGGTAGTTATATAGCCCAAAGCATTGTATTAGAAGTAATAAATTTATATAAAAAACATCATCAAGAACCACCAATTTATAAAAGTGCTAACACTCCTGGTGGTGACGAACATAACAAAAAACTTTATGAACATTATAAGAGTCGTATAAAATCGTTATATTAGAGGAAAAAATGAAAAACGAAGACTATATTCTAATCGGAAAAATAATTGAAAATGTTCAAAATATTGAATATGATTTGATACAAGGAATTAGGTTTAATCGCTTATTATCTTTATTTGAAAAATATAAAACAGTATCACCAGCCTTATTTCAAAATGTTGAGAATGATACTGTACATCTAGCAAAGGAAATGCAAAATATGACTTTTGGACAACTTATGGGAATTGTTCGAAAATATGATTTTATTTCAAGTGACGATTTAGATTACCTAGAAACCATTCTTTCTAGAAGAAATCAATTAGTACATCAGTATTTTAAATATAATGAATTAAATAATAGTGATGAAGAAACCAAAAGTAAATATTTAAAAAGATTTTATGAAGAGTCATCAACTTTTAGTGAATATTTGCATAATATTGTGCTAGAAATTAAAAATGATTTGGACAATGCAACCGGTAGAAATAATTAATAGTAAAAAGACACTTATGGTAAATCGCTGTAAGTGTTTTTATAAGGTGCAAAAACATAAATAAAATGCCTATAAATGGTATAATATATCAGAAGAAAGGTGTAACATATGAAAAAAGATAGTTGTACAAAATATTTAAACCCCTTTAAAAAGCGTTTAATAGTTGGACCAATTTTCAAACTCATTGAAGCAATATTTGAGTTAATAGTTCCTATTTTAATGGCTAGAATAATTGATATAGGTATTAAAAATAGTGATAAGATATATGTGTATAAAGTTGGTGCTATTATAATTATATTAGGAATCTTAGGATTAGGTAGTTCTTTAGTATGTCAGTTTAATGCTTCTAGAGCATCTCAAGGTTATGGAACTGATTTAAGAAATGCAATATTTACTAAAATAAATAAACTATCACCTAAAGAATTAGATTCAGTTGGTAGTGATGCTTTGATAAACATAATGACAAATGATGTTAACCAATTACAACTTGCAGTAGCAATGTTAATAAGATTAGTTGTAAGAGCTCCTTTTTTAGTAATAGGTAGTTTAGTAGCATCGTTTATAATTAACTATAAGGTAGGTTTTATTTTTCTTGCTTTAATAGTTCTTATTTCAATAATTTTGTATGTAATTATAAAAACTAGTTCAGTAAAATATACTAAAGTTCAAAATAAACTAGATGATTTAAGCGTTGTTACGAGTGAAAATTTGAAAGGTTCAAGAGAAGTACGTGGCTTTGCAATGCAAGATAAAGAAGAAAAACGTTTTGCAATATATGCAAACGAATATCAAAAAGAAGCAATTTCAATAGCACGCATATCTTCACTATTAAATCCTCTAACATCAATAGTGACTAACTTTGCAATTATTGCAATCTTATATTTTGGTGGTAAACTTGTTTCAATAGGTGAATTAACTCAAGGTGAAGTAATTGCCTTAGTTAACTATATGAATCAAATATTATTAGCGTTAATAGTAGTTAGTAATTTAGTAGTAATTTTTACAAAAGCATTTGCTTCATTAAAACGTTGTGATAAATTACTTGCACTTGAAACATCAATAAAAGATGGTGAATTGAATGCAGAATTTAGTGAAGAAAATGTAATAAAATTTGACAATGTTACGTTTGCCTATGGTGATTTAACCAAACCTGCTTTAGAAAATCTCAATTTTATAATTAAGAATCATTCAACAGTCGGAATAATTGGTAGTACTGGTTCTGGTAAAAGTACAATTGTTCAATTAATAGAACGATTCTATGATCCTACAGAAGGAACTGTCGAATTAAATGGTAAAGATTTAAAAGAATATAGCCAAGAATCATTACGAAAATCAATTGGTATGGTTCATCAAAAAGCTATTTTATTTAAAGGAACTATTCGTTCTAATTTATTAATGGCAAATCCTAATGCTAGTGAAGAAGAAATGCTTGCCGCATTAAAAACATCAGAAGCTATCGATTTTGTTAATGATAAAGGCGGATTGGATGCGGAAGTTGAAGAAAATGGTAGAAATTTTTCAGGTGGTCAAAAACAAAGATTAAACATTGCAATTGCATTGGTAAAACAGCCTAAATTATTAATACTTGATGATTCAACTAGTGCTCTTGATTATATTACTGATGCTAAAGTAAGAAAGGCTATCAAAGAATACTCAAAAAATATGACATCTATTATTATTTCTCAAAGAGCAAGTAGTATTAAAGATGCAGACGAAATAATCGTTTTAGATGATGGAAAAATTCAAGGTATCGGAACTCATCATCAATTACTAGAGAATTGTCCAATATATCAAGCTATTTGTGCATCACAAGAAAATCGAGGTGAACAAAATGCTTAAGAAATTATTCAAAAGATTAAACAAATATACATTTTTAATAATTGTTATTCTTGTTTTAGCAATAATTAATGTAATGACTACACTAGCCATCCCAATTTTAATTGGTGAAGCAGTTGATCTTATTGTTGGTGTAAATGATGTAGATTTTGAAGCGATTAAACCTATTTTAGGATATATTGCAATTTGTATAGTAGTTTCTAATTTATTCGGTTATTTATATGAATACTTAATGTCAATTGTTTCAGAAGGTTTCATTCTAGATCTTAGAAAAGAAACTTTTAATAAATTAACGTATTTACCGCTTTCATATATCGATAATAAAAGACAAGGTGATTTAGTAAGTTTATTAATATCTGATATTGAACAAGTTTCTAATGGTTTATTACAAGGGTTTAAACAATTATATCGCGGCATAATTATGATAATAGCTACTCTTGGTTTCATGTTTTACATTAAATGGCAAATTGCTTTAATTGTAGTTGGAGTTACCCCATTATCACTATTTGTTGCGGCATTCATTTCTAAAAAAAGTCATACATATTTTACAAAACAAGCCAAAGTAAAAGGAATCTTAAGCGGTTATGTTTTAGAAATGGTAACCAATCAAAAGAATGTAAAGAGTATGTGCTATGAAGATAGAGCAATCGATGAGTTTAAGAATATAAATCAAGATTTATATAATGTTGGTGTTAATGCTCAGTTTGTTTCATCAACAACTAATCCAAGTACTAGATTTGTTAATGGATTGGTGTATGCTTTAGTTGGAATTGTTGGCGCAATTTTTGTAATCATTAATCCCGTAGGCTTTCAAATTGGTCAATTGTCTTCATTCTTGTCATATGCAAACCAATATACCAAACCCTTTAATGAAATTTCAGGAGTAATTAGTGAAGTACAATCCGCATTTGCTTCCTTTAAGAGAGTAGTGACTCTATTAGAAGAACCAAATGAGGTAGATGAAGGTACTAATGAAATAGTACTACCAATTGATAAAGTTGAATTTAGACATGTTGAATTCTCATATGTAAAAGAACAGCAGTTAATAACAGATTTTAATCTTACAATAAAACAAGGTCAGAAAGTAGCAATTGTTGGTCCTACAGGTTGTGGTAAAACAACAATGATAAACTTATTATTAAGATATTATGATCCAGTATCTGGTGGAATTTATATTGATGACGTAAATACTTTGGACATTAAGAAAAATAGTTTGAGAAAAGCATACGGTTTAGTGTTACAAGATACATGGATATTTAGAGGAACCGTCCGTGAAAATATTGCCTACGCAAAACCAGAAGCAACGCTTGAAGAAGTCATTGAAGCAGCTAAGCTAGCTCATGCACATAGCTTTATTAAACGTCTCCCTAATGGATATGACACCGTTATTAGTGCAACAAGTGGTTTATCACAAGGTGAAAAACAACTTATTACCATTGCAAGATTGATGATGACTGTTCCAGATGTTGTTATTCTAGATGAAGCAACTTCTTCAATAGATACTCTTACTGAACAAAAAATTGTTGAAGCATTTAATTATATAATGGATGGAAGAACAAGTTTTGTAATAGCTCATAGACTTTCAACTATTCAAGGCGCTGATTTAATAATTGTTATGAATAAAGGTAATATTGTTGAGGTTGGTAATCACCAAGAATTAATCAAGAAAAATGGATTTTATACTAAATTATATAATCAAGGTATTGTTGATAATTAAAATAAAGCGTGAGTATACAAAAATATACTCACGTTTTAATATTAAACAAAAGTTGACAAAAATTGCAAAAAACTCGCAATTAATTAGGGGCTTTTAAACTTGCATGAAAAAGGATTTTATGGTATAATGTTACCAAAAGAAGGTGTAATAGTGAACTTACCTAACAAATTAACAATTTTTCGTATATTTTTAATTCCCGTAATTATGATAGTTTACTCAATATCAAATTGGCGAATGAATTCATTTATATTTCCAAATTTATCAGTTGCCAATTTTGTAGTACTATTATTAATATTTATAGGGGCTCTTACTGATTTTCTAGATGGTCATATTGCAAGAAAATACAATTTAGTAACTAACTTAGGAAAGTTTCTTGATCCACTTGCTGATAAATTGCTAACTTGCACAGGATTTATTATTTTATTACAACAAAATGCTATTAATCAAGCAACGATGGCTGTAGCTAACGCACTTCCTTTACCAGCTGCTATGAAAGGTACATCATCATTATTAGAATGGTGGATGGTAATAATTATTCTAGCTAGAGAATTTATGGTAACAGGAATCAGATTACTTGCGGCAGGGCAAGGAAAAGTTATAGCTGCTAATAAATTTGGAAAGGTAAAAACAACTTTACAATTTATTACGATATTGTTCTTACTTGCAGGAGGGGCTGTAACCCTTAATGGTGACGGCGTAAACGAATTACAATTATGGTTTGTAATCGTTGGCAAGGTACTATTAGTTGCAACATTAGCAATTACAATATTTAGCGGATATGAATATTTAGTTAAAAACCTAGATATCTTTAAAGATATTAAAGATAAAAAAGAAAAGAAATTAAAATAGGAGGTTCTTATGGCTGATAAAGCAAAACAACTAAAAATAGAAGATATTGAACCATCAAAAGATTCTGTTAAAGAAAAAGCATTAGCTGATGCCTTGAAGTCAATTGAAAAGACTTATGGTAAAGGCTCAATTATGAAATTGGGTGATGCTAATTTAGAAAAAGTAGAAGTTATACCAACTGGTTCTATCACATTAGATATTGCACTTGGAGTTGGTGGTTACCCTAAAGGAAGAATAATTGAAATATATGGACCTGAATCAAGTGGTAAAACAACTTTTGCATTACATGCGATTGCAGAAGCACAGAAAAAAGGTGGATATGCGGCATTTATTGATGCAGAACACGCCCTCGATCCTGTGTATGCCAAAGCTCTTGGGGTAGACACAGATAATTTAATTTTATCACAACCAGATAATGGTGAACAAGCCTTAGAAATTGTAGAGGCTTTAGTTAGAAGTAATGCTGTAGATATAATAGTTATAGACTCAGTTGCAGCTTTAGTTCCAAAAGCTGAAATTGAAGGAGATATGGGTGATAGTCATGTTGGCTTACAAGCTAGACTAATGAGTCAAGCAATGCGTAAGTTAGCAGGTATTATCAATAAGAGTAAAACAGTTGCTATTTTCATCAACCAAATTCGTGAAAAAGTTGGCGTATTGTTTGGTAGTCCTGAAACAACATCAGGTGGTCGTGCTCTTAAATTCTATGCAACTATTCGTTTAGATGTAAGAAGAGTAGATCAAATTAAACAAGGTTCTGATGCAATTGGTAACTTAACTAGAGTAAAAGTTGTGAAAAACAAAGTAGCTCCTCCTTTTAAAACAGCTGAAGTTGATTTAATATATGGTAAGGGAATTTCACATGAAGGTGAAGTTTTGGATTTAGCAACTAATTTAGATATAGTTGAAAAATCTGGTGCTTGGTTTTCATATAATGGTGACCGCTTAGGACAAGGACGCGAGAATGTAAAAGAATTATTGAAACAAAACCCAGAACTTACTAGTGAAATCGAACAAAAAGTTCGTGAAAAAATGTTAGGATAAAGACTATGGGTATACCCCATAGTTTTTTATAAAAAAAAGAAAGGAAGAAATCATCATGTCAAAAGTAACAATTTTTAATCATCCGCTTATTCATCACAAATTAACAATAATTAGAGATGAAAAAACAAACACAAAAGATTTTAGACAATCAGTTAGTGAAATAGCTAATTTGATGGCATTTGAAGTAACGAGAGATTTACCAGTAAAAGAAGTTTACACTAAAACTCCTATTGCTGTGGCAAAAACATATACACTTGATTGTGAAGTTGTAATTGTACCAATCTTAAGAGCCGGTCTTGGAATGGTAGATGGAATACAAAGTTTAATTCCTACTGCTAAAATTGGTCATATTGGTTTATTCAGAAATGAAGAAACATTAGAACCACAACTATATTATGCAAAATTTCCACCTACTCTAAAAGAAGCAACAGTTTTCTTAGTTGATCCAATGCTTGCTACTGGTGGAAGTGCAGTTGCAGCTATTGATATATTAAAATCTCGTGGAGCTAAAAAAATAATTTACATTGGAATCGTTGGTGTAAATGAAGGTATTGAAAATTTGCAAAAACATCACCCTGATGTAGATATTTATCTTGCTGCAAAAGACGAAAAATTAAACGAAAATGGTTACATTGTACCAGGACTTGGTGATTGTGGCGATCGTATTTTTGGTACAAAATAAAAATATAATGTAAAAAACAAAAACTAATCATATTATTGATATGATTAGTTTTATTTTTTATACTTAGTTGCAATTAATTCATCAACGTACGTAAGGTATGGTATTGGAGGTAAATAGCCTTCTTTAATTAAATAACCTTCATTTTTAAATTCTTCAATACTAATACTTTTTCTACCACCATTCAAAGAATTAGTATATTTTTTCATTAGGGCATCAATAGGTAAAATGTATACTTCTTTTCTAATAGGAAATTCTATAATTAAAAAAGCAATACCTCCTAAACGATCAACATTAGCCAAATGTTCAATTTGATGCTTGAATATGTGAGCAAAAGAAAAACTTGTTGAATGACAACACTTTGCTTCAAAATCTATGTAGTATCCTCTATAAATACCATTATAATCGGTTGTAGAAGGAGTCTTGTAATATGCTTCAACAATTCTAGCTTTATTACGAGAAGGGTAATCTACTTTAACGATTTGAACAGGAGTTGGTTTTTTATATATTGCCGCAATCCCTTTATTTAAATAGTAGATATTTGAATCATTAAGTTTAGTTTCAAAATCACTACCTAAGTTAGCTTTCTTATCGTTGCGTTTAACTTTGGTTATAATTTTTGAAGCATCTTTATTCATTTTATTTGGATAATTAATTGCCATACTATCACCAATTTAAATTATATCACAATATAAAAATTATAATGCATAAAAAGCATTGCTCATAATAAAATATATCTATATAAGAAATGACCATCTATTTGACAAAAATGGTATTTTTTGATATAATATACAAGTAAGAAATTATTGTGCGATATTGCGCATTTATATATAATTACATTACATATAAAAACAAAAGGGAGAATAATTATGGATAAAATTATACTGATAATTCTTCTCGTTGTTGCAGTTGTTTTAGGAATAATATTTTCAATGGTTTTTTACAATCGTGGAAAACAAAAAATTGAAGATAAGTATGAAAAATTAGGCAAAGATGCTTCAAAAATTATTGATGATGCAGAAAAAGAAGGACAAGCTCAAAAGAAGGAATTACTAAGAGAAGGTAAGGAAGAACTTGAAAAATCAAAAGATGCATTTAATAAAGAAGTTGCTTCTAAAAAAGCTGAACTTCAAGAAGAAGCAAGAAAATTAGAACGTCGTGAAACAAGTTTAGAAAATCGCTCTGATAATCTAGACAAACGTGAAAATGGTTTAGTAACTAAAGAAAATAAATTAGAACAACGTTTAGCCGAAATTGAAAAGCGTAACAACCGAATTGAAGAATTAATTAATGAACAAGAACAAAAATTAATGGAAATTGCGGGCTTAAATCAAGAACAAGCACGTGAAATGGTTTTCAAAAAGTTAGAAGAAGATATGGCTATGGAAATGGCTATATATGTAAAAGATGAAACTGAAAAAGCAAAATCTGAGGCAACTCATAAATCACAAATGATTTTAGCAAATGCGATACATCAATATGCTAATGAAACTGTCCAAGAAAAAACTGTTTCAGTTGTAGCTCTTCCAAATGATGAAATGAAAGGTCGTATTATTGGCCGTGAAGGTAGAAATATTAGAGCAATTGAAGCTGTAACAGGTGTAGATTTAATTATCGATGATACTCCAGATTCAGTTGTTATTTCTTGTTTCGACCCAATAAGAAGAGAAATTGCAAGACGTACTTTGGAAATCTTAGTTAGTGATGGTAGAATTCAACCACCTAGAATTGAAGAAGTATATAGTAAATGTACAAAAGAATTAGAAAATGAAATTAGAGAAGAGGGCGAAAAGGCTGTATTTGAAACTGGAATTGGTAAAATTCATCCAGAATTAATCAAGTTAATTGGTCGCTTACGCTTTAGAACAAGTTATGGCCAAAATGCACTAGCTCACTCAAAAGAAGTTGCATTCCTTGCTGGAAAACTTGCTGTTGAAATTGGTGAAGATGAAATAATGGCAAGACGTGCTGGACTATTACACGATATTGGTAAATCAACTGATCATGAGCAAGAAGGAAGCCATGTTGATATTGGTGTTGAAATTGCTACAAAATTTAGAGAAAATCCTACCGTTATCAATGCTATAGCATCACACCATGGCGATGTTGAACCAAACAATGTAATTTCTGAATTGGTTGCAGCAGCTGATACATTATCTGCCGCAAGACCTGGCGCAAGAAGTGAATCATTAGATAACTACATTAAACGTTTACAACAACTTGAAGATTTATCAAAAGAATTCAAGGGTGTTGATAAAACATATGCTTTACAAGCAGGTCGTGAAGTTAGAATCATTGTTAAACCTGAAGAAATTACTGACGCAGAAGCATTTAAATTAGCGCGTGATATTAAAAATAAGATTGAATCTACAATGAATTATCCTGGTACTATTAAAGTAACAGTAATTAGAGAAACTCGAGTTCAAGAAGTAGCTCGTTAGAAAGAGAAAAAAACTTAATGAAAATTTTATTAATTGGCGATATATTTGGTACAATGGGTCGAGAGATGATTAAAGAAAATCTTGAAGAAATTAGAACAAAAAAAGGGATACAATTTATTGTGGCAAATGGCGAAAACATTGCTCATGGTAATGGTATAACTAATAATTATTACAAATTTCTTTTAGATAATCATGTAAATATTGTAACCCTTGGTAATCATAGCTTTGCTAATCATGATGTTTTTAATTTTATAGATGATGCTAAAAATTTAATTAGACCACTTAATATGCCTAGTGGTGTACCTGGTAAAGGTTATGTAACACTTAAGTATAATCAATTAACTGTAACGGTATTCCAAGTTATGGGTAGAACCTTTATGAGCACTCCACTTGATTGTCCTTTTAAAAAGGCTGAAGAACTTCTGAATAGCACAAACAGTGATATTTACATCTGTGATTTTCATGGTGAAGCAACAAGTGAAAAAATAGCTTTCGCAAACTATTTTGATGGCCGTATAAACATTGTTGTTGGTACCCACACTCATGTTCAAACTAATGATGCTAGAATTCTTCCAAAAGGAACAATGTATATGACTGATTTAGGAATGACAGGACCGCTTGACGGTATAATTGGCGTAAACCCTACACCAATTATTAAAAGACTTTTAACAGGAATGCCAGTTAGACATATACCTATGGAAACAGGCCCAAAGCAATTAAATGGATTAATCGTAGAAATTAATGAATTAACGCATAAAACGACAAATTTCGAGATAGTTAATGTGGTAAAATATTAATGCATATAATTAGTAAGTGATGAATACAATTAAATGCAAATACATTTACTAGGGGGGAAATAACTATGGAAGTATTAAAAGTTTCATCAAAATCAAAACCAAATTCAGTTGCAGGGGCATTAGCAAATGCCTTTAGGGAGAAACAAACAGTTGAAATTCAGGCTGTTGGCGCAGGCTCTTTGAATCAAGCTATTAAAGCAATTGCAATTGCAAGAGGATATGTTGCACCTACTGGAAAAGATTTAATATGCATTCCGGCTTTTAGCGATATTATGATTGATGGCGAAGAACGTACAGCAATTAAATTAATTGTAGAATCTCGTAAATAAGTTGGCAATGCCAACTTTTTACTACTTTAGGAGGTAAAAATGAAATTACCAACACTTTATACTGAAAGGTTGATGATTAGACCTTTATCAGTCCTTGATGCTGATGACATGTATGAATATGCTAAAACACCATTGGTAGGCCCAATGGCTGGATGGCCACCGCATACATCGCTTAGCGATACAATAAATGTAATAAAAATTATGTCAACAATAAAAACCCCATATGAATTAGGTGCTTGGGCAATCGTTCTTAAAAGCAATCAAAAAATGATAGGTACAATTGAATTATATAATCATTACTATCATTTTAAAGCAGAACTTGGTTATTCATTAAATCCAAGCTATTGGGGAAATGGCTACGCAACTGAGGCCGCAAGAGAAGTAATATCATTTGGTTTTGATTATCTTGATTTAAAACGCATTGAAGTAGGTACATTTTTAGATAATTATCAATCACAAAGAGTATGTGAAAAACTAGGATTTATCAAAGAGGGTGTAGCTAGAAATGGTTATATTAGATATGATGGTAAAATCTTTGATAAGTTAGTATATGGTATGACTAACATTGAATATCAAAAACTATATAATACTGATAAAAAAGTCATTTAGAAAGAGAAATATATGAAGAAACAAATTCAGACTAACGAAGAAAAATATGTAAAAATGAATGAACCATCACTAAAAGAAGCAAGAAAAAGACGTGGTGAAGAATTAAATATAAATATTTTTAATCTTGATCCCAAATACTTAAATCTTGGTGTAACAAAGAAATATATGTTAAAAACATATGGATGTCAAGGTAATCTAGCAGATAGTGAAAAAATTGCGGGAATGCTAGAATTGATGGGTTTTGAAAAAACTGAAAATGAATTAGAGGCTGATTTCGTATTATTTAATACATGTGCAATTAGAGAAAACGCTGAAGAAAGAGTATTTGGGGAACTTGGTAGATTCCAAAAGTTCAAAAAGAAAAAGCCAGATATGATAATTGGGGTTTGTGGCTGTATGCCTCAAGAAGAAAAAACAATCAAAACAATAAAGAAAAAATGTCCACAAGTTAATATTGTTTTTGGAACTCATAATATTGCTAGTTTACCTGAGTATTTATATGATGTTATAAATGAACAAAAGAAAGTAATTGAAGTTCTTTCGGTTGAGGGTGATATATATGAAAACTTACCAATTGTAAGAGATCATCCTAAAAAAGCATGGGTTAACATTATGTATGGTTGTGATGAATTCTGCACATATTGTATAGTTCCGTATACAAGAGGTAAAGAACGCTCTAGATTACCTGAGGCAATAATTGCGGAAGTTGAACAAGCTGCCAAAGACGGTTATGTTGAAGTCACATTACTTGGACAAAATGTTAATGCTTATGGGAAAGATTTCAAGGATCGTAAATATACCTTTGCAGATTTACTAAGAGATCTTAACAAAACTTCAATAAAAAGAATAAGATATACAACCTCTCATCCTAGAGATTTAGATGATGATACAATAGAAGCAATGGCTCTAGGTGGAAATATCATGCCCCACTTGCATTTACCTGTTCAATCAGGAAATAATGAAGTGCTTAAGAGAATGAACCGAAAATATACAAGAGAAGAGTATTTAGAAAAGGTAAATAAATTAAAGAAAGCTGTTCCAGGAATAAGTATTACTACTGATATTATCGTTGCTTTCCCTAGTGAAACTGAAGAACAATTTCAAGATACTTTGAGCCTTGTTAAAGAAGTAGAATATGAGGGAGCGTTTACTTTTATCTATTCGCCACGTGAAGGTACTCCTGCCGCAACTTATCCTAATCAACTTACTGAAGATGAAAAACATGATAGACTTAATCGCTTGAATGAAGTTATTAATGAATACTCATTAAAAGGTCATGAAAGATTTGAAAATCAAATAGTTGAAGTGCTAGTCGAAGGACCAAGTAAAAACAATCCTAATATGCTAACAGGCTATACAAAACATAATATGCTAGTTAATTTTGCTAACGATGAAAACAATAGTTATAAGGTTGGCGATTTGGTAAATGTTAGAATTGTTAAAGCTTTTTCATGGCATTTATTGGGCGAGATAATATAAAAAAACAAAAAGAATAATTAAAACTTCTATGTGTGATATAATATGCATAGAAGTTTTTTTACGGAGGAAATATGAGACAAAAGAAGCGAGTAGTAAAAATTATTGTTTTAATATTTATAATAGGATTATTTTTTCTTGCTAGTTGCCAAAAAGAATATAAAATTAACTATAATCTAGGTGATGGAACATTAGTAGAAAGTTTATCATATAAAGTAGGTCAAGAAATAAAACTTCCTACACCAACCAAAAAAGGCTACACTTTTTTAGGATGGTATGAAAATGATGTATTAATAAATACACTTGATACTAATGCCAAACGTGATTATACATTAGTGGCAAAATGGGAAATGAGTACTTACACCATTAATTATGATTTAGATGGTGGCGAATTAACAATAGAACCTGTAAAATCATTTAATATTGAAAATGTTGAGAACATTCAATTACCTACACCGACCAAAAAAGATTATATTTTTGCGGGGTGGTATGAAAACGGACAAAAAGTATCTGAATTAGAGTTAAAGAATTATAATTTAGTAGCTAAATGGACTGATGTTTATTATTACATTCAATATGAAACTGATGGTGGCGAATTTACTGGAAATATAAAAGAAGAATATACAGTATTTGATGAATTCACTTTACCGATTCCAGTAAAAGAAGGCTATGAATTTAAAGGTTGGTATTTAAATGAAAACTTCGAAGGCGATACTATAACCTCAATTACCAAAGGAAGTAAAGAAGATTATGTTTTATATGCAAAATGGGAAAAAGTATATAAAATTACTTATGTTCTAGACGGTGGAACTCTACCTGATGAAGCAATCCAATATTATCATCCTGGCATTGAAGAAATATTACCAACGCCATCTAAAAAAGGTTATGTCTTTATGGGATGGAACGAAAGAAGTAATGCAACCTCAGGCTATACTAGAGTACCAATTAGTTATGAGGAAGATATCACAATTAATGCTATCTGGAAAAAACGTTCTTATTCAGTTGATTACATTTTACCAGAGGGACTTTGTTTAGATAAGGAACATTTGTTTAGAGCATACTTCACAGAATTTTATAACTATATCGTAAACGTTCGTGATGAAGGTGGATATTTAAGTAGTAGAGGTGTAAATAACGTAGATGATTTCTTAAAAGTTGCTAGTACTTGGAATGGCGGTGGCGCTGGTATGGCTGATATAGGAAACCTTGCAGGAAAATACTATTTAAAAATAGATACAGGGGGAAAAATTGAAGACCAAAAAGCGGAAGACGGATTTATAGGCTATTGCTTAGAAAATAATAAATTTGTTGAATTTGTTTACTTTATTCAAGATTTCTTTTATTGGTGGCGATTAGATGAAGGATATACTGGTGGAAGTGATGATCCACAAGGTGTAGGAAGCGACTTTTTAGCTAGTGCTTGGGCATCACTTGTCGATACCGCAAAATTCTTCTATTTTGAAAAAGATACCTTACCTCATTACTTTATTACCAAAGGTCACGTTCCTGAGTTCTATGATCGCATTCCTTATATAATATCTAATACTGATATTACCTTTACTTATATTTATGATTGGGAAAAAGGAATGGATTTAGTTAAAAACATTGAAGTTAATGGTTATGAATTTTTAGGATGGTATGATAATCCTGATTTTGATGGTGAAAAAATTGAAAGATTAGAAAAAGGCATTTATCATAATATTGTACTATATGGAAAATTCGTAAAGAAATAAGCAAAAAATAGTTGATAAGTAAAATTATCAACTATTTTTTTAGTAATAATTACTAAATTAAAGAATATAATAAATTGAAACTCTTAGGATAAAAATATCATTTATGTCACAATAATAACACCTTTTGAATATATTGTATTGAGGAGGGATTGAAAATGAGTGAAGTTCGCGAAATTGTTACTAGGGCCGTACTTGCCAAAGGACGCAAAAACATTAAAGTTTGTGAAACTATACCACTAGAACAGCAACCATATAGTGTACTTGGTTGTTGGGTAATTAATCATGAATTTGAAGCTGTACAAGATCAAAAACAAGTTAATTTAACGGGTAGTTTCGAAATCGATATTTGGTATGCGTACGATAATAACACTAAAACTGATATAGCAAGAACGACTACTAAATATCAAACAGTAATCAAAGTTAAAGATATTGTTTGTGACGCAACAACTGATCACACAGATGTCATTGTAAGAATATTACAACAACCAACTTGTACTAATGCGTGCATAAAAGAAAATGCTATTGAAGTTGAAGTAGTGTTTGATGCATTAGCAGAAATTATAGGTGAAACTAAAATGATGGTAAATGTCTACAGTTGCAATGACAATATTGATCCAATAGACAATTTGGAAAATGAGATAAATGAAGATTTTATACCAGAGAACTAATGTGGAGGAATAGATGAATACACATATTGTTAGAGTGAATGAAAAAATCGAAAAAATTGCTAGTTTGTATCATTTGAATATTGAAGAAATAATTAAAATGAATAAACACATTCAGGATTGGGATCATCTGATTCCTGGAACTAAAATTAGGCTACCAGAAATATCAGAAATGGTACAAATTGAATTAGATAATACGGAGCCTTTTATTGAAGAATACTATCCTAAAATTGATGTAGATACAATAAAAGATAATGTTCAAGAAAAAGAGAATACAGTTGAAAATTCTGTAGACATCAAGAAAGAAGAAACGGAAGAGAAAAAGCCTACGATTAATCATTCCACCAAACCTCAACACTCATATTTGTATCCACCATATTATCCAGGAGGGTATTACAATCCATATTATCCCTATAATTATTATCGAAAATCAAATAGAAAAAGAAAATCAAAATAGAGTTGCTGAAAAGCAACTTTTGTTTTTATTATATTAGCATATTTATTTACCGATGTTTATAATTTATGATATAATATGCATATATATTTGAAATCAGGAGTTAAGTATGAAATATCCCCATTTTAGAGAAATGTTAACAAAAAATATAAATGAAGCTGATATTTTACTTGGTAGTGCAAGTTATGATTTAAGCTGTTCTTGTGGAAGTGGAACTAGTGAAGCACCTAAGCGATTACGTGAATTATCAAGCTATCTTCCATGCTATGATGCAAATTTTCATTTATTATCAGATGTTAAAATTTATGATTATTGTGATGTTTCACCAAAAAATGGTGTTGCCAGCTTTTACCAAGAATTAGAAGAAAAAGCAAAGGAAATGCTAAAATTAGATAAATTCGTTTTATTCTTTGGTGGTGATCATTCAATAAGTGTTCCCCTTGAAAAAGCGTTTTATGAAAAATACCATAATTTAGATAAACATCCAGTTATTATTCATATTGATGCGCATATGGATATTCTTGATGAATATATGGGTAGCAATATGAGTCATGCATGTCCCAATCGTCGTGCTTTAGATAATGGATATCAAGTAGGCGATATTAATATGGTTGGAATTAGAAGCTATGAAGATGGTGAAGTAAAGTTTTATCATGAACATCCTGAGCTTAATGTAATAACTGCCGATATGTTTAGAGAATTGGGTTATCAAAAGGTTGTTGAAAAAATTAAAAATCGTTATGATAGTAATGCTGTTTTCTATCTATCATTTGATATCGACGCAATCGATCCAAGTTATGCTCCTGGTACGGGTACTCCAGAAACATTTGGTTTAACACCATTACAAATGCGAGAATTTTTAACATTAGCATTTAAAGAACTAGACATAAAAGCCATGGATTTAGTTGAAATATCACCAAAACTTGATTGTAACGATATCACATCATGGCTTGGTTTAAAATTAATATATGAAATAATATATCAAAAATTTCTAAAAAAATAGAAGAGGGAAAAAACATGAAACACACAATGATAGATTGTTACGGAAGTAAAAATCATAGTTTAGAAAATTTAGTTTATATTAATGATACTTTAAATAAGATAGCATATAATTTAAATCTTGATCCAATTGCTACACCTTATTTGATACCATATTATTATGGAAGTGTAAAAGAAGACATTGGCGTTAGTGCATTTTTATTGTTAAAAGGTGGTCATATTACAATTCATACTTTTCCTTTAAGAGAGTGCTACTTTGTTGATGTTTTCTCAGTAAAAGATTTTGATTCAGAATTATTAGTTGGTTTATTACAAAAATTCTTACCTTTTAATATTAATATAAGTACAGTTTCAACTAGTGATCGACGAAAATTTGAAGAAATTGAATTGCCATTTGATCCAAACAATAATTTTGGACCTCACTATTTGGCAGAAATAAAAATGAAAAAAGATTTAACTATGGAGGAATGTTTTGACTTCCTAGATGAATTTGTTTACCAAATAAATATGGATCCAATAACTAGACCATATGTTATAAAAGATAAGGTAGAAAATTCTAATTTCTTATCAGGAATAATTATAATTGCCCAAAGTCATATTTCAATTCATTATGATTACCAAAAAAAGCATGCTTATTTTGATATCTTCTCTTGTGCAGCTTTTGATTATTCTAAAGTAGAATCATTTATTTGTAAATTGGGTGAAGTAATCTCTAATGAATTAGTCGTTAGAGGAACTAAACATAAAACAAATACGATGATAGAACCAGAACCAATGAAACAAATATCATCTATGTGGCAAAGAAATATAAGATAGTATGAGAAAAAAATTAATATTAATTTTAATAATAACACTACTGTTATTTACAGGATGTAAAAAGTCTTGTAAGGATGATAAAAATACTAATACTCCTTCAAAAGCCGATGAAATAATGAAAAACTTTGTAGAGTATACAATAAATTTTACAATAACTAATAAAGATAAAGTTACAGAATATTTTATCATTAATAGTAAAAATGGCTTATTGTATAATATAAATGAAGATTACTACTTATATCAAGAAAGTGATCAAAAATGGTATACTTTAAATACTAAAAATGAAACAAAACAATATGACAGCGAAGGCAATAACAATAAGACCAAGATACAAAATATGATAAGAACTATAATGGTTGGGTATCTTAATACTGTTGATGATTCATATACAAGAACACCACATCAAACTTTAGGGGACTACACTGTTGAAATAATCAAAAAAGACTCAAAAAACTTTTATGTTGTTGAGGATGACTTAATATGTGTTAAGGCAGTTGAAGGAACATCAATTATTGAAGTAAAAAGCTATACTAAAACTGCCGATATAAGCACTTATGAAGCATATCAATTGGTTAAAGTGAATAACTATTCTAGTTGGCCAAGTGATCATCCATATTTAAAAAATGTAAGAGAAATAGAATATGGTAAATTTCTTGTTGGATATGAAAATGAGGACGGTTTAAATTTAGTATATAACAATATCGGTAGCGCGATATATGAAGAAATAGTTAATGATATAAAAGAAGATGGTTTCATTGATGTTTTAGAAGTCTATAACGAAGAAGGATATGGTAAATTCGTTGCAACCAATGGTAAGTCACTACAAGTTACGCTTGAATTCTCAGGCTTTTCAAAACAACTTGTTATTACTTTTAAAGAAATAGAATAAAGGTCAAAGGTCATAGACCTTTTTCTTTCTTTTTTATAATATAATGAAAGAGGTGAAAAAATGAGTGTTAGAAATCCTAATACATTAGCCAGCACTATATATGATAAATTGCATTTAGAAATAAATAAAAAAGAAATAATTGAAAAATGGTTTATAAGAATTATTACACTTGAATTCTTAAATGCTAAACAAATTAAGCCTTTTATTTTAAATGATTATAAAAAAGAAGAAATAATTAATCTTTGCAATTTACAAAATGGACTGATGCCTGGAATCTTTAATGATGATTTGAAAGAATTAATTGATAATTATCCTAATGATTTTTATGATTTGAAAATAATTGAAAAACTAAAAGAGGAAATTAATCAAGATACTGACATTGAATTATTGGGTCAAATTCAAGAAGACTATCGTGATTATGAGCGCTTTATTATTTTTACATCGACTAATCGAAATATTGATGTTGAAGTAAATGAAGAAAATATTTTTGCGACAACTCAAATATTTACACCTAAAATGGTTAGTGAGTATATGGCTAAAAACACAGTACTTAGTAATAATTTATCTAAAGAATATAAAATATTAGATCCATGTTTAGGTACTGGTAATATTTTATTAGTTGTAGTTGAAGAATTAATCAGTAAAAAGTATCAAAGAATAGAAAAGAACACCATCAGCAATATTTATAAACATTTGTATGGTTTTGATATTGATGAAATGGCAGTTAAACTGGCTAAATTCATTTTTGTTTTAAAAGCTCTTCAATACAATCCAGAATTTTTATCTAAGGAGTACTATACTCTACCTAATTTTTATCTAATAAAAAGTAGTGATGATTTAGAATATACTACTAATGTTAAGATTAATGATATGTTAGAGGCGTTTAAAGGAGCAGGGCTAAATGGTAGTTTAATTAAAACTGACAATTTAGATTATGATTATTTAGAACAAAAAATAAATACTAACGATAAATACTACTATTTCTTAAAAATAGCACAATTGTTAAATTTAAAATATGACATAATTTTAACTAATCCTCCATATATGGGAAGAAAAATGTTACCTGATGAGTTGCGTGAGTATTTAAATGCTGAATATAAATTGGGTAAATCTGAATTATATGCGGCATTCATTGAAAGATTATTAAAGATGATAAAAGCTGGCGGTTATCTAGCAATGATAACTTTACATACGTGGATGTTTATTAAATCATTTGCAAGTTTGAGAAAGTACATATTAAATAAATACCAAATTAATTCACTTATACATCTTGGCAAAAATACTTTTGAAAACCTAAATGCTTACAATGCTTTAGCTTGTAGTTTTGTAATCCAAAATGTTTTACCCAACAAACCAACTTTATTCATTAAATTAACAGAATACGATGATATAAGGCAAAAAGCAATTGAATTAAACAACCAAGATAACTATTACTATATTAATCAAAAAGAATTTTTAAACGTTCCAGATAGCCCTTTTATTTACTGGATCGATGAAACAGCTTATGAATTATTATTGAAGGCTCCAAAACTATCAAAAGTGAGTGAAATAAGACAAGGACTGGCAACCGGGAATAATGCGATGTTTTTAAAAAAATGGTATGAAGTTCCAAAAGAAGAAATTGGCTTTAATTATAACAATATTAATGAATTTATTAATTCGGGTAAATTGTACGCTCCATATAACAAAGGTGGTGATCAAACTAAGTGGTATGCAAGTAGTAAAGATATTATTAAATTTGATAAAGCATCATATGATATTTTAAATAGACAAGGTAATCATTTACCATCTAAAAGTTTTTATTTTAAAGAAGGTATAACTTGGTCATTGTTTGGTTTCAATAGTTTTAATGTTAGATACAAAGAACAAGGTTATGTTTTTGATGTATCTGGTTCATCCTTATTTATCGAAAAAGATAAAATAAACTATGTCTTAGGATTCCTTTCTAGTGATGTTGCATTCTACTATTTGTCAATCCTTGCTCCAACGGTCAACTTTCAAATAGGTAATGTGGCTAGTTTGCCTTTTGTCTTTGATGAAAGTAGAAAAGATGAAATTGATACCAAGGTTAAAAGGTTGATTCAATTAGCTTATTATATAGATGAAACAAAAGAAACATCATGGAATTTTAGTAAACATCCCATATTTAAGAAAAAATATTCAACCTTAAATAATGCAATAAACGATTATATTAACAATCTAGCAAATATAAATGAAGAAATAATGAATTTGGAAGAAGAAGTAAATTTAATATTTAACCAAATCTATGGCTTTAATCCACCTAGAAAGTTAAAAACAATTTCTAAAAAAAGTGCATCCGAAATTATTGAAGAAGTAATCTCATTTGTAGTTGGTGTCGTTTTTAATAGATATAATGTAGATAATTATGAATTAGTTATTAATAACAAAGAATATGTTGACATTGAAATAATTGAAGATGAGATTAGAAAAATTTTAACAATTTATTTTGGTGATAGTGCCACCAAAGAAATAGAAACATATTTAGGAAAAAATTTAAACAGTTATTTAACAAATAGATTTTGGAAGTATCATTTAAATGATTATAATAATTTACCTATATATTGGTATAAGGCAATTGATGATAAATTAAAAATAGGTTACTACCATACTTTGAAAGATGTTATAGATAAAGAAAAAGGGATAAAAACTAATTATTTAAATAATCATTTATATTACAAATTAAAGTAAAAAAGCGCTTAATTAAACGCTTTTTTAATACACTAGATTGTTGAAGATACAGGATAAGGATATGGGTATGGGTACGGGTACGGATATGGCTGTGGATAAGAGTATGGTACTGGTTGTTGATACATTATATAATTTGGTTGGTTATTATTACAACAATTATTTCTTCCACCTAGCCAAAATGGTGCAGTAATGATTGCTGCTCCTGCAAGTATAGGTAGCCATAAACGGGTTGGTTGTTGTTGATAAGAAAAATAATTTTGATACATCCTAAAACTCCTTCCTTATTATATAATATGAATATTGTCAAAAAAAGTGCTAATTTAATTCAACATATTGATAAATATATTCTTCTAATGTAAGATTATTATTATATATAAAGGTGGCAATTTCTTTTCCAACAAAGCGAAAATGCCAGGGTTCATAACTATAACCGGTAATATTTTCTTTTCCTTTAGGGTAACGCAATATAAAACCATATTTATGAGCATTATTAATAAGATATTCAAACTCATAAGTGTTTTCAAAATATTCAGTTAATCCAATATCTAATCTTGAAACATCTAGGGCAAAACCAGTTTGATGTTCGGAATGACCAGGCAGTGCTACATAACTTTTATTTTTGGCATTTTGATAAATACCTATTTGATAATTGTATGATCGGTACGCAGAAAAAACGACTAACTCTAAACCTTGATTTACCAGTTCTTCATATAACTTATGATAGTTTTCTAATGTGTTTTGTTCTATTAACATTTGTTGATTAACTCTGTCTATTTTTGGTAAATCTACCATTACTAAATTGTCGGGTATGAAATCTTTAGATAAATAGTATGTTTTGTTAACAAAAGGGAAACTATTACCAGTTTTATCACTGAAATAAAAAGCAGGAGAAGTAATGCTATTTTCATAAAAGTTAGGATAGTTAACTTTATTAAGAGTGTAAATTAAATTATGGTTATTTTGATATTCTATACAATATAAGGAATACTTTTCCATTTCAAAACTAGGATGTTCTTTTAATTCTTTTAAAAAAGAATCATTGTTACAGTTAGTAAAGCTAGTGGTAAATAAAATTTGTGACAAAACCATCAAAAGCAGAAAATGTTTAATTTTAAATTTATTCATAAAAATACCTCCCATATAATTCATAATTATTATTTATTAAAAAAAGTATTAATATTCTATATTTTTTTGTTGAAATGTGGTAAAATAAAAATAAGCAAAAAAATAATAAATAGGAGTAATGTATGCGAAAATTTGTTTTATTGGACGGAAATAGTATAATGTTTAGAGCGTATTATGCCACCGCATATACAGGTAATCTAATGAAAACTAGTAATGGATTGTATACTAATGCTGTATATGGCTTTGTTAATATGATGAATAGCATATTATCAATAGATGGTCTTACTCATATATTTGTAGCATTTGATAAAGGCAAAAAAACTTTTAGACACCAAGCTTATGCTGATTATAAAGGTGGAAGAAAACCAATGCCTGAAGAATTTGCTATGCAAATACCATATATAAAAAAGTATATTGATATTTTAGGTATCAAACGATTAGAACTCGATGAGTTTGAAGCAGATGACATCATAGGTACAATGTCAAAAAAAGCCAAAGATTATTTTGATGAAGTAATGATAATCTCTGGAGATAAAGACCTTTTACAATTAGTAGGAGACAATGTTAAAGTTTGTTTAACTAAGAAAGGCATTAGTGATTTAGAAGAATATAATAAAGACAATTTTGCAAGTTTAATGGGGTTTAGTGCTTCTCAAATGACTGATTACAAAGCACTGATAGGTGATAGTTCTGATAATCTACCTGGCTTAAGTGGCGTTGGGCCAAAAACAGCAGTTAAGCTATTGGAGAGTTACCAAACAATTGAAAATATAATTTCTCATGTCGATCAACTAAAAGGAAAATTACAAGAAACAGTTAAAAATGAAGCAGAAATAGCCAAAAGAACAAAAATGTTAGCAACCATTGCAACTAATGCTCCAATTGAATATAGCTTTGATGATTTAGAATATGCTGGACCAAATCTTAATGAATTACATAGCTTTTTCGAAGAACTTGAATTTCAATCTTTTTTGAAAAAAATGAATTTCAAACAAGTTGAGAAAAAAGAAAAACAAGAAAACATTGTTAATTACCATTTCAATGAATTAGAAGAAACTATTAAAGTATTAGAATGTAGTAATGAAGTGGCACTTGAGGTAGAACTAGATGGTGACAATTATCATCGTGCTAATATTTTAGGAATTGCTATTGCTAGTGAAAATAATGGTTACTACTTAAAAGCGGAATATTTAAAAGATGATAAATTAAAAAAAGCTTTAACTCTTAACAAAAATATTTTAACAATTGACAGTAAAAAGACTTATGTTTCGTTAAAGTATCAAAACATAGAAATTTCACAATTTGCTTTTGATTTGATTCTTGGTGCATATGTAGTAAATCCAAGTTATGGCAATATGGATGTTAAAAGCATTTTTGAAAAATTTATCGAAACTAATATAGTTTTCCATGAAGAAATATATGGCAAAAAGGCTACTTATGATGTGCCTAATGAGGAAGTATACGCAAAGTATGCCATTGATAAATGTCAGTTATTATTGGCTACTCACAAAATAATTGAAGAAAAAATTAAAACAAATGATCAAACTAAATTATATTATGAAGTTGAATTGCCATTAGCACCTATTCTTGGTGATATTGAAATGCAAGGCTTTAAAGTAAATCGTAATCGTTTAAATGAAATTGGAACATATTTGCAAGATGAAATAAAAAAAGCAGAAGAGTCAATCTTTGCCCTGGCAGGTCATGAATTTAATGTATCATCACCAAAACAGCTTGGTGTAGTATTGTTTGAAGAAATGAAAGTTGGGAAGCCTAAAAAGACTAAAACAGGATATTCAACTTCAGCTGAAGTTCTTGAAGAACTTGCAAAAGTACATCCAATTGCCAATTTAGTTTTAGATTACCGTAAATATGCTAAATTATATTCTACTTATGTAGTTGGTTTACTTGATGAAACTTCTGAAGAAGACCCGAAAGTTCATACCATTTTCAAACAAGCACTTACATTAACAGGAAGACTTTCATCCACTGAACCAAATATCCAAAATATTCCTGTTAGAACCGTAGAAGGAAGAATTATTAGGACTGCCTTTGTTCCAAGTAATGAAGATGGATGGCTTGTTAGTGCCGATTATTCGCAAATAGAACTTCGAATTTTAGCAACATTATCAAAATGTAGTAATATGTTAGATGCTTTCAATAATAATGTTGATTTACATGCTTCAACAGCTTCAAAAGTATTCAATAAAAATATTGATGAAGTTACTAAAGAAGAAAGAAGAATGGCAAAAGCGGTAAACTTTGGTATTGTATATGGAATAAGCGATTGGGGATTAGCGGAACAACTTCACATTATGCCATATGAAGCCGCCGCATTCATAAAGAAATATTTTGAAATATACCCAGAAATTAAAAACTATTTAGATGAATGTGTTAGTAAAACTAAAGAATTGGGATATACAATTACAGTATATAATCGTAGACGTTATATGCCTGAAATAAATAGTTCTAATGCTGCATTACGTAAGTTCTCAGAACGTGCTTCAATGAATGCACCTATTCAAGGTACGGCTGCCGATGTAATGAAGATTGCAATGATAAATGTATATAACAAAATGAAAGAAGCAAAACTTGCAAGTAAAATTGTTGCGCAAGTACACGATGAATTGATAGTTGACGTTGTAAAAGAAGAATTAGAAACAGTAAAAGTAATTGTCAAAGAAACAATGGAAAATACCGTTCAAATTGGTGTTAAACTTGCTTGTGATGTAGAATATGGAGAAACTTGGGATTTGAAATAGGAGGTAGAAATGCCTGAATTACCAGAAGTAGAAACAGTTAGAAGAACATTAGAAAGACAAATTTTGAATAAAACAATAACTGATGTAAAAGTATATTATGAAAGAATGCTAGAAAATTGTACTAAAGAAGATTTTATTTCAACATTAAAAGGCAAAACAATAAAGAAAATTGACAGATATGGTAAATATTTAATATTTATTTTTGATGATTGTTCATTAATATCGCATCTTAGAATGGAAGGTAAGTTCTTTATCAAAAATCTAGATGCTCCAAAAGAAAAACACGAACATATTGTTTTCACATTAGATAATAATATAAGTTTTAGATATCATGATACTAGAAAATTTGGCAGAATGGCACTATTAAATACCATTGATAAAGCCCAAATTATGAAATATCCTGCCCTTGCAAAGCTAGGCAAGGAGGCTAATGATGAAACATTTACTGAACAAGAACTATTGAATAAGTTATCTAAAAAGAATATATTTATTAAAACCGCTCTATTGGATCAAGAAATTATTTGTGGCCTAGGTAACATTTATGTTGATGAAGTTTGCTTTATGAGTAAGCTAAATCCATTTACATTAACCAAGGAAATTACTTTAAAAGATGCTAAAAGTATCTTAGAATCATCTAGAATAGTGCTTGCAAAAGCTATCCAAGCAGGAGGTACAACAATAAGAAGTTATACAAGTAGTCTTGGTGTAACGGGTTTATTTCAATTAGAATTGCTAGTTCATTCAAAAGAAAATGAGCCTTGCCCTGTTTGTAAAACCCCTATAGTAAAGACAAAAGTAGGCGGTAGAGGAACTTATTATTGTCCTAGATGTCAAACTTTACCGAATAAAAAAGTGATTGGTATTACGGGTTCAATCGCAACTGGTAAGACTACTGTAACAACATATCTTAAAGAAAAAGGTTACTTGGTACTTGATGCTGATGAAATTGTAAAGGAAGAAAAAAAACCTAATAAACTAATCTATAAAGCATTAATTAACAAATTCGATAGGAAAATATTGAATAGCAATAATGAAATAGATGACAAGAAATTAGCTCAATTTATCTATGAAAGTGAACATAATCGCCAAATTATAAACAAAATAATTCATCCAATAGTTTATGATGTATTAGAAGATGAAATAGTTAAAGCTCCTCATGGTTTAATATTTGTAAGTGTTCCATTGATGTTTGAAGCGCATTTTGATAGCTTATGTCAAAAAATCATTTGTGTAAAAACATCAGATGATGTCCAAATAAATAGACTAATGAATCGCAATAATTTAACTTTGGAAGAAGCAAAAAAAAGAATCGATGCTCATATGACACAAGAAGAAAAATGTCAAAAGTCAGACTATATCATTGATAATTCTAAAGAATTGTGTTATACTATAGAACAAGTAAATGAAATAATAAGAAAGGAAGAATAAAATGGCTATAAGTGATTATTTTAAGAATAGTTTTGAAACTAGCAATGTAAATAGTGATGAACAATTACGCAATCATTATTATGGGAGTGATGTTTTAACCACACAAAATCAAATTTCAACTACACTTAAAAGAGCTGGTTTTAAGCTAATGCATGTTGATAATCACTACCATGAAATGCTTTTCACCAATAAAAAAGTTGAAGTAATAGTAACACTATTAGAAATGTCAATGTATGAAACAGGTGTTGCTATGAAAGTAAATACACACTACTTAATTTCTTTTGCAAGAGGCAAAAAAGTTATCATCGATATTTATAATCTACTTGACAAGACATTGGTTTTAAAGAGTAAAGGTAGTAATTATGCAGAATAAATACCCAATCTCTAATCTATGCGATTTTGAAATTATGATTTCTAGTCAATTGACCGACGCTGATAGAAAAAATGTTTTAAAACTCTACATGCCAATAGTAGGAGATAAAGTAATATCACTTTATCAAACTTTATACACATTTGTAGAAGATGGTAATTATGAATCAGAAATTTTACAACATGAAAAAATAATTAGACAGATGCACTTGAGATCTCTTGATCGCTTTGTTGAAATTAGAAATAAACTTGAAGCAATTGGTTTATTAGAAACTTATTATAATGATAATTTGTACATATATTTACTGAAAAAGCCACTAGATGGAATAGACTTTTTTAATAATGTAGAATTATCTACTTTATTAGAATATCAAGTAGGCGAAAAAGAATATGCAAAAATATATTGTGAATATGCTATAAGAAAATTAGATGTAAATAAATTTGAAAGAATTACGCATACTTTTGATGAAATATACAATATTGAACCATATGAAGATATTCAACTTGCTCAAGCAATTTATAGTGGTAAAAATAATGGTATTGTCATTAATAATAAAAAATTTGATTTTGCTAGATTTAGTATTCTTATTGGCGCTCACGATGTAATTAAAGAAACATATTTTGTTGATCAAGAATTTATGGATTTAATTGCTAGATATAGCTTTTTATATCAATTAAACGAAGAAGAAATGAAAGATGCGGTAATACGCTCTTGTGATGAAAATAAGAATGTTGATTATGTAGAATTAGCTAAGGTTGCAAAAAGCATATATAATAGTCGTGGTAAAAAAGTTGGAGTAGTTCCAATTACTAAGGTTAAAGCAACAACCAAAACTAATAATAAATTAATTACTTTTTTAGAAACGGCATCCCCTAATGATTTTGTAAAACAAAAAACGGGTACAGCTTTAACGGGGAATGAAATTGAAATGTTCGATCAATTATTAAGAGATACCAATATTAGTATTGGAGTATTAAATGTTTTAATTGGCTATGTGTTAGTTGAATTGAATGGCCAAATACCTAATTACAATTATTTTCTTAAAATAATTAATACTTGGAAAAGGGCTAAAGTAGTATCAACTTTAGATGCACTTGATTATATCAATAACCTAAATACAACAAAGAAAACTAAAACATCGTATAGAACTAAAACTCAAAAGAGTGTACCAAGTTGGTATCAAGATTACAAAAATGACTTAAACCCAAAAATTGAAACTAATGAGGAAGCAAAAACTACAAATAGTGATTTAGAAGAATTAAGAAAATTCTTTAATCCTGAAAAGGAGGACTAGTATATGTTGAATCGTGAAGATTATTTAAAAGAATTTGCAAAAGATAAAGATATTGTAAATCTAGTTAAAAATAATCAATTAACAAAAGAGGACATTAATAACAACTTTAGTGTTTTACTAGCATATTATCTAAAAAAAGAAAAATGCAAAATGTGCAAGAAAATGGATAATTGTACACAAGCAAGCAAGGGTTATCAACCTCAATTAGATTATAATGGTGTACAATTTAACATTGATTATGTACCATGTAATTTGTTACAAAAAGAATTAGATAAAGATGCTTTAAATAATAATTTAATATTAATGTCATGTAGTTTTGACAATTTTAACTTCTCGGATATTTTTATCAATGAAAAACGTACTAAAGTGTTGGGATTAATAAAATCATATATCAGTCAGAAAGATTTACCAGAAAAAGGCCTTTACATTCATGGTAGATATGGATGTGGTAAAACCTATTTATTGGCATATCTTGCAAAAGAATTAGCTTATAGAGGTCACAAAGTACTATTTGCTTATTATCCCGATTTAGTTAGAACTTTAAAAAGTTCAATTGCAACCGGTAATTTAGAAGACGTTGTTGATAGATTAAAAGAAGTTGAAATATTAATGCTTGATGATTTTGGTGGTGAAATGCTAACAAGTTTCATTCGTGATGAAGTATTAGGTTCAATCTTACAAGACCGTATGCTAAATAAACGCTTAACATTTATAAGTTCAAACTTAGACGAAAACTTACTATTTGAACATTTAAAAGATACTGGTCGCGAAATTGATGAACTTCGTGCATCAAGGATAAATGAAAGAATTAAAACATTGATGACTTTTGTTCAATTAGATGACGAAAACCATCGAAAATAATAAAAAACACTTGAAAATAAATTATAAAAGGTGTATAATATTTGTAAAGACGTTGATTAGGACAAGATAATTAGATACTGATTTTCCAGTGAGGTTAGATAGTGAGAATAACCAGATTAAGTCTAATTGTTACTACCTAGGAGTTGTTGTTAGAAATAACAATCGTAAGTTAATTTCTGCGTTAAAGAAATAAAGCTGCAAAGTAATCCTTTGAACTAAGGTGGTACCGCGCAAAAGCAAATAAAAGCCGTTTGTTTTTTCGTCCTTAGAATGTTAGTCAAAACCTAACGTTCTAAGGCTTTTATTTTTAAAAAGGAGATAAAATTATGATTAAAATAACTTTCCCTGATTTATCAGTCAAAGAATTTGAAAATGGTGTTACTGCAAATCAGATTGCAACAAGTATATCACCTAGTCTTGCTAAAAAATGCTTTATAGCTAAATTAAATGATGAATTAATTGATTTAAATAGTCCTATTCTTCATAATGGTAAAATTGAACTAATCACTGGTGGCACTTCAGGATATGAATCAGTATTAAACCATTCATGTGCACACTTATTAGCTCAAGCAATTCGTGAGTTATATCCTAACGCAATGTTTGGTGTTGGACCTGCAATTGAAGAAGGGTTCTATTACGACATTGATTTAGGCGATGTTAAAATAACTGAAGAAGACTTGCCAAAAATTGAAAAGAAGATGCAAGCTCTTGTTGCAGCGGCAGAACCAATTGTTCGTAAAGAAGTATCTAAAGCAGAAGCATTAGAAATGTTTAAAAATGATGTTTATAAAGAAGAACTAATAAATGAATTAGAAAATGATGTAGTTATTAGTGCTTATCAACAAGGTAACTTCTGTGATTTATGTAGAGGCCCACACGTAGCAAATACAAAGTGGCTTAAAAATTTCAAACTTTTAAGTGTAAGTGGGGCATACTGGCGTGGTGATGCTAAAAAGGCACAATTACAAAGAATTTATGGAACTTGTTTCATGAATGAAGAAGAATTAAAACAACATCTAGTAGACCTTGAAGAAAGAAAAAAACGTGATCATCGTAAACTAGGCAAAGAACTTGAATTATTTATGTTTAGTGAATATGGTCCAGGACTTGCTTTCTGGCTACCTAACGGATATATATTACGTAGAACATTAGAAGATTTCTGGATAAAATTACATAAAGAAAGAGGGTATATGGTTATTAATACCCCAATTATGTTAAACCGTCAATTATGGGAAACTTCAGGACATTGGGATCATTATAAAGATGATATGTTTACAGTTGAAGTAGAAGATGGTACATACGCAATTAAACCAATGAATTGTCCAGGTGCAATACTTGTTTATAATAATAGTTTACATTCTTATAAAGAATTACCATTAAGATACGCTGAATTAGGAAACGTTCATCGTTATGAAGCAAGTGGTGCATTGAATGGTTTATTTAGAGTAAGAGGATTTACTCAAGATGATGCTCATACAATGATAACAGAAGATCAAATTGGCGAAGAAGTAGCAAATATAATTTCATTATATGACTATGTATATTCAGTATTTGGTCTAAATTATTCAATCGAATTATCAACTAGACCAGAAGATAATTATATTGGCTCTATAGAAGTATGGGATAAAGCAGAAGAGGATTTAAAGAAAGCTTGTCTTGCAACTGGTCATGATTTCAAAATTAACCCAGGAGATGGTGCTTTCTATGGACCTAAACTTGACTTCAAATTAAGAGATTCAATGAATCGTATTTGGCAATGTGGTACAGTACAATTAGATATGCAATTACCAGGAAGATTCAATTGCAAATATATCGCAGAAGATGGTTCTAAGAAAACTCCTGTAATGATTCACCGTGCTTGTTTTGGTTCAATTGAACGTTTTATTGGAATAATAACTGAACATTTTGCTGGAGCATTCCCACTATGGCTTGCGCCTAAACAAGTAACTATTATTCCTGTTAATAATGATGCGCACCTAGCTTATGCCAAAGAAATTGAAGAAATTTTAACAAATGCTGGTATTAGAGTATCAATTGATGATCGTGAAGAAAAACTTAATTATAAGATAAGAGAAACTCAAGTAAAGAAGATTCCTTATACACTTGTACTTGGTGATCAAGAAAAAGCAAACAATTCAGTTACTTATCGTCATCATGGTTCTAACCAATCATTTAATATGCCAATTGATGATTTTGTCAATATGTTAAAAGACGAAATTGCAACATTAGCTCGCAAATAAAGTAAAAAAACTAAAATTATGTAACAAATTTATCATATTATTTGAAAAACGGACAAATTTGTGCTATACTATTAGTGTAGTTTTCTAATAAATCCTTGGTCCCCAGCCTATCTAATTAGAAAGCTACATTTTTTTATGTCAAAAAGACACTTTTCTCATATAATAATGTGAGAGGTGAAAAAAGATGAATTATAACGATTTTGGTCAAAGAATAGATTATGTTGAGTATGTTGTTAAAAAAGGCGACACATTATACACAATTGCCAAAAAATATGACACAACGGTAGCATCATTAACTGACATTAATATGTTAACAAGCAATGCAATTTTTCCAGGTCAAATATTGTTAGTACCAAAAGGTAGTAGTAAAGAAATAGATTATTATTTCGAAAACTATACAATAAAACCGGGTGATACAATAGAACTAATATCTACTAAATTAGGTGTTGATCCAGTATTACTTGGCATGTACAATAACTTTGCAATATTAGAATTGAAAGACAATCAAGTAATTAAAATTCCTCGTAATGACACATATACTGTAAAACAAAATGATACAGTAGATACCATAATTTCAACAACTAATAGAAGTGCTGAACAAATATTAAGAGCAAATGCTGGTACGTGGTTAAAAGCAGGAAACAAAATTCTTTTATAAACAAAAGCTTCATCAAAGATGAGGCTTTTATTTTTGTAATATTAGTAGAATAGGCTGAATATAATAATTGATAAATTAATTGCAAACTTATTGCAAATATTTGTCCTAAAATGTATAATTTTAATAAAAATTAGTTATGACTAACTTTTATTAAAAACGCAATTAAAGGTGAAAAAATGAAGAGTTTGAAAAAAGGACAATCTGGTCATCTATCAGATTTAACAATAGGACAAGTAGCAATAGTCACTGGACTTCACAATGATAGCAAAGCAGTAAGGCGTAGACTTTTAGATATGGGAATAACAACTGGTGTAAAAGTAAAAATAAAAAAAATAGCACCGCTTGGAGACCCTGTTGATATTGAATTAAGAGGGTATGAATTATGCATTAGAAAGTCTGATATGGCGAATATCGATATAGAGGTAATAAAGTGATGAAAGTAGCGTTAGTTGGAAATCAAAACAGTGGTAAAACTAGTCTGTTTAACGTTTTAACAGGAACAAATCAAAAGGTTGGTAATTGGCCTGGTGTAACAATTGAAAGAAAAGAAGGAAAAATCAAAGGTACGGACATAACGATCGTTGATTTACCTGGAATATACTCATTATCTCCATATACTGCTGAAGAAGAAGTATCACGAAAATATGCAATTGAAGAACACCCTGATTTAATTATTAATATTGTTGATGCTACATCAATAGAAAGAAGTCTGTATTTAACTACTCAATTATTAGAACTTGATACAAAAGTAATTATCGCGTTAAATATGTCTGATATGCTAGAAAAGAAAAATATCAAGATTGATGAAAAAATTCTTGAAAAATATCTACATACTACTACAATTAAAATATCGGCATTAAAAAATACAGGCATCGATGAATTAATTGAAATCATCAAAAATGATGAAGAAGAAGATAATCTTCATTTACCTATTTATGAACAAAAGGTTGAAGAAGTAATTTCAACAATCATGAGAATAAAGCAAGTAAATCGTTTTGAGGCAGTAAAAATATTAGAACGTGATGAACGTTACGAACATATGATTACAGATAGCATTCGATATTTAATTGAAAAATTAGAAATAGAATATGGATACGATACTGAACAAATGATTGCTAATCAGCGTTACAATTATATTGAAAAAGCAAAGAACGAATGTATGGTTGTAACTAAATCAAAAGAAACAGTTACTGATAAATTAGATAAAGTATTTTTAAATAAATGGGCCGCCATTCCAATTTTTATTTGTATAATGGCTTTAATATATTTTTTAACAGTTGGATTAGTTGGAAACTGGACGATAGATTTAGTTGATAATTTATTTAATAAACTTTCACTTGCACTTGGAGGAAGTGGAGTGGATGGTGAACAGTTAGGCTTACTAGTAAAACTTGGTGCTTCAGACTGGATTGTTAGTCTTGTTTGTGATGGCATAGTTGCGGGAGTGGGAGCAGTATTAAATTTCATTCCTCAATTAATCATTTTGTTTTTATGCATATCAATTTTAGAAACAAGTGGATATATGTCAAGAATTGCCTTCTTATTAGATAGAGTGTTTAAAAAATTTGGCTTGAGTGGTAAGTCTTTAATTCCTTTTATTGTTGGATCAGGCTGTAGTGTTCCTGGTATTATGACCGCAAGAACGGTTGAAGATGAGGATGAAAGAAGAATAACGATAATGTGTACACCTTTTATTCCTTGTTCTGCAAAATTACCGATAATTGTACTTTTTGCTGGAGAAATTGTTGGTAAGAATACTAGTACTTTTTCGAAAGGCTTAATTGCAGCATCACTGTATTTTCTCGCTATTATAGTAATTTTGATATCTGCTACTGTAATGAAAAAGTTTTTCTTTAAAGGTTCACCAACATCATTTATTTCTGAGTTGCCTGAATATAAACTTCCATCTATTAAATATGTTGCAAGAGATGTATTTGATAAAACAGTCGCATTTATAAAAAGAGCAGGAACAATTATTTTAATTTGTTCAATTGTAATTTGGTTTTTATTATCATTTAATTGGAAATTTGAATATGGTGTTTCAGTTGAAAATTCAATACTTGCATCAATTGGTAATGCTTTTGCTTGGTTTTTCTATCCAATGTTAGGACATTGGTCTTGGGAAGCTACAGTATCGGCTGTACAAGGATTAGTTGCAAAAGAACAAGTTGTTTCAAGTATGAATATTATTGCTGGACTTGCGGAATCAACCGAAGGTGGTGCTCTTTTTGCAAGTAAAGCATTTAGTTTCTTTACACCAGCTAGTGCATATGCTTATTGTGTTTTCAATTTATTCTCAGCTCCATGTTTTGGCGCAATAGGTGCAATGCGACGTGAATTAGGCTCTACCAAAAAAATGCTACAAGCGGTTCTATTTCAAACTGGATTAGCATGGCTTCTTGGTTGCGTTGTGTATGGAATAGGTACTCTAATAAGTTTGATTTTCTAAGAATATGAAAGTAGTAGATATCGTTGTTTTAACTATTATAATAGTTATTGTGGGACTTATTATTTATTTCAGTTTTTGGAAAAACAGAAAAAAACCTTGTCACAATTGCCCATATTGCAAAAACTGTAATAATGAATGTGATGATAAAAAACAAAACAAATAAAATAAAAAAGTATAAATGAGAATTATCTGTTATGCAGATAACTACATTTATACTTTTCTTTTTATCATGCGAGTAAATAGTAATTAATAATATATTGCGACAAATTATTTCCCAAAAAAGTAAATTTATGTTATACTATGTAATAGAAGGTGAAAGTTATGAAAAATGTAATTGTAATTGGAGCAGGTCTTGCGGGGAGCGAAGCGGTTTATCAACTAGCTAAAAGAGGATATAATGTAAAATTATATGAAATGAGACCAATAAAAATGACTAGTGCACATAAAACTGAAGGATTTGCAGAATTGATTTGCAGTAATTCATTAAGAGCAGCAGGAATAGAAAATGCAGTTGGACTATTAAAAGAAGAAATGCGAAAACTTGATTCACTTATTATAAAAGCAGCTGATGCCACAAGAGTTGAAGCTGGTGGAGCTTTAGCTGTCGATCGTGATGCTTTTTCAAAATACATAACTGACACTATTAAAAATATGAAAAATGTAGAAATAATATATGAAGAAGTAACTAAAATACCTGATGGCCCAGTTATAATTGCATCAGGCCCACTTACTAGTGATAGCTTACATATTGAAATTCAAAATTTATTAGGTGAAAATTATATGTATTTTTATGATGCAATAGCACCGATAGTTACATATGATTCAATAGATATGAATAAAGTTTTTCTAGCATCAAGATACAATAAAGGAGAAGCAGCCTATCTCAACTGTCCAATGAATGAAGAAGAATTTAATAAATTCTATGATTTTTTGATACATGCTGATAAAGTTATCCCACATGATTTTGAAATGAAAGTATTTGAAGGTTGTATGCCAATAGAAGAAATGGCTTTAAGAGGTAGACAAACTTTATTGTTTGGCCCAATGAAACCGGTTGGATTAGACGATCCTAAAACTGGTAGATGGCCTTATGCAGTTGTGCAACTACGTCAAGATAATCTAGCAAAAAGTTTATACAACTTAGTTGGCTTTCAAACCCACTTGAAATTTGGTGAACAAAAGAAATTATTAGAACTAATTCCTGGTCTTGAAAAAGCCAATATAGTTAGATATGGAGTAATGCATAGAAATACATACATAAACTCTAAAAAACTTTTGAATAAAGGCTATCAACTTATTAAAAATCCTAATATATTCTTTGCTGGACAAATGACTGGAGTTGAAGGATATGTTGAATCAGCATCAAGTGGTTTAATAGCAGGTATAAATATGGCAAGATTTTTAGAAGGTAAAGATATACTAGATTTAGATGCCACTACCGCAATCGGTGCATTAGCAAACTATATAAGTTATCATGCGGAGATTGAACAGCCAGATACTTTTGAACCAATGAATGTTAATTTTGGAATATTTAATGCATTAGAAGGAAAAGTATACAAAAAAGAAAGAAAAATGGCCTATGCTAAAAGAGCATTAGAAAATCTAAATAAAATACTTGATGAAGCAAAATAAAGGAAGAACAATAAATGGCATTAAAGAAAAAAGTCAGAGGAAATGTTAAACCCGTTAGTAGAGTAAATAAAAATATCGCTACTGATAATAATGAAAAGAAATGTGAAGAGGCAGTTCAAAGATATCATAATTATTTAGAAGCAGAAAAAAACTATTCTAACTATACTGTACAAAGTTATTTAAAAGATATTGACGAGTTCAAAAATTTTATAGAGAATGAAAAATATGGTAATTTATTAAAAATAAAAACTGATAATATTGGTCGATATTATATTTCACATTTGGTTGGAAAAGATTATAGTAGAAAGAGTATTGCTAGAAAAATATCTAGTCTAAGGGCCTTTTATAAATATTTAACGCTAGAAGGAATTATTGAAAAATCATACTTTGATAATGTTGAAACCCCAAAAATTGAAAAAAAACTACCTCATTTTTTATATGAAAATGAGATAGAAGCAATGTTTAACGCAATAGATAAGTCAACTTCAATGGGGGTTAGAGATTATGCAATTTTAGAACTATTGTATGGATCGGGACTTCGTGTTAGTGAACTTTGTTCAATTACTGAAAAAAATCTTGATTTTCCAAACGGTATGATTAAGGTATTTGGTAAGGGTCATAAAGAAAGATATGTACCAATGAATGATAGAACTATTGCAATTTTGAAAGAATATATTCATGTTGCAAGGCCTGAATTGATAAGAAAAAATGAATTAAATGCTCCAGATGTTTTGTTTGTAAATCACCATGGTGGGGCTTTAACAACAAGAGGTGTAAGAGTAATTTTAGATAATATTATTGATCGTACAGCTCTAATGACTCATGTTTATCCACATATGATTAGACACACTTTTGCGACTCATTTATTAAATGGAGGTGCAGATTTAAGAAGTGTGCAAACAATGCTAGGACATGAAAATTTATCGACAACTCAGATTTATACACACGTATCAAAAGAACAAATAAAAGAAACTTATATGTTAAATCATCCTAGACAAAATAGGAAATAATTGGCTAGTAATGGAGGAAATTTAAATGGTTAAAATGTTGAAAGCATTAGAAAGTGATGCTGAAAAATTATTAGAAATACAACAAAAAGCCTTTATTGTATATTCACAAAAATATGGAGATTTTGATAGTAATCCGTACCATATGGATTTACATAGAATGCAATTTAATATAAAATATCGTTATGGTCAATATTATAAATTACTAGATAGTAATGATGATAAAATCATTGGTGGATTATTTTGCTTTGAGTTAGATCAAAAAGAGATTTTAAAAATAGCTCAATTTTATTTACTTGAGCCATATCAACATTTAGGATATGGAACTTATGTACTTAATAAATTATTTGAACTAAATCCTCAAGTAAAGAACTGGTATGTAGACACAATTATGCAAGAAGAATATAATGTAGAATTCTATAAACACCTTGGTTTTGAAGTAATTGACGAAGAGGAAGAACACGAAGGATTAAGTTTTGTTACTTTATTAAAAAAAATTGATAAATAAATAACTATATCATTTGATAAAAATAAGAAAAAGTGTTATAATAACAAATGGCCTAGAGGCAAAAACAAATACACATAAGAAAGTAGTAAGCCGTCTTGTTTATAAATTGGCGTGCTTATGTGGATATTCTTAGAGGCCGAAAACAAAATAAAATGGAGGAATTAAAAACATGGCTGTAATTACAATGAAGCAATTACTAGAAGCTGGAGTTCACTTCGGACATCATACTCGCCGTTGGAACCCTAAAATGAAAGAGTATATTTTCAATGAAAGAAATGGTGTTTATATCATTGACTTACAAAAAACTGCAGATAAAATTGAAGAAGCATATGCTGCAATGGTAGACATCGTAAGAAACAACAATAAAGTATTATTCGTTGGAACAAGAAAACAAATTCAAGATATCATCAAAGAAGAAGCAACTCGTGCTGGTCAATACTATGTTGATCAACGTTGGCTTGGTGGTACAATGACTAACTTTAAGACTTTACGCAAATCAATTGCTAAACTTCACAAATATGAAGAAATGCAAGAAAACGGAACATTTGATGTACTTCCTAAAAAAGAAGTTATTGCTATCAAAAAAGAAATGGTTAAATTAGAATCATTCTTTGGTGGTATTAAAGATATGCAACAATTACCAGGTGCATTATTTGTAGTTGACCCTAAAACTGAACATAATGCTGTAGCAGAAGCTAGAAAATTACACATTCCAGTATTTGGTCTAGTAGATACTAACTGCGATCCTGATGATGTTGATTATGTAATCCCTGCAAACGATGACGGTGTTAGAGCTGTTCGTTTAATCGTTGGTGTAATGGCAAATGCAGTACTTGAAGGCAATGGCGTTGCTGTAGAACCTTATGTTTTACCTGAAGAAGAAAAAGAAGAAGAAACTGCACGTCCTCAAAGACCACAACGTTTTGAACACGAAAACAAAGGTGATCGTAAACCTAAGAGAGCTCCACGTGCTCCAAAAGCTGAAGAAGCTCCAAAAGCAGAAGAAAACGCAACAGTTGCTGAAGTAGTAGCTGCAGCAGAAGAAAAAGCTGAATAATAAATAATTAACCAAGGAGATAATAAATATGATTAGTGCATCTTTAGTTAAAGAATTAAGAGAAAAAACTGGCGCAGGTATGATGGATTGCAAAAAAGCCTTAACTGAATGTAATGGCGATATTAATGCAGCAGTTGATTGGCTACGCGAAAAAGGTATTGCTAAAGCCGCAAAGAAAGCTACAAGAATTGCAGCTGAAGGTTTATGCGATGTTGCAATCAATGGAAATAAAGCATACTTATATGAATTAAATTCAGAAACAGACTTCGTTGCAAAAAATGAAAAATTCACTACTTTATTACATGAAATTGGTGAAGCATGTGTTGCAAATGATACTGCATGTGAAAAATGCACATTAGCTGCAAACTATAAAGGACAAACAATCGAAGAAATGATCGTTGCCGCAACAGCTACAATCGGTGAAAAAATTAGTTTACGTAGAGTAGTAAGAGTAGAAAAAGCCGATGATGAAGTTTTTGGTGTTTACAAACACAATGGTGGTAAAATTGTTGTTTTATCAGTAATTAAAGGTAATGATGCAACAGTTGCCAAAGATGTATGTATGCATGTAGCAATGTACAATCCTCGTTATCTTGATGAACAATCAATTAATCATGAAGATTTAGCACATGAAGAAGAAGTAATCAAAGCTGAAATCGCTAATGAACCAACTAATGCTTCTAAACCTGCAAATATCATTGAAAAAATGGTTATGGGACGTCTTGCAAAATTCAAAAAAGAAATTTGCTTAGTAGATCAACCATTTGTTAAAGATCCAAGTGTAACGGTTGCTCAATTCTTAAAGAGCCACAATAGTGCTGCTGTTAACTATGTTCGCTTTGAAGTTGGCGAAGGTATGGAAAAGAGAAATGATGATTTTGCTGCAGAAGTTGCTGCTCAAGCTGCTGCTGCACAAAAACACTAATACAGGATATAATGATGAAAGAAACTGTCTTATTAAAACTATCTGGAGAAGCTCTTGCAAAACAAGGAGGTACAGGAATCGATATGGCAAAAGTTCAAACTATTGCCTATGAGATTAAAGCACTAAGTGAGCTAGGAGTTTCAATTGGGGTAGTAATAGGTGCTGGAAATATGTGGCGTGGCCGAGATGCATCAACAATTGGTATGGATCGTATAACTGCAGACCAAATGGGGATGATAGGAACAATTTTAAACGCCATGGCACTTTATGGAGCGTTTGAATCAATTAATGTTAATGCTAAAGTAATGACATCAATTCCAGTTGGAAATTTCACAGAACCTTACAATCAAAAGTTAGCAAGAAAGTCACTTGAAAAAGGAGATATTGTTATTTTTGGTGGAGGTACAGGTAGCCCTTATTTTAGCACTGATACTACTGCTGCTTTAAGAGCGTTAGAAATTGGTGCTACTAAAATATTAATGGCAAAAAATGGTGTTGATGGTGTTTATGATAGCGATCCTAAAACAAATAAGGAAGCAAAACGTTTCACTAAAATTACATATGATGAATTACTTAAATATCATTTACAAGTAATGGATCTTACTGCCGCAACACTTTGTAGCGACAATAATGTAGAGACCATTGTATTTGATATGGGAGTTAAGGGTAATATAAAAAAAGTAATTGAACATCCAGAAATTGGAACAATTATTTCAAAATAGAAGGAGAGAGAAAATGCCAAAAGAAATTATTAAACAATGTGAAGATAAAATGATGAAGACTATTGAGTCTTTAAAAAAAGAATTTACTAAAATTCGCACTGGTAAAGCAAATCCAAGCGTTTTAAATGGTATTATGGTTGAATACTATGGTTCACCAATGCCTATTAACCAAATAGCAAGTGTCTCTGCCCCCGAACCACAAATGATTGTAATTAAACCTTATGACAAATCAATTCTTAAAGATATTGAAAAGGCAGTTCAAGTAGCTAATTTAGGTTTCAATCCACAAAATGATGGTGACTTGGTTAGAATTCTTGTTCCAAAATTAACTGAACAAACAAGAAAAGAATTAGTTAAAGATGCTAAGAAATTAGCAGAAGATAACAAAGTTGCTGTTCGTAACGTTAGACGCGAAGCAATGGATCAACTAAAAAAATTACAAAAAGATTCTGCTATTTCTGAAGACGAATTAAAACGTTATTCAGATGACGTTCAAAAAGTTACAGATAAATATATTGAAACTATTGACAAAGTATCAAAAGAAAAAGAACAAGACATTATGTCGATTTAAGAGATTAAAGGGTATGTAAGATTTACATACCCTTTTAAAATATAAAAATTAATAAAATTATCAAACTAAATAATGGTAAAAATCCTTCATATGTAGTATAATGTGTTAGTGTATGAGAATAAATATGAAAAAAGAAGAATTAAAAACTATTATTTTAAATAAAAAATTACCTACCCATATTGCAATTATTCTTGATGGAAATGGTAGATGGGCTAAAAAAAGGCTTATGCCAAGAACCTTCGGTCATCAAAAAGGTGCTAAAACTTTACAAGAAATAATTAGAATATCGTCTTCATTAGGCATTAAATACTTGACAGTATTTGCATTTAGTACTGAAAATTGGTCTAGACCTCTTGAAGAAGTTAACTTTATTATGAAAGAAGTTAAAAATCTTTGTAAAGATTATCAAAAATTAATAAATCGAAATATTAAATTTAAGATGATTGGCTCAAAAGAAGAATTAGCACCAGATGTAAGAGAATCAATTGAAACGATGGAAAACAAAACTGCAAATTGCGATGGTATGACGTTCTTACTTGCTTTTAATTATGGCGCAAAACAAGAAATTGTAAATGCTACTAAGAAAATTTGTGAGCAAGTTAAAAATAATAACCTTACAATTAATGAAATTGATGAGACCATTTTTGAAAAAAATTTGTACACTAAAGATATACCACCAGTTGATTTACTAATTAGAACTAGTGGTGAAATGCGCATCAGTAACTTTTTGCTATGGCAAATTGCTTATGCGGAAATAATTTTTACAAAAGTATACTGGCCTGATTTTCACGAGAAAGAATTCTATGAAGCAATTTATGAATATCTTGGACGTAATAGAAGATTTGGCGGATTGGAGAAAAGTGAATGAAACAAAGAATAATAACAGGAGCAGTGATGTTTATAATCTTTGCACCATTATACGTATTAGGAGGCTGGTTTTCAACCGCTCTAATAATGTTCCTTGCCTATTTCGGCACATATGAATTGATAAATATGTATCAAACTAAGAATAGTATACCTAATATATGTAAATATATAGTACCACTATTTTCACTATTAATTGTCCTTGTTTCAGGAATAGTTTCTAGCGGATTTGGTACATTCATCGATATATTGCTTATTATTGGTAGTGAGTTTGTTGGATTATTAGTATTATCAATTTTTGATAGTAGAATTAGTTTTAAAAATTGTATTTTCTTTATGTTCTCAAATGCATATAGTGGAATAACTTTTGCAATATTTGAATTTATGCGTAATTTAAATAAACTTCCTATTAGAGTAGGTACAGATTTCGAATTTAAAATTCTATTATTTAATACAATTGATATTAGAGTTGTTGGTTTAATTTTATTAACATTTGTAATAATCACCGTTATGGCAACCGATATAGGTGCTTATAATTTTGGGATGTTATTTGGAAAACACAAATTATGCCCGAATATAAGTCCTAAAAAAACAATTGAAGGCGCAATTGGTGGTGCATTATCGGGAGCTATTTTTGGTACTGGATACATTACATTATTGACGTTTTTATTAGAACCAGCATGTGAATATCAAATAAGATTCTTGAATATCGAAAGCAATGTTTGGTATTTAATTGCTATTTTTGGTATAGCACTTATTGTAAGCATTGCGGGACAATTAGGTGACTTAGTTGCTTCTAAATTAAAACGTGAATACGAAATAAAAGATTATGGTAAAATCTTCCCTGGTCATGGTGGTGTATTAGATAGATTTGATAGTACTATTTTAGGTGGATTAGTATTCTATATAATTATATTTATAATTGGGGTTATATAATATGAAAAATATAATTTTATTAGGTGCAACTGGTTCAATTGGAACACAAACTTTAGATTTAATAAAAAACAATAGCGAATATCGTTTAGCAGCATTTAGTTTTGGTAATAATATTACTAGAGCTTTAGAAATCATTAAAGAATTTTCGCCAGAAATGGTTTGTGGAATTAAATATTCTGATGTTATAGAAATAAAAGAACAGTTTCCAAATATAAAAATAACTAATGGTGACGGCGGTTTACAAGAAATTGTAAGATATAATGTTGAAGAACCAATTGTTATTAATGCATTAGTTGGAGCAATCGGATTACTTCCAACAATCAGTGCTATTACTAACGCTCGTGATGTATATTTAGCTAACAAAGAAACACTTGTAGTTGGTGGATCAATTGTTATGGAACTTGCTAAAAAAAATGGAGTAAAAATAATTCCAATTGACAGTGAACATAGCGCAATATATCAATTATTAAACGGAACAAGAAAAGAAGATATTAGTAAACTAATAATTACCGCAAGCGGTGGTTCTCTAAGAGATAAAAGTCAATCAGAGTTACTTGGAGTTACTAAGGAAGAAGTATTAAATCATCCAAATTGGAAAATGGGTGAAAAAATTACAGTTGACTCAGCTACTTTAATGAATAAAGCATTTGAATTAATCGAAGCAAGTTATTTATTTGATATTGATATTGACCAAATTCAACCAATAATTCACAGAGAAAGCATTATACACTCAATGGTACAATTTAAAGATGGTTCTATTTATGCCCAAATGGCTACAGCTGATATGCATTTACCAATACAATATGCTTTAGAAGCTCCTAAACATATAAACAACGCTAATGTTGAATTTTTAGATTTAGTTAAAATAGGTAGTTTACATTTTGAAGAAGTATCTTTTGAAAGATATCCGTTAATCCAAGTAGCTATCGATTGCTTTAAAAGAAAAAAGATGTATTGTACTATTTTGAATGCCGCAAATGAAGCAGCGGTTAAACTATTTTTAGAGGATAAAATAAAATTTTTTGAGATAGGAAAAATTGTAATTGATACAGTAAATGATCATAAATATGATGGCTTTCAACAAGGAACCGTTGAAGTTGCCAAAATTATGACTCTTCATAATATGGTTTATTATGATATTTACAACCAATACAACAAGTAAAAAGGAGATAAAATGAATATATTTTTATTTAATGCTTCTGCATTCTTTTCTAATCTTTTGTGGACAGTAATAGGATTAATTGCTTTTGCATTTGTTATGAGCGTTTTAGTAATCGTTCATGAAGGTGGACACTTCCTGGCTGCCAAAAAAGCAGGTATCTTATGTCATGAATTCTCAGTAGGGATGGGACCTTTAATTTATCAAAAGAAAAAAGGTGAAACCCTTTATTCAATCAGAGCATTTCCAATAGGTGGATATGTTTCAATGGCTGGTGAAGAAATTGAAGATAACATTTTAAAGGGTGTAGAAAAAGTTAGACTAGTTATTGAAAAGGGAAGAGTTAACAAAATTATTGTTAATTTAGATAATCCGAAATATCAAGATTTGCCAATTTATAACCTTGGCAAATATGATTTGATTGGTACAAAAGAAGCTTTACCAGACGAATTGTTTATTGAAGTAAAAAATGATGACGAAGAACAATACAATAAATTAATAGTTGAACGTAACTGTTTAGTTAATTTTGAGAAAAAAGCCGAAATTCAAATCGCACCTTATGATAGAAACTTTGTTAATAAACCTTTATTAAATCGTTTCTTTAGTGTTTTTGCGGGACCATTTATGAACTTTGTTCTTGCGGTAGTAGTATTTTTTGCAATTGGTTTATTTACGGGTTATGCCGATACTAAGCATACTGTAATAGGTGAAGTAACATATGTAGAAAATTCTAATAATACGCTTGAAAAAGGTGATGAAATTACCTCAATAAATGGAATCGCTACTTCAAGTTGGGATGATATATCGTTGATAATGGCACAAATTGCAGCTGGTGGAAGTAACTATACTAGTAAAGTTCATGTTACAACAAAAGATGGCAAAGACATCTATATAAATCCATCTGTTTACGTATATACAATTGAACTTGCTCTTTTAAACGATGGTACAGATGATGCTATAATAGGTGAATATTCTGCTAACAATAGTAAAACCAAAGCAGCTATTGCAGGATTAATGAAAAATGATAAAATAATTGGTATATTTGCTAAAAACCCTAAAACTGGTGAAATTATCGATGAACTTAAATATGATGATGACCGCGTGCTTACAAAGTCAGAATTGCTAGCATTTTTCCAAAGAGAAACTATTGAAGTTGGTCCAGATATTTTAATTCGTTATAATAGAGATGGTAACATTTCAACAAGCGAACCAATTGAAGCATATGATAAACGTACATTAAATAGTCAAGGAATTACTTCAACCAAAGTACAATTAGGAATAACTTGCCGAAATAAATTTAATTTAGTAAAATTATTATATATGCCATGGGTACAAACAGGTCAATCAATTACATCAATTGTAAAAACTTTAGGTTTAATATTCTCAAATAGTAGAATTGGTGTAGATGATTTAAGCGGACCAGTAGGAATCTTTACAATTTTAAAATCTGCTGTACAACAAGGTTCATTATTTACTTGGATGGCAGTTTTAAGTGTAAACTTGGGATTTGTTAATTTATTACCTTTACCTGCATTAGATGGTGGTAGACTAGCGTTTTTAGTGTATGAAGCAATAACAAAGAAAAAACCTAATGCCAAAGTTGAAAACATTATACATACTGTTGGTTTTATTTTATTAATGGGTCTTATGGTATTTATTTGCTTTAACGATGTGTTAAGATGTATAGGTCGTTAATATGAAAAGAAAAATATTTTTAACTACAATGTTAGTAATTATGTTACTACTAAGTAGTTGTAATAGTTCACTATTTTCAAAATGTCGAAAAGAGAAAAGCTTAGATTATCAGTATGTTGGTTTATATATAAATTTTGTTGATGAAAAAACAAAGACATTGGATGATTCAAATGTAAAAATATATATTGATAAATTAAATAACGATATATTGGTATGTAGAAATAATCTATATCAATATAATTGTCAAGAAGTAGAAAAAGGCATTTTAAAAAATACCAATGATAACAATATAAATGATTTGATGTTTTACGGTAATTTTCAATTATCAGTTAATAGTGTGACAGATATAGATCAAGTTGATATTTACCCAATAATATTAAAAGATGGTGCGTATAGCGTTAAAACGGATGAGTCATACAATATAAAACTAGCAAACAAAGAATTTAAAAGTTTAACATTTAGACAAAGTTATGTTTATAATAAACAAAGTTATAATTTAGAAATAATCTTAAAAATTTTAAAGAAAGAAGTGTAATTATGAAAGGTTTTAAAAATACATGGATTGTAACTGAAAAAGGCTTAGAAAAAACAAGCCTAACTTATGACGAAAAATTTGTAACAATAGGAAAAAACGAAGAAGGTTTACAAGAACTTCCTGAAGAATATGTTGTAGTACCTGGATTCATCGATGAACATGTTCATGGAGCTGCTGGAAGCGACGCAATGGATGGAACAATGGAAGACTTAGGTAAAATTGCAAATGCACTTGCCAGTGAAGGAACGACAGCTTTCCTTGCAACAACAATGACACAAAGTCCTGAAAATATCACTAAAGCATTAAAAGCAGTTAAAGCATATCGTGAATTATCACCTGAATCAGGTGCAGAAATTCTTGGCGTTCATTTAGAAGGACCATTTATTTCTAAGGATTTTGTTGGTGCACAACCAATTGAATATGTTGCTAAACCATCTGTTGAAGTATTTAAGAAATACCAAGATGCTTCTGGTGACTGTGTAAGAATCGTTACTTTAGCACCTGAAGTTGAAGGATCAACAGAATTGATAAAATATTTAGTTAGTCAAAACATTGTTGCCTCAATTGGTCATACTAATGCAACATATGCAGATGTAAAAAAAGCTGTTGAAGCTGGTGCAACCAATTTAACACACACATATAATGCTATGAAACCTTTACATCATCGTGAAGTTGGTACAGTAGGCTCTGGTTTCTTATTTGATGAATTAAACTGTGAATGTATTTGTGATGGTATTCATGTAAGTGGACCTGCAATTCAATTATTACATAAAAACAAACCAGCTGACAAGATGACTCTAATCACTGATGCAATGCGTGCAAAACATATGCCTGATGGTGTTTCTGAATTAGGTGGTCAAGTCGTAATTGTAAAAAATGGTGAAGCACGTTTGGAAAATGGTACACTTGCTGGAAGCGTATTAAAAATGAACAACGCCGTTAAAAATGTTATGAAGTTCTTAAATTTACCTTTAGAAGAAGTAGTAAAATTAGCTTCTCAAAATCCTGCAAAAAATCTTGGTGTTTTTGACCAAATGGGAAGTATTAAAGAAGGAAAACGTGCAGACTTTGTTATATTAGATAAAGACTTAAACGTTGTTCAAACAGTTAGAAATGGTAAAGTAATTTACACTAATAAATAATAAAAACTTAATAAAAAAGCATCATAGTAAAAAAATATGATGCTTTTGACTTTTTTAAAATTTCTATGTTTAATAATTAATGTTTTTATTTGTATTTTACTAGGAATTATGATATAATTAGGTGAATAAAATATAAATAGTAAGGAGGATTACTTATGAAAACAAAACAAAATTCAAAATATTTTATTATGGCTTGGGCTATTGTTTTTGTAATGTACAATGTAATATTATTTTTGGTTGTAGGTAAAAACCATCAAGAATTATTTAAAGAGGCAACATTCTGGATTCTATATGCATGGATGATGATTGCGTTTATTGCGGTTAGAGTAGTAGCAATAGTTGAAAAAGCAGTTGCACATGGAGGATTAAGACCTTTGCTTGCTGGCATATATGGCTATTTAATTGTTACATTTGTTGCAACAACAGCATTATTCTTTGTTAGTGCAAAATTAAACTTTATATGGGCTATCCTTATCTTTGTTGTAATAACATGTCTTGCTGCAATCTTTATGTGCTTTGGTGGATTACATAATAATATGTTAATGCAAAACCAACCACGTGTTAAAGAAATTTATAAGATTGAAGAATTAAGTGGTTATTTTACAAATGTTGCTAATAGCAGTTCTGCTAGATTCCAAGGTATCTTAAATCATCTTGCAAGTCTTACTGCAACTCTTACAACTGTAGAAGGAAATGATGAGGTTGCCGCAATCGACAAGAGATTAATTGAACGTGCTGCTTTTATTAAAGGAAACGCTGAAAGATCAGAAAACAATATTGACCATAATGCTGAAAAATTTGAAGAATTATTAAAAGAACGTGAAAGTGTAGTTGCAAGAATAAATGGCAATGCTAGCAATTAATAACTATTCAAAAGCATATAACAAAGATCACTTCGCCGTAAGTGGTCTTTCTCTTAATGTGGACTCTGGTGATCTGTTTGCATTCATTGGTCACAATGGAGCAGGAAAAAGTACAACAATAAAATCTATTGTAGGTATTCTTCCTTTTGATGATGGCGATATATTGATAGATGGTATTTCGATAAAAAAAGATCCAATCGCATGCAAAAAAATGATAGCTTATATTCCTGATAATCCAGATATTTATGATAGCTTAACGGGTATACAATATTTAAACTTTATTGCAGATATTTTTAAAGTAGATAAAACAACAAGAAAAGCAATTATTGATAAATATGCATCTGAATTTGAATTAACTAATGATTTGAACAACTTGATAAGTTCTTATTCTCATGGTATGAAACAAAAATTAGTTATAATTTCAGCCTTAGTTCATTCACCTAAGTTACTTATTTTAGATGAACCTTTTGTCGGATTGGATCCTAAAGCTACATATTTAGTAAAAAAGGCGATGGTGGAGTTTTGTGAAAATGGTGGTGCAATATTTTTCTCAACTCATGTCTTAGAAGTTGCTGAAAAATTGTGTAATAAACTTGCAATAATTAAAAATGGCAAATTATTAATAACTGGCAAAATGGAAGAAGTAATAAAAGATAGTACTCTAGAAGATGTCTTTATGGAGCTTACTAATAATGAATAATATTTTTAAATTAGTAAGTAACTATTTTAGAATGTTTTTTGCCAAAATATTTAAGAATAGCAAAAGAAAACTAGCTACCTATACAATAGCTATAATCGTATTAATTGTCGGTCTGGTGTTTTCATTTATATTTACATTACTATCATATTACAATATTTCTAATGCTATAAAACTTGAAGTTCCAGAAATAGCAATTTATTCTTTTGCGACAACTATGATAATGTTTGCTTTTGTATTAATAATTACTGAAAGTGGTAATAATATGAAAGCAACTGATGAAGAATTATTACTTAGTTTGCCAATAAATAAACGAGACATTGTTATTTCTAAAATCCTATATTATCTATTATTTGATTTTCTACTTGTTTTAATTGTGCTATTTCCATCTTATATTTTATATTATGTAATGGTAAAAGGAACATCATTCATTTTTGTATTAAGAGGCTTGTTACAATTAATAGCATTGACGCTTTTTGCAAGTGGCATATCAGGAATTCTTAGTTGTTTACTTATTCTAGCAACTAAAAAATTTAAGTATAGTAAAGTAATACAAACTGTTTTCAATATGGCTTTAATAGTCACTTTTGCGATTGTTTATTTAGGCTTTATGCTTGTATCACAAAATGTATCATATGCATCTAAAATATACGATTTGGCGATAATGCAATTTTTCAAAAACTTTATGCTTTATGGTGGAATAACTAATTATTTAATAATTTGTATTATACCAATTGCCTTATTTTCTATTTCAGTTATAATTAGATCAAAATCTTTAGGCAAAAATATTACAACATATCACAGTAAAAAAATAGAATGTAATTATACGCCATCTAAAGTATCAAAAGATTTGTTTGTAAAAGAATTAAACAATTATATGTCAATACCAATTTATGTAACTAATACCATAATGGGGCCAATTCTTACATTGATGTTGGCAATTGTTATTTTGATATCAGGTAAAAATAGCTTTATTTCAATGATTGAGGCAATAATTGCTTCAGGTTATGAAGGACCGATGCCAAGTGGTATAATGCCGGTGGTAATAAAAAATTTTGATGTAACAATTATTTTTGTTATGTTTTTAATGCAAGTGCTTGCACCAACCACTGCGTCTTCAATTTCAATTGAAGGTAAAAAAATATGGATATTAAAGGCCCATCCAATTAGTTACAAGGATGTCTTTAAAGCAAAAATAAAAGTTAATTTTATGGTTAATTTGTTTCCAGCTGTGCTAACTTCAATATTCTTGAGTCTAGCATTAAAGAACTTTTGGTATATACCGCTATTATTAGCTATTTCGTTACTTTTAGTATTATTAAGTTCTATTATTGGATTAATCGCAAACCTATTGTTTCCCAAATTATCATGGGAAAGCGAAGTAGAACCAGTAAAACAAGGTATATCAGTATTATTAACAATGGGAATCGATTTTTGTTTAATCGCAATACCATTATTATTTTACTTTGTATTAAATATTACTAATACTTACTTGTTTTTCGGAATAATAATTTTAATTTATATTTTGTGTGTATTAATATTGTCAAAACTATTGTATACAAAAGGTGTAAAACTATATAATGAAATATAAAATTTATTAACAAGCAAATATGAAAGCGATAATAGATTAAATTCTATTATCGTTTTTTTATAAATATTAAATATTTTTCATATTCATTTAACGTAATTGATTATACTATACGTATTATTTTAAGTGAAAGGAGAATAAATATGAAAAAAATATTTAAAATTTTTATAAGTACGTTTATAATTACAATGACATTTTGTTCAATCTTTTCAGTTGAAGCATCATCAAAAACTGGTCATAAAGAGTTTTCTGATATTACTTTTTTATATGATGAAAGTGCAAAATTATTGATAAAAATGTCAAAGAATGAAAAGAGACAAATGTTAAAAAATGTAAAGAGAAAAGCTTTTGGATGGTCAAATTATACTAACTTATATAATCGTCAAGTAATTTATGAAGCAAATACTATTTTTTCTAGATCAAATAACACAAGACAATCAATTGAATTTAAATATAGTACTACCGAAACCGAAAAAAAGCAAACAACCAAAACCGTCACCGGTACTTTGGCAACAAAACTATCTGGCAAGACAACTAAAATAAGTTGGGGTATGGATCAAAGCATTAGAGCAGAAATCGGTATTAAAAATGATATTTCATATCAAGAGGAAATTGATTTTAAAATTAAAATTGATCCTAAACGAAAAGTATCACTAGTTGTAAAAGGCTATGCAACCCTTTCAAATGGTGCAGCCAAGTATTATTTGTGTGGCATATGCCTTAATCAAAACTTGTGGGAATATGTTGACGTTATTAATGAATTTTATGAATTGTATGAAGAAATTATTGAGTATTAAAATTATAATTGTAAGCTTGTTAATGGTCTTTGCCATAACTACTATTGTTTTAGCCCTTGTGAATCGTAAAAAGGTAAACTACTATATGACCTATCTAAAAGAGTATTACTTGATGAATGATAATAAAAGTTTTTCAGTAAATTTATATAGTACTCAAAAGAATGACGATTATTTAGAAAAAGAAAATGTTGAAAGAGTATTATTAACGGATAAAAATAGTGAAAATTTCTACGAAGTAAAACTTGAAAATATTGTTGAAAATAATGAAATTGTATCATATGATAACAAAAAATTTAGTAAATATCGGGTAGATTTGAAGATTCCTATTGAAACCAAAGATAATATGCAAATTAATGACGCAAGTATTACAATCTATTATACATCATCAGAAAACATTAAATTATCTATTGGTAGTATAATTTTTAATCCTCAAAAAGGTGAAAGTGATATAAAGGTTACGCACTTAAAAGGCATTGTAAATGAAATTGAAAGTAAAATGATACTAATGGGAGTAGGTATGGATATCAATAATACAACTAAGCAAGATATTAAAATTTTAAGTATCAACACGCTTGATGAAAGAATAAATGTCAAAAATCAAATATGTCTTTTAAATAATCAAGATTATACTAATGAAATAAAAATTAAAGAATTAGAAAATAGTAATATTGTAAGTAGTAAATTAAGCTTTCCAATAATAATAAAAAAAGAAGAACAACAAAAACTGTTATTGTTATTAGAATATGATAAACCAATTACAATTCAAACTTTAGGTTTTATCATCAAGTACGAAATAATGGGAAAAAATTACCATCAATTTATAAATCCATTTCAATACTTTAATACAACATCAAAAAAAGCTGAAATAGTAAGATATGAATGCTATTAAAATTAATAATTTAACTAAAAGTTATAATAAGCATTTAGTATTAGAAAATATTGATTTAGAAATATCTAATGATAAATATAATTTTATCTTAGGGGGAAATGGAGTAGGTAAATCAACTTTTATTAAATGCTTATTAGATGAAGTTAAATATCAAGGAAGTATTAATCTAAACAATAAAAAAATAAGCTATGCTCCAGAAAGATTAAATTTACCAGAGTATATAAAAATGTATGATTTTTTACTATTAATTAGCAAAATTAATGGATTAAAAGAAAACGCAAAAATAGATCAATATTTAGAAACTTTTGAAATATTAAAATACAAAAATTATCAAATAGGTAAATTGTCAAATGGTACAAAGCGTAAAATAGTCATTATACAAGCTCTAATTAATAATAGTGATATTTATATTTTCGATGAGCCGCTAACAGGGTTAGATGAAAATTCAAAAAATAGTTTCATTAAAGAACTTAGAAAATTTAAAAAAAACAATAAAATAATAATTATTGCAACTCATAGATTAAATGATTTTAAAGTTAGAGATAAAAATATAATTCAATTCGGAGTGCCCAATGAATTTAATGAAATTACATCAAAAGTATATATTAAATAAAGTTAATAAAATTATTTTAATAATAATTGTATCTACATTTGTCTTATTAGAATTCTTTTTGTTAAAGCCATTAAGTAGAAATGATAATTGGATGCAAAAAAGTGAACTGTTAGAAAATTACGAAAACTATAGTATTACTTTTATAAAAAGTATTACAATTATTTTTGTTACATATTTATATGGTATATATTTTAACAAGAATACTGACAACTATCGTTTAATTATTTCACAAAAGGTTCGACTTGAAAAATTCTATTTTACTAAAATATTAGTAGCCATGTTTTTAATTGCAATTTATATGGCATTAATTCTATTAATACATATTACGATGGGATATTATTTAGTTAATTGGTATCATTTGAATAACTATATACTTAAATATTTTTTAGAAATATATTTGATTGCAAATGTGTATGGGTTTATTTCTCTCATCACAATGCGTATATTTAAAACATTGTATGCAATTTTAATACCAATTGTGTTATATTTTGCAAGTGAAATTATAACAGACATTAATTTAGGTAATGTGTTAAATTCTTTTTTTGAATTAATTTTGCCAACTAGTTTTAATGATGTTAATAGTAGCTTATTTTACCATATAATGGCTCTCATTTTAATTGGTTGTACGTACTTAGAGTTCGGTTATCTGGTTTATATTCATAAAGAATAAAAGCCATTTGCTTGACTGTTTTTGGAATTTATCATATAATATACGTGTAATAAATATTGTGAAAAGAAGAAGTCCCACTTCTCACCTGACTGATTAAGTTGGTAGGTAAAAGAGTCATAATCAGAATTTGTGATTTTAGTGCAGTGGGAATCCACTGCTTTTTATTTCTTTTTCTCCACAATTTTTATTTAAAAATTCCACGGAGGTGAATGTTATTAGTAAGCCAGGCGATAAAAAAGAAAATTTAGTTAATGAGGAAATTGAAGCTGAATTTGTATTGGTTATTTCAGAAGAAGGCGAACAATTGGGCAAACTTGCTCTTGATGAAGCTTTGAAGATTGCTGAAAACAGAGGATACGATTTAGTTTGTGTTGCGCCAAATGCAACGGTTCCAGTTTGCCGTTTGATGGATTATAGTAAATATCGATACGAGCAAAATAAAAAAGCTAAAGAAGCCCGCAAAAATCAAAGAGTCATTTCTGTAAAAGAAGTGCGCTTGAGTCCAACAATTGATGTAGGTGACTTTGAAACTAAACAAAGAGCTGCACAAAAATTTTTAACTAATGGTGACAAAGTAAAAGTTAGTTGCCGCTTTAGAGGAAGAATGATTGAACAATCAAACAATACTAAAGAATTATTTGTTAAATTTGCGACAGGTCTTGAAGAAGTTGCACAAATTGAACAAGCACCATATCTTGATGGAAGAAACATGTTTATGACATTAGGTCCTAAACTACAAAAAAAGAAAAATTAATTATAAGGAGATTATTTTATGCCAAAAATGAGATCACATAGCGGTACTAAAAAACGCTTAACAATCACTGCATCTGGTAAAGTAAGACGTGGCCAAGCTGGTAATAGACATCTTGCTCCAGGCAAAACACAAAAACAAACTAGACAAACACGTAAATTTGCTCTTGTTTCAAGTAGCGACAAGAGACATCTTAGACAAATTTTGTCTAATATTGATTAGGGAGGTAATGAATTATGCCACGTACTAAAGGCGGAGTTGTATCAAGAAGAAGACGCAATAGAGTTTTAAAACAAGCAAAAGGTTTCTTTGGTTCAAAACATTGTTTATACAAAGTTGCCAACCAACAAGTAATGAAATCGTTAGTTTATGCATATAGAGATCGTAAGAATAACAAACGTAATTTCCGTAAATTATGGATTGTTAGAATCAACGCTGCAAGCCGTGCACTTGGTTTAAGTTACAATCAATTAATGCATGGATTAAAACTTGCTAACGTTGACATCAACCGTAAGATGTTAGCAGATTTAGCGGTTAATGATGCTGCAATGTTTGAAAATTTATGCACAACTGCTAAAAATGCATTAGCAAAATAAATGAAAAAAGAGAACTAAGTAGTTTAGTTCTCTTTTTATATACTTTCTGCTTTTAATACATGTTTTTTGATAGCTTCAAAAGTTTCGTCAGAAAGATCATGCTCTATACGACATGCATCAAGCTTGGCTATTTCTTCAGGTACACCAAGTTTAATAAAATAATTAGTTAATAAAATGTGTCTTTCATATATTCTATTGGCAATCTTTGCGCCATTTTCGGTTAGTTCAATTTCACCTTTGCTATTAATAACTATATAGCCTGCTTCTTTAAGATTTTTCATTGCTCTTGAAATGCTAGGCTTAGAATAATTCATTGAATTAGCTATGTCAATTGAGATAACTTTTCCGTTTTGCTTCTTTAAAACTAGTATTCTTTCTAGATAATCTTCTGCTGATTCATGTATTTTCATATCATCACTCCTTAGCCAGCACTTAATTTTATCATAGATTATAAAAATATGCAACTATTGTAAACGTTTTCTGCTAATAAACTATTGACTTTATTAAAAAAATCAGTATAATATTAGTGATGTTAGCAATTGCTAACTTACTACCAACTTCGGTAGTTTTTAAAAACAGTATTAGTTAGCAATAGCTAACGGTCACCGGCAATAAGGTGACTTTTAAAAAGCATAATTGGTTAGCAATTGCTAACTAGAAAGGGAATAATATGCCATTATTTTTAGCACCATTAGAAACAAAAATAAGAATTGCTAAGATATTAACAGATGAAAAGACAAAACATCATTTATTAAATTTAGGACTTTGCGTTGGTACAGAAGTTATAGTCGTATCACATTCTGCAAATGATTTAATAATTAAGGTTTTGGACACTACACTTGCCTTAAACAAAGATACAGCATTAAAAATAATCGTTGCGTAGAAAGGAGAAAATAAAATGGAAAAACATTTAAACGAGTTTGTTGTAGGTCAAAAGGGAATAGTTAAAAAGATTGAAGCTGAAGGCAAAATCAAAAGAAGACTATTCGATATGGGAGTTACTCCTAACACAGAGATTTATTTAAAAAAATTAGCTCCACTTGGTGATCCAATTGAGGTAACAATTAGAGGTTATGAATTAACTTTAAGAAAAGATGAAGCTAACAAAATATTAATGGAGGTTGTTGAATAATGAAGTTTGCATTAGCGGGAAATCCTAACTGTGGTAAGACTACGCTATTTAATGAATTAACAGGTTCAACTGCACACGTTGGCAACTGGCCAGGTGTTACAGTAGATAAGCGTGAAGGTGTTTATAAAAAATTAGGTGATAAGGTTGATATCGTTGACTTACCAGGTATCTATTCTTTAAGTCCTTATACACCAGAAGAAGTTGTTTCAAGAAATTTTGTTATCGATGAACATCCAGATTGTATTATCAATGTTGTTGATGCAACTAACCTAGAAAGAAATCTATATTTAACAACTCAATTGTTAGAAGTAGATGCACCAATGATTATTGCATTAAACATGATGGACGTAGTAAAACAATTAGGTACTACTATTTTAACTAAAGAATTAGAAAAGAAATTAGGCGTACCAGTTGTTGAAATTAGTGCCTTAAAAGGTGAAGGTATTGATGAATTAATGAAAAAAGCATACAATATCGCTAAGAAACCTAGAAAAGGAACTACAGTAATTCAAAACGCTGAATTATTAGCATTAGTTAATAAAACTGCTGAACAATTTGAAAGTAGAGTAAGTAGTCCATTATTCCATGCAATAAAATTAATTGAAAATGATGACTTAGAAGTTGCTAATCATAAAGATATTATTGCGGAAGTAAGCGAATTAAAATCAAAAGTTGATAGTTCTGCTTTTGATGGTGACTTTGAAGCAATCGTTGCAGATGAAAGATATAAATATATTACAAGTAATTTCTCTAATACTGTAATTAAGAAAGAAAAAGATAATACAATTTCAAAATCTGATAAGATTGATAAAGTATTGACTCATCGTATTTGGAGTATTCCTATCTTCCTTCTAATTATGTTTGTAGTATTCCATTTAGTTTTCTCTGAAGATTTACTATTCTTAAATGGTTTATTCGGAGTAGAAGTAACAAATCCAGGTTGGATTAATTTCTTCACAGGAATGGGATATGATGGCTTAGTTGAAGAAGCTCTTGAAGCCGGCGAAGTATTTACTGGAATTAGTGTTCCATCAATCGGTATCTTCCTACAAAGTTGGATGGGTTGGTTAACAGGATCAATTATTGATTTGTTCAATGGTTTCATGCCTGAAGGAACTTGGTATACAGGTTTAGTAGTAGATGGTATCTTAACTGGTATTGATTCTATCTTTAGTTTCATTCCACAAGTATTACTATTATTCTTATTCATATCAATTCTAGAAGATTCTGGATATATGGCACGTGTTGCTTTCATTATGGATAGAGCATTCAGAAAATTTGGTTTATCTGGTAAAGCCTTCATTCCACTATTAATGGGATTTGGTTGTAGCGTTCCTGCTATGATGGCTACAAAAACTCTTGAAGATGAAAAAGAACGTGATATGACAATTAGAGTAACTCCATTCTTCAGCTGTGGTGCCAAAGCTCCAATTTGGGCTATGTTAGCTGCAGTAGTAAGTGGACACTTCTTAGGTGATATCTTCGTATTCTCAATTTATCTATTCGGTATCGTAATTGCAATTGTTTCTGCAATCATCATGAAGTTATTCAGCAAGAATCATGAAGTACCTCCATTCATTATGGAACTTCCTGCATATCATAGACCTCAAGTTAAGAACTTGATGGCACATTTATGGGAAAAATTCAAACACTTCCTATATAAAGCTTCAACAATTATCACAGCATCTATCATCGTAATTTGGTTCTTATCTAATTTCAAATGGGCATTCTGGCAAGGAATGGTTGAAATCGAAGATAGTATGTTAGCTGATTTAGGTAGATTATTAAAGTATGTATTCTATCCTCTTGGTTGGGCAATGGGTGCAGATGGCTGGAAATATTCAGTTGCTTCTATTACAGGTTTAATCGCAAAAGAAGATGTTGTTGCAACAATGGCTTCACTTGGATTAGAAGAAGGTACAATCGAATTAAGCAATGCCGCAATTTATGCATTCGCAGTATATAACTTATTTACATTACCTTGTATGGCTGCAGTTGCTACTGCTAAATCTGAAAGTAGTAAGAAAGGCTTCTTAGTAACAATTGCATGGTGGTTAGGTGCTTCATATGTAATTTCATTGTTAGTATACTGGATTGGAACATTATGTGAATTCTCATGGATTTTAGGCTTATTAGTAATTGCATTATTAATTGCTGGTATAGTAGTTCTTGCAATGAACGTTAGTCGTCGTGTTAAAAAGAATTTAAATGTTGCAAAATAATAATATTAAATAATAAGGAGATGTTAATATGAAATGGTTTGAATATATAATAATGATAGTAGCTATTGGTTTGGTTTTTCTTCCATTTATATTAAAAATCATAAATAAGAAAAAAGGAAAACCAGGTTGTTCATCAGGATGTTGTTGTTGTCCTCATAGAGAAAGCTGCTGTAAAGTAGCCAAAAAAGAAAATATTGGCAAAGATTAAAGAAAGATTAAAGATATAATTATGAATATAACAACATCGGAAATTAAATATTTAATGATGATGGAAAAGAAAGGCTTACATAATGTAACGGAGATCGCAGAGTCTTTGGGCATTAGTAAGCCTTCTGTTTCTGTTATGGTCAAAAAAATGATAACTAAAGATATTTTGAAGAAAAATAAAAAATATATTGAGTTAACAGATACTGGAAAAAGATATTACGATTATTACAATGAACTATACGAAGGTATTAAAAACTATTTTTCAAGTAAAGGAATAAATGATAGTGGTGATAATTACGTATGGTTATTCATTAGTAAAATTAATGAAGAAGATATAAAAAAATTAATTAGGAAGGCATAATAATGAGTATAATAGAATTTCAAAATGTTAGTAGAGTTTATACTACTGGTGATCATGAATTAAAAGCCTTAGATGATGTAAGTTTAAATATTGAACAAGGAAAATTTGTTGTAATTCTAGGACCAAGTGGGGCCGGGAAATCTACACTGCTTAATCTACTTGGTGGTTTGGATACTCCAACAAATGGGAAAATAATTGTTGATGGTAATGATATTGCAAATTTAAATAGCGACCAACTAGCTGAATATCGTGCATCTAAAGTTGGTTTCATATTCCAATTTTACAATTTAATTCCTACTCTAACTGTATTAGAAAATATAAGTCTTGTAAATGAAATATCTAAGGATCATTTAGATGCAAAACAAATATTAGATGGAGTTGGATTATTAGATCACGCAAATAATTTTCCATCTGAATTATCAGGCGGTGAACAACAAAGAGTTTCGATTGCAAGAGCTCTAGCAAAAAATCCTAAAATTGTTTTATGCGATGAACCAACTGGAGCACTTGATTCAAAAACAGGGGTTATGATTTTAAAATTATTAAAAGATATGTGTGATAAATATCAAAAAACAATAATTGTTGTAACACATAATCAAAATATTGCAAAAATAGCAGATGTAATAGTAAGAGTAAAAAATGGTAAAATAAAATCATATGAAGAACAAGAAAAACCTCAATCTATCGAGGAAGTAGAGTGGTAATATGCTATTCAAGAAAATGTTAAGAACGATAAAAAATTATCGTGCTCAATTTATTTCAATGATTATTATGATTGCTATTGGTATTGGGGTATTTGCAGGCTTCAATATGGAATGGAAAAGCCTTGATAAAAACACAAGAAATTTCTTTGAAGAAACAAATTTTGCGGACTATCGAATTTATAACACAAGAGGTTTTACAACTGAGGATTTAGAAAAAGTTTTAAACATAGATGGCGTAAAAGATGCTACTAGATATTTGTCAGTCAATGCTCAAGTAAAAGATACAAAAAAAATAATTGCTTTGACGGTTTGTGAAAACTTCAATATTTCATCATTCAAATTAATGGGTGATGGTTTAGAATATGACAAAGATAATGATAGTGGAATTTGGCTATCAGAGCAATATGCTAATAAAAATGATATTAAAATTGGTGATACTTTGGATTTAACCTATCAATCATTTACAATAAGTTGTAATGTTGTAGGATTAATAAAAGCTAGTGAATACCTAATATGTGTTCCTGATGAATCACAACTTATGCCTGATTATCATAATTATGGGTATGGTTATATTTCACCAGCAATGTTAAAAAAAGTATTAGGAATGGAGCTTTACACTCAAATTAATATTAAATCTGATTTAACTAAAAAGGAATTATCAGGAAAGGTAGATAGTGCTCTTGATAAAGCGACAATTATTCTTTCAAAAGATGAAACGATAGCTTATTCAATGTCTCAAGGCGAAGTACAAGAAGGAAAAACAATGGGTTCTATTTTACCAGTAATGTTCTTAGCAATTGCCATTTTAACAATGGTTACAACAATGCATAGACTTGCGGTAAACGAAAAAACACAAATTGGTATCTTAAAAGCTTTAGGATTCAAAGATAAGAAGATAATTTGGCACTATACTTCATTTTCGTTTTTCATAGGTATAATTGGTACGGTAATTGGAATAGGATTAGGCTATTTAATTGCTTACTATATTATGAATCCTAATGGAGCAATGGGTACCTATATTGATATGCCCGATTGGAAGTTGCATATGCCATGGTTCTGTTCGATAGTAATTGTTCTAATTAATGTGTTCTTAACTTTTATAGGCTATTTATCAGTTAAAAATATGCTAAGAGGAAATGCAGCAGAAGCATTAAGACCTTATGTTCCTAAAAAGATGAAACCATTAAAAATAGAAAAAACTAAACTTTGGAAAAAGTTGAATTTTGGAACAAAATGGAACTTAAGAGATATAATGCGACATAAAGCAAGAAGTATAATGACACTATTTGGTATAATTGGTTGTACACTCTTAATAATTGCATCATTTGGTATGAGAGATACAATGAATAATTATGTCGATGTATTCTATAATAAAGCAATTAATTATAATTCAAAAATAAATTTATCAGATAGCGCAACAAATGAAGAATCTATTAAACTTGCAAATGATTATGAAGCAGATTTTGCCTCAATAAATAGTGTAAAAGTAAAAGATCAAACAATGACTATTGAAATGTATGATATTAAATACGATAGAGTAAAGTTCTTAGATCAAAAGATGAAGTTCTTCAAACTTGAAAATAATGGTGTTTATATTTGTGACAGAGTTGCCGAAAAGTTTGAGTTAAAAGTTGGTGACGAATTTGAATTCACCCCATATGGTGAAGAAAAGTCATATACAGTTAAAGTAGTAGGAATTATCCATACTATAACAGAAGTAGCTGTAATGACATTAGAGTACGCAAAAAGCATTGGTTTTGTATACCATATCAATACACTATATACTGATTATCAAAATATTGCAACAAGTAACTTAATACCAAGTGTCCAAACAAAAGATAGCATAATTAAATCATTTGATACTTTTATGAGTTTAATGAAACTATCAGTAACATGCTTGATTATAGCTGCATTTATACTTGGTGGTATTGTTCTTTATAATTTAGGTGTTATGAGCTTTATGGAAAGATATCGTGAAATGGCAACCTTAAAAGTAGTAGGATTTAAAGATAAAAAGATTGGAAGATTATTAATAAGTCAAAACTTATGGCTTACAATAATAGGCCTTATAATAGGTCTACCTGTTGGTGATTTCACTTTAAGATTCTTAATAAAGGAACTTGCATCAGAATACGAAATGGTACCTGTTGTAAGTTGGGTAACTTATTTACTTACTAGTTTATTGACATGTCTTTTATCTTTCGTGGTAAGTTATTTCATTGCAAGAAAGAACAGAAAGATTAATATGGTAGAATCATTAAAAGGAATAGATTAAAAAAAAGTTAGCATAATAATGCTAACTTTTTATATTGCTAATTATTTTTTCTTTCTAAATATTACAAGACAAGAAGAAAGTAATAATGTACTAGCTAAAATAACAGCTAATGAACTCTTTTTACAGTTTTTCTTTCCAGTAGAAATTTGCTCATATTTTGCAGTTAATGTATAATCTTTTGCAATTCTAGTAGTAAAATCAAATTTTGTATCGCCATCGTACCAACCAATGAAAGTATAGCCTTCTTTTGTTGGAGCAGCAGGTTCAGAAACTCTTTCACCCTCAGTAACAGTTTGAGATTCTACATCAGTTCCACCATCGCTATTAAATGTGATTGTGTGTTGAACAATCTTTTTCCATTCTGCAACAAAATGAAAATCACCAGTTTTGCCTTCTTTTATACCTGTTACACGACGACCATCTAAAGTCCATTTAACAAATTCATAACCTTCTTTAGTAGGATCTTTTAATTCTATTGGTAAATCTCCTCCACAATATTCAGTTGGATTATCAGGGTTGTTTACTCCACCATCTAGATCATAAGTAATTTGATATTTTATTATATCAGGGTTTAGAATAAGTGGTAAATCTTTTTCAAGAACTGTTCCATCTTTCATTGTAAGTGTAATATGCCAATTCCAGTTAAGTTCTGTATCGACAACCTTGTATTCTTTGTAGCATAATTTGCTTGAAGAAACAACAATAGTATCTTTATCTTTGTAACCGCCCTTAATAAATATGTCTTGTACGTTACCATATAATTCTTCAGCCCAAGTAATTCTAACTTTTTCTGTAGTAGGATCATATTCTAAATTGAATGAATCAATAGCGTTTTCAGGTGTGATATTTTCAATAGTTTTAGGACGTTTAGCTTCTATTGTGAATTCATCTTTTTTAACACCACCACCTGTGTATTGTTTGACTTCAATACGGTTGTCACTAACAGTGATTATGCAACCTGTATTATTAGTAAACTTGTCATAGTAATCATAATCTTCTAATAATGAAGGATTTGCTTTATCACCATAAAGTTTCAAACCAGCAGCGCTACCTGCTAAATATGTTATACCAAAATCTTCATCTTTTGGACCAGCAGTTTCACTAGATGGGTCACCATTATAACGAATATTTTTACGAGCATAAACATGTTCATGACCATTAAGAGCTAAGTCCACTTGGCATTCTTCAAATACTTTTAGCCAGTTTCTACGCATGATTTTTGCATCTTCAGAATATGCACCAGTTGCATATAAGCCTGGATGTGATCCAACAATAATCCATTGTGAAGGATTATTCTTTACAACATTTCTAAACCATTCTTGTTGAGCATTAACACTATAATTTGTCTTAACAGTGTCCAACATAATGAATAATATTTGGTCATAAACGAAATAATAAGAAGAACCAAGTCGATCGCTTGGACCATTAAGAGGGTTGTTATAGAATTGGTTGTAAACTTCATTACTAACATAACTACCACCGCTGTTTAAATAATATTCATGGTTTCCAGGAAGAGTTGCTTGTAAAATATTTGATAGTGAAGGAACGTATTTATAATAATCAATCCATTGTTGTTCAATACCACCACGGTCAACTTGATCACCAGTCATAAATACTAGATTAGGTTTAATTACGGTATTGTTTAATAATGCTTGCATTAAAGTTTCGGCGTTTCCAAAAGAAGAACCAGAACTTTGAATATCAGTTAAGAATAAGAAAGCTTTCTTTTCGCCATTATTACTTGCAGTAGTAAATTGTTGAATTTCAGATTTTGCTGAACTTGAAACTGCTTGATAATAATAAGTAGTAGCAGGCTTTAAACCCGATAAATTAGCTTTACATACATATCTTTCATCAAAACCATAACCTTTAGTTTTATCTTCTTCAGTAGCATCATATTTCCAAAGGATAGAAGTAGATTCTACTTTCGTAGGGTTTACGATGCTATTGCCACTAACAGAAGTACCATATAAAACATATGATTCATCTTCTGAACAGTGGTAGGCAATACCAACTTTATCATAAGTTTCACCAACGGAAGCATTTAAATAACTAATGCCAGAAACAGAACCAGCTTTTGCTGTGAAAAGTGTTAGTGAGAACAAACATGCACAAATAGTTAGTGCAAACATTGTTTTTTTGAATATTTTGTTCGTCATTATATACCTCCTTGTATACACGTTTATTTTATCATATTTAAAGTTATTTTTCAACTATAATAAGTTAAAAATGAAAACCTTTTCTAAAAAAATAAATTGTGTAAAAAAACAAATTTCATAAAGTTTTACAATGTTGCTAAAATATGGTATAATATCTAAAAAAAGGAGAGTAATAGGTATGTACAATAAGTTTAAAGACTGCTTAATAAAACCTAGTAAAATATATAAATACGTTGATCAAAAATTTGGAAAGAAATTATTATATTTTCTTTTATTAGTATTGATTTATGTGTTACCAAACATTATGACATTGACAACTTTTAATGGTTTAAACCAAAATCAACAAGATAGCATTACAAATAGTTTTGCTAGTTCAGAAACAATAAATTACGCATTAGTTAAAAATGAGGATTCAAGTATTACTTTAGAAATGACTAAAAATAATGCAACTCCTCAGTATGTATATGTAAAAGATTTTAATGGTAGTAGTTTTGTAATGCTTTTCAGTAATGAAGAACTTGCACTTACTGAATATCAATTACCTAATGAAATGGTTGGTAAATCATTAATCTTCTTACAATTTACTAAAGATCATGCAAGATTGTTTGTTTCTACTTATGAGGGTAAAAAATATCATTTTGATGATGGCAAGCAAAATGTTGCAAGTTTAAAAATGAACTATCAAGCAATGAAAATTACTTATGATAAATTAGGGGCTGTACCTATCGATTTTGGTGGTGTAAGTAGTAATAAAACTAGCTTTGCAAGAAAAATAAATGAATTAGTTGTATCATGTTATAACAAGAATAAGACACTAATTCTACTTACTACTTGTCCGATAACTTATCTTGTTGGAATAATAAATTTTTTACTTGAAGCATTAATTTTTGCGGTGGTAGTAAAACTATTATATTATAAGATGGGACTACCTTTCAAAAAGATCTTTTCTTTAATCGTTTTAACATATACACCAAGAGTCGTGTTTAATGTTTTATCAATTTTTTGGTCAAGCGCAATAATTTACATTTTAGGAGAAGTAATTTCAGTTATTTATTTGTTAATTGCCATAAGATATTATGCATTGCAACAACTAGCGAATTCAATAACTAACAATAAAGATAACAAATAGGAGAATAGAAAAATGAGTTATAATCACATACAAATTGATAAAAAATGGCAAGAATATTGGGATAAAAATCAAACATTTAAAACTCCATCTTATTCTGATAAGCCTAAATACTATGCTATGGATATGTTCCCATATCCTAGTGGAGCTGGTTTACATGTAGGTCATCCTGAAGGTTATACCGCAACTGATATTATTTGTAGATACAAAAGAATGAAAGGCTTTAATGTAATGCACCCAATGGGTTGGGATGCATTTGGACTTCCGGCAGAAAATTTTGCTATAAAAAATCATATACACCCGGAAATAATTACGAAGAAAAATATTGCTAATTTTAAACGGCAATTAAAATCACTGGGAATTTCATTTGACTGGAGTCGCGAAATTGATACCACAGACCCAGAATATTATAAATGGACACAGTGGCAATTCCTACAATTTTATAAACATAATATGGCTTATAAAGATACCATTCCTGTTAACTGGTGTCCTACTTGTAAGACTGTTTTATCAAATGAAGAT